>Ga0302320_10002437_pt1 | contig 43745 bp, 41 predicted proteins | sample Bog_T0_3_FD_202130 | JGI IMG/M metagenome (GOLD analysis project Ga0302320, IMG submission 202130) | Peat permafrost microbial communities from Stordalen Mire near Abisko, Sweden - Bog_T0_3 | ecosystem: Environmental > Terrestrial > Soil > Wetlands > Peat | place: Sweden: Abisko, Stordalen Mire...
CCGAAGACACCAATGGCGCTGTACCTGCCGGGATATAAATACCTACGGAATCCAAAGGCCGCACTTCTTCTTTAAGCATGACCCCGTCATAGCCCTTGACCTTGCAAGGTTTATGCAGCTGCTGTTTATAATAAGTTGAAACATTATTGATGATGGTCTTTAAATGTCCCACGAATTCAGGGGTGATATTCTGAAAAGCGCTGGAGATCTCGCTTTCAGGCACAGATATCTGACGAGGCGTTAATTTTACCCCATCAAAGCGGCGGGTATATTTGAGAACCGCATCATCACCATTTAAACGTACATCATCGATGATAATACGGACTTTTTCCTCGATATATTTCTTACGCGCCCCCCTGCTGCGATCAAAAAGTTTTTCAATGTTCTGTCCTGCCTGCTTGATCAATTTCATAGTTTATGCCTTTTGTAATAGAGCCACTGATACAATTTCCTTAGCTTTAGCCAATGCCCCGTCTAATTTTTGTGGTTGTTTACTGCCGGCCTGGGCTAAATTCTCCCTGCCTCCTCCACTGCCACCCAGCAAAGGTCCGATCTCTTGCATCAACACATTAGCCTTGATACCCCGCGCCACCAGATCATCTGTGACAGACAGGATCACCGAAGCATCTTCGGGGCCTTTGGCCCCAAGGATAAAGATCCCAGAGCTTACTTTTTGTTTAAGCAGATCGGATAATTTACGCAAAAGCGCAATATCAATGTTCTCTAAAGAACGGATGATAAGATTAGTCCCTTTGATATTCTCACCCGCCGCGATCACCTCATCAACAGAAGATTTAAGCTTTTCAAAATAAGCCATTTGTTTAAGCTTTTCTTCTTGCTTATTCCTCTGAGCTGCTTCAATAGCGGCTAATTCATCCTGCTTTTTCTTTAATAATTCTTCAACCTTAGATTTCCCGGTCACAGCTTCAACACGACGTATCCCCTGGGCCACTGAGCCTTCAGAAACGATCTTGATCGCTTCGATCTGCCCTGTTGAGGAGACATGCGTTCCCCCACAAAACTCTCTGGAATAATCGCCAATTGAGATCACCCTCACCGTCTGACCATATTTTTCCGCAAAAAATGCCAATGCCCCTTTTTTCTTAGCGTCTTCCAAAGCCAAAACTTCGGTTGTTACGGCATCGGCCCGGCGGATAAACTCATTGATCCTATTCTCAATTTTATTCAACTCTTCAGGCTTGATCCCTTTAGGATGCGTAAAATCAAAACGTAAACGTTCATTGTCCACCAAGGAACCCTGCTGTTTGATATGCGTCCCTAAGGTCTCACGCAAAGCTGCCTGCAATAAATGTGTTGCCGTATGATTGCGTCGAATGGCCTGACGCCGGGGTTCATCGATCAGGGCCTGCACTGTCTGGCCTTCGCTGATCTTGCCTTCGATCACACCATAATGGACATAGATATCATTGATCTTGCGTGTATCCTCCACATGCATCTGCCCATCAGGGCCCATCAATTTCCCTTTATCCCCGACTTGCCCGCCGGATTCCGCGTAAAATGGTGTTCGATCTAAAATAATCTGAAAAACCCCATCTTCTTTGGGTGTAACTTTTAAAACCTTACCAACGCCTTGAGTTTTTTCATAGCCCAAGAATTCTGTTTTAGGCAAATTCAAAGTAAAATCCTGATTGGCATAAACATCACCGGTCATCTTACTGCCTGCACGGGAACGTTTTTTTTGGTCTTCCATATTTGCTTCAAAACCTTTAAACGCTTCTTTTAAAATAGAATCGGAAATACCGATACTGATGGCAACAGTGCTCATGGTTGCTGAAGTTAAGCCATGCGTATCACGAAATAAAAAAAGAATTTTCCCTAATTTCTCTGGATTATCTTTATTCTCAGAAACGCATCTAGCAAACTCTGGCACTTGTTCTTTACGCACTTTGATATATGCTTCTTCAATCCTCTTTATGATCTCTTTAATTTCATTTATCTTGCCTGAAAGTTCTGGATATGGTCCTTTTAAACGCTCAATTACAATGTCCACAAAACTATAAATAACAGGTTTCTCTATACCTGAACGGATCGCCAGATCGCTCATATCCACGATAAGTTTTCTGATCACATAGCCGCGGCCTTCGTTAGACGGCATCACACCATCGGAAATACCAACGGTGACTGCGCGCATATGATCGGCAATGATTCGAAACTCACTCTCTGTTAATTGGGCTTGATTGGCCTTAAAAGCATCCTTGATCACTTTTAAAATAGCAGCCCAGTTGTCCGTTTCATAATTGCTCTTCTTGCCCTGCACCACCGCTGCCAAACGTTCCAAACCCATGCCGGTATCGATATTCTTAGCCGGTAAAGGTTCCAAGACTCCTCCATCCTTACGGTTAAACTGAGTAAAAACTAAATTCCACACTTCAGAGAAACGTCCACAGGAGCAATCAGGATTGCAATCTTTGCCAATGGGACAATTGGAATTAACTCCATAATCATAAAATATTTCCGAACAGGGACCGCAAGGACCGTTAGGGCCATTAAGTCGGGCATTGGACGGCCAAAAATTGCTCTTATCCCCTAATTTGACAATGCGATCCTTCGGTATCTTGATCTCATTGGCCCAAATATCATAAGCTTCGCTGTCTTCATGATAAACCGAGACCCAAAGTTTTCCTTGAGGCAGTTTTAACTCCCCCGTCAAGAATTCCCAGGCCCAACCAATAGCTTCTTTCTTAAAATAATCACCGAAAGAAAAATTACCCAGCATTTCAAAAAAAGTATGGTGAAAATCTGTTTTACCAACGACATCAAGGTCATCCGTGCGCAAACATTTCTGGCAGGTCGCGGCCTTGGTAAATCCATCAATATGCCCCAGGAATTGCGGCTTGAACTGCTGCATGCCGGCAGTGGTAAAAAGTACCGTCGGATCATCCTTGGGGACAAGAGAATCACTGGCAATGATGCTGCTGCCTTTGGATTTAAAAAAATCTAAAAATTTAGCTCTAATTTCGTTTGTTGTCATATCTATGTACGCGGGTCCTGGCTCGTCCTGTCATTCAGGTGCTCCTGCGAGCAGAATCGGATATCTCAGCGGCCTTGAGTGCTTTTTCCCCTATTGGGGTGTTGGGCGCCGTTGCCGTGCGCTCCTGAATGCCAGTCCTCGCCACCCGCTATCCGCTATTTCAATTTCTTTAAAACACTTATTACTATATCAACCTCAAAACCTCTACGAAGCAAAAAATCTAAAACCCTTTTTTTCTTTTTAGCCGGATCTATATCCGGTAATCTTTGCCAGCGCCGCCGGGCTAATTCCAGGGCCACGGCCTGCGGGTCATAACTACCCTTGATCTGCGCCACCGCCTGATCAATGATTTCCGGATCAATACCTTTGGCTTTAAGTTCCTGGATGATCCTTCTAAAACCAAACGGCCGGGCTAAACGATAATTGATCCAACTTTTCGTAAAGGCCCGGTCGTCTAATGATCCCGACGCCATCAGATCTGATACAGTTGTTTCTATATCCATTGAAGAAAAGCCCTTAAGTACAAGCTTTTCTTTTAATTCCCCGATGCTGCGCGGCCTGATCTTCAAAAAACGCAGGGCCGCGGCTTTAACGCTCTTGCTCATTAAACTTTAGGCTTGGCTTTGACCTTTTCAATGACACTCTTTTTGATCTTGGCCATGACCTTCGGATTTTCCTTAAGATATTTACGGGTACTTTCCCGTCCCTGACCGATCTTCTCATTTTCAAATGAGAACCAGGCCCCGCTTTTTTGCACGACCTCATGGGTCACGGCCAGATCAAGGATGTCCGCGGCTTCCGAAATACCCTCTTGGAAATAGATCTCAAATTCCGCTTCTTTAAAAGGTGAAGCTACTTTATTTTTGACCACCTTGGCCTTAACTCGATTGCCGATAATATCTTCACCGGATTTGATGGATTCAATTCTTCTCAGATCAATACGTACCGACGCGTAAAACTTCAACGCCCGGCCGCCGGTCGTGGTTTCCGGATTACCGAACATAACGCCTATCTTCATACGGATCTGATTGATGAAGATCACACAACATTTAGACTTACTGATAGCTGAGGTCAACTTGCGTAAAGCCTGGCTCATCAGACGGGCCTGTAAACCCATATGGGCATCCCCCATCTCGCCTTCGATCTCCGCGCGAGGGGTCAGGGCTGCTACCGAGTCGATCACGACCAGATCAACCGCATTGGAACGCACCAGGGTTTCGGCGATCTCTAAAGCCTGCTCACCGGTGTCGGGCTGTGAAACTAAAAGATCATCTAATTTGACGCCCAAGGTCTTGGCATAATTAGCATCAAAGGCATGTTCAGCATCAATGAATGCCGCTACCCCGCCGCCATGCTTTAATTGTTTGATAATGCTTAAGGTCAAGGTTGTCTTACCGGAAGACTCTGGCCCGTAGATCTCGATCACACGGCCTCGGGGAATACCCCATACACCTAAGGCAATATCCAGGGTCAAAGAACCCGATGGAATGACCGGAATATCCTCAGATACATTACTATCCATACGCATGATCGAACCTTTGCCAAACTGCTTTTCGATCTGCGCTAATGCCAGGTCCAAAGCTTTTATACGATTATCACGCAAAGAATCAGCGGCTTTATCGTTAACAATTTTCTCCGTTTTTTCTGCTACTGTTTTATCTTGAGCCATTATTCCTCCTGTTTATACTATAAATAAGTTGGAAATTATACCTCTTCGAGGGTTATATTGTCAAATCCTAAGGGGATTGGATGAGTTTTATGCTTCGGTCAAGTATACACTGAAAATTAATTCCTGCATAGAAATTTGACCAGAGCTACAGCCGCTATGGCAGCGGTCTCCACTTTTAACACAGTATCTCCCATAGACACCGGTATACAGCCGTGTTTAATGGCCAAGTCCAGTTCATCAGGGGTAAAATCACCTTCCGGGCCTATAAAGATAGTAATTGGTTTTTGCTTGTCAGCCTTCAAAAGCACGTCGGAAATATGTGTCGAATGTTGGTGAAGTGAAGGAAATAAATGTACTCCATGAGGGTCCAGGGTTTGCAAGACCTGGGATAAAGAGGTCATCGGATAAATATGCGGGACCTTGGTCCTTTGGGATTGCTTGGCAGCATTGACCGCCACCGCCTCAAAACGGCTGAGCTTGGATGCCATTTTATCCTCTTTAAACACCACTTCTGTGCGTTTGGTCTTCAAAGGAATGATATCATCAACACCTAATTCCGTGCATTTTTCAATGATGAACTCAAATTTGCCTTTTTTGGGCGGAGCACAAGCCAAAATGATCTTGTTTTTCCACTCCTCATTTTGCTTCACCTTCCCTATACGCACACCGATCAAAGATTCACTGATCTGTTCAATAACAGCATCCGCTTGCTGGGATTTGGCATTAAAAATTTGGATCACGGAACCCTTTTTCAAACGAAGAACGTCCTTGATATGATGGATTTCGTGGGTGTCGTTGATGACAACAGAAGACCTTGAAAAATCAGCATCGGGGCAATAAAAACGATACATAGCTTTTGACCAAAAAATGGATCGGGCGGGGATCGAACCCGCGGCCTCGTCATTGCGAACGACGCGCTCTCCCAAACTGAGCTACCGACCCATATTACTCTTATAAATCATGTCATTCCCGCGAAAGCGGGAATCCAATAATTCTTTTATTGAAGGGGTTATACTATCAAAAGCTTTACGGGTTGACAAGCTTCAATTCTTTCCACAGGCATATGACCAAATATAGATTACGGATACCATCTTTTAGTTTCCTGAATTTAACCTCTCCTGCCCGTACTCGATAAGTGATCCGTTCTTCGCAGCAGCGTATATTCTTATCTATAAAGGCCTTGATCTTGATTTCCTGAGAAAATCCCATCCCAATATCTTTAACGTTGATCTGTTTCAAAAGGTCACGTTTAAACACCATCATACCCGACTGTGAATCTTTAAGCTTAATGTTAAATAGAATTCGAATAGCCATAGAAATCAATTGATTAGCATATTGATTACTGATCGGCTGGGCTTTCTTATCCGCAAGAGGATAACGGTTCCCCGTGACAAAATCATAATTTCCCTTCTCCATCAAAGAAAGTAATTTTTCCAGATCGGCCATAGAATAGGTATCGTCCCCATCCATCAAGGCAATGATATCCTTGGTCGCTTTGGGTAAACCGGCCAGATAAGCCTGTCCATATCCTTTCCTTGATTCATAGATAACATTTGCCCCATAGCTCTTGGCGATCTCTGCCGTGGCATCCGTTGAAGCGTTGTCAACAACGATAACTTCATCGATAAAAGCAGGTTTGTTCTCAAGAAGTTTTTTTAGGCCTTCTTCTTCGTTATAGCAAGGGATGATGACTGTGATGGCCCTAGATTGATACATAAAACTCTTTCTTAGAAAATATATTTTATTTTCTTAATGCACCTTTATAAAAGACTATGATTTGGGTCCTCTTACCGTTAGATGGCGGGACCATTCTTATCTGGTCGGTCAGTATTTCATTATGTTTGATGATCTGCGCATTTTGGGCATTACGTTTTAATAGGATTATGGCATCGCCATCTATAAAAACCGGGGCCCAAGCAGGGTCCATAAAACGATGCAAAAGAAATTTAAAATTCATTACAGATAATTCAGGAGTGATAAAAATGACGTTAAAATGATATTTCTGATCTGCGGCTGACCAAGCATCATCATTCCATTGTAACGGTATATATGTCTTCGAAAAGAAATCTTCGGGAAACGCCTCCATCCTGTTATCAACAAAGAATTTATGCTGAGGGCTTAAATAAAAGATCAAATAGCCCCCTATATCATAATTATTAAAAATTGGCCCCAATATCTTTTCCCGTTTAAAGAATTCAGCAGCATGATTTGCGCCTGGGACAATTCCAAGGGAATGTCTTTGGTTCCAATTAAAATTTACTGAAACAGACACGATGATCCCCAACGCCACTAATACAATTTCAAATATCTTTCTTACCTTGACCGTCTCAGCCTGCATCCACCGGCCGTAAGCATAAGTCGATAAAGGTATCCAAAAATAGATGAAAAGCCCTGTCAGGCGTTCTGCTTTTAAAGCGGCTATAGATGTAAGCAAAGCTAATGTGACGATAAAAATATTCTTCTTTAAGCCCTCACGTCGGATCAAAAAAAACACAGCTGCCAGCAACATGCCTAATACAGCCAAAAAATACAATAAGATAGATCTAAAAAGTGAATTTTTCTCTATAAAGAAACTAAATACAGAACTGTTTTCTTGAATAGGGAATGAATAGGCCTTATCAACATGAAATGGTGTCATGGCTCCATCTATACCGGAAGGATTGATCATGCACATGACCAATAGAAGAAGAAATAGCTTTTGTAAAACAACGGCCTGTTCTTCTTCCTTATTAATACGCATCTGCAACCAAAATAAGGCCGTTAAAATAGGCCCCATAATGAAAAAAATATGCGTATTGACCCAAATGATCTGTAGTACGCACAGTCCTATGATCAAGTGATGGGATTTTAATCGCTTCTGCTGATAGGCATCAATCATCCACCAAAAAAGACCACAAAAAAGATAGCTGATCCCCTCTGGGCGAATGACGATCCGTGAAGAAATGAGAGGAAAACTCAATAAACCAATGGCACACGCCATGGCAAATGAAGAATACCTCTGCCAACAGCAAAAGAATACGTAAAAAGTAAAAAGCTCAAGGATCAAATAGATCAAAGAAAGACCGGTAAACCCGAAATAATGCCAGCAAACATAACAAAAAACACCAAATAACCAATGGTGATTGATAAAAGGATACTCGGGATGAGTATAAGAATAATAGTTCTTGTATAAAACATCCCAATGGCCATGCAAGACAAGCTCGCCATTCTTGATATGACGACCAAGGTCAGATCTAATAAAATCCACAGGAAGGGCCAAATGCCATCCTAACAAAAATAAAATAAGGACGATGATCGTCCCCTGCTTCAAATGTTGCACCTTATTTGGCATAGAAGAACCCCTATTTAATATCTTTATCCATCTTCAATATCCTAAAAGTCCTATTTGAATATATTTTAGAATATTTTATAGCCCCTAAATCAAAACACTTCTCTGAGATATGGGAAGATAATAAATAATAATCCGGAGAATAGATCTTATTGTATCGTATTAAATTCTGACAATTATACGACTTTCCCGGTGGTATAGAAATATAGGGGCGATGCATAAAATAGCATTCCCTGGACACATCAGAAGCCACCAGGATGTTTTGAGGAAGGTCCTTATTGATATACTCAAGGCTTGCAAATAGGTCCCTGAATTGCGGTATCTCCCATCGGGGATGGGCCAACACTTTGCGAAATTCAAGGAATTTTCCTAAATTAATATAAAAAAGAAGCAACAAAACGATCAGCCCGGCCAATTTTGCTCGTTTGGGTCCTAACAAAGATAACCCCTGATATAAACAATACCAACCCGATAAACTTATCAAGACGAAGGGAATGATTAAAAATCTTGTAGGCTCAAAAAATTGATCTGTCCAATAAAGACTTAATGAACAGCCCAACATGATAAAAATGCTTTGCCACAAGCAAAGGACTATGACCCCTCCATCCTGCCGTTTATTGATCGGAAGAAAATGATAGAATAAAGCCGGGAATAAAAATAACGGCAATTGTTTAAAAAGATCCCCAACATGATGTTTGATATAAATAAAGTGTTCTAAAGAAAATAAAGGTCCTGATGATATTTGTATTCCAATTTTATCAAGATCATAAACATTGCCGCCAAATTCATCAGCCAAATTATAATTTTTTATAGAATGGGCATACTGAGGATAAAATGCGTGATACGTATGCCAACAAAACATTTGATAAATCCCATAAAATAAAACAAATCCTCCAACAAAAGCAAGGGCCCTCTTCAATTTATCCCGCCAAGGGGCCTTATCAAATAAAATAAACGGCAAATAACCTAAAACATTAAAAATGTGTGCGACTCTAACCAACATAAAAACACCATTCAAAAAACCTAACCATACAAGGTGCTTAGGGTTTTTGAAGTACTTTAAAAATAGGATGAACGTGATGATAAAACAAAAAAAATGAAGCTGCTCCGTCCATGGATACAAGGCAGCAATAAAAAATTCGAAAGAAAGGGCTAAATAGCCAATAAACAAAATATTAAGACGCGTAGGGATCAATGGTTGAACAATATAAAAGACCAAAGATACATTTAATGAAAATAACAGGATGTTCATTTCAATGACCTGGATGCTTCCGCCATGATCGATAAAAAAAGAACAAAAGATCGAATACAGGTATTGATAGTAGGGCCAGATAGGATAATAAAGAGTTTTAAAAAATTGTGAAAGATTGTAACTAACAAGGAACCCTTGATGATGGGCGATATTTTCCGCCGTACTTAAATAGATACACGCATCCGGGGAATTAAAATTGAGATAGGCAAAATCAACAAAAACAATGAATACGACTAAAGAAAGGATACAGTAATGATAAAATTTAAAAACCATCGATCTTCTCCACTTAATACTGATTTGGTTTAGTGATCCCGATCAACTCTGCATGCGCACGGTAGCCTTGCTGGTCTTTAGTAGCCAGATGATAAAGCTGCCAATTGGTTCCGGAAAAATCTCCACAATATAAATAAGCCTTCTCAAAAACATACATTGGCCCTTGATTGATTATTATCAAAGGATATGAATGAAAATTCTTCTCCTGGACCTGTAAAATAAACCATTCCGGCGGATTGATCGTGATCCTCTCTAAAGGTATATAATATATCCCCGCATTCGGCACAAAGGCACTATAAAACTTAAGCAAAATGGGTATCCGAAAATCCTGATCACCTCCGACAGTTATTAAATGTGCCCCGTCACGTTCGTGCATATACTCCAAAGCTTCCCAATAATGCCCCCGACCCAGCTTGATGAAGTTAAAATAACTGGCACTATTGCCTACAAAAATCAATAGGACAAATAATGCAATAGCCCACATCCATGACTTGTGTCTCTCGGCAAGTCTGAATAAACAATGACATAATAAAAGAATTAAAAAAGGATAAAAACAAATAAAATATCTAAAATATAAAAAAGGCGGATGGATGAATAAAACATATAAGCATATCCCCATTATTGTACTGATACAAAAAATTCCTAATTTACTTCCCTCTTTTAAAAGTTCCCACAATTCTTTAAATAAAAGTATATAAACAATAAAAGCCATCCCTAAACTATATCCATTGTCCTTAGGAAAACCGACAAGATATACAGCTGCTTGCTTAAGAATTTCTATAATAGGCGTGGCATCCCCCATGAGTACGGTTAAATGGGATACAAACTTAAAATAAAACAGAAATGCCAAAATAACCGGTAAAGCAAAGACCTTAAGAAGATCTGAGATCTTTTGTCTGAATCCAGATTCCCCCACCTTGAAAATTTGTAAATAAATAAATGTAACCAATAAACCAAAAGAAATAAAGCCAAATGAAAAGCTTGATAAGAACCCAAGGAAAAAACTGCAGTAAAAAGCAATAAGAAGTCCGAAAGTTATTTTTTCACACAGCCCCAATAATAAATAAAAAGATAATAAACTAAAAAAGAAAACTAAGGCATACGGTCTAGCCTCGGAAGAATAAAAAATAAGCGGGAATGAGATCATGACAAGAGCGGTGGTTATATATCTCCAGGCTTTGGCAATAAATAATTTAAGGGTAATAAAATATACAAGGGGAATTGTTAATGTGCCCATCAGCAATGAAAGCAGGCGGAATTTGAACCAATAAGTAGGATTATGCCAGCCTATCAAGTACATAAAAAGGCTATTTAAAGGAAGATTATCATAAAAAAGCTTCGTCAAAGTTTGAATGGGAGAATGAAGGGTGGAAACCAAAAAGAAAGACCGGATCTCATCGAGCCAGAACTCATTGAAGATCCCCCAAAATCGTAACCATGCCCCAAATAAAATAATATAAAAAAGCACCTTACCTGTCCCTTCCCGAGAATTTCTTAAGCATATTAATAAATCTTGGGTCCAGATGGCCCCTCAATATTTTTATTTTATAGATATAGGCCCAGGCTTTATCATATTCCTTTAATTGACAATAAAGCTCTGCAAGCATGGTATAGGCCGGTATAAATTTAGGTTTTATTTCAACGACCTTGGTAAAATCAGAAATAGCTTGAGTAAAATCACCTCGGTTAATATATAAAAGGCCACGGTTGAAATAAGGAACTATAAGGGTAGGTTCGATTTCAATAGCTTTATTATAATCAGCGATGGCTAGGTCAAGTTTACCCTGTTTAAAATATACCCCGGCACGATCGTTATATGACTCAACCAATTTAGGATCTATTTCAATACTCCTTGTAAAGTCACTGACCGCACAATCAAGGTCTCCGTTATTGCTGTAAGCAACTCCACGGTAATTGTAAGGCCTTGCTTTATGGGGAGATTTGACAACGATATCATTCCAAAGCGTTAATTCATTCTTCCATACATGATTACGTTGGTAACTGACCAGAGATAACAGCGCAATAAATGTGATCAAAACCCCCAATAAGATCCTACGGTCCTTAATGACGGTTGATAAGGCAGATACAGCTGCCAGGAAAAAACCAAATGAGATCAGATACAATTTATGTTCAAAGATCACATTGATCCGAGGAGCGGTATTGATCGAAAAAGTGATCAAGATCCAGGCCAGGCCAAAGGCGATCAAAGGCCATTGTTGACGCAATCTAATGATCAGAAAAATTATAAACCCGATCAACCCTAATCCCACCAAGGTAAGCGGCGGATGAAGCAATCCTGTTGATAACGGATAATCGTAGTCCAGGGTCTGATGAACAGGAAAAATGAGCAATCGCAAGAATGTTAAAAAAACACGCATTTGGGTCAGGACATATTTACCGCTGGTGATCATATCTCCGTCATGGGACTCTGAAGGCGCCGTATAGTGAAGATACATGCCAAAATTAAGCCGTACTATTTTCAGAAATAAGAAAATAAATATAAGGCCTAAAATAGTGATCAACAAATAAAGCTGTCCGGTTGAGAATTTTTTAAAATTTAAGGGATATTTATTTAAAATGATCAATTCAACCGCAAGGACCATCGCAGGGATAGTGGCTGCGGTTTCTTTAGTGAGGATCCCCAAAAAAGCAAGCAAACCAGCAGCAGCCAAAAAGAAGATTTTATGCTTATTAATAGATGCTATCCGTCCCTGAAGGTAACAGTAGATGGCGCCAAAATAAAACATGGCGGCCATTGACTCAAAGCGCTGGGATATATACGTCACGGCCTGGGTTTGGCATGGATGCACAAGAAAAAGAAGAGCTATGATAAAAGGCAGCTCTTCCCTCAGACAGCCATCGGACGAAAGCCATCCGGTGACCTTAAAAAGCGTTCTGGTCAGGGCCCATACCAATCCTGTTGTTAGCCAATGGATCACAAAATTAAAAATATGGTAGCCTCTGGGATCAAGTTGACCAAAAAAATAATTCAAAGCAAATGAATACGTCCCGATAAGGCGCGTTTTAGGAAAGCTGACCCACATCAGATGGATATCTTTAAAATCCTTAATGTACGGATTATTGACAATGAACATCTTGTCATCAAAGACAAAATCAAAAGCAAAACTCTGGTAGTAAATGGCCAGGCCTAAGAAAAAAAGGATACAGATGCGCGAAGGGTAATACCATCTAGAGGAAGGATCGAATAAAATATCAAATTTTATCATCTGGGCATTTACACATTCTATTGCCGGATCGTCCAGAAATCACTGGCCAGGCTTTCGAAGTAGGCATAGGGCATCGTGAAATAACCGGCCTGCCCCCACTGCTCGCCCCATGAATTGCGTACAATAAAACGCTTTAACTTTTGGTCATACCCTGCAGCCATGACCGCATGGCCGCCCAAAGTCCTTTCAGACTTTTTAGGCATGGGCACAAGGCCCGTTTGGGCAACTTTTAAACTTTCAAAACTTTCATAAACAGTAAACCCAAAGACGAATGGGAACCCTTCGGCCAAACAGTTAAGCATTTCACTTAAACTTTCAAGGCGATGGTAGGAAACAATACGGCGCTTGAGGCCTTCCTTATAACAAGCCGCTGCAGGCTTACGGGTAAATTGAGATATATCATAGGGCCAACTTGATTCCGGACAGACACCCTCTTTAGCCAGCGTCTTTATACCATCGCGGATCATGGCCCCGGAGTCAAAGCCAACAGTCCCTTCAATAGCTCGTTCATTATAATAAATAAAAAGCCGGCTTAAGTCCTTATACATTTTACCGCTGATCTTTTCTAAGAATTGCAAATGGCCGGCCAAGGCATTGGCCGTGCAGCTGCCTAAACGGCCTTGATTTTCTATCGGCGAGTCAACACTTCTCAGATCTACTTTTGACGGTAATTTAACCTTGGGAGCGATGGCACTGTACAGAAAATCTCTGTGATCAGGCCTGTCAGGGATCCAACCATAAGATTGAATATGTTTCATATCCCCTCCTCATGTTTACAGAACTGTCATTCCCGCGAAAGCGGGAATCCAGTTCATCCATCTTTAATTTTGCTGTACGCCTACTTGTGACGGAAAAACACTTCCTGATAGAGTAGCTGTGGGATTATTTGATGAGCCACAAGCTCCTGAAGTTAAAGTATTATCAAGGCAATTATAGAGGGTAATGGAAAACCCGGATGTTGAACTAAATGAAGCTGGAAGAGCTGAAGATGTTGAAAAAGGATTACTTTGGGCAGTTCCCAAATATAACGCACTACTGATGGGGCCACTGGGGGTACTGGTATTACAGGCGCCAGCCCCCCGAGAAGGGTTAATAGTTGAATCATAGGCCCTGGCACAATACCAGATCTCATAGGAAGAACAATTATTAATTGAGGCTGTACTGCAAAGATTTCCGGGACCATACCATGTATAACATAACCAGCGGGAAGTAGAATAATTTGGAGGAGTAGTAGCAGGACTATTAACCGTGGTATTATCAGGAGTTAAACTGGGGACATCCTGATGGATACAAAATGAATATTGATCTCCCCCTACCGCTCCCCATCCCTCATTGGCATCAGTCCCAAAAACAATGCCTTCATCAAGAACGCTGCCTCCACCGGAAAAAGAAATATTGGTCCCGGTGCCGACAGCCATGGAAGCATTATTCAAAATATGGTTCAAGGTCGTCTGCGTTTCTGATTTGACAAAATACCTCTGGCCAAAATCCTGACTACTATTATTAAGCACATTATTAACAGCAAAAATACCAAATACAACGATAACAACCAGCACTGATGTAATGATCAGTTCAAGCATGCTAAAAGCTGTTTTAGAAAAGATCTTTCTCATGGAGCATCCGGCCAGTTGATGCTCAAGTTAACCTGTCGGGCAATATCATTATGCCCCGAAGCGTCCACACAATCAGGAGGATTGGCATTATTTTGAGTATTAGCCACCGAACAAGTGACCGTATAGTACAAGCCATTGTTCGGATTCGGCCCAGGATTAGTAAAACTTGCAGGCCAACTTAGACCCGATGGCAAGGGTGCCACTAAATGAGTCCCTAGAGACAGATCAAAATTCGGGCAAGGACTAGGTGAACAATTATTACTGTAAAATGTCCCTGCATTCACCGAAGATCGTAAAGCTTCAAGCACCTGCCTGCCTAAAATAGATGCAGCCAGGGCATTTTCCTTATCAGCCACAGGTTTTCGCAAAGCAGTCAAGGTGATGAACACTCCTGTGATAGAAATAACAAAAATGATACATGCCAATAATACTTCCAATAAAGAAAAGGCTCTATTATTTAAATTATTTATCCACATATGTTTTAAGGACACCAACTGGATGATAAATTACAAGTCGGGTTTAGGTTTACATTCCCACTCAATTGGATCGGCGCCGTCAATGTTATTGTCAAGCCAAGAGAGACACTGGTCCTTGTGGCCGTACAGGTACTTCCCGCGCACGCATAGGAATAAGTACCATCGTCCTGAATGTTCAAAGACAGATTGCAATTGATTGAAGCTAAATCCTTCGCGCAATTAGGATTTCCTGATTCCGCGCATGCAATCTGCCCATTGGGAGGCGGTTGATCAACACAAAATTTATTATTATTATTCAAATAATTCTTCTCAGCGCTATAAATGGCCAATAAATTATTCTGAGCATTTAAAGCCCGTGCCTGTTCGGTGGGGGCATTAAAATTAGGCATGGAAAACACGGCAGCGATCCCTATGATGATCAAAACGATAAGTATCTCCAATAATGTAAACCCTTGCCTGTGAAGCATATAAACCTCCTAATTAGATTTATATCATATAAAGCAATGGAGGTCAAATGATGGAAGGGCTAATTATTGGCAAGGACTGAAATTACTAGTCAAAGACAAATTCTGAAGACTATTGGCAAGCAGTTGCCCAAATAGTATCAGTAGCAGAACAAGTAAAACTACCTGTTGAATTTCTGGTCAACAGAATATTTTCAGAAGGAGTTGCGATGGAAGCAGCAGTTAATACATAAGCCACGTTATTACCTCCAACTGTCCCGTTAACAGCTCAAATAGTATAATTAAAATTGGCATCTGATGTTGGCAGACCATCGGCACTAAGAGTAGTATTACTATTCGCTGTTGGAGTAGCACTACTCATCGCAATATTCGATTCTATGGCGATTTTCATATTACCCATTGTTTGTATCGCTGCTGTACCCTGACTTTTACGCACATTGGAAAACAAGTTTGGCAACGCAATGGCTGCTAAAATACCTACAATGATCATCACAACGATGATCTCTATGAGAGTAAAACCGCTTTTATTATTGAATTCTTTCATGATGGTTTCCTTGAATTAACTTAATTTATAATATAACTGCAAATCTCTCAATAAGTATAACACTAAACGCTCATTATGGGCAAGGATTGAAATTACCGGTACATGTTAAATTACCATTAACATCCACACTGACTGTTTGAGCAAGATTAGGCGGATTGATGCTGGTAGCCGTACAAGTCCCCGAAGATAAACACGTATAATTAAAACTATTCTCAGTCTCAGTCGACATGGTCAAAGACAAATGTGAATTAATAGATTCAAAATCCGCGTATACGCCATGCTTCGAAGAATAATAGCTGCCATTATCTTCATGATATTTTTCCTGCGCGGCGGCAATAGCCCTTAAATTATTTTCAACAGCCTGTACCTTGGATTTCCATATCGCATTGACAAAGGCAGGAATAGCGGCGGAAACAATAATGCCAATGATCACCAGGACAATTAATATTTCTATCAGGGTAAACGCTTTTCGGCCTGTCATAAAACTGATCCTTTTTAACAAAAAAGGCAGCATCAAAATTCGATGCTGCCTTTTAGAAACTAATTAACTACTGATTATTGACAAGCAGTTGCCCAAATAACATCAGTAGCAGAACAAGTAAAAGTACCTGTTGAATTTCTGGTCAACAGAATATTTTCAGAAGGAGTTGCGATGGAAGTAGCAGTTAATACATAAGCTACGTTATTACCACCAACTGTCCCGTTAGAAGCTCCGATAGTGTAATTAAAATTGGCATCTGATGTTGGCAGTTGATCGGCAGTAAGAGTAGTAGCACTATTTGGTGTTGGAATAGCATTACTCGTTGCAATATTTGATTCTATGGCGGTTTTCATGCTATCCATTGTTTGTATCGCTGCTGTACCCTGACTTTTACGCACATTGGAAAACAAGTTTGGTAAAGCAATGGCTGCTAAAATGCCTACGATGATCATCACAACGATGATCTCTATTAGAGTAAAACCGCTTTTATTATTGAATTTTTTCATGATGGTCTCCTTGAATTAACCTAATTTATAATATAACTGCAACACTCACGATAAGTATAACATCCTTGGCGGACTTGTCAAATATACATGAAAATATTTTTTCTCCCCCCTTCCCCTTAAATGAATAGGTTAATGGATATGCGCGCCTTGGCCTAGTTTGAATAAAGGTAAAAAGATCGATATGACGATGGTCCCTATGATAGAGGCCATAAAGACAAGCATAAAAGGCTCAATAAGGGCCCCAAAACGTTTCATGAAAGCTTCCACATTCCTCTGATAGAATTCCGCCACATGTTTGAGCATTTTACCAAGCTCCCCGGTTTCTTCCCCTACCTTGATCATCTGCACCGCCATCATAGGGAAAAAACCCGCCTCCATCAAAGCATCTGCCATCCCCTTGCCTTCACGCACCCCTTCACGCACCTGGGCCACCACCAGACCGCAGGTTTTATTGTTGACCAATTTTTCCGTGATCTCCAAAGCGTATAAGATCGGCACCCCGCTTTCAATCAAGATCGACATCTGGGCCGCAAAACGTTCGACAACGATCAATCGGGTAATGTCCCCGATGATCGGAAGCCGGTACATTATTTTCTCAAAATGCAAGGTGCCCAAGGGGGTTGAAAAATAAGTTTTTAACATAAAAAATGCCCCAAAACCCGCGCCTATGATCAATAAAAGGTAATGTTGGATAAAATTAAAAAAGCCCAGAAGACACTGGGTCATCAAAGGCAATTCTGCATGCATGGCTTTAAAAACAGCCTCAAATTTTGGCCCCACGACCAAAGCAAAAAATATCACCGCTCCGATACATACCACACAAAGGATCATCGGATAGACCATGGCCGAGATAATGGCCGATTGGAACGCCGCGTCCTGTTCCACGTGCTCAGCTAATTTGTTAAGCACCAAGGGCATTGTACCCGACGCTTCTCCTACCTCTGCCAAACTGATCCAAAACTGATTAAAGATCTTAGGATGCTTAGCCAAAGAAGAACTTAAGGAAGATCCTTGTTCAATATCATCATGGATCCGGGTCACCGCCATAAACAGTTCTTTGCTCTGGATCTGGGACATGATAACATCCAGGCTGCGTAACATCGTGACCCCGGCTTCCAACATGGTCGCCAATTGGCGGGAAAAAACCAGGAGGTCCTCTATTTTACACTTGCCATGATCAAATCTGAACTCCGACCCTTTTTTATCCCCCTGAAGAACGGATTTTTCCATCGCCAGGCGGATCTTAACAACAAAAAGACCCTCACCTTGAAGCCTTTCAACCAGAGCATCAGGGCTTTGAGCTTGAACAATGTCCGTTTTTGTCTTTCCTTCACTGTTTTTGACTGTATAAGAATAAATTGGCATAAGGTCCTTATCCGATCGTCGTCACACCCAAGATCTCATCAACACTGGTGATACCGCTCTCCACCTTCTTCATTCCCGACTCAAAAAGTGTATCCATTTCATTGCGTCTGGCCGCATCCCTGATCTCGCCATAACTGGCAGAACGCGAGATCAAAGTACGGATCTCATCGTTGATAAGCATCACTTCCGAGACGACCAAACGGCCTTTATAGCCGGTGTGATTACAATCATCACAACTCTTAGCACGGTAGATCAGGTCGCTTTTGATCTTGTAGCCTCCGACGACCAAGCCATTGGCTTCGTAGGCTTCCTTGCATTTAGGGCAAAGCCTGCGCGCCAAACGCTGGGCCACGACCATGACCAGGGATGGTGTCAGCAAATAATGGGGAACCCCGATATCTATCAAGCGCGCGATCGCGGAAGGGGCATCATTGGTATGCAGGGTGGAAAGGACAAGGTGCCCTGTCAAGGCCGCGCGCAAGCAGATCTGGGCGGTTTCCAGGTCACGGACCTCACCGACCATGATAATATCAGGGTCCTGGCGCAAAAAAGCCCGCAGGGCTGAGGCAAAGGTAAGCCCGATATCCGTACGCACAGCCACCTGATTGACCCCGTCTAATTTGAATTCTACCGGGTCTTCACAAGTCATGATGTTCAAGCTGGGGTCAAAAACCTCATTGAGACAGGAATACAGGGTCGTTGATTTACCGCTTCCCGTTGGACCGGTGACAAAGAACAGGCCAAAAGAACTCTCCAGGGCCTTGCGTATGGCCTCCAGTTGTTTAGGCTCATAGCCTAAATTGACAAGCTCAAGTTTTACCGCCCCCTTATCCAAAATACGCAAGACCGCCTTTTCTCCATACACCGTTGGTATCGTGGAAACACGCAAGTCCACGGCCCGGTCTTCCAGCTTGGCGGAGATGGACCCGTCCTGGGGCAAGCGCTTTTCGGCAATATCCATTTTGGCGAGGATCTTGATGCGTGAAAGGATGGGCAAATGCAAATGCGCGGCCGGAGGAGGAATTTGATACAAAACACCGTCGATTCGGTAACGGATCTCCAATCTATCTTTGAAAGGCTCGATATGGATATCACTGGCCCTTTCATCAATGGCTTGACGGATGACCAGATCAACAAGCTTGACGATAGGCGCTTCCCCGGCCTTGGCAATTAAATGATCGATGCTTAATTCTGAATCAGCAACAAAATTCTTTTCTTCCACCTTACTGGTGCGCTCTCCATCCAAATAGCTTTTTCGAAGGGCCTGGTCTAGAAGAGAACCGCTGCCTTGCCCTTGCCCTTCTCCTGCTTCATTGCCAGTTTCATTCCCCGCTTCATTGCCCGTTTCCTTACCGGTCACATAAAAATCATCGATCGCCTTGAGAAGATCCTTCTTGGTGGCAATGATCAGATTCAGATCGCATCCCGTCAAGATCTTGAGATTATCCAAAACAAAAAAATCCAAAGGATCGAATATCGCGCAGGTCAGGGAATGCATGTTTTTACTTAAAGGCAAAACCAGGTTTTTTTTAGCAAAATCATAGTTCACCAGCTTTTCCAAACTCTGGCCTGATTTTGGTTTTAGCAAACCGGACATGTAGGATGCAAAAGGCAATGATAACTGCGAACCTAAGGCAACGGCAAAATCTTCTTCTTTGATCATGCCCACTTGAAGTAAAATTTCACCTATACGGCTTCCTTTTTGCCGCTTCTGGATGTTGATAGCTTCTTGTAACTGACTCTCGGTAAGAAGTCCCTGCTTGATCAACAATTCACCGATTCTCATTCGCGCCATAGGTCAATTTTTATTCATATCGTAGGTGTTTAGACTGTTATTAATTTCCCGCACCCTCTGGTCAGCATCTTCTTCCAAAACTTCCTGAGTGGCAATTGATGACATGTTCCCTTTCAAAGGCGATTGATCAGGGTCATCAATGATATGGGGGGTAAGAAAAATGATCAATTCACGTTCATTCTTGGTCGTAGTGGTCGAACGAAAGGCGCTCCCGATAAAAGGCAAATCTCCCAGAAAAGGAAGCTTAGAAGTGTTTTTAGAATCCTGATTACGTAATAATCCGCCGATCACCATGGTCTGGCCATCATTAAGTTTCAAAATAGAATCAGAACCACGGGTCTCAGGATCGTAAATTTGTGATGCCCCACCACCACTTGGCTGGACCTGGGACAAAATAACATCAATGACCTTGGGAGAAACGGCCATGGTGACTTCACGTGTCAATAAATTAGCTTGGGGCGTTACTTTTAAGATCACACCGGTGGTGACCCGTTCAGGGGTCGTGCTGGCCGTATTCAGGCTACCTGAAGTCCCAACGGTAGTCGATGTAAGGCTGACCGCCTGGTCCGAGGATATTTCGATCTGGGCGGTCTCATTATTTAAGGTCAATATCCTGGGACGAGCTAAGGTGCGGGCATCGGTTTGGGTAGCCAAATAATTCAACGTTGCTGTCATGCCTGAAGCATTCAAACCCGTACCGGCGGCCGGAGGCGTCTGGGAGGTAGTCCCACCCGGTCCAAATGGCCAATCCGTAACCTTCGATCCCCCTGTAAAATTAAAAGGACTCGCGCCATAGGTGATCCCTAACTGGTCCCCGGTGCTTTTAGAAACATCCAGCATTTCCACCTCAATAAGGATCTGAGGTATCGGCACATCCAGCTTGGCGATGGTGTTCTCGATACTATCAAACTGGCTGGGCACATCAGTAATGATCAAACTATTGGTACGCGGATCCTCGATCACCTTACCATCCGTAGATAAGGAATTTTTGACCACTTCTTCCAAACCATTAGCGCCCGAAGATGAACCAGCCCCCCCATTGGCCAAAGTAGAATTTAATTTCGACGAGGAAACCGTGGCATATTTAAGCTGATAAACCCTGGTGATCTTGGTCTTTGCTGTTTTTACTTTTGTTGTTACGACAAAAACATTAGTGTCATCCTGCATCTCATAAGTCAGGTCATTGTAATCAAGCACCATTTGGATCGCCTGATTTAATGGAACTTTATTAAGATAAAGGGTGATCTTTTTGTCTTCCACATCATGGGCCGCAATAAAACTCAAACCTGTTTGCTTAGAAATAATTTTCAATACACTCATCAAAGAAGCGTCTTTAACATCAATAAAAATAGTCTTTGACGTATCAAAGTCCGGGTTAATGAACCGGTCCTCCAGATCATCACCCCAACACCCTTGAGTAGCCCCCAAAAGAAGGACTGATGCCCAAAGAAATATTATAAGAATGGATTTAAGCATTAGTTACTCTTAATATTACATTATTGAATAAACAAAGTCTATTCAACCTTTAAAAAAAATTTTTTACCCTTATAAACCAACCCAACACCCTTTTGACTTACCGAATAAACCTTGGCCCCTTCAATGCTTCCACCTAAAGGCACGATGGTGTCATTGATGATCGCCTCATGCATATCTTCCCCCACAATAACTCCTTGTAAACTAAGCGTCGGAGGGATGATCACCGGTTTCGCCACCTTGGGCTGAGGCGGCTTTATTTTCATAGGCGGAATAAACACCTTATGATCAACAATGCCTGGCCTTTGTACCACAGGGATCGGCTTGGGGATGCCATCCTCAAAGGGATTTTTGATGATGTTTAATCTTTGTAAAAAGTCCTGGTCCCCGCTTAGGTTTTCATCGGCATAAAGTGAGCAGCTGCCCATTAAAAGAAATACCATCAAAAAAAATAATTTTATCATGTGTGTATGAGCGCAGCACTGATATTCACGTCAAAGGTCATGCGCCCATCCTCCCCTTCATGCCCATACCAAGTGTCGATCCTTAAGGGATACGGCGAGCGTTCTATTTTTCTTAAAAAAAGCATCATGCTTTTAAAATCATCCGTCCCCGCGCTAAAACTTAAATTGATAATGTCATATAAACCCATGTTCCTGCTCTCAGCAGGATTCAAAGAGGTGATATTAACATGGTATAATTTTGCATAACTTGAAACCACCGAGATCAATTCAACTTCATTGAGCTTCTTGGGTAGAGCGGATTTAAACGTATCAAGGTCATTGATGGACGCATCAAGGGCCTTCATTGCATTAAGTTTATCTTGCGCTTGGGACATTTGCACATGGATGTCCCTGTCCTTATCGTGGTGATCCCTGAACATCATCACCCCCAATCCCAACGTTCCTATCACCAAGGCGATCTTGATGACCGTATTTTGATGCTCACTCAAGGCCTTGGTGAGTTGGGAGGCATCAACATCCTCCATGCTAAACTGTGGACGTGTTTTATTGAAATCACTCATAGTATCAGCTACACCGGATTGTAAAGCCCGTGACTTGCTGGCCTTTAAACTCTTCACGTTTTAAAGAGTCCAGATTCACGCTTGTTATGAACCTTGACAGATCTTTGTCATACCTAAAAGATGAAAATACTTTATTCACAACTGCTATTTGCTCATCGGGATCATCTCTAAAAACATCCCCCGTCATATCAATAGTGACATGGGCATTAACAGAATCACTTTGCTCATACTTGATATTCAGATCATTAAGCAAGACGCCTTGGGGCAAATGGGATGCCACTCTAAGAATGATATAGGTCATATCACTTTTCATCCTGATATCTTTAAACGCAAGAAGCTTTGCAGAATTCGCCAATGTTTCGTCATTGATACTACCCAGGGGCTGATTCAAAAAAGCCCCCTCTTGAGCGGTTAATTGGTCACACTGTTTCTGGGTAGCTTTCAATTGCATTTGGTAAAAGAAATATGCTCCAGCCAAAACCAGCAAACAGGCAATGAACACATATAAGATCTCTTTATATACAACCAGAGATTCTAAAGAACTCGATTGAAGGAAAGGCTTGGATTTATTCTCTTTTAGAAAATTAAACCCTGAAAGTGAATCCATGGGAGGATTGACGCAAGCCCCCATGGCATAAATGGCATCCATATCATTGCTTTGACCATGCTTCGCCGTAGTTATAGTGGGTGAAAATTTCGTTAACTTTATTTTTAATTCTGTTTCCAATAAACTGATTAGGTCCCCCTGGATAAAGTCAGACGCCACCATCATCTGCTCTATACGGTCCCCGCTGAATTGCCTGGCGTAGAAATCAAAGGAATTCCCCACTTCGTCGACGATCTTTGAATTCAAAGTTTCTGTAGGATCTTGGGCCTCTGCCTGAGGAGTAGAACTGATGGAAAACTCACGAATGAACTGCGGGATCCCCTTATCAATAAAACAAATGCGTCCTGAATTCTTATCCAATATCAAAAAAGCAAGATGATCACCGGACTTGATCTCTTTTCTAAACAATAAGGCCTTGGTCAAACTCACCATGTACGGTTCGCCATAAGAAACCTCGGCGTTGACTTGTTTAAAGATCCGACCATAACGGGCCAGTACTTCCTTGCGCACGGCAAAGAAAATGACCTGCAAACGTTTGGTCTGCCCCTCCAAAAAAGGGATCGTATGATAAACAAAAGCCAGGTCCTGAATATCAAAAGGCATATATTTCTTGGCTTCAAATTTGATCGCATCTTGGATAACATCCGGCTTAAGAAAAGGGATGATGAAAGAACGTAAAATAATATCTTTCATCGGTAAAGAAACATAAAAAGACCCGCCGGAAATATGGTTATCCTTTAACATTTTTTGAAGGATGGCGGTTATTTGGATCTCTTCGGTAAGGCTGGAACTAAATGGTGATGAGGTATTTGATCTTGCGCCCAACGGTGCGGAAACTACCTGAACAGGGGTGTTTTTTTCAAACTCAACCACCGATATTTTCTCTTCACCCCAAAAAAAACCTAATCTTTTTGAAGAAGCCATGATTCTCTCTTTGATTTGATATTATATAAGATATCAGATAATTTTTATTAAACTATACAGGAGAGGCTTTGTCAACGTGTTTCAAGGAAATTCTTAGAAGGTGTCGTAGTTACAAACCACATTATAACTGTTAGTGGAGGTGTTAGTTATGGTCATCTCATAACTTCGTCCTGTTATATTAGAATATATAGATGAGCCGGAAACAACGCCATTCATTCCCGAAGCATACGCATTCCAAAAGATCCCTTTGGCCCACTGATCGCAAGCGATCTGATCGATCTGCTGTTGCGCGTAATTGATCTCATTGACACTCTGGGTCAATATGCCGACACTAAAGATCATGATGATGATAGCTGTCATCAACATGATAAAAAGAACTATGCCGGATTCATTATTAAGTTTTTTTAACTGCGGGAACATCCCTTTTCTCCTTGAGGTTATAGCTCTTATTCCTGGAAGCTGCCGCAACGCGGGCAATGCCCAGGTATTTTTTTAAAATAATCAAAGTACAGATAACTGCAAAAACCGCACTGCCGAAAGAATTCCCGATTGCTTAAAGGCTCTGTACGGCCTCCACTTAGAGTATAGATCACCCAGCAAACAATCACAACCCCTAAGCTTAAAGTTATTCCAATGGCTACAATGACATTAAAATCCCAAATGATCATAATTCGCCGATTTTGAAGGATCCCTTATCTCGATCCAGTGGTTAAAATTGGATGTTCCAGAATGATCAAAAACAAACTGATCAGACGTTTTACCCTTTCGCCATGCATCCTCGGTACCGCTGCCGGCGTCCTGGGCCGGAAGGGCACCTTCATAAGTAAAGATCGCGGGAGGTCTTGGGAGAGGCGCAGAAAAGCCCACCCACACGACATTAAGGACGACCAGATGGGCTAAAAAAACGCCTGCAAAGATTTTAAAGGATCGTGCTGACATTGACACTTGCCCCCGAGATCCCACGGCATAGATCAAGGATATCCGCCACCCGTCCCATGGAAGCCCTGGGATCCACCTTGATCATCAAAGTTTCCCTATAAAAATTCCCATGGGCTAAAAATCGCCTGAGTTCATTTAAGGTAACGACGCGACCGTCGATATAGATGACATTCTCGCTGGTGACCGTGATGGCTACCCCCTGCCCCCATGAATAGGCCCCCTCTTTGAACGAAGGGAATTCCATCTGCACCCCTGAAGGCCTGGCAAAGATCGTCGTGGACATCACTAATACCACGACCATCAAAATAAAATTAATAAATCCTACCGCCAGCAGCGGTTGGATGATATGGCCCTTGACCTTAAAATGTTCTAGGCTCATGGCTCAAGCGCCTCTCTTGAAGAATCCAGTTCCGAGACGGCTTGTAATATCCCGACAGTTTCATTGATGGATTGCTCGAAATTAACGATCACATCATTGACCCTGCCGGCGGTGAAACTATAAATGGCAAAGCTGATGATCCCCACGGATAAACCCGCCGAAGTTGTCACTAATGCCTGCCAAATGCCAGAGGACATATCCCCCAGGCTCAATGGATTAAGGGCATTGGAACGCATTTGGGCGGCATGGAACACGACACATAAACTCGTCGTCGTCCCCAATAATCCCAACAAAGGGGCCGCATTAACGATAAAAGCCAAAAGACTGAGCCGTTGTTTTAAAGCATGGATCTCAAAACCCGCGGCTTTCTCCATCGAAGCTTTGATCAGATCAATGGAAGCCCCATATTTCATAAGCCCGGCTTTGCAAATATTGCCCAGGCCAGGGGCATTTTCTTCACAAGCACCAAGGGCCTCTTTCATACGGTTGGCCCTGACGGCCTTAAAAAAAACAGGCTTGAACTTTCTAATGTTTTGATCGACGGCACCCAAAAATAGGAACTTTTCAATGCCCACCGTAATGGCCAAAATGGAAAGCAGGAATATCGGCCACATCATAGGTCCGCCTTTTAACAAGATCCCCCATGCATTGATAAAAGCAACTGTCATATTCACCTCATCTTACCTGCGTTATTTTTGATCCAGTCCAACCTTTCCTGCGCATAGGCCGCCTCCGGAGCGTTTAACTGGATGATCTTTTGATAAGTGACACGGGCCCCTTCCCAATCCTCGCCTTCTTCATAGATCTTGGCCACCCGTAAATAGGCTTTCACGACCCATGTCAGTTGGCTGGGATACAAGTCAGGTATTTTTAAATATTCCGCGATCGCATCCTCGGTACGGCTCATTAATTCCAACGTATCTGCCAGATTAAATTGGATCTGGGCACGGTCCAATTGACCCTGCTTGGCGGCAAGGGCGTTTCGATAAAGATCTTCTTCCTTTTCATAATCCTGCTCGTTACGGTAAAGTTGACCTAATTTTAAATAGGCCTCGCCGGCATAATCCGGTGAGGAAGCAATGATGCTTTCATAGGCCGTGATCGCCCTTTGAGGATCAAGGTCTTTGGACATGATCCCGGCGATAGCAAGCCTGGTCTTACCTCTGAGAGACTCGTCAACGGTGGCAATGGCTTGATATTGATCCAACGCCTCATCAGACCGACCCTCGATCTCATAGGCCTGGCCCAATTCATAATGGATCTGATCGATCCGCGGGGAACCCGGGAATTCATCAATGATCGATCTATAATATTCAATGGCAGAATCCACATCGGCATTTTTCAAATAGTATTGGGCCAGCCACAAAAGAGCTTCAAATTCAGTACTGGTTTTAGGATATTTATAAACAACCAGCTTAAACCTTTTGATCGCCTCACGCCCCTGACCCAACTCAAATTGACATTTGGCAATATCAATATCCGCTTTGGGGGCGATCTCAATATCATTGGGATAAAGCCTCAAGATCTTCTGAAAATATTTCAAAGCCTCTTCCGTCTCTTTCAAGTCCAAATAAGACAAAGCTAAAATATAATTAGCATCGGGGGTAAATTCACTGGGACGCGTCAGGCCTTTCAGGTACGAGTCCATAATTTGGGCGCTCTTTTGCCACTGCCCTTTCTTAAAACTGATCACACCCATGTAGTAATCAATATCCTCAAGGTATTTGCTGTTGGCAAAATCTTCCTGCAATGTTTTAAAATTGAGCACGGCCGCATCAACTTTTCCCGACTTTAAAAATGCCAGGGCTTGACGGTAAAGCACATAATCCATCATGCCATTGTTCGGGTACATTTTCATGGCCCTTTCATAAAGTCGTACAGCCTCATCCCAATGATTGACCTCCTGATAAACATCCCCCATTTGGATCAAGGCGTTGGCACGGGCATCAGCGTCGGCACTTTTATCAAATACCTCTTGAAAATGGCTGATCGAAACTAATAAGTGACCCAGTTTCAACTCACACCAACCTAAACCAAATTGACTTTTTTCAAAAATATCCGGATCTTTTTGGTCAGATAATCGAGAATAATCAGACCGCGCTTGATCATATTCTTTCAAAAGATAATAGACATTGGCCCTGCCCAAATAGCCTTGGGTCCAATGCGGGCTTTGAGGATACTTATCAATAAATTCCCCAAAAACCACCAGGGCTTGGGACAAGGCCCCTCGCTCATACGCCAGATTGGCCTGGGCCAAGACCACTTCTTGGGCAGAAAGCCCCTTGGCTTTACTAAAATTCTCTCCCTTTTTAAGGACGTTCTGAGCGTCATTGAATTTGTTTAATTTAATATAGCCCCAACCTTGCGCCGTGTACGCTGCAAGTTTTAAATTATCGTCGCATGAAGCATCAAGGGTTTTTTGATAATACTTAATGGCAGGATCAACCTGGTCCAAATAATAATAACTCTCGGCAATATCAAAATTGATCTCACACAGATGGGCGGATCTTGGATATTTAGAAACGAGACCTTGGAAATCCATGATCGCATCTTTTAATCCGCCGGCATTATAGTCACATTCCGCGATCTTCAATGCGGCGTCTTGGCTTAATTGATGGTTAGGAAAGGACTTGGTCAGCTGCAAAAAGGTCCTCTTGGCAGAAGCAAAGTCCTTTTCCTGAAAAAAAGACCAGCCTAGAGAATAATACGCCTGTGGAGCATAACTTGATTGAGCAAATCCATCGATCACCGCCTTGTAATCGCGCTGGGCCTCAGGCAAACGATTTTCTTTTAAATAAGTTTCCCCGCGCCAAAAAAGGATCTCATCTTTTTTATCCGTCTGATGACTTAAATCCGCAAACAGGTCCAAGGCCTTATCATATTCCCCGCGTAAAAAATCACACTGACCTAACAATAGTTTAGCCGTCGGCAAGTTAAGACTTTGCGGATACTTGACTAAAAAATCCTCCAGATACCTTGACGCCACATCACTAAACCCGTCATTAAAAGCCTGCTGAGCCGCAGATAAAAGATCAGTCTCCGTACTCTGGGCCAACCCCAAATGCGGCGCACAGATCAAGGCGATCAAGAGAGAAAAACAAATGAATTGACGAGGGATCATAGAATTAAGAAAATATTATAACAAGCTTACCTGGATTTGTTCAAAAATTGTTTTAGATACTGACCGGTGTACGAGCTGGGATGGCGTACTATTTCTTCCGGCGTCCCCGCAAAAACAACCTGACCTCCCTTATCGCCCCCATCAGGCCCCAGGTCAATGATATAATCCGCACTTTTAACAACGTCTAAATTATGCTCGATGACCAGGATCGTATTGCCCCGGTCAACTAATCGCTGCAGGACTTGCAGAAGTTTATCCACATCCGCAAAATGCAAACCGGTGGTTGGTTCATCTAAAATATAGAAAGTACGGCCTGTGGCTGGCTTGCACAATTCGCTGGCCAACTTTACCCTTTGGGCCTCTCCACCGGACAGGGTCGTGGCCGCCTGACCCAAACGTACATATCCCAAACCCACATCGTTGAGCGTTTGCAACACTTGTTTGACACGGGGAATACTATCGAAAACCTCCACCGCTTCGAGCACGGAAAGATTGAGCACATCCGCAATATTCTTGCCCTTGAATTCTACCTCCAGGGTCTGGTCTGTGAACCGCTTGCCGTGACAGACTTCACATTCAACATAAACATCCGGCAAAAAATGCATTTCGATCTTTTTGATCCCGTCGCCGCCACAGGCCTCGCAACGGCCGGCCTTGACGTTGAAACTAAAACGCCCGGGCTTGTACCCGCGCATTTTAGACTCCGGCAATTGGGCAAACAGATCACGGATATCGCTAAAGACACCGGTATAGGTCGCAGGATTAGAGCGCGGGGTACGGCCGATCGGCGACTGGTCCACCACAATGACCTTATCAATATATTGTATACCTTCGATCTTTTTATATCGACCAAGAGGCACCTTGGTGCCATAGATCTTATGGATCAAGGCGTTATGAAGGATATCCGTCACCAAGGTGGATTTACCTGAACCAGAAACCCCTGTCACGCAAACAAAGGCCCCCAAAGGGATGCTGACATCCACATTTTTTAAATTATGCTGGGATGCACCGATGATCTTTAAAAAATGAGTGTTAATAATATCCCGGCGCTTGCTGGGCCTTTGGATCTGATAAGTACCGTTTAAATATTGTCCGGTCAATGATCGTTGACACTGGGTCAGGCCATCGACCCCGCCGGCATAGATCACTTCTCCGCCATGCTCGCCGGCACCCGGCCCAAGATCGATCACATAATCCGCCCGGCGGATGGTCTCCTCGTCATGCTCGACAACGATCAAGGTGTTTCCCAGATCACGCAAGGCATGCAAGGTGGCTAAGAGGCGATCATTATCCTTTTGATGCAAACCAATGCTGGGCTCATCCAAAACATAGATCACTCCCACCAAACCCGATCCCACCTGGGTGGCCAAACGGATGCGTTCTGCTTCACCGCCGGAAAGAGTGGCTGAGCGCCTGTCCAAACTCAAATACTCCAGACCAACATTGATACAAAAATCCAAACGCCGGTTGATCTCTTTTAAGATCTCTTCGCTGATAGTTTTTTTATCTTTACTTAAATTCAAATGACTAAAAAATTGTTTGGCATCCTTGATCGAAAGGGCCGAAAGCTGGGCTATATTCTTATCCGCCACCTTGACCGCCAATGATCCTTTTTTAAGGCGCAACCCTTGGCATGCACCACAAGGCGACTCTGACATAAATGAGGCTATCTCTTCTTTAAGCCAATCACTGTCTGTTTCCCTGAACAAACGTTCCAAATATTTGATAACACCTTCGAACGTCCTTCCCCAAATTTCGTCATCCGAACCATAAAAAATAATGCGTTTGAATTTTTTATCCAACTCGCTAAACGGCAAACGAGGGTCCACCTTATAAATCCGGGCTATTTCCCGTAATACAGCACGATAATACATCATGTACCCGCGCCTGCCTTTTTTCCAGGGAGCGATGGCCGCGCCCCAGGGCTTGGTGGCATCCGGCACCAGGATCGTCGGGTCGATCTCCATCTTTGTCCCTAAACCATTGCATTCCGGGCAGGCCCCATAAGGAGTATTAAAAGAAAAAATACGGGGTTCGATCTCACTTAAAAAAGTCCCGCAATCGGGACAGGCATATTTCTCACTGAATATCTGATCAGCCTTTTGCCCGTTAAAATCAACCATGACCATGCCCTCACCGGTCTTTAAGGCTGTTTCAACGGAATCAGATAATCTTTTTCGGATATCCGGACGGATGGTAAGACGGTCAACCACTACTTCAATATGATGGATCTTATATTTATCAAGCTTGATCGCCTCCCCTGTCTCATAGATCTTTCCGTTGATACGCATGCGGGCAAAACCGGATTTGGCGATCTGCTTTCCTATATTACGGTATTCCCCCTTACGTCCGCGGATCAAGGGCGCCAGGAGATTGATCTTTGTACCTTCGGCGTATCCCATCATAATATCCACGATCTGCTGGGCACTTTGCTGTTCAATCTTTTTACCACAGTCAGGACAATGAGGAGTACCAATACGGGCAAATAAAAGACGCAGATAATCATAGATCTCTGTTTGGGTAGCGACGGTTGAGCGCGGATTGCGGCTGACTGTTTTTTGTTCAATAGATATCGTCGGGGAAAGCCCTTCAATGTGTTCTACGGCAGGCTTTTGCAATTGGTCCAAAAATTGACGGGCATAGGCCGACAGGCTTTCTACGTAACGCCGCTGGCCTTCGGCATAGATGGTATCAAAGGCCAGGGATGATTTGCCTGAACCGCTTAAACCGGTAATGACCACAAATTGATTACGGGGAATGGTCAGGTCAAAATTTTTAAGATTGTGTTCGCGCGCTCCGCGAATGATGATACTGTCTGATTTCATAAGGTGGTATTCTACTATATACAATAAAGGAGGCACAATACTTAATTATAAATGCATTAAGTATTGTGCCCCCTTAATAACTACGGCCTAATAAAAAAGGGCCTTATTTGCGTTTAGGAGATTTCTTCTTAGAAACCTTCTTAGCAGATTTTTTCTTCTTGGTTCCACCGCGGACCATCTTGGCGCTGGAAATATCACCTTGCTTATCAATGAAATAAAGATACCCGACTTCTCTTTTGATACCTACCTTTGCCACTTTCTTAGGAGCTCCGCCTTTTTTATCGCCGCGGGCCATCTTAGCACTGGAGATATCACCCTGTTTGTCAACGAAATAAAGGAAACCCTTTTCTTTCTTGATGCCTACTTTTGCAACTTTTTTTGTAGCCATGCTATTGTCCTCCTTGGTTGTGTGTTGATTTATAGATCAGGTCCCTATTTTGACCCCCTGAAAATACTCCTTTAAAGTACGTACCGCCGATAAAACTGCCAGGTAACTGGTTTTAGGATTATCCGGACAAACGACATTTTCAGTCTTTGTCACCAAACGGCCAAATTCACCCACCACTTCGATCTCATGGGAATTGACCTTGAATTCCGGTGAAGTGGAAATGCGGATACGCAATTTATCTTTAAAATTAGACGCTAAGGCAATGGTCGCTGCCACATTGATATTTTGAGGGAAACATTTGACGGCATCACGCACATTCCCGTCAAAAAGAATGGTTTCCTTGGTGATCTGTGACAAATTGATCCGTTTCTCCTGCACATACGTATTATCAGCAAATCCATAGATCGGTTTACGGGTCGTTAAGGTGACACTATCAATACGCTGCAGGCTGGCGGCTTTAATGGCATCAATGCCCGCGATCGCCCCTGAGGGAATAAGCACCTTGACCCCCTGCTTTTGGGCCAATTTAAAAATGGACTCACCTTCAATGAATTTACCGACACTCATGACCAGGACATCTTTTTTAGCTAATATGGCCTGAGATACCAGCTGATGCGTGTCCGGAGCATTGACCGCTTCAACGATCAGATCACAGCTGTTTAAAAGTTCCAAATAAGATCTTTTAACGATATTTTTAAAGGGGATAAGCTTTTGAAGATTTTCCGATTTGGCAGGATTGATATCAAAAAGGGCCGCAAGAATGGCCCGATCATCACATTGCGTCTTAATACTTTTAGCAATACGCGAGCCTATGGCCCCGCATCCTAAAATACCTACTCTAACCTTAGACTTTCCTTGATTTTTTAATGAGGATAATGACATTGTCAATAAGCCGTGTTTTACCGAAAAAAATGCTCAAGGCTATTAAAACTTTGCCTTTTAATATTTCTAAAGGTTCAAGCGTACCTGCATCCACACATGCGACGTATTGGATCTTTCCACTGGAGAAGCGTGTAATAGTATTTTTAATAATGGCCATGATCTTAGAAGATGAACGCTCTCCTGCTTCCACACGCTTGACAGCTTCTTTAAGGGCCCTGTACAAAACAGGAGCTTGGGCTCGCTCGGTGATTGACAAATGGATATTACGTGAGCTCATGGCCAAGCCATCTTTTTCACGGGAGGTTGGGACGACACGGATCTGGACCGGAAAATCCAGATCCGCAACCATTTGTTTGAGCACCACCACTTGCTGTGCGTCTTTTTGCCCCAGGCACATCACATCCGGCTGGACCATATGCAAGAGTTTGGCGACCACCGTCGCCACCCCTTTGAAATGCCCGGGCCGGTATTTCCCGCAAAGCGAATTGGAAATTTTTTCTACGTCGATGTATGTCAAATAGCAATTAGGATAAACGTCATTATCAGACGGAATAAAAAGAATGTCAACATTTTCTTTTTCAATCATCGCCGAATCCCGTTTAATGTCCCGAGGGTAACGGCTTAGATCTTCCTTAGGGCCGAACTGTTTGGGGTTGACATAAATACTGACCACACAACAATCACACTCTTTTTTGGCCCTGTGCATCAATGATAAATGCCCTTCATGAAAATAGCCCATCGTCGGGACAAAGCCAATTCTTTGCCCCTTGCGGCGCTTTTCATCAAGGATCTGACGCAAAGCTTTTATGGTCTTAACGATGCGCATAGGACAGGATCTATCTCCTCTAAAGGCTGCATCACAAAGGAACGTTCTAGACACCTTGGATGAGGGATCAATAATTTTGGAGATGTGAATTTAATATCATCGTACAATAAAATATCAATGTCAATGACACGCGGACCATTGACCATTTTCTTAATACGCCCGAGCTTGCGTTCAATGCCTTGAGTTAATGCGTGCAACTCTTCAGGGGAATGATCGGTGCTTGCTTTTAAAACCGCATTGAGGAATCTGCCTTGAGGCACTCCTCCGACAGGTTCAGTTTCTATCACCGTGGAAAGCCTCAACACTTTCACGCCACAAGCCTTGAGCTCCTCAAGCGCCTTGTGAATGTATTCAAGGCGATCACCCAGATTAGACCCTAAAGCTAGATAGACGGTGCTCATTACAATATTTTTGCCAGTCGTGCAACAGCCTCATGAATACGGTCGGTCGGTAAGGTCAGGGACATGCGAACATACCCTTCACCGGATTTACCGAAACCTATCCCGGGCGTTACCACGATATCAGCCTGCTCCAAAAAGGTCTTGGCAGTACTCATCGAGTCGTTGAATTTAGAAGGCAGCTTAGCCCAAACATAAAAAGCTGCTTGGGGAGGATCTATTTTCCAACCAACGGCACGCAAGCCATTGATCAAGGCATCCCGACGGGTCTGGTATTCAACGCGCATATCTTCAATGGCGCGCGGATCCATGTTTAAAGCCGCGATACCCGCGTATTGAATGGCATTAAAGACACCTGAATCACAATTGGATTTGACCTTAGCCAAGGCAGATACAAGTTTTGGATTACCGCAAGCCCAACCTAAGCGCCAGCCGGTCATAAAATAAGTCTTTGAAAATGAATGGAACTCTATGGCGATGTCCTTGGCCCCTTCCACTTCTAATATACTAGGAGGCTTGATCCCGTCATAATAAACTTCAGAATAAGCCAGATCTGAAACAATGATGATCCCCTTGGACTTACAAACGGCAACCAGATCCTGATAAAACTTCTTATCGGCCGTAGCCGCGGTGGGATTATTGGGATAGCAAACAAAGATAGCTTTCACATTCTTTAAACTTTCAATATCTTCTATTTTAGGCAAAAAACCATGAGAAGCTTTAAGAGGCAAATACTGGATCTTACCGCCGGCAAAGGTCACTGCTGCCTGATAAGCAGGATAAGCCGGCTCGGTCAAAACAACTTTATCACCGGGATTGATGATCCCCAACGGCAGATGGGCGATTCCTTCTTTAGAGCCGATCAAAGGATAGATTTCTGTCTGAGGTTCTAATTCTACGGCGAAACGGTTTTTAAACCATTTGGCGATCTCCACACGCAGTTGCGGCACTCCCGCATCAAAAGGATAATGATGATTGTTCACATCCTCAACGGCCTTTTTCATCGCATCAATGATCACCTGATGCGTTCGTTGGTCAGGATCACCAACACCCAAGTTAATGATATCCCGCCCGGCGGCAATTGCTTCCCGACGAGCCCTGTCGATCTCGACAAAAAGATACGGCGGCAATGACTGCAAGCGCTCTGAAAATTTTATTTCAAATGGTGTAGTTTCAATTGACATTTAAATAACCCCTTTGATTTGTTATTTACTTTTACTTCAAACCTAAAACATCCTGCATATTAAACAGGCCTTTTTTCTTTTTAGAAAGGAATTTCGCGGCGACCAAAGAGCCTTCGGCGAATATATCCCGCGTCTTGGCGTGATGGGCAATGGAGATCTTGTCTACAGGACTTTCAAAATTAATAGTATGGTCGCCAATGACTTCCCCCTCACGGATGGAAGCAATATCAACGACCTTGGCCTTGGCATGTGTTTGCGCGATCTCAGCCATAGTTTTGGCAGTGCCTGAGGGCGCATCTTTTTTATGCACATGATGTGTTTCACTTAAAGCAATCGAATAACCTTTGCCCGTAATTTGCGCGGCTTGACGGATAAGGCCAAAAACCAAATTAACCCCCACCGACATATTCGAAGAAAAAACGATGGCGATCTTGGAAGATGCTTTTTTAATTTGCGTGATCTGAGCTTTGGTCAATCCGGTCGTACCGATGACCATGTTGACACCGTATTTCTGACAAGCTTTCAAGTGCTCGATGGTAGCTTCAGGGGCCGTAAATTCAATAAGCACGCCACTGCCCTTTAACGCCGCATCTTCAAAATTGACCGGGATATTATGAGAAAGCAAAGGGACATCAGGCCGGTTCTTGCTTTCTAAGAGCGTAGAGATCTTAAAAGCCTTATCTTTAAGTGCCAATTCAGTGATCCGCCTCCCCATCCTGCCCTGACAGCCAGAAATCGCTAATTTAATCATTAAATATCCTTTGTTATGTTATACGTCTAAACAGACGTTGGGATAATTTTTATAGCCAAAATGCGTGCTTTTGCTCCTGACTTATCCAGGGATCACTAAGTAGCAATTAGCATTTTGGCGGAAAAAATTCATCCCAATGCCTGGTTAGCCTCTCATCAATCCGTATGATTTTAACGCTTGTTTTAATTTAGCCAAATTGGCATCTTCCATTTCACACATCGGCAGTCGCATCAGCCCTGAACACATTCCCATCAACGAAGCTGCCGTCTTCACGGGGATCGGATTTGTTTCTACAAACAAAGCTTCTACCAATGGAAGCAATCTCGCATTGATCGTTTGGGCCTTGGCCTTATCCCCGCTGTTAAAAACATTGACCAAGGTAGCCACGTCCTTAGGCACAATATTAGAAGCCACTGAAATAATGCCCACTCCGCCCATGGATAAGATCGGCAAGGTCAAAGCATCATCCCCTGAGATCAATAAAAAATCCTTAGGACAAATCTCGCGGATCTTTTTCATCTGTTCCAGATTACCGGAAGCTTCCTTGACCCCAATGATATTCTTGATCCCGGCAAGCTTAGCCATAAGGTCAGGTTCAATGTTCTTGCCCGTACGCCCGGCGATATTATAAAGAATGATGGGAATATCCGCACTTTCACTAATGGCTTTATAATGCAGATAAATACCCTTACTGGTCGGTTTATTATAATAGGGAGTGACCACCAAGACCGCATCCGCCCCAGCCTTGGCTGCATACTTGGTCATGTGAACAGCCTCAGAGGTAGAATTAGAACCAGCCCCTGCGATGATAGGCACTCTTTTGGCAACAGTTTCTACGCAAAGCTTAATAACTTGCTCATGCTCTTTCTCAGACAAAGTAGGCGATTCACCTGTTGTTCCGCAAGGCACAACTCCGTGAATACCCTGCGCTATTTGCCATTCAATGAGCTTTTTATAGGCTGTTTCATCAATGCCATCTTGAGTAAATGGGGTTATCAATGCTGTAAACGCACCGTGGAATCTTTTTCTATCCATTGTAGTAATACTCTCCTTTTGCGATCAGCTTCGCTGAGCCTTTAAGCCATACATTATCTATTTTAAAACCTTCATCAAGATCAAAAGTAATTTCCAAAATCTCCTTGCTCGCCGTAGACACCTTCATAAAAGCCCCTTTTTGCTTTTTGACCCTAGGGTGAGCATAAAGATAGGCGATCAAGGCCGTGGCCACGGCCCCTGTACCACAAGCCAGGGTTTCCGCTTCCACCCCGCGTTCGAAGGTGCGCACAGCCACCATGCCATCTCGGGTGTTCTCAGCGAAATTGACATTTGTACCACGTGGGGCAAAACGCGGATGATGACGGATCAGGGCCCCTAAAGTATTGGTATCCACTTCCTGCAATCCATCAACAAAAAGCACCGTATGCGGAACACCGGTATCAATATAATGCACTTCCAATTTTTGATTGGCCACGGTGATATTCAAATTCGGCCTGTAATCTTTGGGATTGGACAAACGCACACGAGCTATATCATTCTGGGCTTCCGCCAAGATCTCACCCGCCAAAGTTTCCATGCTAAACAAAGGTTTGACGGCCTTGAAATTAGCCACGATAAAAGCTGCCATGCAACGGGCCCCGTTTCCGCACATCTCAGCCTCTGAACCGTCAGCATTGATGATACGCATCTGATAATCTGACTTCTTGGATTTATCCAATATCAAGACTCCGTCGGCACCGATGCCGTTTTGACGGGCACAGACGGTCTTGGTGAATTTAGTGTAATCTAGATCCTTTCGCGCCTCAATGATGATGAAATCATTGCCGGCACCTACCATTTTGACAAAAGGAATATTTACCATGTGACTATCTTCTCTCCATGCATTAGATCTTTAAAAGTTTCACGTTCTTTGATGATCTTGAATCTATTGCCCTTCACCATGACTTCCGGCACACGCGGACGCACATTATAATTACTGGACATTACATAACCATAAGCGCCGGCACTCATAATAGCCAATAGGTCGTCTTTCTTAACCTTAGGTAATAAGCGGTCATGCGCAAAAAAATCCCCACTTTCGCAAATAGGGCCCACCACATCAAATTTTTGTTTGGCCCCTTTGCTTTCTACCACCGGAACGATCTCATGATACGCATCATAAAGCATTGGCCGGATCAGATCGTTCATCCCGCCATCCACGATCACAAATTTCTTAACACCATTATCCTTGATATAAAGGACCTTGGTGACAAAGATACCGGCATTACCCACAATAAAACGCCCCGGCTCCATGATGATCTTCAAGCCTGTCTTCTCTAATAAGGGCACTATTTTTTGGGCATACTGCTGGGCGGTTTGAGGATTTTCATCTTTATAAATGATCCCCAATCCCCCGCCAATATCTAAATACTCGATCCTGATCCCTTCAGCACGCAACTCATCAATAAAGGCGATCATTTTCTTGATGGCTCCGACAAAAGGCGCCCCGGAAGTGATCTGAGAGCCAATATGAACATGAAGTCCGTTTAACTTCACATGGCTGTATTTTTTCTGGGCCTTAAAGATCTGACGAGTGGTATGCAGATCAATACCAAATTTCTTTTTTAAGGAACCTGTATTTGTATACTCATGGGTCGGTGCCGGGACATCAGGATTGATCCGCAGCGCCGCCTGCACCTTCTTCCCCATTTTAATGGCAATACGATTGATCTCGGCCAATTCCGGCTCAGACTCAACATTAAATAATAAAATACCCGTTTCAATGGCGAAGGCGATCTCTTCCTCAGTTTTGCCGACGGATGCAAAAACGATCTTCTGAGGATCTGCCCCGGCGAGCAAGGCTTTGCCTAATTCACCGATGGAAACAATATCAATGCCGGCGCCCAAATCCACCAGACTTTTGATGACACTTAAATTGCCGTTGGATTTCATGGCAAAGCAAATGATCGGATCAAGCCTGGCAAATGCCTTCTGGATCTTTAAAAAATGATCGGTAAGCGTCTTATAGCTATAAAGATAAAAAGGCGTCCCCACACGTTCGGCAATGGATGACACCCTGACCCCTTCACAACAAAGCTCGCCTGCCTTAAACTCAAAATCATGCATGTAACTTCTTACTCCAATTGTCTAACTGTTGAGATACCAAGATCGGATTTGTCGAGCCCAAAGAAGATTTAATTTTAACAGACATTTGTGGATTGAAAAGTTTTTTTACATCCACCTCAAACGCTGAAGAATATTGTTTTAACTCTGTCCCACTGAGCCCTGATATGGCCTTGCCTTGGTCCAAACAATCCCGGACCATCCGCCCTAAAATATCATGGGCTTCGCGATAAGAAACACCCTTTTTGATCAAATAATCCATCACATCAACGGTAAAAAAACTTTCATCCAAAACCCGTTTGGCTGCATTGCCCTTCTTAATGGTCATGAGAGCAAAGATCTTGGCCAAAACCAAAAGCATGGATTTAGCGGTATCAACGCTATCAAACAAAACCGGCTTATCCAATTGCAGATCCCGATTATACGTCAATGGAAGCCCTTTTAACAGAACATGGATCTGGGTTAAATTCCCCACGACCTTGGCGGAGCTGCCCCGAAGCAATTCCAACACATCCGGATTTTTCTTGTGAGGCATAATGGATGAGCCGGTACAGAAACTGCTGTCAATATCCACCAGATCAAATTCTTTAGTGGCCCACAAGATCAGATCTTCAGCGACGCGGGAAAGATGGGTCGTGATCATGGCGCAATCACTGATCAACTCAATAATGAAATCCCGGTCAGAAACAACATCCATGCTGTTAGCCGCGACCTTGTTAAATCCAAGGAGTTTCGCCACATAGGCACGGTCAATCGATAATGAAGTGCCTGATAAGGCACAAGAGCCTAAAGGCATAAAGTCTGTTCGCTTGGCACAATCAATGAGACGGGTCTTATCCCGCTCGAGCATCTCGACATAGGCCAGCATATGATGTGCCAATAATACCACCTGAGCTGCCTGCAAATGTGTATACGCCGCAATTATGACATCTTTATTCTTACCGGCAAAAACAACGATCGCTTCCTGTAAATTAGCCACCGCTGATAAAAGCTTGGTGATCTCATCCCGACAATAAAGCTTCATATCCAAAACAACCTGATCATTGCGCGAACGGGCTGTATGCAATTTATCCGCCGGTTTGCCGATAAGGGCTTTAAGACGGTTTTGGATATCTGTATGAACATCCTCAGCCTTTGGATCGAATTTGTATTTACCGGCCTCGATTTGCAAAAGGATTTTCTTAAGGCCAGCGATGATCTTGGCCGCATCTGTTTTGGGAATGATCCCCTGCTTAGCTAACATCTGGGCATGGGCGATCGATCCAAGAACATCATATTTAGCCAAACGATGGTCATAACTAATGCTGAAGGTAAATAGATCAGCCAGTGGATCAGATTTCTTATTAAACCGAGCACCCCAGAGTTTAGCCATAGATCTCCCTTAAGTTAATAAGGCATACCCCAGATCCGAATAAAGCCTTCGGAAAGTTTGGGATCGAATATATCTTTATCGCCGTATGTCGCCAGTTCTTCTTTATAACGGGAGAACTTCGATTTGCGGCCTGCGACCATGCAGCTTCCTTTAAATAATTTCAACTTCACGACCCCGCTGACGCGTTCCTGAGTTTTGTTGATGAACGCATCTAACTGATGCCTTAATGGCGTCTCCCACAATCCATAATACGTTAACTCGGCATAGCGAGGAGAGATCAATTCTTTATAATGCAAGGTCTCACGGTCAAGCACCATAGCTTCCAGTTCTTTATGCGCTGTCATCAAAACAGTACCTGCCGGATTTTCATAGATCTCGCGGGACTTAATACCCACCAAACGGTTTTCCACCATATCCACACGCCCAACTCCGTTACGACCGCCAATTTCATTAAGCTTAATGATGAGCTCAACAGGACTATACGCGTTGCCATTCACCTTAATCGGTATGCCTTTGGAAAATTCCACTTCTACATATTCCACCCGATTAGGGCATTTAAGCGGGTCCTTGGTCATCACGTAGATCTCTTCCGGCGGCTCAACCCAAGGGTCTTCCAAAACACCGCATTCAATGGAACGGCCATAAAGATTGATATCCACTGAATATGGGCTCTTCTTTGTGACATCAATGGGGATCTTATGCTTATGCGCGTATTCAATTTCCTGCTCGCGGGTCTTGAATTCCCATGTGCGCAATGGCGCTAATGATTCCAGATGAGGAGCCAATATCTTAGCGGTCACTTCAAAACGGACCTGATCATTGCCCTTGCCGGTTGAACCATGGGCGATCGCATTTGCTTTTTCTTTTTTAGCCACCAAGACCTGATGCTTGGCGATCAAAGGACGTGATAAAGCAGTGGCCAAGAAATATTTGCCTTCATAGACCGCATTGGCCTTTATCGCCGGAAAAACATAATCTTTGACGAATTCATTTTTCAGATCAAGGATATACACCTTTGAGGCGCCTGTGGCCAAAGCCCGTTTTTCGATCGCTTTAAAATCACTCCCCTGACCCACATCCGCCATAAAGGCTATGACTTCATAATCTTTATCTTTCAACCAACGGATAAGACAGCTGGTATCTAAACCACCGGAATAGGCAAGCACCACTTTTTTCATAATGACCTTTCTTTCTAACTTATTTTAATAATTTCAAAAGCACTGCCTTTTGCGCGTGCAAACGGTTTTCAGCCTGGTCAAAGATCACCGAATGTTTTCCGTCGATGATATCTGCAGTCACTTCCAGGCCCCTGTGTGCCGGCAGGCAATGCATAAAAATATACTTCTTATGGGCTAATCTCATCAGGTCCTCATTGATCTGATAACCCTTAAATTCTTCAATACGTTTGGCTGTTTCTGTTTCCTGCCCCATGCTCACCCACACATCGGAGTAGATCACATCCGCACCCTTAACAGCCGCTTTTGGGTCCCTGCCTAATTCGATCGTGCATTTATTCTTTTTGGCAAATCCCAAGGCATCATTCACAATATCGGCATTAGGGTCATAACCTTTAGGACCGGCAAAACGAACATTGATCCCCACCTTCGCACAGGCGATCATCAACGAATGAAATACATTATTCCCGTCCCCCACATAGGCCAAGGTCAGCCCCTTAAAACTACCGAATTGTTCACGGATGGTCTGAATATCAGCCAAAGCCTGGCATGGGTGATACAAATCGCACAAGGCATTAATGACCGGCACATCCGCATGCTGGGCCAGTTCCATGATATCTTTATTATGAAAAACCCGCGCAACAATGCAATGCACATAACGCGACAAGGTTTTAGCCACATCATGCGTCGTCTCACGTTTTCCTAAATTGATCTCTTCCGGCCCTAAATAAAGGCAATGGCCGCCTAATTCATAAACACCCACTTCAAAAGAGACCCGCGTGCGGTTGGAAGGTTTTTGAAATACCAAGGCCACTGATTTACCTTTCAGGTCCGAACGCAGCTTACCCTTTTGTTTTTTTAATTTATCAGCCAGATCGATCAGCCCCATGATCTCAGCACTGGAATTATCAGATAATTTGATCAAATCACGTTTCATACTAACCTTTCGCCATCGCGGGCTTAGCATTCACAGCCTCAATGGCCCCATCTAGAATATGAATGGCTTTATTGATCTGCCTACGGGTCACATTCAGTGCCGGCATGATCCGCAGCACATTGCCCTGAGTACAATTGATGATCAATCCACGGTTAAAACATTCCTTAAAAATAGCCGCCCCTTCTATCGTCAGTTCAACGCCGATCATCAATCCCAAACCGCGTACTTCTTTGATAATATCATATTTAGACTTCAACTCATTTAACTTGGCTATCAAATAAGGCCCTTGAACCTTGGCATTCTTCATCATTTTTTCAGCATAAATAGCTTTAATGACCCCCAAGGCTGCTTTGCATACCAAAGGGCTGCCGGCAAAGGTCGAACCATGCATACCAGGCTTGAACACGTCAGCCAATTCTTTTTTAACGATCATGGCTCCGATAGGCAAACCCCCACCCAAAGCTTTAGCCAGACACATCACATCCGGTATAATTCCGTAGTGTTTAAAGGCAAATATCTCAGCCGTACGGCCCATGCCTGTCTGGACCTCATCAAGGACCAACAAGATCTTTTTCTCATCGCAGATCTGACGGATAGCTTGCACATATTCTTTAGTCGCAATATTGATGCCGCCTTCACCCTGAATAAGCTCCAAAATAATAGCAGCCGTTTGATCATTGACCGCGGTATTCAATGCCTTGATATCATTAAACGGTACATATTTGAATCCCGGCACCATAGGGGTAAAACCTTTTTGGTGTTTTTCCTGCCCTGTGGCTGACAAAGCTCCCATGGTACGCCCATGAAAAGCATTGATCGTGGTGATGATCTCAAATTTCTTTCCCCCGCCATAGGCCCTGGCAAATTTAATAGCCGCTTCGATCGCCTCAGTCCCACTGTTACAGAAAAATATTTTCCCCTCAAAGGCAATACGGATCAATTCCTTGGCTAATTTAGCCTGATGAGGATTGTATAAATTATTAGGGATATGGATCAATTTCCCGATCTGCTCACGTACCGCGCCCATGACCTTGGGATGGCAATGCCCTAAATTGCTGACTCCCCAACCCGGGAAGAAATCTAAATATTTCTTACCCTGGATATCCGTCAGCACAGAACCCTTTCCTTTGACAAAGATCGCCGGCATACGCGTGTATGTCAAAAGGATATGGTCGTTATATTCTTGAAAGATCTCGCTTGTTTTCATGATTTTATAATTTGTGTTCCAACCCCCTGGTCGGTGAAGAACTCCAAAAGCAAAGCGTGAGGCAAACGGGCATCGACAATGTGAGTTTTATTGACACCACCGCCTTTTAAAGCTTCAACACAAGAACTCACTTTCGGGATCATCCCTCCCACGATCACAGCGCTTTTGATCAATTCATCCACCTGGGCCAAGGTCAAGGTTGACATTAAGGTGCTGATATCTTTTAGATCACGCATCACTCCGGGTACA
>Ga0302320_10002438_pt1 | contig 43739 bp, 28 predicted proteins | sample Bog_T0_3_FD_202130 | JGI IMG/M metagenome (GOLD analysis project Ga0302320, IMG submission 202130) | Peat permafrost microbial communities from Stordalen Mire near Abisko, Sweden - Bog_T0_3 | ecosystem: Environmental > Terrestrial > Soil > Wetlands > Peat | place: Sweden: Abisko, Stordalen Mire...
AGGGCCTCGTGCTGATCAGCGACAAGGACCGAATTTTCCACGCCGGGGCCGATCTCACCGCGCTGCAAACCATGACCGAGGCCGAACTGGGTCGCTTCATCGCGCGGGGTCAGGAGGTGTTCAGTCACCTCGCCGCGCTGCGAATGCCGAAGGTCGCGGCAATTCACGGCGCGTGTCTCGGCGGCGGCTGCGAAATGGCGCTGGCCTGCGACTACCGGATCGCCACGGCAGACCGCGCGACGAAGATAGGTTTGCCCGAAACGAAGCTTGGCATCCTGCCGGCTTGGGGCGGTTCAACCCGCCTGCCGCGGCTCGTCGGTGTGATTCGCGCCCTCGATATCATTCTCGCGGGTAAGACGCCGGCGGCGAAGCAGGCGCTGCGCCACGGCCTGATCGACGCCATTGCGCCGAGGGAAATTCTGCTTTCCGCCGCGCTGCGCGTGCTGACGAAAGTAATTCCCCCACGCCGTCTCAGCTGGCAGCGCAGGCTTCTGCCCGACCGGCTGATTGCTTTGGTGATGGGGCCCATCGTGCGCAGGAAGGTCGTCCGTGAAACGCACGGCCATTATCCCGCCGTGACAAAGGCCGCCGAGGTTGTTCTTGCCTCCACGCGCTGTTCCGAGAAGGAATCGCTCGCGCACGAGCGCCGCGCTGTTGCCTGCCTCGCCCGCGGCGACGTGAGCAGGAATCTGCTGGGCCTCTTTTTCCTCAGTGAACGCATCCGCAAACCAGAGGGCGCGAAGCTGGCGGCGTTGGAACGCGCCGCGGTGATCGGCGCGGGCGTGATGGGGTCGGGTATCGCACAATGGCTCGCTTCGCGCGGGGTGCGCGTGATCCTGCGTGACATCAATACTCCCGCTGTCGCGGCGGGACTCGAACGCATCCGCAAGCTCTTCAGCAACCGTCGCGTGTTTTCCGACAAGGAAGCGCGCGACGGTTGCGACCGCATCGCACCGACCACGCAGCTCGTGCCGTTTGATCACGTCGATATCGTGATCGAAGCGGCGGTCGAGAAGATGGACGCGAAGAAAAAGATCTTTGCGCAACTCGACGGGCAAGCCGTGAATCCCTCGACCATCCTGGCCACCAATACTTCCGCTCTTTCATTGAACGAGATCGCCGGCGCCACGAAAAATCCGGCGCGCGTGATCGGCATTCATTTTTTTAATCCGGTGCACAAGATGCAGTTGGTCGAGGTCATCACTGCACCGCAGACGGATTCCGAGACCGTCAGGCGCGCGGTGCAGTTCGCCCGCCAGATCGGCAAGCTTCCGGTCGTGGTGAAGGATAGTCCCGGCTTTCTCGTGAATCGCATTTTGGTGCCGTATCTCCTCGAGGCGGTGCTCCTTTTTGAAAACGGCGCGAGCGCGACGAACATCGACGAAGCGATGCTCGATTTCGGAATGCCGATGGGCCCGCTGCGGCTGATCGACGAGGTGGGCGTCGACATCGCCGCCGACGTGGCGGCGACGCTCGCGGCCCGCTTCAGCGACCGGCTTCGGGTGCCGGAGATTTTGTCCAAAATGACTTCCTCCGGCTGGTTGGGGCGCAAGAGCGGACGCGGGTTTTATGTTTATTCCGGCAAGAAGAAGGTGCTGGCGAATCGCGAGCTTGCCGCGCTTTGTCACGGTCGCAACGACGCCGCGCTGGACCGCCGCGAACTTCAGTTGCGCATGAGCCTGCTGATCGTGAATGAGGCGGCGCGCTGCGTCGGGGAGCGGATCGCCACCGGGCCCGAGATGGTCGATTTTGCGATGGTGATGGGTGCCGGGTTCGCGCCGTTCCGGGGCGGACCGTTGCGCTACGCGGAGACGTTTGGCTTGCGACGTGTGGTCGACGAACTGGACCGGTTGAGCGTGGTGGCCGGTCCGCGTTACGTTCGCTGCGACCAGCTCGAAGAATTGGCTGCGGAAGGGAGAGGCTTTTATGAAAACTGAAGAAAATGCGCCGGTGATTGATACGTCGAAGATGTCCACCGCGCAGCGTGCGGCGCTGGAAATGACCGAGGCGGCGCGCGATGCACCGGCGGCGAAGAGCAGTTTTTGCGGCGGGCTTTTTCTCGGCAAATTCGATCTCACCGCGCTCGATCCGTATCCGATGCAAAAATCGGAGGACCTCGACCAGGGGGATGCATTTCTCACCCGCCTCGAAAAATTCCTGCACGAGCGCGTCGATCCGGATGAGATCGATCGCACAGGTGAAATTTCCGATGACGTGCTGGCTGAACTGGGCACGATGGGCGCGTTCGCGATCAAGATCGCGCCGAAGTATGGCGGGCTCGGTCTGTCGCAGACGAATTATTGCCGCGCGGGCATGTTGCTTGGTAGTTACTGCGGTAATCTCACCGCGCTGATTTCCGCGCATCAATCGATCGGCGTGCCGCAGCCGCTGATCCTTTTTGGAACCGAAGAGCAGAAGCAGAGATTTTTGCCCCGGTTCGCGAAGGGCGAGATTTCCGCGTTCGCTCTCACCGAGCCGAACGTTGGCTCCGACCCGGCGAAGATCGAGACACAGGCCGAGCCGACGCCCGACGGCTCCGAGTTCATTCTCAACGGTGAAAAACTTTGGTGCACCAACGGCTTGAAGGCGGGTGTTATCGTCGTCATGGCTCGGACGGCGCCGAAAAACGGGAAGGCGCAGATCACCGCGTTCATTGTCGACATGGACACGCCAGGCGTCGAGGTCGCGTTGCGGTGCCGCTTCATGGGGCTCAAGGCGCTCTACAACGGCGTGATTCGTTTTGCCAATGTGCGGGTGCCGCGCGAGAACATTATTTTGGCCGAAGGCAAGGGTCTGCGCGTCGCGTTGACGACGCTGAACACGGGCCGGTTGACGCTGCCCGCCGCCTGCGTGGGCATGGCCAAGCGCTGTCTTGCGACGTCGAAGGCATGGGCGGCGGAGCGCGTGCAGTGGGGCGCGGCCATCGGAAAGCACGCGGCGATTGCGGACAAGATCGCGCGGATGGCGGCGGATATTTTCGCGATGGAGTCGATGACGTTTTATACCGCAAGTCTGGTCGACCGCGATAAGAAGGCGGACATCCGGATCGAGGCGGCGATGTGCAAGATGTGGGCGACGGAGCGGACGTGGGAGATCGTCAACGACACGATGCAGATTCGCGGCGGGCGCGGCTTTGAGACAGCGGCATCGCTGGCGGCGCGCGGCGAGAAACCGGTGCCGGTGGAACGCTGGATGCGCGACTGCCGCATCAACACGATCTTTGAGGGCTCGAGCGAAATCCTGCGGCTCTTTCTCGCGCGCGAGGCGCTCGACCCGCATCTTCAGGTCGCCGGGCCGGTGCTGAACTCACAGGTGCCGCCCGGCGAACGCGCCCGAACGGCGGTGAAAGCCGCGCTCTTTTACGCCGTGTGGTATCCGCGACAATGGTGGCCCTCCTCGGGTGTCGGTGGCGATTTTCATCCCACGCTGGCGCGGCATCTTCAATTCGCGGCCAGGACTTCACGCCGCCTGGCGCGCACGCTGTTTCACGCCATGGCGCGTTTCGGGCCGAAGCTGGAACGGCAGCAGGTTCTCCTTGGGCGCTTCGTCGATATCGGCACGGAACTTTTTGCGATTACTGCGAGTTGCTCGCGAGCGCAAAGTCTCGAGACAGATGAAGCGCGCAATCTGGCCGATTATTTTTGCCATATGTCGCGGTTGAAGATCGAGGCGATGTTCCGCGGCGTGCACGACAATCGGGATGCGGAAGGTTATCGCCTCGCGCAGCAGGTTCTTGCCGGCCGCTTCGACTGGCTCCATGACGGGATTGTGACGACAACCTGCGAGGAGAAATCGCCCAAACAAAATTGAGCGAAAATTAATTTTCCAAGTCTCTGCTAGGCCCATTGCTTGTCCTCAATGGGCCTGACAATAACTGTATTATAATAACGAATACGACAATCTTCGCGATATCTGTAATTGCAAGGCTTAACGCAGCAATCGTGCGAGAAAGGCCGAACCCGGAATATCATTTTTTTAATTATTAGGAGGCCAACAGCTTGTCCCCTGTTGGCCTCCTAATAGGGATAAAAGATATTATAATCCCACCGTATCTATAAAAGTCTTCGAGGCAAGCTTTAATGCGATAAACGATCGCGGAAAACCGTGATTTCCTGTGGGAGCCGTCCGGCGTGACCGTAGCACGCTTCGCCGTAGCCGATCGGCATGAGCAGCGCGATGGCGATGTCGGGATTGTCCTTCGCGCCAATGATTTCCTTAACCGCATCTTCCTGCCAGCCATTCATGAATGCTGAGTTCAGGCCGAGACTTTCCGCGGCAAGGGCGAGATGCGTGGCCGCGATCATCGCGTCCTTGATGGCATATTCGCGCTGCTTTTCGCAGAGGCTGTCCTGGAAACCGGGGATGCAGCCGCGAAAATAAGCCGCCGTTTTTTCATTCCACGCACCGAGTTCCGTCGCCATCTGGATCGTCGGCTCGAGCGTTTTTTCCCAGCAGCGAATACTGACCGCGAAAACGAACGTGACCGGCGCGGTGGTGATCTGCGCCTGGTTCCACGCGGCCTTGGCCAGCGCGGCTTTCTGCGCGGGCCCCTCGACGACGACGATGCGCCACGGCTGCAAATTGAAGCTGCTCGGGGCGGCCACGGTCAGCGAGATCAATTCCTTCAGAATGACCTCGGGAATCGGGTTGGGCTTGAATTTCTTCGTCGTGCGGCGGGCGAGAATCGCTTCCGGCACCGTCAGCGGAGGTTTTCTCATTGGAGGCGGTCTTCTTCGAGATCGATCAAATCGAAATAGGTTTCGACCTTCTTTTTGGTCGGCGCACAGACCGCGCGGCGCTGCTCGAATGCGGCGATCTTTTCGGGCGAATCGGGCTTGCGATTAACGATCTTGTTGTTGAAGTCGGTGATGGCGTGGTCGCTCGGCCAAGCGGGCCCGAGGCGTTCCTTGAGCGCGTTGACGACGCCTTCGTCGGTCGGGTTTTTCGCGACGATCTGTTCGAAGACGGCGCCTTCCAGGCAAAGAAATTCGAGCACCGTCTTATCGTAGCCAAAGGTAAGATAGTTGTAGCCGGGCAGCTTGCCGGCGGGATAGAGCCGCGCTTTGTCGACCATGCGCGCCAAGTGGTAGATCTCACCCAGTTTTTCGTGCGGGCTGCGGGGCGGAACTTCCGGCGCAGTGGAAATGGGCAGGCCCTGTTCGCGCCAACCCTTGAAACCGCCGTCGACTGAAACGGCATTGGTGTAGCCCATCTTCTGGAGATTATCGACCACGAGCGCCGACCGGTAGCCGCCGCCGCAATAGCAAAGGATGCGCGCCTGCGTGTCGGGAATACGCTGCTCGATGTCGCGCTCAATGATCCCCTTTCCCAGATGAACCGCTCCCGGGGCGTGGCCGGCGTGCCACTCGCTCTCCTCCCGGACATCGAGCAGGTAGATGCCGGGCTTTTTGGCTTCGATGTAGGCATCGTGAACGGAGATTTCTTTGACGCGCTTCTTGGCATCATTGACCAGTTTGAGGAATTGCGGGCTGTGAACCATGGAGGAACCAGTCTGGCGCAGATTTACGTCTGTTCAAGTATTCCTCCTGTACTACGGCTGTTTTTACACATCGGGCTTAACGTATTAATAAGCATCCAAGTCTGCCGATTAATATGTAGATACTTGCCGCCGGAGGCCGAAAAAATGGGAGGGCACGAGCGAGAAACAACCTTGTATTAACGTTTAGATTGACGCGCCTGAGAGACAAACGTAGTTTTCATGCCGTTGATCTTGCTGTCTTAGAAGAGCTTCTGCTCGGCCAAGTACCTGAATGAATCCGTGTTGAGGGGGATATATGATGACTCGATTTTTGTCCCGATTCAAAGCCCTTCGCGGGGTCGTCATCACACGTTCTTATTATAACATCGACGTCAGAACGACTAACTCATCTCATCCTTTCGCGACCTTGGATGCAATAACGCCGGGCCGGTGTATGTTATCCGCGGTCAGCGCTTCCACTGCGGATTGTTGTTCCCCGCCGGAAGCAGACCCCAGGCGTTTGTCGGAACGGGAGACATAAATGCAGGATCGCATCCACATTCTAATTGTCGAAGACCGACCCGAGGATGCGGAGTTAATCACGTCGCAATTAAGATCCGCCGGAATCAATTTTGTATCCGAGCGGGTGGACACGGAGGACGAATACCTGGCCAAGCTGAATTCGGACGTTCATATCATCCTCTCGGATTTCGAACTTCCGCAATTCAGCGGCATGAGGGCGCTGGAACTTCTGAAGCAGCGCCCATCGCTTAACGTTCCGTTCATCATCGTCTCGGGCACCATTGGCGAGGAGACGGCTGTCGCCGCCATTAAAAAAGGCGCGGCCGACTACGTGCTCAAAGACCGCACTTCCCGGCTCGGACCGGCGGTGCTCCGCGCCGTGCGCGAAGTCGCCGAGCAGGCCGAGCACAAGCGCATGGAAGAGCAATTCATCGAGGCACAAAAAATGGAAGTCGTCGGCCATCTCGCCGGAGGTGTGGCGCATGATTTCAACAACGTTTTGGCCGTGATCATCGGTTACACCGACTTGATCATGCAGGATCTTCCGCCGGAAAGTCCCCTGCAAAAGTATGTCGACGAGGTGCAACACGCGGCCAAGCGCGCGGCTGGATTGACCCGGCAATTGCTCATCTTTAGCCGCAAGCAAACAGTGGCAGCCGTGGAGCTGGATATCAACGAGGCTGTTGCCGACATGGAGAAGATGTTGCGGCGGCTCATCAACGAAAACATCGACATGACCCTGGTTTGCGGAGAGGGAATAGGGCTTATCATGGCCGATCCCGGTTATGTGTGGCAGACGTTAATGAACCTCGTCGTCAATGCCCGCGATGCCATGCCGAATGGCGGCCGGATCGTGATCAAAACCATGGCCGTCACGCTGGACGAAACCTATGCGCAAGCCCATCCGAATGTGACGCCCGGTCCCTACGTGATGATGAGCATCAGCGATACGGGCATCGGGATGACCGACGAGGTCAAGGCGCGCCTGTTCGAAGCGTTCTTCACCACGAAGCCCAAGGGCAAGGGCACAGGCCTGGGCCTCGTGACCTGCCAGACCATTGTGCGGCAATCGGGCGGGCACATCGACTTCACCAGCGAGCCGGGCCAGGGAACAACCTTCCGCGTCTATTTTCCCCGGATCGGATCATCGGCGGCTTCTGCCGTCCGGTCCGCGGACAAGCTGGATCTGTCCCAGGCCAGGGGCACGGAAACCATCCTGCTCGTCGAAGACGACCCCGCCGTGCGCCACCTCGCCGAGAAAATGCTCCTGAGCCAGGGCTACGAGGTCCTCACCGCGCCCAACGGCCAGGACGCATTGCGCGTGGCCCGGGAACACCGCGGGCAGCCGATCAGCCTTGTCCTCACCGACGTGATCATGCCGCAAATGGGCGGCCGGGTCATGGCCGAATGGCTCAAGGCCACCTATCCCGATTTAAAAGTCCTTTTCACCTCCGGCTATACCGAAGAAGCCATCGCACACCACGGCGTGCTCGATCAGGGCGTGGAGTTCCTGCCCAAGCCCTACGCACCGTCGACACTCTGCCGTAAAGTCCGCGAAATGCTGGATGCGACATCCTCCTGATTAAGGCCAAGACGGATCCGACATGAATGCCCGTTCCATTGCTTTCCGACTTGCTGTCTCGTTTTGCCTCCTGGCCGCCGTGCTCCTCGCCGTTGGATGGCAGGGAGTCAGCCACCTGCGCCAGCTTAATGCGCAAATTCAGCACCTCGTCGACGACCAGTGGAAGAAAGTGCAATTGGCGCATGAAGCCTATCACCTCTCGGATGAGAACAGCTCCCTCACCCTGTTGGCCTTTCTGCTGGATAATCCTGACGATGTGAACCGATTGCTGGCGAAACGCGCCGCGAATTCCGAACGCATTTCCGCACTGCTCAGCGAACTCGGACCGCGAGTGACCCCGGGAAACGAAACACTATTATTGGCCGCCGTAAAAGCGAAGAGGACACCTTACATCGACAGCTATCAGCAGGCGCTCGCGCTGCTCGCCTCCGGGAACAACCGGGACGAAGCGCGCAAAATGATGCTCGATGTGGTGTACCCGAAACTTCTCGCCTATCACGACGCCTTGGACGCCTTCGATCAATACGAATCCAGCCAAATTGACCGGGTCGTGCAACAGAGCGGCGCGCAATATATCACGGGCCGGCGGGAGTTTTTGTTTTCACTCGCTGTGGCGGGACTTCTCACCCTTGGCATTGCCGCTTTCACCGTCATGCGCATGAACCGGGAAATTGAGATTCGCCATCGCGCGGAGCGAACCCTGCAAGAGGCCTATGGCCTGCTCGAGCAACGCATCCAGGAACGCACCGTCGACCTGAAAAAAGCCAATGAAGCCTTACGAGCGGAGGTCAATGAGCGCAAACTGGCTGAAGAACGACTCAAGCGACTTCGAGCTGAACGCGAGACCATTTTGAACTCGATCACCGAGGGCGTGCATTGGGTCGGCGACGATGGACTGGTTAAATTTGAAAATCCGGCCTCCGCGAAAATGCTCGGCTATGAACCCTCCGAAATGATCGGCAAGCCGGGGCACCCCACCATCCATCACTCCCACGCTGATGGCACCCCCTACCCGGTCAGTGAATGCCCCCTTTACGCCACCTGGAAAGACGGGGTTGTTCGCCGGGTGAAGGATGAAGTCTTCTGGCGCAAGGACGGCACGAGCTTTCCGGTCGAATACACATGCTCCGCGGCGCGGGACGAAAACAACCGTCTCGCCGGCGCCGTGATGGTATTCACTGACGTGACTGAACGCAAAGTGAACGAGCAACAACTGAAAGCCCAGCATGCGCTCAGTGACATTCTCATGCAGTCGGCCACCCTGGAAGAAGCCCGTGCGCAAGTTCTGCAAACCCTTTGTGAAAATCTCGGCTGGGACGCCGGGGGGATATGGCTCGTCGACCACCGGGCGAACGTCATGCGCTGCACCCAAATCTGGAGCAAGCCGGGCATCGACATCAAAGAGTTCAAATTGGCCAGCGACCAAACGCCACTCGCCCCTGGCGTCGGCCTGCCGGGACGAATCTGGAGCACGCGCCGTCCGGTCTGGATTCAAGATATTGCTCACGATCCGAACTTCCCCCGCTATCCGGCCACCATCCAGGCCGGGCTCCACGGTGCCGTCGGTTTCCCCGTCCTGATGGGAAAGGAAGTTGCCGCCGTCGTCGAACTTTTTAGCCGCAACCCCCGAGCCTGTGATGTTAATTTTCTCCCCGGCCTGGCGACGCTCGGCAACCAACTCGGGCAATTTCTCCAACGTAAACAGTTGGAAGGCCACTTGCTGGAATCCCAGAAAATGAAAACGGTGGGCCGACTGGCCGGCGGCGTGGCCCACGAATACAACAGCATCCTCACCGCCATCATCGGCCAGAGCGAGCTGCTACTGAGCGATCTTGCGCCGGACAGCCCGATGGCCACCAGCGCGCGCGAAATCCGGCGGGCCGCCGACCGCGCCGCGACGTTGACGCGCCAGCTTCTCGCCTATGGTCGCAAGCAAATCCTCCAGCCTGAAGTCCTCAATCTCAACCAGGTCCTCGCCGAGATGCTCGGAACGCTGCAGCACCTGATGGGGCGCGATCTGGATATAAGAATCACACCCTGTATCGGATTGAAAACGGTCAAGATCGACCCCGGACAGTTGGAGCTCATCCTGGTGAACATGGCCACGAACGCCGCCGACGCCATGCCCAAAGGCGGTCGATTCAGCCTCGAAACAGCCAATGTCACGCTCGACGAGGCCTATGTTCGCCCCTACCCAGGACTAAAGACGGGAGATTATGTCATGCTCACTCTCTCCGATACGGGCTCCGGCATGAGCGAGGAGACGAAGGCGCGGGTGTTCGAGCCCTTTTTCACCACTAAGAAAGTGGGCCAGGGGACGGGTCTGGGCCTGGCGACGTGCTATGGCATCATCAAACAGAGCGACGGCCACATCAGTGTGTCCAGCGAGCCCGGTCGCGGAACCACCTTCAAGATTTACCTGCCTGAAGTCGAAATGCCGGCGCAGGCTCCGCTTCCTTATCTGAAATCGCTCGATTTGCCGCGCGGGACGGAAACCATTTTTCTGGCCGAGGACGATCCTTCATTGCTGGAGATGTCCGCAAGTTTCCTGCGGCGGCAGGGCTACACGGTGCACACCGCCGTGAGCAGCCTCGATGCCTTGAGCCTGAAAAATCGGCGCGTGATCGGCCCTATCGACCTTTTGTTGACCGACGTGGTCATGCCCCACATGAGCGGCAAGGAGTTGTCCGACCGCCTCCTGGCCATTGATCCCCACACGAGGATTCTTTTCACCTCAGCATTTTCCGAGAATGCCATCGTCAGCCAGGGAATACTCAAGGAAGGCGTAAACGTCCTTCAAAAACCCTTTACTCCATCCGCGCTGGCGCAGAAGATTCGCCAGGTCCTCGATCAACCCGTTACGCCCCCGGCTCCTGACCGCCCATGAAGACGATTCTACTTATCGACGACGACGACCAGTTGCGCGTCGTCTTCGGGCTGGCTCTTCGCAAAAATGGCTACCGGGTCATTGAGGCTGCTTCCGGCGCGGAGGGTCTCCACATGGCTCGGCAGCATCTCCCGGATCTTATCCTCAGCGACATCCATATGCCCGGCGGCGACGGGGCGAGCCTCCTGCGCCATGTCCGTCACGACCCGGCGCTACGGTCCAAGCAGGTCGTGCTCATGACCGGACGGCCCGAACTCATCACTCCCCGCAAGGGCATGGAAGATGGCGCCGACGATTTCCTCGTCAAACCGATCAGCCTCGCGTCGCTCCTCAGTTGCGTGAAGGCGCGCTTCAGCCGCGCCTCGATTAGCTGGCGCGTTGAGGATGAGATGGTGGCCCAGCTTCGCACCCTTGTGCCGTCCAACCTGCCCCATGAATTTTTTACTCCCATGGCCGGCATCATCGGCTTGATGGAGATTTTGCGCACGGACCACTCCGCTCTCTCCCCGGCGGAAATTGACGATATTCACAACGATGTCTACTACTCCGCGCTGAGGCTCAACCGCACCATGCGCAATTACCTCTTGATTCTCGATCTCCAGAATCCCCCGACCTCGCCCGCGCCCCTCCTTCTGCCTCACGAGGTGGAGAAATTTGTTCGCGCCGGGGTCAACGAGGCCTTGCGCCTCAATCCTCGCACGGACGACGTCTCTATTGAGGTGGAGGCGTGCCCCCTAACCATCAGGCCGGATGATCTCAGCCGCATCGTGGAGGAGCTCGTGGACAACGCCTGTAAATTCTCGCGTCAGGGCACCCCAGTAAGCGTGAAGATGAAAATGGGCACCGACGGGCGATTGATTGTCACCGATAAAGGCAAGGGCATGACGGCCGAGGAAATTGAACGTATCGGGGCCTTCCAGCAATTCGACCGCAAAAAACAGGAACAGCAGGGGCTCGGCCTCGGCCTGGTCCTGGTCAAAAAACTAACCGCCGAGAACAAAGCCGAATTTGCCATCAAGAGCAGCCCCGGCGAAGGCACCGAAGCCGAAGTCGCCTTTCCGGTCGCGGCGGCGTAGAGCATCTTGGTGGAGCAACCTCCTGCCCGCCCTTCGCCACGAACTGTCTTGACGACTCTCCCGCCGCCGGAAAGCATTTTGACCCACTGATACCTCCAACCCGGATAAAATTATGAGCAAATCAATGACACCGAGAATCGGAATCGTCGGAGTAGGGCGCATGGGCGCGAACATGGCGCGTCGCCTGGCGGACAAGGGCTTTGTCGTCACTGCCGTCTATGATGTCCGCCGCGAAGCCGCCACCGAGCTGGCCACGGAATTGAAATGCTCCGCGCCGGAGAACCTGGCCGAAATCACCGCGCAGTCCGATACCATCCTCACCGTGGTATCCGACGACGCCGCGATGCGCACGGTCTTCACCCGGCCGGGCGATAACCTACTCCTCGGCTCCTCCGGCCGCACTTTCATCAACTTCGCCACCGTTTCGCCCGAAGTGCATCTCGAAGTCGAGGCCGCCGCCCATGCGACGGGCGCCGCCGCCATCGAGGCTTGCATGGCCTCAAGCATCACCCAGGCCCGGCAGGGGACTCTGTACCTCATCCTCGCCGGTGATTCCGCTGTCGTGGAAGCCGCAGGGCCAATCCTCGAAGCCCTCAGCTCCGCGCGCCGTTACGTCGGTGCCACGGGACGCGCCGCCCAGTTCAAGGCGCTGGTCAATATGGTCATGAACATCAACACCGCGGGACTCGCCGAGGGCCTCGGGATCGGTGATGCGCTGGGCATTGACCTCACGTTGCTGCGCGAAATCTTTTCGCAAACCGGCGCGAACTCGCGCGTGCTGGAGACCGACGGCGCCGACATGCAGGCCCGCGAGCACGACTGCTATTTCTCCGCGGCCCATGCCGCCAAGGATTCCGGCATAGCCGCCGCGCTCGCCGCCAAGGCCGGGATTGCTGTGCCGCTCGCGCAGGCCACTCTCGGACAGTATCGCCTCATGATCGAGAAAGGTCTCGGCGAACTCGACAAATCGGGCATCGCCGAGTTGACCTTCAAGGGCCGCGGGAAGAAATAGTCGAGCGCCGGCAAAATGCGGCCACGCATTGCCTCACGGTAAAAAGCTTGAATAGCGCTCTCAAGCAAACGAGTCTTGTCTTCCGCGCCCGTTATCGCCCGCAACAAACCGCAAGGGGCTGGGTTAGCAGTGGTTATCACAGGTAAGAAAAGAAGCGTCTAGCGTATGGCAGCCAAAACAATCGAATCGATCCCGCAGCGACTGGAAAGCCCTCCCACTGTGACTAACGAAATGCCACCCGCGCCTCCGGGTGATGAAACCGCCGCCGCCCCCGAAACGCCCTATGTCGTCATCAACACCGGCACCGACAAAGCCTCGTATGCCCGCATCCAATACGAGCTTTCCAAAGTCGTCGTCGGTCAGAACGAAGTGGTGCAGGACATCCTCATCGCCATCTTCACCCGCAGCCACGCACTTCTCGTCGGCGTACCCGGCCTGGCCAAGACGCTGCTCATTTCCACGCTGGCGCAGACGCTGCAAATGTCTTTCCGCCGCATCCAGTTCACGCCCGACTTGATGCCCAGCGATATCACCGGCACCGAGGTCATCTATCAGGACCCAGCCTCGGGAATGAAAGAATTTAAATTCCTGCCCGGCCCGCTCTTCTCCAACATCGTCCTCGCGGACGAAATCAACCGCACCCCGCCCAAGACGCAGGCCGCGATGCTCGAAGCCATGCAGGAACGCCGCGTCACCGTCGGCGGCACCACGCGCGAGCTGCCGAAGCCCTTCTTCGTCCTCGCCACGCAAAATCCGCTGGAGCAGGAAGGCACCTACCCCCTCCCCGAAGCGCAACTCGACCGCTTCATGTTTCTCATCCATGTCGATTATCCCTCCGAGGACGAGGAGTTGCTCATCATGAAGATGGGCACGGGCATGAACCTCGAAGTTCCCCAGCCGATCCTCACGGGGGAGGACATTCTCTTCATCCAGGAAACGGTGAAAACGATCCCGGTGCCCGACCACGTCTACCGTTACGCCGAGCGGATCGTCCGCTCCTCCCGGCCCAAGACGCCAGCTGCCTTCGATTTCTGCAAAAAGTGGCTCAGTTTCGGCGCAGGACCGCGCGCGAGCCTCGGCCTCATCATGGCCGCCAAGGCCCACGCGCTCATCCAGGGCCAGGTTTACGTCAGTTGCGAAAACGTCGCCGCGATCGCCCTCTCGGTCATGCGGCACCGCCTCGCGATCAATTTTACCGCGCAGAGCGAAGGCATCACCGCGGACGACGTCATCCGCAAAATCCTCGAGGAAGTTCCGCAAACCGAGCCGCTGGGCTGAGAGCCGACCGCGGTTCGCCGCCGGCGGCGCTTGACCTTCGCTTCAACCCCTCATGGAGCCGACTTTAACCCATCGCGACCTGCTCGATCCTGTCGCCATCGCACGCGGCGAAGCGCTCGGCATTCTGGCCCGAACCGTTGTCGAGGGTTACCGCGTCGGTGAGCACCGCTCTCCCTTTCGCGGCTTCGCCATCGAGTTCGCCCAGCACCGCGAATACGCGCTCGGCGACGACCTGCGCCATCTCGATTGGAAAGTTCTTGGCCGCACCGACCGTTACTACATCAAGCAATATGAGCAGGACACCAACTTCGTCGCGCAAATCCTTGTCGACGGCAGCGAGTCGATGAATTACGGCTCGGGCAAAATCACCAAGCTCCATTACGCCAAAGTCCTCGCCGCGTGCCTCGCCTACCTCATCCTGCTGCAGCGCGACGCCGTTGCCCTTCACGTCTTCGACACCGAAATGCGCGAGACCATGACCCGCACCGACAGCATCGCAAAAATCCATGCCATCATGGACCGCCTCGCCGCCTTCAAGGCCACGCAGCAAACAAGGCTCGGCGCTGCGCTCAGCGACATCTCTGGCATGACCAAGGCGCGCGGCATCGTTGTTGTCATCAGCGATCTGTTCGACGACGAGGACGCCTTCGAAAAAGGCATCCAGCAAATCCGCTTCGGCGGCAGCGAGGTTGTCGTTTTTCAGGTCATGGACCCGTACGAACTCGAATTTCCCTTCGAAGGCATCGTCGATTTCATCGGCCTTGAAAACACTGAGCGGCTCAAGACGAATCCTGCCGCCATCCGCAAAAGCTACCTCGAAGCGATGAATACCTTTCGCCGCCGCGTTCAGGGCATTTGTGATCGCAGCGGCTGCCACTATATCCTCGCCAATACCGGCCTGCCCCTTGGGGAAATGCTCAGCAGCTACCTCTCCTTTCGCCACAAGGTGGCCGCACGGTAGGAAACGCCTCCACGCACGGATATGACGTTTCTCAACCTCGGCGCACTTTTCGGACTGGCCGCGATCAGCATTCCGATCATCATCCATTGGCTCAACCGCTTTCAGGTCAAGGAAGTCACTTGGGCTGCGATGCGGTTTTTGAAAGAAAGCATTGAGCGAAACCAGCGCCGCCTCCAATTGGAGGACATCCTGCTCCTGCTGCTGCGCTGCCTGCTGATCGCACTGCTTGTCCTCGCGCTTTCGCGGCCGAGCTGGCAATCGGGGATCCACACCAGCAGCTCGTACTCGGTCACCGGCGTCATCATCATCGACGACTCCTACAGCATGGGCCTGACCAACGGCATCCAGACCAGCCTTCAGCGCGCCCAGACCGCGGCCGAGCAAATCCTCATGTCGTTCCCCTCTGGTTCTTCGTCCGCGCTCTACTACGCGGCGGACAATGTTGATCAGGTCATCGCCCAGCCCACCTACGACTTCAATCTTCTGCGCGCTCGTATCCGCTCGGCCAAGCTCACCGACCGCTCCACCGATCTCTCCAACGCGCTGCAACAGGCCGTCACCACCCTGCAAAAACAGCAGGGAGGCGGCTCCAAGGAAATCTACCTGGTCACCGACGGGCAGGCCAACGGCTGGCCCGCGCTCGACCAGATCGCCAGGCAACTCGCCGAGATGCAAAAGCAGATCACGGTGCATGTCGTGCTGGTTGGAGATTCAGCCGAAAGCAACCTCGGCGTCACACAATTGCGGCTCGACAGCGGTCTGACGCCGATGAACCAGCCTCTGCGCTGCAACATCGCAGTGTTCAACGGCAGCGACACCGAGGCGCGCGACGTCCGCGTCAGCCTCATGGTCGACGATCAGCCCGCCGTCGACGAGACGATCATCGACAGCATCCCGGCGGGCACGGCCCACAACGTCGCGCTCTTCGCAAAATTCCGCACCGAAGGCTATCACAACGTCACCGCCCAGATTCCCCACGACCGGCTCCCCGCCGACGATCAGCGCACCTTCGCGGCCCGCGCTATTCGCGAGGTGAAGGTCCTGCTCGTCGATGGCAGCGAAGCCTCGACGCCTTCGCAGGCCGATGATTTTTTTGTGCGCAACGCGCTCGTCCCGGTCGCGCCCTCCGACGTCGCCCAGTATTATATCAAGACGACGACCATCACCGCCTCGCAACTCGCCGCGACCACGCTCGACGATTATGACGCCGTCTTCTTTCTCTCCGTCGACCAGATCGATTCGCCTGAAGCGCAGACGCTGGCCAACTACGTTCGCCAGGGCGGCGGTTTGGTTGTCTTCCCCGGTCCTTCCTGCAACATTGATTTCTACAATCAGCAACTGGGCCGTGACGGTTTTCTCCCGGCGTTGATCGGCCCCTGCAAAGGCGACTCCAGTTCGAGCCACAATGGCAAGTTTTTCACGCTGCAAACGAAGGATTACGACCACTCGATCACCACGCTCTGGAACGATCCCGCCGCGGGCTCGCTGAGCACGTCCCGTTTCTTCGCGTACTACCCGCTCGAGCCGAATAAGTGGACGGCGCCCGCTGAGGGCGACCCCGTCCCGACGGGAGGCCAGCCGCGAATCATCCTGCACTACGCACAAGGCGATGACGCCGCTGCCGTCGAGCACACTTGGGGCGCAGGCCGCGTGATTCTTTTTTCCAGCCCAGCCACGACCGCCTGGAACGACCTTCCCGTGCACGAGGCTTTTGTTCCGATGATGCAGCGCGTGCTCGGCTCCATCGTCGAGCGCCAGGAGGAAGGCCTCAACATTCGCGTCGGCCAGAAATTTTCCTATGTCGTAAGCAACGACCTCCTCAACAAGGACGTCAGCGTCACGGTGCCGGGCCAGACCGATCCGCCCCGCGTCGACGGTCAGGTCACGCTCGTCAACGGACAGCCCACGGTTCAATTCAGCAACACCGATGAGGCGGGCGCCTACCGCGTCTCGATCGCATCCGATCCGCCCACCATTCTCTATTTCGCCGCGCAATCCGACCCGGCGGAATCCAGCCTTACGCCGCTTTCCGCCGAGCAACTGAAGACACTCGGGGCGGCGGCGGACGTCATCCAGTGGGCTCCCGGCGTCAGAAGTTCCCTCACGCCCAAGCTCACCAGCGCGCGCCTCGGCTACGAACTCTGGCTGCCGCTCATGATCGCAGCTCTCATCGTCGCCACCTCAGAGACCTTTCTTGCTCAAGTCTTCACCCAATCAAAATGATGCGTTGCTCCACGAAATCCAGTTTCAATAAATCCGTCATCCTGAGCGCATGAAAGAACTGCTTCGCCTTTTTGGGATACAAGTCTCCGACTCGGTGCGGGTCTCCGACATCGGCATCGCGTTTCACGGGCTCAGCGCCGGCACCGCGCTGCTCATCGCGCTGGTTCTCATTGGCGGCACCTTCTGGGTTTACTTCCGCACCACGCCCCGACTGAAGCCGTGGCAGAAATCCATCGTGGCCGTTTTGCGCTCGCTTCTCATTGCGATGATCCTGCTCATGCTCATGCGCCCCGTGCTGCTGCTGACCGTGGAAGGCACCATCCGCCGTTCGCTCCTGCTGCTGATCGACTCGAGCGCCAGCATGCAAATCAAGGACCTGCGCCAGGACCCAGCCGACCTCGCACGCGCGGGCATCGCGAAGGGCCTGCTTGATCCCAAGTCCGGGTTGAATCAACCGCTGGCGAGCACGACCGGTCTCACCAATCTCTCTCGCGTCGAAATGCTCAAGTCGATCCTGACCAATGACCGCCTCGGCCTTCTGTCCACGCTGAGCGAAAGCTACGACGTCATCCCCTACACCTTCGGCCAGACGCTTCAGGCCGTCTCCGGCGGCGGCGGCCCGACCACAACGCAAACCGACCCGAACGGCGTCGTCAAAGACACCTCTTTCCTTGACACCATTACCTTCGACAAGCCCTACACCGCCATCGGCGACGCCGTCCGCAGCCTGCTCGATCTCAAGCGCGGCCAACCCCTCGCCGGCATCCTCCTCATCACTGACGGCGGCAACAATTATGGCAGCCAGCCCGTCGACGCCGCCGCGCTCGCCCAGCAGGACAAGGTCCCTCTCTACATTTACGGCGTCGGCATCACCTCGCCTCATGACATCATCGTCTCGCAGGTTTATGCGCCGGAGGTTCTCTTCGCCAAGGAGGAGGCCACGGCGTCCGTCACGGTTCGTTCGATGGCGATGAAGGGGCGCATCGCCAAGCTCACGCTCAAACTTGGCGACGACGTCGTCGCCTCACAGGAAGTCACCTTCGGGGAGGACGGCGAGCAGGTCATTCCGATGAAATTTCTCCCGGCAGCGAAGGGTGAGGACGAGCTGGAGGCCTCCATCGATCCGTTGCCCGATGAAGCGAACAAGGACAACAACAAGGCTTCGCAGCGCGTGCGGGTCATCGACGGAAAAATCGAGGTCCTCTACATCGAGCAGAAGCCGCGCTGGGAATACCGCTATCTCCAGGCCATGCTCGTCCGCGACCGCCGCATCGACCCCAAATTCTATCTCGTCGAAGGCGACCCGGAACTCAGCAAGGAGGTGAACTCGCCTTACCTCGCCGACCTACCCTCAACCAACGACGACTGGATGAAATACGACGTCATCATCATCGGCGACGTCGATCCATCGAAGTATTTCAGCACCGAGCAAATGCAAAGCATGAGCGACCTCGTCTCCACTTTCGGCGGTGGAATCGTTTTTCTTGCCGGGAAAGGCTACATGCCTGATGCCTACCGCCGCACCCCGCTCGAAAATCTCTTCCCGGTCGAATTCGAAGCCGGAGTGGAAAACGCCAGCGCCACCTTGCGCGAGATCACTCTTGATCTCACCCCAGCCGGCCAGAATTCCCCCACTATGCGGCTGGCCGGCAGCGACGAGGGAAGCGCCGCCATCTGGAAAGACATGCCGGGCATCTACTGGGACGCGCGCGTCACCAAGGCCAAGCCCGCGGCGGAAGTCCTGCTCGACGACCCCTCGCCCGACAAAGCCAGTCGCGCCGGGGCGATGCCGGTTGTCGCGCTGCAAAGCTATGGAACCGGCCAGGCCCTCTTCGTCGGCACGGACGAAACCTGGCGCTGGCGCAAAAACGTCGGCGAAAAATACTACACCCGCTTCTGGGGCCAGGCCATCCTGCGGCTCGGCCTGCCACGCCTCCTCGGCGCCTCGCGCCTGACCCAGCTCACCACCGACCGCAAACACTACGTCAGCGGCGAGCGCGTCACCATTTCCGGCCGGCTTTACCGCAGCGGATTCCAGCCCATCATCGACCCGGCCGTCAAAGGCAACGTCAGCATCAAGCCCGACGATCCCGCCACGCCCGCCGCTGAGCGGAAGAAAGATGTCTCCCTCCAGGCCGATCCTGGCAAGCCCGGTTATTACGAAGGAGAGATCATCGTCACCACGCCCGGCATCTACACTTTTTCCCTCGCCAGCGACCCCACCTCGGCGCTCGACTTCCGCGTTACCGAACCGAATTTTGAATTCGGCGAGACCGCGCTCAATCTCGCCTTGCTGCAAAAAATGGCCGACACCAGCGGCGGCGCGCTCTACCGCGAAGAGGATCTCTACAAGATGCTCGAGCCCTCCAGCGCCAAGCCCGCCGACCTCGGCCCCGGCGCGGACAAAGTCCCGAGCGGCCTCGGCGGCAGCACGGTCAAAGTTCCCTCGCCGCAAGAGGTCGAGATGGCTTATTCTCCGACTTACTTCGGCCTCATGATCCTCATCGCCACCGTGGAATGGCTCCTGCGCAAACGCTGGCAGCTCAAGTAGCCTCCAAATCCGCGTTCCATTTCCAATCGCCATGCCCGTTCTCGACTTTATCCCGAAGAAAAAGAGGAAGGCCCCCAAGGCCGCGGGGACACCGCCCATTTTGGTCCCGCAGTATCAGCCCGAGCTCCAGCCGAGCCAACATCCCGTCCCGCCGCGGCTGGCGGAAAAGCTTCTCGCCCTCGGTCGCCGCCATCGCGCGGTCAACGTCACCGAACGGATCGCCCGCTACGGCTCAGTCGCCCTCATCCTTCTCGCGGTGCAGATGTTTCTCGACTGGCTCGTCATCCTCAATGTCTTCGAGCGCGCGCTTATCCTCGCCGGCGAAATCGCGCTTCTCGATCACCTCTTCCGCCGCCAGGTGCTCCCGCTCATTCAACACGCGCCGAGCATGGACGCCTGCGCGCTCATGGTCGAAAAGCATTGGCCCAGCCTTCACGGCCGCCTCATCGCCACCATCCAGTTCGCCCGGCCCCGATTCACCCGGGATTCCCCCGGACTCGTCCGCGCCCTCCAGCAGGACGCCGACGAGCGCACCGCCTCGATGAATTTTGGCGACGCCATCTCCACCTACACGCAGAAACGGCGCATCAAGATGGCCATCGCGGTCGCATCGGTCTGGATCGCTCTCATGGTCCTCCTCGCGCCCGGCTCCATTGCGCTACTCGAGCGCGTCTTTCTTCTCCCCGCCAAAGTGCCGCGCAAAACCGAAATCATCTGGCTCAGCGGCGACAAAGTCATCCCCGCGGGCGAGAGCGTCCTGCTCGAGGCCGAGGCTCACGGCATCATCCCTTCCCACGGCATGGTCACCATGACCGACGATTCGGGCCGCATTCAGGAAGTAACCATCGAGCCCGAGGACGGCCGCCTCAACTACTTCAGCATCGAGATCGACCGGCTCGAGCAGCCGATGACCTACACCATCCAGCTCAACGACGCCGTCAGTGACACCTACTCCGTGAAAACCGTGCCGCGGCCCAACGTCACCTCGATCGAGTGCGAGCAAATTTATCCCCCCTATACCGGCCTCGATCCCATCAAGCGCACCGTCGGAAACCTCGCGCTGCTCGCGGGCAGCCAACTCAAGATTCACGCCATCGCCAACAGCACCATCGTCAAGGCCTCCCTCAAGCTCTCCGATTCGGGACGGGAACTTCCGCTCGCCATCGCCGGGACCGACGGCACCGAACTCACCGGCCAGATCGACATCCCTGCCTCGGGCCTCACCGGCTTTTCCATCCAGCTCACCAACCGCGCCGGTATTTCCTCCGGGGACGAGACCCAGTATCGCATCGACCTCATCCCCGACCGGCCGGCCGTCATCCAACTCACCTACCCCGAACGCTTGCAGGAGCTGTATACGCTCAAAGCCAAGCCAACCATCGCATTTGTCGCCAGCGACGATTACGGGCTCGCCAAAATCACCCTCTGCTACCGCATCATCCAAGATCAGGACGCCGTCGCCGCCGATTCCACGGCAGGCTCCAACCTCGCGCCGACGACGCCGACCAAAATCGAAATGGACCTCGGTCAGGGCCATCCCCTCAACATGAAAAATCGTTACGATTGGGATCTGGCCGCCGTCCAGCCTCCCCTCGCCGAGGGCAAGACCATCGAGTATTGGATGGAAGCCGAGGACGCCAACACTGTCACCGGGCCCGGCATCGGCGACAGCGAACATCACATCATCAAAATCGCCAGCGAAGTCGAAAAGAAAGCCGAGGTCATGAACCGGCTGCTCGACAGCCTCAGCACCATCAGCGACACCCTACATAACCAGGAAAAGATCAACCAGGATCTCGGCGAAGCCATCCAGGCCAAGCCGTCCGCGCCACCGGTCAAATAGAGACCTTTTTCCAGGCAGAAAACGAGCGTCGAAAAGTAGGGCTATCTTTTCGACAAAGAACAACTTTCCTCTTATCCTTAGGTTTGAGGATATGTGTATGGATGGCCGTATAGCAGAACCCCTTATGCAAAACTTTTCGCATCTCCGCTTGCGTATCGGACAAGCATCCTGCTTCCTTTTTTTGTTCCTCCACGCGGCCTGCCCCCTCGCGGCCCAGAGTCTCGACAAAAATAATATCCTGCAAAACAAGGCTGATGAGCAGGCCGTCCGCCAGCACACCGCCGCCGTCGTGGCGCAGATCCAGGGCCTTATCGACGAACTCGCTTCCAACGGCATCTCGGGCGACGACACCAAAGTCCTCGACGCCACCAAGGCCGCGCTGGCCAATCTTTCCGGCCCTGAAATGGAACGGGTCATTTCCTCGCTGCAACAGGCAGGCGACGCGACCACTGTCGCCGACACCCAACAGCACGTTGTTGATGCTTACGCCGACCAGAAAGGAATCATCCTCCAGTTTCGCCAGATCCTTCGCGACTACGAGCAGCGCCAGGCTGCCTACGAACTGCCCCTGCGCTTCAAGGAACTCGGCGATCGCCAGACCGAGACCATGCGGACTTCCGCCGATGTCGCCCGCGCTTCCGGCGGCAAGCCGGCTGCTGAACTTACCACCATGGAGCAGACGACCCAGCAGATCGTCCAGGCCGATCAGGCAGCGATCAGTAATGAAACCAGCCTCGCCATCGAGCAGTTGAACAAGGCCGCCGCCGACAGCACCCAGGACGATGCCCAGGTTCTCCAGCAAGCCCAACTCGACATTCAGAGTGGCGTCGTGCAAAAGGCTCTCGCCGATGCCAACGACAGCATCAAGGCCGGGAAGTTCTTCACCGCGCTCAATGCGCAGAAAATCGCCCGCGACGAACTGCGGCGCATCGCGGCAGACCTCAGCCCACCGGCCAACGCCGTGGATGCACTTTCAGCCAGCGAGGCCACCCTCGAAAAAATCATCGCGGAACAAAAGAGCCTCGTCGACCAGACCACGGAGGCCGTCAACAACAAGCCCCGTACCACCGGGCTTGATGAAAAGCAGGCTGTGCTCGTCGATGAAACGAATTCACTGCAACAAGACATGCAGACGACAGCCGCCGCCGCCGCCGGCCCGATCAAGGATGCCATCGCTCCCATGCAGCAGAGCCGCGCCGCGCTCGGCTCGGAATGGAATTGGGAGGAGAACTACCCACGGGCCATCCTCGGCCAAAACGCCGCCATTGAGAAGCTTGAGGTTGCCGAGAAAATCCTCCAGCAGCAGGTCGCCGACGCGCAGAAAGCCGCCGAGGATGCCGGCAAAAATCCGGTGGCCAAGCTTCAAGACCTCAAGAACCAGATCGAATCGGCCTTACAAACGCAGAAGCAGATCACCAACCAGACCCAGCAGGCAAATACGACGAATCCGCCGGCGGCTAACACGACCCAGCAGAATCAACAGGCACAAAGTCAGCTCCAGCAGCAGACTGTCTCCATGCAACAGAGCTCGCAGCCTCTTTCCCTGCCCGCATCCCAGGCGCTCGCGACGGCCAGCCAGGCGATGCAGCAGGCCCAGCAGGACATGACCGACTCTTCCAAGACGCCCGCCGATACGCAGCAACAACAGCAGGCCGCGCAAGCCGCGCTCACCCAAGCCGACCAGCAGGTGCAGCAGCAAATTGCGCAAGACCAGCAGGAGACCGCCGATCCCGCCGCCCTCGCCCAAGCCCAGAGCGAGCTCCAGCAGGCGCAAAGCCAGGTGAGCACCGCGCTCTCGGCTACCACGCCGCCCAGCTCGCAAAGTTCAAGCAAGCCTCCTGCGGTTGGCTCTCACAGTAATCCACCGGCTACTCCCCCCAACATGGCGGAGGCTTCAAAGGCTCTCGTCGCCGCCGCCGAGCATACCCAGGCCGCCGCCGCCAAACCCGGCCTGCCGAGTTCGGCTGCCGCCGCGGTCCAACAGGCACAGGTGGACATCGCCCAGGGCCGGCAGTCTGCCGACAAAGGCGACGCGCCCGCAACATCCAGCGCCGCCGCCGCCGCCGAGCAGTCCCTCGCACAAGCGCAGGCCTCCATCGCCATGGCCCAGGCCGGCCTCGCCACAGGCGGCATTGCTTCCGGTAAACATCCCGCGCCAGGAAAGCCCGGCATGGCTCCAGCCCCTCCCGGGCCTGAGATGCACAACAAAGATGGCGCAAAGACCGTTACCGGCGGGAACACCGACAAAGGCACGCTGCACGACGTTTCCGGCGACGGCAAATTCGTTACGGTCGCCGCGCGCGACCGCGCCGCAATTGACCAGACCCAGGAGGAAAAGCGCCCACAGGAATACGCGCCGATGATCGACCAATACATGAAAAATCTGGCCGACCAGTCCTCCACGTCGCCATGAGGCTGAAGCGCTCATCCACCGTCCAGCGCCTCGGAGCCGTGCTGGCCGCAGGACTTCTTCTCGCTTCCGCTCAACAAGCGGCTACGCGCGCGGATGACACGCCCGCCGCCGTATCCGACGACACCGTGAAGGTCGACAAGCACACCGAATCCGTCATCAACGGCGCGTTAAAATATCTCGCTGCCCAGCAACTCCCTAATGGCTCCTGGACTGGCGACAAGAACAACCCCGTGGGCGGCAAGTGGGCCGTCGCCATGACCTCCTACGTCATGATGGCCTTCATGGCCAACGGCAATCTCCCCGACGCCGGGCCCTACGCCAAGCAGGTCAAAAACGGCCTGCAGTTCCTGCTCGATTCTGTCCGTGCCGACGGCACCTTCGACGAAGGCGACCGCGCGCATTACATGTACAGCCACGGCCTTGCCACCATGGTCCTCGCCGAGATTTACGGGGAAACCCAAAATCCGCTTATCCGCCACAAGCTCGAACATGTCGTGCTCCTGATCATCCACGGCCAAAACCCACAGGGTGGCTGGCGCTACCAACCGGGCTCCAAGGACGCAGACCTCTCCGTCACCGTTCCCCAGACAGTCGCCCTCTGCGCCGCCAAACGCGCCGGCATCGCCGTGCCCCAGGTCACCCTCGATCGCGCCATCGCCTACATCAAAAGTTGCGAAGTGGGAGACACCGGTGGCTTTACCTATCAACCCCCCGGCGGCGCCAGTTTTGCCCGCAGCGCGGCGGCGATCTACGCCCTGCAGATTTGCGGTCTTTATGACGACCCCGCTGTCGCGCGCGGTTCGCGCTACGTGATGGAAAGCCTCGACGGCGTCAATTCCCCCGGCTGGCGTACCCAATGGATGACCTATGGAAGCTACTACGCGGCTGTCGCCCATTACCTCATCGGCGGTGACAAATGGAAGGCCTACTACCAGGAATTCGGCCAGGGATTCGTCATGAGAAACGTGACCACCGAGGGAGACCTCAGCCATTGGAGCGCCACCCTCGATCCCAACGCCAAGGATGTCGGCTCCAACTGGTGCACAGCCGTCTTCACCGTCATCCTTTCCCTGCCCTACGGGTACCTTCCTCTGTACCAGCGTTAGCCCCTGTTTTCCGTGAGCCACATGAAGCGTTTTGTTCCGGTTTGCCTCGGTTTATTTCTCATCGGCTTTGCGCCCCTTCCGGCGGGCAGCGTCGTCTCCATCATCGACGGTGCGGAATCCGCCGGCCCGCTCACCCTCACTCCGACCACGCTTAACGTTCAGACCATTTCCTCCCTGATCCAGATCAATCACGCCGACATCCTCGAAGCCACCTTCGGAGAAGTCCCCTTCCATCTCGATGCTTTTTCCAGCGCAGCCAGCGGTCAATTGCCCTCCGCGTGGAAATCGCAGGACATCGGAACCATCACCAGCCCCGGTTATATCACCGAGACCACTGGCCTGTTAACCGTGAACTCGTGCGGCGCGGACCCGCGCGTGAGGCCGCCCCGAAACGCCGACCAGTGCTTCTTCGCCGGCCAGCCCTGGACCGGCAACGGCCAGTGGACGGTGCGCCTTCGTGAGATTGACCACAAAGAAACCGAACTACGGGCGGGCCTGATGCTGCGGGAAACTTTCAATCCCGATTCGCCCATGTCCTTCGTTGCCGCCACGACAACGGGCAACGGCAATTTCGGTTTCCGCGATGAAGTTGGAAGCCCGCAACAAGGGGGCGCTCCTTTTTCCCTCGACATCCCCGTCTGGCTGCGCCTGACCCGATACGGCCAGAGCATTTTCGGTTCAATCTCCAGCGACGGTTTGGTGTGGAGTTCCGTCGCAGTTGGCAGTTTTAAATCTACGGCCGCCCCCTGGATCGGCCTCTACAGCAGCGCCCGTAGGGAAAACGGAATGGGAAAAGCCGTACTCGACCAAGTCTATTTTACCCCCGTACCCTCCGAGGCGCAGGTCCTGCCTCCCGGCGTTCTCCTGCAGAGCGGCTCCTTTCTGGCCGGTCGTTTCGAACATCTGGAGTTTGATCCGGCCAACCCCGATTCTGAAGGCAACTTCGTTCGCGGCAACAAGTCCATACCCATTCCGCGGTCGAAGATCGCCGCCGTCATCATGCTCCCCACCGATCGTAGCATGATCGGGAGCATGGGTTCGCGCGTTGGTGTTCTCATGAAAAACGGCGATGTCATGGACGGCGATTTCAGTTCCATCTCCTGGGGACAGGTGACCATCAGTTCCGTGCTGCTCGGCATTACTTCCTACCATCAGGATGAAGTTAACGCCTGCTTGCTGCACCCCGTGAACGCTACGCCCGCGGCTTACGAATTCCGGCTCCGCGACGGCTCCATCATCGAGGCTGGCAGCTTCAAGGTCGGCGCGGGTGGGGTCGCCATCGACGAAAACTCCGGCCAGAGCATCACGGTCACTCCCGATGAAATTGCCCAGGTGCGCGCCGGCGCTGCGCAGGTCCAAAATCTGACCGAACTCAACTGGAAGGCGACCGCACCGGCCGCCTCCGCACCGGCAACGAATGCGCCTGCCATCAACGCCCCTCCCGCGCCCGACGCGCAAGCCGCCCCCGTGCTCGCGCCCATCCCTGACCTCCCCGATCCCTCCTCCGCCGCCGAATCCTGGGAAGGACCAAATCAGGAGCAGATCATCAAGGCCCCGCTCGCCACACCCATCGAATTCACCCTCCCCGGCAAATTCCGCGCGATCGGCGTCAAGGTCGCTCTCTCGCCCGATTCGCCGCCGAACTCCAACCTCACCGTTCGCGTGCTGGTCGACGGCAAGGAAGCCGCACGCACGCCGCCCTTCCGTGCCGGAGAGCAACCGCGCTACATGCAGCTCACTGTCTCCGACCCCAAGACGGTCACGCTCGAAGCCGACTCAGTCTTCACCGTGGCCAAGGTGCTCTTCATCGATCCCGTCGCCATCCGCGACAAGTAATCCATGACCGGCCCACTCCTCATGCTGCTCGGCCTGTTGGCGGGAACAACCGGCGCGCCTGCGTCCCAGACCGCCCCACCCGCGCCCGTCGCCGCCAGTTCCACCACCGCTCCCGCGGTCCCGCCCGTCCTGCGCGAAATCTCCCCCGGTATCTTTGACTACCAGGGCATTCGCCTCGACAAACCAAAGCGCCGCATCTCCTTTCCCGGCACCGTGAACATGCGCGTCGGCCTCATCGAGTACCTTCTCGTCACCGAGTTGGGCAAAACCCACGAAAGCCTCCTCGCCACCAAAATACTCCCGCGCGACATCCACCTCGCCATGCTCCTCATCGGCGCCCCGGACAATTCCAAGGCCAACTCCAACGAGCCGGTTCCGCCCTCGGCCATCGACACATCCTACCTCCGCTCCGCGCCCAAGTTGAAGGGATCGCCCGTGCGCATTTCCGTGGCTTGGACCAAGGACGGCAAGCGAAAGGAAATTCCCGCAGAACGCTGGATTTTCAACCTCCAGACCAACCACGCCATGACCACCGGCCCGTGGACCTACAATGGGTCGCTCGTGCAGGACGGCGTTTTCCTCGCCGATCAGGAACTCTCCATCGTCGCCGTCATCACCGACCCCACGGCACTTGTCAACAATCCCCGCGCTGGCTACGATAATGATGAAATCTGGCAGGTGCAGGACAAGGTCGTCCCGCCCCTGGACACACCCGTCGAAGTCAGCATCACACTCGAAGAGGGAAAATCCACCGCCGTAAAACCGTGAAACTATGGGACCAGCCCCGGGTTATAGCATTTTAAAATCCGCCCGCTCAATCCTCACAAAACCATGAAACGATCCACCTTCATCCGCCTCGCCCTAGGCGCTTCCGTCGGGGCCGGCATTCCCGCCGTCACTCCCGCCATCTCCCGCGCCGAAGCCGCCGCAGACGTCCCCGCCGTCGCCAGGAATCGCTCGCTCCAACTCGAAATCGAGCGCTCCATTGAAAAGGGCCTCGCCTTCCTCAAAACCAAACAGGACCCCGCCGGCTTCTGGTCCAGCGCCGACTATCCCGCCCTCACCGGCCTCGCCCTCCTCGCCTTCGTGCAGCAACCCTCCGACGACCTCACGGCCAAACACCCTGCCTTCGTCGAAAAAGCCTACGACTATCTCATTAGTTGCGCCAAGCCCGACGGCGGCATCTACGGCAAGGCCCTCGCCAACTACAACACCTCCGTCGTCGTCATGGCGCTCAATGCTTCCGGCACTGAAAAATACGACGACTCCATCCGCAAGGCCCGCGCTTTCCTCGTCGGTCAGCAAAATTTCTATCCCAAACAAGACGGCAAACAGAACCCCTACGAAGGCGGCATCGGCTACGGCGACGACGGCCCTCACTCCGACGTTTCCAACACCACGTTCGCCATGGAAGCCCTACGCTCCAGCCGCTCCGCCATGGAAGGCCACGATGTCGCCGCCGCCCACGACCTCAACTGGGACGCCGCTCTCGCCTTCCTCCAGCGCTGCCAGAATCTCCCCAAGTACAACGCCCAGCCCTGGGTCACCGGCGATGCCCAAAACGCCGGCGGATTCATTTACACTCCGCTCGCCGACGACAACCATGCCTTCGACGACTCCGATGGGAAAAAAGTCCCGCGCGCCTACGGCAGTATGAGCTACTCCGGTCTGCTCAGCTATATTTATGCCGACCTCACGAAGGACGACCCGCGCGTCACCGCCGTCTACGACTGGCTCGGCCGCAATTACACCGTCGAGGAAAATCCCGGCCTCGGCGCTTCCGGCCTCTTCTATTACTACCACACCATGTCCAAGGCCCTCTCCACCTACGGCACCGACACCCTACCGCTCCCGGGCGGCAAATCCGCCATCTGGCGGCATGACCTCGCCCTCAAGCTCATCGACCTGCAGGCGAGTGAAGGCTCCTGGGTCAACGCCAACAGCGGTCGCTGGTGGGAAAAAGACCCCGTTCTCGTCACCTCCTACGCCGTCCGCACCCTCGAAATGATGCATGCCGGAGTTTGAGCATGGACCGCGCCCACCTCACTGACCTCTACTTCGCCGAGGCCCGCTCCAAGCTCATCGACCTCGCCGCCTTCCTTGACCGCATCGACCGCAGCGAAGGCGAGGACGACTTCCGCCTCCAATCCCTCCGCGCCGCGCTGAAGGAACTCGCCGCGCCCAAACCCGACAAAGCCAAAGCCATCCTTCTCCTCCTCAGCGACCCCACCCAGCAACCTGTCGCCGAAGCCGGGGGAAAATCAGCCACCGGTGCCTGGCCCGGCTTCTAAAGTCTCGTTGCCTCCATCCTGCAAGACCCATAGGCCCTATTCCCCTCTCGCATGCGCTACATTGAACCCCACGCCCACATGGTTAGCCGCACCACCGACGACTACACCGCCATGGTCACCGCCGGTTGCCGCGCCATCTGCGAACCCGCCTTCTGGGCCGGCTTCGACCGCAGCTCCGCCCAGGGCTTCCACGACTACTTTTGCCAGCTCACCGACTACGAACCGAAGCGCGCCGCCAAATTCGGCCTGCCTCATTATTCGTGGCTTTGCCTCAATCCCAAGGAAGCCGAAAACCTCGCCCTCGCCGACGAAGTCCTCGCGCTGCTTCCCTCCTTTCTCGACCGCCCCAACGTCCTCGGCATCGGCGAAATCGGCCTCAACAAAAATAGCCGCAACGAAGTCACCATCTTCGAACGCCACGTCGAGCTCGCCGTGAAGCACAACCAGATGATCCTCATCCACACTCCCCACCTCGAGGACAAATGGAAAGGCACCCGCCTCATCGTCGACATCCTTCGCGCACACCGCGAAATCGATCCCGCGCGCGTCATCATCGACCACGTCGAGGAACACACCGTCAACCTCGTCCTCGACGCCGGGTTTTGGGCCGGCATTACCCTTTACCCGCAATCCAAATGCACCCCGGCGCGCGCCATCGACATGGTCGAAATCTACGGCGCGCAACGCCTCTGGCTCAACTGCGCCTGCGACTGGGGCCAAAGCGACCCCCTTGCCGTCCCCAAAACCGCCCTCGAAATGAAACAACGCGGCCACAGCGAGACCGCCATCGATCACCTCATCTATGGCAACCCCTTGCGCTTCCTCAGCCAAAACCCCAAATTTCGCCTCCCAGAAAACCACTGATCAACATCCGTCGCCCCCATGGTGGCCCGGCAACGACAGGCACGCCTGTGTTGTCCGGGTCGCCGAAGCCGACAGGAGGCAGCCCTAAATCTTCGGCAAACTCGCGCTCCGCAACACGCGCAAATTGCCTCTCGTCATGGAGGGACGCTCGACCGCCCTCCCAAAGCCGTAGCGGTCGTTGCGTCGTTGCGTCGTTGCGTCGTTGCGTCGTTGCGTCGTTGCGTGAAACCTCCCCCTTCGTCATCCAGAACTTGTCGAAGGATCATTTCTGCCTCATCTCTATAGAGGCCCATGAGCATTAAACCCCTTCTCCTACGCCTCCGCACCCTCCTCATCCTCGGCCGCGTCTCCAACCTCCCCACCGTCTGGTCCAACCTCATCGTCGGCTGGGCCTTGGGCGAAGGCGACTTGTCCGAATTCGCCCCGCTCGGACTTCTTCTCGCCGGCGGCAGCCTCCTCTACATCGGCGGCATGTACCTCAACGACTTCTGTGACGCCGACTTCGACGCCCGCTATTGCCCAGAGCGCCCCATTCCCTCCGGAAAAATCTCCCGCGCCACCGTCGGCTGGCTCGCCCTCATTGCGTTCCTCACCGGAATCGCCTGCCTCGCCTTTCTCGGAATCGCCCCGACCCTAGTCGCCTTGCTGCTCGCCGCCGCCATCGTCCTCTACGATTTCCGGCACAAGGGAGTTGCCTGGGCGCCATGGATCATGGGCCTCTGTCGCGCCTTGCTCTATCTCGCGGGCATGAGCGCCGTCTTGGGACTCCAGGTCTTTTCACAGGCTCGCTTGCTCTGGCCCGAGTACCTGATGGCCATCACGCTGGGAATCTACGTAGCGGGAATCACCCTGTTCGCCCGCGGTGAAAGCAAACCGCAAAAGCCAACGCGCTGGTCACTGATCTTACTCCTCATGCCCGTGCTTGTTCAGGCCGGCATACACATCGCCTACCCATCGCCATTCCCTCTTTCAACCTTTTTTCAGACATGGCCGTGGAGCATCACGTTTCCGTTCTATTTATGGTTCGCATGGTGGATCCCCTACTGCCTTCTCTTGCTCGGATGGATGACCTGGCTCCTCGTCCCTTTTTGGCGCGGGACGAAGCCTTCCATCGGACGCGTCGTCTCCGGCCTGCTCGCGGGCATCGTCTTTGTCGATATGATCGCATGGGCAGGCGCTCCAAATGCTGAACCGCCGCTGCTTTTACCTCTCTTCCTCCTCGCTCTCCTCTTGCAACGCATCATCCCCGCAACCTAAGTTCAGTGTAAGATGCACCCCTTCACGACTTCCCTCGAACGCACCATCACCGTCCCGTTCGCTCACCGCTCCGCTCAGCAACCCGCCATCCGCTGAGCCATGTTGCGCCGCACCGTCGTCCTCAATGTCGTGGGCCTCACCCGCTCGCTCCTCGACCGCGCCGCCATGCCCCGGCTCGCCGCCTTCGCCCGCGCGGGCCACGCCACCGCCGTCCGCCCCGCCTTCCCCGCCGTCACCTGCACCGCCCAATCGTGCTACCTCACCGGCCTCCCGCCCTTGCAACACGGCATCGTCGGCAACGGCTGGTACGACCGCGACCTCGCCGAAGTCCACTTCTGGAAGCAATCCAACCATCTCGTCTCCGGCCCCAAATTGTGGGACAAACTCCGCGCCCGCGATCCCGCCTTCACCTGCGCCCAGCTCTTCTGGTGGTACAACATGCACGCCGCCGTCGACTACTCCATCACCCCGCGCCCGCTCTACCCCGCCGATGGTCGCAAAATCTTCGACATCCACACCGGCCCCCTCTCGCTCCGCCCCGAAATCAAAAAGGACCTCGGCGAATTCCCCTTCCCCCGCTTCTGGGGCCCCGCGGCCGGCATGGAATCCTCCCGCTGGATCGCCGACTCCGCCCGCTGGATCGAGCTAAATCGCCAACCTACGCTAAATCTCGTTTATCTCCCTCATCTCGATTATAACCTGCAACGCCTCGGTCCACTCGATCCACTAATTGAAAACGACCTCCGCCAAATCGATACCCTCGTCGGCGACCTCATCAACTTCTTCCAAAAACACTCCGTCCAGGTCGCCATCCTCTCCGAATACGGGATCACCCAAGTCGACACGCCAATCCATCTCAACCGCCTCTTCCGGCGACAAGGCTGGCTGGCCATTAAGGACGAGCTTGGCACGGAGACCATCGATTGCGGCACCAGCCGGGTCTTTGCCGTCGCGGATCATCAGGTTGCCCACATTTATCTCAACGACCGCGAGTTGGAGCCGAAAGCGCGCGCGCTTCTTCAAGCGGAGCCGGGGGTTGAACAGATTCTGGATCATGCAGCGCAAACAGAATGCCGCATCCGGCACCGGCGCAGCGGCGACCTCATCGCCGTGGCCGGACCGCGCCATTGGTTCACCTACTATTACTGGGAGGACGACGCACTCGCGCCCGATTTCGCACGCACGGTCGATATTCACCGCAAGATCGGCTACGACCCGGCGGAGCTTTTTCTCGATCCCAAGTTGCGCTGGCCGCAGTTGCGCATCGCAGCTTTTTTACTGCGGAAAAAGCTCGGGCTCCGCGGCCTGCTGAAGGTGATTCCGCTTGATGCCACGTTGGTGCGCGGTTCGCATGGACGCCGTCCCGAAAATGAAAATGACTGGCCGATTTTGCTTTTGGAGAAGCATCACGGGAGCATCAACGCCGGAAAAATTCCAGACGCGACGGATATTCACGATGAGCTTTTGCGCTACATCGATCCGAGCTGATATTAGTGGCCGAGTATATACTTCTCGACGCCGAGGGCAAAGCCCTCCTCAGCATTGGGCGCGGAAACGTAGGTGGCCTGCTCCCGCACTTCCTTGCTGGAATTTCCCATCGCGATGCTGAGGCCGCTTTTGCGAAACATGAGAATGTCGTTCGGCATGTCACCCAGAGTGGCGATCTCGTTTTCCGGAATGCCATACCTTTGGGAGAGGAAATCGACGACGGCTCCCTTCGTGGCTTCGGGATGCGTGACATCGAGATAGTAGGGCTGGGAACGCGCGGCGGAAACATGGCCTTGCAAAGCCTGCCGGCAGTCGGCCTCGCAACTCGCGACGGCGGCGAGATCGTCACTGACTCCGACGATTTTCACGGCGTGATCGAGGAATGGGGTGAAATCACCGGCAACTTTGGCATCGAATTTGACCGTCCAGGTTTCGCGCGCGACGTGCACGCCATTCGGATTGGGCACATACCAATCTTCCGCGGTATAGAGCCACGCCACCAGGTTGTGCTTGCCGATAATGGCAATGGCCTCTTCCGCGGCGTGACGCGGGATGGTTTTCGATGAAATCACTTTGCCGTCCGGCTCGATGAACACGCCTCCATTAAAACCGGCGATGGGCGTGTCCAGATTCAGGGCTTCATTGATCATCTGCATGCCGCGCGGCGGCCGGCCGCTGGTGATCGCGAATCGAATGCCCCGCTCGCGCAGATACCACACCGCCGCCCGGGCCCGCCCGGTGAGGATTTTCTCCTGAGTGACGAGCGTGCCGTCGACATCTGCCAGAACGAGGGAGATATTGGGAGGTTTGTTCATAGAGTTTGGATTTGAGAATTACTTGGCGGAAACAGCATTCACATCGACCACGAATCGGCCCTGTAGTTTCGATGAAAGCAGCTCTTCTGAATACTGGGGCACTTCGCCGAGGCCGATCAGCTGGGGTTGTAAATTCGCTCCCCTCGCCGCAATCCAATCGGAGAGTCTTTGCCAGGCTCGCGCTCTTTTTTCATTGGGAACATAGGCCGAGTCGATGCCGAGCAAATTGACTCCGCGCAGGATGAAGGGAAAAACCGTCGTGGCGAGATCGCTGCCACCCGCGAGACCGCAGGCCGCAACGCTTCCACCGTAGGCCAGGCTGCTTAGCACCCCGGCCAGCGTCGAGCCCCCGACCGCATCAATCGCACCAGCCCAGCGTCCCGATTGCAGAGGTTTGTTTGACGCGGTGAGCTCGTTCCTGGCGATAACTTCTGACGCTCCGAGTTTTTTGAGGAAAAGCGCGCGGTCCGATCGTCCTGTCACAGCGCTCACCCGATAGCCGAGATGCGCAAGCAGCGAGACGGCCACGCTTCCCACTCCACCCGTTGCGCCCGTGACCACGATTTCCTTCCCATCGCCCGGCGCCAAACCGTGCTCTTCGAGGGCCATGAGGCAAAACATCGAGGTCAGGCCCGCCGTTCCGATCGACATCGCTTGAAAGGGGGTCAGTCCGGTTGGATGAGGCAAAAGCCACGCGGCCTTAACCCGCGCCTTTTGCGCATAGCCACCCCAAAATTTTTCGCCGACGCCCCAACCAGTCACCAAAACCGAATCGCCCGGCTTGAAATCAGGCGAGGCGGATTCGCTGACCGCACCGGCCAGATCGATTCCCGCGATGAACGGAAATCTACGGATGATTCTGCCTTTCCCGGAAACAGCCAGCGCATCCTTGTAGTTGAGGCTGGAATAGGCGATGTCGACCAGCACCTCGCCTTCGGGCAGGTCGGCTTCTGTGATTTCCTCTACGGCAGCATGGGTTATTCCTTCTTCCTGTCGGAGCATTAATACGTTGAATTTTCCGTCCATGGCGATTATTCCCATCAGAATGTGGCATTTAAGCCTCCAGACCGCCAATTTTAGTTGAGATCAAACACTTACGACGAGACGCACGGACTTGGCTATTGTAGGTCTCCACACTTACAAATCCACATCATTAAGAGCATGCTGCTTAACACCTTAGAATCTTTTTTACGCGACCGTTTTGCCCAATCGCCGCCCGTTCGGAATCGTCGTATTTCTAACTTTCCCGCCTCAGCAGCCGATATCATAAGAAGAAGACAAATATAACTCAATTGGCTCGATATTGGTTCTCATCGCACATCTTGGATTGGCAGTGTCCGGCTTGGTCGATGAGTAGGGTCATCGTGGGATCGATGTGGAGACAATCAGGATTTAATGCCAGCATTTCAGGCTAATTGGCGGCGAGATACCTGCATAGTGACGCAGGTAAGTGGTGCTGCCGAAATTGTCGATTTTTACTTTGGCGGTGATTATTTCGGCCCTGCCGCCTTAAGCGTACCGCATGATCCGCGGGTCCAGATTCTGAACAGGGAGACGCCCGGAAAATGAAGACGGAACTCTCCAGATTGGAGCAGGGTGCAGGGCAGAATAATGCCGCGCCGGATGGTCTTCTCCCAGCCAGCCAGGCCACATTGGAGCAAAAGAACGCGGAGTTAATCGCCCGGAACGAGGAGTTGCTGCGCACGGAACAGAAACTGTTGCTGCAAAGCACAGCACTGGAAACCGTGGCCAATGCAGTAGTGATCACCGATGCCAAGGGAATCATTCTTTGGGTAAATCCGGCCTTCACCGTTTTGACCGGATACGCCGCAGAGGAAGTCATCGGACAGAATCCGCGCCTGCTCAAGTCGGGAAAACATACACCGGAGTTTTACAAGAATCTTTGGGGGACGCTTCTCGCCGGCAAAGCCTGGCGAGGCAATTTTACCAACCGCCGAAAGGACGGAAGACTCTACCATGATGAGCATACGATTACCCCGGTTCTTTCCAAGGAAGGCGTCGTCACCCATTTCATCGCCATTTTGAACGACGTCACCGAACGCAAACGGGCCGAAGAACAAGTCGCCGAGCAGGCGGCATTTCTCGACAAGGCCCGGGATGGAATCGTTGTCCGCGACCTGGAGGGAAGGATTTTATATTGGAACGAGGGCGCGGAGCGCATCCACGGATGGAAACGAGAGGAGGTGATGGGCCGGAACATTACCGAGTGGATCGCTCCTTATCCGACGCAAAACGACAAAATCCACCAAGCGATTATCAGCACAGGCGAATGGTCGGGCGAAACAGCCCATCTTACTAAAGACGGACGCGAAATCATCGTCGAGGTGCACGCAACCCTGATTCGCGACAATGAAGGGCGGCCCAAGTCGACGCTGGCGATCAACACCGACATCACGGAAAAGAAAAAAATCGAGACTCAGTTCATGCGTGCGCAACGCATGGAGAGCATCGGGACACTGGCGGGCGGGATCGCGCACAAACTGAACAACATCCTGTCGCCGATCATGCTGTCGATCGCCACGCTGCAAGAGGAGTCGGAGAATTCCGAGATGAAAGAGATTCTGGATACAATCGCGATGAGCGCCAATCAGGGCGCAGAAATCGTGCGGCAGGTCCTTTCGTTTACGCGGCCCGTGGAAGGCGAACGCACCACCATCGAGCCCGAAGTTCTCCTGAAGAATGCCGAAAGCATCGTCAAGGACACCTTTCCCAAAGACATTCGGCTGGAATTCTCGGTGGCACGCTGTACGTGGAGGCTTTTGGGCGATCCCACGCAACTGCGTCAGGTCCTGCTCAATCTCTGCCTCAATGCCCGGGATGCGATGCCTAACGGGGGCGTTTTGACCATTAGCGCAGCAAACTGTGAGCTGGATGAGCAATACGCCGCGGCAAATATCCTGGCAAAACCAGGACGGTACGTTAAAATTTCCGTCGCTGACACAGGCGCAGGGATGCCGCCGGAACTCCTTGATAAAATATTCGAACCGTTCTTCACCACCAAGGAACTCGAAGGCAACGCCGGCCTGGGTCTCTCGACCGTCGCGGGTATTGTAAAGGGTCATGACGGGAGCGTTAGTGTTTCCAGCGAACCGGGCAACGGTACGACTTTCGATATTTATCTTCCGGTCACAGAGAAGATCGCACCGGAACCAAGTTACGAACAGCCGGAACAGACCACTGTATCACGAGGCAATGGCGAGACGATTTTGGTGGTTGATGACGAAACCTCTCTCCTGACCATAACCAGCCAGACGTTACGAAACTTCGGGTACAAAGTTCTGACAGCGGCGGATGGAGCGGAGGCCGTGTCAACCTATGCGGACCACCGGGATGAAATCGCGTTGGTGCTTACCGATACGATCATGCCGATCATGGACGGCCCGGCGATGGCCCACGCACTGATGGAAATTAATCCGTCGGTCAAGATCATCGCTGTCAGCGGCTTCAATTCAAAAAATGAAATGACCAAAACTCGCGACCCCGGTGTGAGGTGCTATCTGACCAAACCTTTCACCTCGCCCACCCTGTTAAAGTCGATTTCGAAGATCCTCCATGAGGCCTAAGCGGGCAAACCGGACCAAGCACCTCCGACATCATGAACGAACCGACTCCCCCCCAGTTTGACGCTTCGGACGCGGAGCATGCGCGGTGGATGAGGCAGTTGGAGGAATCAGTGGCGCATCTGCATGAATTGTCCGGCGGCAAGGTGGATACTGTTCTTCTGCCGACCGGAGAGACAGTGCTGCTTCAACCTGCTCAGGCCAAAGGGATCGAGAACGAGACGCAAATCGGCCGCCTGATTGAAACGTTGAAGCAGGCGGAAAAATCCATTCGGCACAGTGAATCCAGATACCGTTTGGCCGCGAAGCAACTGACCGGAATACAGCGCGACCACCAGCGCTTCCTCGATTTCTCCCAGGAGATCATCTGCACGCTGGATGCCAACGGCTACATTACCAAGATCAACCCGGCTTGTGAAACGTCATGGGGATATAAGCCCGAAGAGCTGATCGGCACAAAAAATATCGACTACATCATGGCTGAAGACAAAGCCAAGACGAAGCGCATGGCCGAAAAAATAATGGCCGGGCATGTAACGCGCGATTTCGACACCCGCTACGTCAGAAAAAACGGAACCACTGCCGAGATGATGTGGTCAGCGAACTGGTCTGAAGCGGACCAGACGATGTTTTGCGTGGCTCGTGATCTGACAAAGAGCGAGGAAGCCATCCGGTCCTTGCGGCGTAACGAAGCGATGCTGCACAATGCCCAACGAATCGCGCGCTTCGGCAGCTGGGAGATCGATTTGACGAGTCCGACCGGCGTTAGCGAAAGCCCATTTTACTGGTCGAACGAAGTTTTTCGGATCCTCGGCTACGAACCGGGCCAGATCGCGGTCAGCAAGGAAAATTTTCTCCATGCGGTGCATCCCGAAGACCGGCAGCAGGTCCAGGAAGCTTTGGACAAAGCCACTCGGCTGAGTATTGGTTATTCTTTGGATCATCGGGTAATTTTGCCTGACGGCAGCGTGCGGCACGTTCACGAAGTGGCCCAGGTTTTCAACGATGGGCAAACAAGCCGGGCGACCAAAATCGTCGGCATCATTCAGGACATCACCGAACGAAAGGCCTTCGAGGAAAAGCTGGCTGAGCAGGCATCGCTACTCGATCAGGCCAGCGACGCGATTCTTCTGAAAGATCTGGAGAGCACCATCGTCTTCTGGAACAAGGGAGCGGAGCGCCTTTATGGATGGACTTCGGCCGAGGCGATTGGTCGTAAGACGACAGATTTCCTCTTTGCCGACCCGGAAAAATTGAACGAGGTGGTTCAGGAAGTGATGGAAAAAGGCGAATGGAGCGGCGAGTCAGAGCAGGTCACAAAAACGGGTGGCAACCTGATCGTGGCCAGCCGGTGGACGCTGCTGCGCGATGCCGGCGGACGGCCGAAATCCTATCTCATCTTTAATTCGGATGTCACCGAGCGAAAGAAGATCGAGGCGCAACTACTGCGCTCCCAACGGACGGAGAGCATCGGCACGCTTGCAGGCGGAATCGCCCATGATCTCAACAATATGCTTGCCCCCATTTTACTCGGCACGGCCTTCCTCAAGGGCGAGGAATGCAGCGAGGAAATTCTGGAAGTGGTAAATGACATCGAGGTCAGCGCCCGGCGCGGGGCCGATCTGGTCAAACAGGTGCTCTCCTTCGCCCGCGGCGCGAACGGACTTCGGCTGTCCGTGCATCTTGCCGATGTGATGAAGGATGTCGTCTCGATCATCAACAAGACGTTCTCGAAAAATATCCAGCTGAAAATCGATATTGCCCCGGATCTATGGACCATCGAGAGCGATCCGACCCAGCTCAACCAGGTTTTGCTCAATATTTGCGTGAATGCCCGTGACGCCATGCCTGACGGCGGGACGTTGACGATTTCGGCCACAAACTTTCTTGTGGATGAACAATATGTGGCAATGTCTCCAGGCATCGTGGTGGGGCGGTACGTTCTGATCCAGATAGCTGATACCGGCTGCGGCATTCCTGCGGAGAAACTCGACCGGATTTTCGAACCTTTTTTTACCACCAAGGAAGTTGGAAAAGGGACCGGACTCGGGCTGGCCACGACGTTGGGAATTATCCGCAGCCACAAAGGCTTTATGAACGTATCCAGTGCTGTGGGCAAAGGCACAACCTTTACGATTCATCTCCCGGCCCAGAGCGATACAGAGGATGCCACCCCAGCAGGAGAAGTAGCCGTGGATCTCCCACGAGGCAATGGGGAATGGATTCTTCTCGTCGACGACGAAGCGCCGATTTTGAAGGCTACGGGCAAAACGCTGCGGGCTTACGGCTATCAGGTGCTGACCGCCGGCAACGGGGCCAAAGCGGTTGCCGTGTTTGCCCAGCATAAGAAGGATGTCAGCCTCGTCCTGACCGACATGATGATGCCGGTGATGGATGGCCCGGCGGCAATTCGGGCCTTGTGGAGAATTGATCCCAAGCTCAAAATCATCGGCGCAAGCGGTCTTGGCTCCGCGGGAGGAATGGGAAAAGCGAGACAGGCCGGCGTCAAACACTTCCTCAACAAGCCCTACGCGGCCTCCGCCCTGTTGAACACGATTCGATCCTGCATATCCGAAGGAACAAATTGAAGCATCCAAAATGAAAAAACTACGAGTTCTCATCGCCGACGATCATGATCTCATCCGCCGTGGTGTGCAGGCTCTTGTCGAGCGCGAGCCGGGCTGGAAGGTGTGCGGGTCGGTCGCGACCGGTGCCCAGGCCGTGGAGGAGGCGCGCCGTTTGTCCCCGGACATTGTCGTCGCCGATTTGATGATGCCGGACATGAATGGCCTTGAGGTGACGCGCCAGATCAAACGGCATCAACCAAATTGCGAAGTGCTTATTTTTACCGGCACCTGTGAATCCGATGAGATTATCCGCGAGGTTTTTGATAGCGGGGCCAAGAGCTATATCTTAAAGGGCGATGTCGGGCATTTTTTGATCGATGCCCTCAAGAGCTTGAGTGAGCACAAGCCCTATTTTACCGAGAAAGCCTCCGCCGTGGTGTTTGCGCGCTTTGAACAAAATCGGAACAAACAGAACCAGGACGAAACGGCGGGTGAGGAAAGGCTCTCTCCCGGCGAATTGAAACTGGTGCGGCTGCTATCCGATGGTGACAGCAATTCAGACGTCGCGTCGCGGATGCGAGTCAGTGTGCGGACCGTGGAAAATATGCGCGCCGGCATCATGCGCAAACTGAAGCTGGCCTCGTTTGCCGACCTGGTTCGCTACGCGGCTCGCAACGGCATCATCAAAGTTTGAATCTCCCAGATTCCGGTCCTATTTGGCGGCTTCAATCCCTTCTGGAGTTTCCTTCTGGCGGAAGTTGTAGCCGTAGGGATTGTACCGCGTGGCTGCGATGCGGTTAAGGACGATCCCGATATCCTTGGCCCGGGCTATTCTCAGGGCGATAAGCGCGCGTTGCACGGCGTTCACCGATGTGCGTCCCGCCTGCACGACGAGGCAGATCTCCGTGGCGTGTGTCGCGAAATGCAGCGCATCGCTGACTGCGTTCACTGGGGCGGTATCGAAAACAATCCGCTCGTAGGATGCCAGTGCGGGATCGTTGATTAGATCACCCATGAGCGTGGCGGTGATGAGTTCGGTTGCATAGGAAACACGCGAGCCCGAGGCCATGACATAGAGTTCTGAAACGTCTGTGCGAAGGATGACCTGATCCGGCTTCAACTTGCCTGTCAGGCAGTCGGCCAGTCCGGGTTGCGCCGGGGCGAGATTCAGTCTCCTACTTACGCAGGGATTTCTCAGATCGGTATCGATCAGCAAGGTTTTGTACCCCTGTTGGGAAAGAGCGACGGCGCAATTGATCGCGCAATACGTCTTTCCTTCGGCAGCGGAAGAACTAGTGAAGAGAATCACCTGGCGCTCGGCATTTTCCTTGAGCTCAAGAACCGTGCGTAGCGAACGGAAGGCTTCGGAAGCCGAGGAGTAGGGCTGTGTCACCATGGGGATGTCGCTCCGGTTCCGTTCCTTTTTGCATTGGGGAATAGAGGCGAAGACTTGAAGGCCAAGGGCGTCTTCGGCGTCTTCCACGCTGCGCATCGAGGCGTCCAGGGAGCTGGCAAAGACGCAGAGACCCGCTCCACCGAAGATGCCGATGAACGCGCCGAGAGCCATGATGATGGCGAACTTGGGACCGACAGGTATCTCGGTAAGCCGGGGCTCGGCCATCACGCGTACCGGAAGCAAATCCAGCGATCGCGTGATGTCGGTCTCGCCCAAACGAGTCACCATGGATTGATAGAGTATGCGGTCCGCTTCCAAGGTCCGTGCCAAAACATTGTAGGGAATGGCGATCTTGTCGAGTTGCATGGCCTGCTGCTCCTGCTCCTTCAATGCTTCCTGAATTTTCTGCTCATCCGCGACGGCCGAATCGTAGGCTGTGCTGATCTGGGCTCCACTCGCGAGAATGGCGGCGTTTAGGCCGTCGTGAAGCTGCGCCAATTGCGCCTGGGCATCGATATACTTGGGATGCTCGGGCCGGAACTGCTGAGCTAGGCCGGCGATGACCCGCTCCTGGTCGGCCACGCGGTTTTGCGCATCGATAACAGCGGGGTCCGCGGCCACGCTGGAAATAAGGCGTATCTGCTCGGGATCCAAAGCCGCCTGCCGGTACTTGGCAACGTCCGATTCGAGTTTCATCCGCAGGCTGCGCGCATCCCCGAGCTTTACGTTCAGGTCCTTTAACGTATCGACCACGATATTTTGTTTTTCTTCAAGGGAAACGGCGTTGTTTTTCTCGCGATAAGTTTCCAGGTCGCTCTCCGATTGTTCCAACTTGGCCTTCAGCTTGTTGACCTGCTGATAAAGGAAATCGTTGGCGGAAGCGGCGATCTCGGCCCGCTGGTTGAGATTCTGTTGTTGAAATTCGGTGATCAACGACTGGACCATCTGCTGCGAGAGCCCGGGGCTGCGGCTTTCCGCAGTGACGTCGATCAGGCGCGTACCCCGCCGGACCTTTATCTTGAGTCGCTGCGTGATCGCCTTCAACAGCTCATCGTCAGTGTAGCCCTTGGGGTCTGGCGGCAGGAAATCCGGATTCGTCGCCAGATGATTGTCCTGGATCACCTTAAGCATAAGATCATCGGTCGTCAGGCTTTGCTCCACCGTCTTCATCATGTCGATGGATTCCAAGTCCTGCTGGTTGACATCCTGGATGGAGACAACCTTTTGGTCTCTTTGCTCGACATACAGGATGGCCGAGGAAGCATAGGACTTGGGTGTGACGAGAAGATAGACGTCGGCCAGACTGATCGAGAGGACAATACAGAGGCCCAGCAGCCAGGTGCGGTCCCCCAGGATTTGAAGGATGCTGCGAACGTCCCATTCGGAACCGGAGGAATCATCCTGATAGGTGGATTTGTTTTGGGAGGGTTTCATTAGAATATCCTTTCTTGGACGGTGATAGTGTCACCCGGGAGGACCTCAAAGTTTGAGGCCTCGCTGTCTTTGGCGATTTTCCGGGCGTTGATCCGGATAATCGACGCCTTGCCATCGGTTAAGCGGCGAACCATGACGTCGGTTGTGTCCGCCAATCGGGTAAAGCCGCCAGCCAGCCCGATGGCTTCAAGGATGTCGAGTGAGCTCTGTTCCTTCAGGTTGTAGGTGCCCGCGTGCTCAACCTGGCCGAGAATCGTCACATGCCTATCGGTGAAGCTCAGGACCGTGACGGTGATCTGGGGATTGACGAGATAGTGCTCATCCAAGGGCAGGTAAATCGCCTTCGTCGCCTCGGCAACGGTCAGGCCGCCAACCTTAACCGTTCCTATCAAGGGGAAGGTAATCGTTCCGTCGTCGCCGATGCGCAGACTTGAGCTGAGGTCATCCTCCTGAAAAACTTTCACATAGATGAGGTCGCCCGGACTCAGCCGGTAATTGACCGATACGGCGGGTATGTCCTGCGGCACAGTCGCGCCTACGCTCGCCGGCACCGCCTTGTCCTGCGCAAGCAGGGGCCACATGGCTAGCGCCGTGAGCAGCGCGAGACAGTGGATTATTCTGATTTGTTTCATGGGAATAAGGTTGGGGTTAGAAGGTAAAGCTGGCGCGAATACCAGACTGGTTGTCGATGAAGCTGCGGTCGGCAATGTCCGAGTTGTTTTCGCGATAGTTATAAAAGAGTTCGAGTTTCGCGTGCTCGGTAATACGAAGCTGAACGCTGGGGTTGAGGTAGAAAAAATTGTCATCGCGAGGGCTGCCCGCCTGAACGTTCGTATAGAAATAGGAATTGTTTTCATATCCGCCCTTGAGCGTCGCCAGCCAGCTAACGCCCAGTTCCTTGGCAAAGGACACATCCACGCCGCTCGCCGTGTAGTCGAGATTATCGGACGCGCTGGAACTCGTTGTCCGGGAATAGGAGTTCAAACTAACCGTCGTGCCAAGCCATGGACGGTAGGCGCAAGTCAAGTCCAGGACGGGCGTGACGTGGCCGCCTGCGCCACCGAGTTGGCGCTCTTCAAAGCCACCCTGGGTCTGGACCGAGATTTTCTCGGTTGGGTCGTAGAGAACACGCAGGAGCGCCTGCTCATAGGTCTGCCCGGTTGAATTATCGGCATCGAGCACACCGCCGGCAAAACCACCGCCAAGCGTCAGTTTCGGGTCCCACCGATAATTATATAACACTCGCCCCTGCCACTCGACCGAGCCCGGCCCGACTT
>Ga0302320_10002442_pt1 | contig 43726 bp, 28 predicted proteins | sample Bog_T0_3_FD_202130 | JGI IMG/M metagenome (GOLD analysis project Ga0302320, IMG submission 202130) | Peat permafrost microbial communities from Stordalen Mire near Abisko, Sweden - Bog_T0_3 | ecosystem: Environmental > Terrestrial > Soil > Wetlands > Peat | place: Sweden: Abisko, Stordalen Mire...
GGGCGCGAGCGCATTCCCTGGCACCGCGGCGATCGACACACGTTGCGCGGCCGGCGAGCCTACCAGCAACTCGCCCACCAAGAGCAATACCGCCCAGTCTCTCGCTGTCCCGGCCATGGCGCGAACCTGCTCACGGCGGACCTGGGGTCAAGCGGATCAATGGAACAACAGCCCCGGCTCTCAAACTGCCGGTTGCGGGCCGGGTCAATGGGTTTACAGAAATCTTGATTCAACCCATGTCCGATTGCCCAGAATTGAAGTTGTACACGATTCTAAGCCCGATTTGGTCAACGAGGGGGAAAATGGCGCTCTGCCCATTGCCGCGTATGGACGCGTCTTGGCGAGCCCGACGTCGGCGCCTGGTGGGAGCTTCCAACCCGGCATGCCTCTTAAGCTGTTCTAGAAAGAACAGGATGGGAAAAAATGGGGCCAAACCAACCCGATCACGGCCCGACCGCGGGAGCGACCACAAACCCAAGTCCTGCATCCGTCCGTAACCAAACCCTGAAACGTGCGCGCCATCACCGACAGCCCAAAAAGGAGCGCAGAAGCTCGTAGCATCGCGGCGGGCAAGATGACCGCGTGTTCCAATTACTGCACCACTTGGCATCACTTCCTCAATCTGCGAGACCACCCATTGCGGTCCATGGGCTCCCTTCCCAACAATGGGTGGTCTCATGGCATCCGCGGCTCGCTCTCCTTGAGCCGGCGCCAGCGAGGGCTTTCCTGGAGGGTCGTTTATAATAGGGTGAATTGCGCGTCCACTAATCCTCGCGTGAGAATTGCGCGCTCAGGCACAGATTTGCTTCGCATGCGAAGCCGTTGCTCGCCGGATTCGGCCCAGCAAGGTCCCCTTGAGAGCGCTTAGAGAGTCGAAGGTCCAGGTTCAACCATGATTCGTTTCCTGCAAAGAGATAGCCGTGTCGTCAAAGCGTTCTTCGTGGTCATCATCGGGATGGCCTCCATTTCCATGGTGGTCTACCTGATCCCCGGCCTCACCGGCCAGAACGCCGCGGCTGCCGACACCTACGCAGTCATCTATCCCCATTGGTACAGCAGGCTGCTGTCCTCCGGGTCCACGGTCAGCCAGGAAAAGGTGGACAAGATCGCGCGCGCTCAGCTTGCGCAGCAGCGCTACCCCGACAATCCCATGATTCTCGGCCTGTTTGAGCAGCGTGTGGGCAAGCAGCTCATTCAACAGCAGATTCTGCTGGATGAGGCGGAGCGCCTGGGCATTCGCGCCAACGAAGACGATGTCCGCCAATACCTGCAGACCGGCGCTGCCGGCCAGGTGCTCTTCCCGGGCGGCAAGTTCATCGGAGAAGACCAATACACGGCCCTGGTCGCGAACCGGTTCAACATGTCCGTGCCCGAGTTTGAGGAGGATGTGAAGCACGACATCGTGATTCGCCGCCTCCAGGCGCTGATCACCGGCGGCGTCACGGTCAGCGACAAAGAAGTCCAGGCCGACTACCGCAAGAGCGCCATCAAGATCAAGTTTGACTACGCCGTGATCTCCGCGGACGACGTGCGCAAGGGCATGAACCCTTCCGACAGCGACCTCGAGGCCTTCTTCAAGAAGAACGCGGCCCGCTACGCATCCGCAGTCCCCGAGCAGCGCAAGATCACCTACTTTGCGTTTACGCCGAACGAACTGCCCGGCGGCATTCCGCAGCCCACGCAGCAGGAGATTCAGACCTACTACACAGCGCACCAGAGCGAATATGCAACGCCAGAGCAGGCTCGGTCGCGGCACATCCTCATCAAGCTGGCTCCCAACGCAGACGCCAAAGCGGATGCGGCTGCCAAGGTCAAGGCCGAAGACATCCTCAAGCAATTGAAGGCCGGCGCGAACTTTGCCGACCTGGCCAAGAAGAACTCCGACGACCCGGGCAGCAAGGACTCTGGCGGCGAGCTGCCTTTCGCGCAGCATGGCGCCATGGTTCCCGAGTTTGACAAGGCCATCTTCGCACAGAAGATCGGCGACATTGCCATCGTGAAAAGCCAGTTCGGCTACCACATTGTCCAGGTGGAAGAGCGCAAGCCGGCCCACGCCCAGGAACTGAACGAGGTGTTGCCCACCATCCAGGCGACCCTCATCCGTCAAAAGACCGCGGCGGCCGAAGAGGGTTATGCGCACGCGCTGACCTCCGAAGCCATCAAGAACGGCTTGGAGAAGACGGCGGCGGCCCATCACCTGGAAGTCGTCACCACGCCACCCGTGAACAAGCAAGGCGTGATTGCGGCGCTTCCCGATGGCACCCAGGTCATCGCCAAGGCGTTCGATTCCAAGCAGGGTGATCCGGCGCAGTACGCGCAGACCGGCGAAGGCTATGCCATCTTCCAGGTCACGGGGATTCAAGCAGCCCACGCGCCAACTTTCGCCGACTGGAAGGCCCACGTCCTTGATGATTTCCGGGACGAGCAGCTTCCGCAGTTGCTCGCCGCCAAGACCAAGGACCTTGCCGACAAGGCGAAGGCTTCCGGCGATTTAGCCAAGGCCGCCAAGGAGGTCGGAGCTTCGTTCAAGACCAGTGACCTCGTCGGTCCCGAGGGTCAGGTACCCGATGTCGGTCAGGTGGCGCAGGTCGCTCCGCAACTCCTGGATCTCCCCGTCGGCGCACTCAGCTCTCCCATTAACGCCGAGCGCAATGGCGTCGTGGCCAAGATTGTGGACAAGCAGGAGCCCACCCCCGCTGACATCGCCAAGAACTTTGACCAGACGCGCGACCAGATGCTGGAGCAACGCCGCTCCGAAGCGTTCAATGTCTTCCTCACCGGCGTGACGAGCGACTTCGAGAAGAACAAGCGCATCCGCCTCAACGCCAAGGCTCAGCAGGGCCCACAGATTCCAGGCATGTAAGCTGGAATCATCAGCAGTTCAAAAGGCCCGCGACCCTCTCGGTCGCGGGCCTTTTTGCGCGGGGCCAAAAAGGACTTCCGGCGCGAACGATTCTCCGTTCTTCCACGATGTTCCGCAGGAACACGAAAACATCACATTGAGTGCCGATGAGGACTTGATTGAGCGTGCCCGCTCCATCGCCCGTGCGCAGCGCAGAACACTGAATGCGGCATTCCGTGAGTGGCTCGTACAATTCGCGGAAAGCGCGGGGGATGCCCAGGGTTTCGACGCGCTCATGAAGCAAATGCGGCAGGTGAACGCAGGTGGATCCTTCAGCCGAGATGAAATGAATGAGCGATAGGTTCTTTCTGGATTCGAATATCTTCGTGTATTCGACAGTACTGCCGCCGCGAAAGCCCGGAAAGCCACCCAGCTGATTCGCGAGGCTCTGACGACCCAGAAGGGCATCGTCAGTTATCAGGTGGTCCAGGAGTTTTTCAACGTGGCTCTGAATCGGTTCGCTCACCCGATGCGACCGGCCGATGCACTGCAATACCTTGGAGCGGTTTTCCGCCCCCTGTTGAGCGTGCACTCGTCCCAGGCACTCTATGCAGAGGCATTGCAACTCCACGCGCAGAATGCGCTGTCGTGGTACGACTCTTTGATCGTCGCGGCTGCCATGCAGGCGAAATGCAAGGTGCTCTTTACGGAGGATCTTCAACACGGTCAGCAATTCGGAAGTGTTCGGGTTGCGAATCCGTTCCTCTGAAGTCGTTACCTGGCGGCTCCCCGTTCGGAGAAGTCTGTTCACCTTGCTGGGTATCGTTGAATCCTTGAACTACCGCAACCCGACCGTCTGGTATGGCAATCCGGTCACCGGCCAATGCTCCGGTTGTGCCTCGACGTTCGGCGCGATGGCCACGCCTTGCGACGATGCCGGCGCTACACGCACATTCCAGCCATCCACGGTAACCAGCGCATCCTCGCCGCCCATCTCGCTTTCATCGGCTTCCAGCGTGATGGTGCGCGCTTCATTTCCGACCAAAGACACGTAGTTATCGCTGGCGAATACCGGCAGCACGCGCTGGTTGGAATGCGCCTTCCGCAATTGCAGGTGAGCCATCAGCGCCACGTGCTCCGTGGAATTGTGCAAGGTTACGGTGACCACCCGGCGGCCTTGGGCCAGCGTGCTTTCCACCTTCGCATCCAGCGTCACCGCAGGCATGTTTTCCAAATCCGCGAGAATATCCGGATAGCCGTGCTGACCGCGCCAGTAGAAGTTGTTGGAGACCAGCTTTCCTTCCCTGTCGCGCAAGTCCAGCTTGAGGAAGTGCGTATCGATGAGCGACGCGGGAAACACAACCGGCCCGAGGGTCGTGGTGGACGAGGCCGCCGCACTGACCTTCAACTCGCTTTCCGTCGCTAGGGTGCCATCGAGTTTGTAGATTGATACATGCGCTACCGCCCCAGCCAGCGGCTCGGGCAAATTGTTCACCACCTGCAGGTCGCCGGTGGCTTCGTTGAATTGAATATGGACCAGTTCGCCGGCCTTCTTGACTCCGAAGAGCGACGCATTGGGTTCCAAGTCGTAGTGATAAAGCTGCCACACAAAGCTGGGTTGCGCGGGGTTGCTCATCCAGGTAATCACGGCAGTGGTCGGATGGAACATTTGCGCGTTGCGGCCTTCATACATGGCGCGATAGGCCTCGTAGTTCATCAGTTGCGCCTTGCGCACAAAGTCTGCCAGGTTGGCCGGCTTCCCATAGCGCGCCGCGAGTTCCGCCGGGTAGTCCTGGGCGCCGGAGTTGCCGCTGGCAAAATCGTGCTCGGCCCAATCGTCGTTAATGCTCTCCCAATCCTTCTCGGGCATCATGCCATGAATCGATTCGAGCGTCGGTACGGAGACCGAGCCGGTCTCGGTCTTGAAGTAGTCATCGGTCACGGTGTAAAACTCGCGCGGCGTGCGCCATGAATACGGCCCATGCGAACGCACCCCGGCGCCGTCCGTCGAACTTGGCTGGTAGCGGCGCGTGGGCTCCAGTTCTGCCATCAGCTTGCGCAGCTCGTCGTCAATCTCCTTGGGCGGAAAGCCCTCATTGCGCGCGCACCATAGCACGATGGCCGGATGGTTGCGATAGCGCAGTATCTTCTCCCGCACGTTGGCCATGTAGGTGGGAATGTCGCTCGGGTCCGGTCCATCTCCTGGGTTCGGCTGGAAGAACTCGTCCCAAATCAGAATGCCGTACTTGTCGCACAGCTCGTAGAAATCTTCGCCCGTGCTCTGCCCCACCCAGTTGCGGATCAAGTTGAGGTTGGCCAGCTGGTGCAGGCGAATCTGCGCTTCCAGGCGCTCGCGCGGAATGCGCTTGAGCGCTTCATCCAGTCCCCAGTTGCCGCCGCGTATAAAGATGGGCACGCCGTTCACCGAGATCGTCAGCGTATCCGTGCCCGGCACGCTGTAGGAGATCTTGCGCACGCCAAACGAAACGTCCTGCGTGTCGGAAACTGTCTTCTTGATGTTGAAGCTGAGGTGCAGTTTGTAGAGCGGCTGCTCGCCGTAGCCGTTGGGCCACCACAGGCGCGGATGGTCGAAGTGGAGCTGCGCATCGGTCTTGGGATCGAATGCGATCTGCTGCGAGCTATGCGGGGCCAGGGTGACTGGCTTGCTGAAGGTGACCTCGCCAATGCTGCCCGCAATCTCTCCACTAATCGGTTTGTCGCTGACATTCTCAACCGTCGCCTGCACGGCAACGTCCGCCGAGTCCGTCTTGGGCAAGGGAAGATCGGTTGTCACCAGCGGATTCTTCACCAGCACCGGCCCGGTTGAGGACAAATAAACCTTCTGCCAGATACCGGTTTCGCGATCGCGAATGGCCGGTATCCAGTCCCAGCCCATGGTGCATAAAAACGTCGGACCATCGATCGCCGATTCGCCTCCATTGGGCCCGATCCCACCGCGCAGCGTGTGCTCATGCGACACGCCGGGATGCGGCTGCGGCGCGACTAAAACGGCCACAGTGGCCGTCTGCCCAGGCTTGACGTTCGCTGTAATGTCGAAGACGCCCCGCGCAAAGGCCCCGCGGGTGGTACCAACCTGCAACCCGTTGACCCAAACTGCGGAAGAGTAATTGATGCCTTCAAAGTTGAGCCACACGTGCTGGCCCTTGTAGCTGCCGGGCACGTAGACCTGGGTGCGGTACCAGTAGGAGGTGCGCGCAAGCGCTTCGGGAATGACTTCCGGCCGGTTGTTCTCGCCGTAAAGCGGCTCCGGATAAACGCGGTTGTTCACCAGCGTCGTCAGCACCGTGCCCGGCACGGTGGCCACGTACCAGCCCTCGGCCTTGAAGGCCGGCGTCGAGATTTCAGCTCCAGCCTGGGGCACCTTTGCGACATCCTGCAACTGCCAGCCGGCGCTGATGGGAATACTCCCGGGCGAGGCGGAAGCGGCGAACCTGGGAAGAAAAACCATAGTAGCGGACAACAGGAGGTAAGAAGCAAAAACCGGTCGAAGAGAACGAATGGACAAGGAAGAATTCCTCAGGATTTTTCGGGACAGTTTTTGGACGAGTCCCTCAAACAGACGGATTATAACGGCTGGCAGGCTATGGCATCGTGAAGGGCGCTCTGCGCATCGGATAATGGAGCTATGGATTTCTCCCGCTCGTCCGGTGTTCTGTTGCACGTGAGCTCGCTGCCTTCCTACGGGGGCATCGGCGACCTCGGTCCCGTAGCGCATGAGTTTGTCGCGTTCCTTGCCGCGGCCAAACAGCATATCTGGCAGGTGTTGCCGCTTTGCCCCACGGGCTACGGCAACTCGCCGTACGCAGGCTCGTCGGCATTCGCGGGAAATCCCTACCTGGTCAGCCTGGAGTTTCTCTCCGATTGGGGCTGGATTGAAGGCGCCCAAATCGCAGGCCTGGCCGGACATAGCGGCACCGTAGACTTTGACGAAGTCGAGACGCGCAAGCTGCCGCTGCTCATTCAAGCCGCCGAGAATTTTCTCGATCGCGCGCCCCACGAGCCGCATTTGGCCGCGCAGTGGGCGGAGTTTGAAGCCTTCTGTGCCGCGGAGGCCGGCTGGCTCATCGATTACGCCTACTACGCTGTATTACGCAAGGAGTTCAACACGGGCGCGTGGACGGTCTGGCCGGAGGACGTACGCAAGCGCAAACCGGAGGCGCTGGCCCAGGTTGCGCAAAAACACGGCAGAGCCTTGGCGGTTGAGCAGGTCCTGCAGTTTGCCTTCGCCAAGCAGTGGGCAGACTTGCGCAAGGCCGCGGCCGCGCATGGCATCCGCGTTCTAGGCGACGTGGCCATCTTTGTCAATATGGACTCCGCTGATGTTTGGGTGCACCCGGAGTTGTTTGAGCTGGACGCTGAATTGAAGCCCGAGCGCATAGCCGGCGTCCCTCCCGACTACTTCTCCCCCACCGGCCAGCGCTGGGGCAATCCTCTCTATCGCTGGGATGTTCTCGAAGAAGCCGGCTTTGCCTGGTGGATCGCCCGCATTCGCCGCGCTTGCGAAGTCTACGACATCGTGCGGCTTGACCATTTCCGCGGCTTCGAAGCCTACTGGGCCATTCCGGCGGAAGAGGCCACTGCCATCAACGGCGCATGGGTCCTGGCGCCCGGCCTCAAGCTGTTCAAAGCGCTGGAGGCTGCCTTGGGTCCACTGCCGCTGGTCGCCGAAGATCTGGGCCTGATTACCGCGGAAGTCGATGCCCTGCGCCTGGAGATGGGCATGCCGGGCATGAAAGTCATCCAGTTCGGCTTCAGCGATGCCAGTGCGCACATGCATTTGCCTCACCGCTATACGCCGGGAACGGTGGCCTATACGGGAACGCACGACAACGACACAACGCAGGGCTGGTGGAACACGCTCAACCCGGCTACACGCGGAGCCGTCGAGGCCTACGTCGGGGCGCTCCCCATGCAGGATAACGTCGCCCGTCCCGTCTGGCCGCTGTTACGGGCCGTGGAATCCAGTGTTGCGCAACTTGCTGTCGTTCCCATGCAGGATTTGCTCGAACTGGGATCGGAGGCGCGCATGAATACGCCCGCCGTGGGCGCAGGCAACTGGGCGTGGCGTGTACCGGAAGGTAGCTGGCGACCGGAGATTGCCGCGCACCTGGCAGACTTAGTCGAGGTAACCGATCGCGACAACGATCCGCTGGTGCCCCCGGCAAAGGACTAAGCCGAGTGCCCTGCTTCACTCCTCCTGTGGATTGTGGCTACTGTTGTACGTTCCATCTGCAACGCGCAACCGGCGCCGGCGGCTATCAAAGCTCCGTGCCCCATCCTTGAATCGTTCTTTGATTCAAGGGTGGGAAATTTCAACCCTTCGTATGCCGCGCTCGATTCGGTATTCCGCCCGGAACGCCGCCTGGGAGAGTTCCACGCCTAGCTGCGCCTTCCAATGTAATGAACCGCCCGATCAATCGGGAACTCATACACATCGAGCATTTCGTTCAGTAATGCGAAGGCCTCGATATCGGTGGTCCCGGAACCGAATCGATGTGTCTTGTCCTCTGCCTCAAAGCAAAAGACGCCGGGAACAAATCCCTTGAAGATCCGAAACTCCGAGCAAGGCAGATAGCGCAGGTTGCGCACTTCCCGGGTACGGAATGTGCGCGTATCCAGGTGTACCTCCAGGATCTGACGCTCGATCTTCAACTCCACCTGGTCCAGGGAGATCCGCGATTTCCCCACGAGCGTCCACAAAAGCCAGATCAGCGAAAGCGCCGCAACGCAGGCGAACCCGGTGAGTGCGATCCACGGCACGCCGCCGGTTTGGCCGGTTGAGGAAAAGCGCTCGGGAACAATCGCCAATCCGCGCAGACACCATATCTCGATCGTGGAAACTGCCAGGATGGCCGACCAGTCTTTCCGGGTCGGAATCTCGACGTGAATGCCAGCAGTCGTTTGTTCCCACCTGACCCGGCCGGCAAGCGTCTGATAGAGGATGCGTTCCATGGTACCGATGCTAGTCCAACTCGCGTTCGTCGCATCTAGCCCTTTTGTGTGAATGGGGTAACCAAGGGCATCAACCAAAACGGATGGGCAACGCCGATTGGGCACGGGCAGAGCAACGCGCGTCAAGGCTTCATGGGTGGCTAAAGGTTGAGTCATGTAACTGGTTCAAAAGCAGCTTTCAGCGAACGGACAAAGCGCCATCGATGAATTGATGTGTCCAAAAGCGGGTCATCTATCCCATCCTGAATTTCGTCTAATTTGTTGACGCTGCCAGTGGAAAGAAGCGTGCGCCGGCAATCCGGTGAGATTTCCTGGTGACATCCACTTGAGCGTCTCCCGCCGACTCTTGGCTCGATTCGCACGTATGAATGCCCGCAGGAAGCCGGCCAAGGGAGAATACGTGCACTTTTCGCTTTCCAAGTCTAAGAAAACCCTGTTTCTCATCGCGGTCTGGGGGAGCGTCTCGGCTTGCGGGCAGACCCCGATCTTTCGCAACACGGACCTCTCCGTCGCCTATGTGGGTTCGAAGACCTGTGCCGAAGCCGGGTGCCACGCCGACATTGGCCGCGACTATCTCCCCACGCCGCACGGCCAATCCATGACCATGGCCAACATCCCCAGCGATCTGGCGCGCGTGCCCAAGCCGGTGACCGTTTTCAACCCCAAGAACAATCGCTACTACACGGTCTACCAGGCGAACGGGGAACTGTTCCAAAGTGCCTATGAGCTGGACAAGAATGGCAAAAAGATCTACAGCATCCAACACAAGATCGACTACGTCACCGGGGGTGAGAGCGTCGGCTATACCTACCTCTTCCGGGTTGGCCCGTGGATCATGCAAGCTCCGCTGAGTTACTACGCCCATTCCGGAACCTGGGAACTCTCACCCGGTTACGCAGCCGACGATGTGGGGTTCACCCGCGCCATAACTACCGGCTGCCTGCTTTGCCACAACGGCCAGCCGGAGCCCGTCGCTAAGCGCGATGGGATGTTCAAGGACCCCCCCTTCCGTTTCGGCGAACTGGGCGTAAGCTGCGAGAGCTGCCACGGACCGGGGGCGCTGCATGTGCAAGAGATGGAAGCGCAGAAGCTCACTCGCCCCGGCCATGTTCTGGGACCTCATGAAGTGGACACATCCATTGTGAACCCCGCCAAGCTGCCGTCTCGGTTGGCCGACGACATTTGCCAGGAGTGTCACCAGGCGGGCGACGCCCAGGTCGTCTATCCCGGCAAGAGTGTGATGGACTACCGTCCCGGCACGCCGCTCGCAAACACCATTGCCATCGTCAAGCGGCCCATCAAGCCCGAGCAGCGCGAGGAGGCGAATCGGCTGGAGACCAATTCGCCAATTCGCGGCAGCCTGGAGCAGCCGCTCTGGTGGAAGAACTCCACGCTGGAATTGAGCAGGTGCTACCAGGCGAGCCATGGGCAGCTTACCTGTTCAACGTGCCACTCGATTCATCATCCGCCAGCCCCGGGAGATGAGAAGGCAGCTTACCGCGCTGCATGCCTCACATGCCATACGGTGAAGAGCTGCACGCTGAAACCGGAGGATGCCAACCGGGTTGCCGTCGCCGACTATTGCGTGGAGTGCCACATGGAGAAACGCCCGGTTGCCGGCATCGCCCACTCCAACGACACCAAGCACCGCATTGTGCGCTACCCGGGTCAGCCATTGCCGGATGTCGCGTTTGAGCAGCCCGAACCCGACCTGCCGGATCTCCTGTGGATGAACCGTCCCGCGGATCGGGCCGGCCAGCGCATGCCGGATCTTGCCCAATTGGAAGCGTATTTCACCTCCGCGCGCAAAGATCCAACCTTGTGGCCGCTGTGGTTTCGCAAGCTCGATGAATTGAGCAAGTCCCAACCCGACGACCCCACGGTGCTGAACTCGCTCGGAGCTGTGGCTCTTGCCGAAAGGAAAGACAACGCGGCCGCCGAAGATTACTTCGCGCGCGCCCTGAAGCAAGGTTCGGAAGAGCCAACCACTTTCCTGAACCTGGCTACGGCGCTGGCAAACCGAAACGAAGGACAGGAAGCCGAATCGGTGCTGGAGCGTGGCGTGGCGGATTATCCCTACAACGGGACATTGACCGCCCAACTGGCGCGGCAATACGCCATGGATGGGCAGGTGTGGCGGGCGCGCAAGCTGGTGCAAGACTATCGCAAGCTCTTTCCCGAAGACGTACTGCTGCGACAAGTGGAAAAGCGTCTGAACGCCGCCGCATCAGCACCGTAGGTTTCGAAATCCAACCAGGTCTGGGTGCCCGGGCTCTCGATTCTGAGACCTGGGAAAGCACAGACTCAGGAGCCAAACTGGTATCCTTGCCGCACATGGAAAGCGCGGCGATTCAAACGCATGGACTCACACGACGCTTCGGCTCATTGACAGCGGTTGAAGATGTGACCCTCCGTGTCGCGACAGGCCAATTCTTCGGTTTTTTGGGACCGAACGGCGCAGGAAAATCCACCACCATCAAGATGCTTACCGGTCTCCTCGAGCCGACCGCCGGAACCGTGGAGATTCTCGGCCAGCCCTTCGGCGCGGGGGCTCTCGCCTTGAAGCGCCAAATCGGCGTGGTACCGGAGGGCATGGCGTTGTCAGGGCGGCTCACCGCGCCCGAGTATCTTCACTTTGTCGGCGGCATGTACGGCCTTGACCGCGCGACCACCCACCAGCGAACGGAAGAGTTGCTCGAGTTCATGCAGCTCGCCGGCGAAACCAAAAAGTTGGTCACCGATTTTTCCCACGGCATGCAGAAGAAGCTGGCGCTCGCCGCAGCCGTCATTCACGGACCGAAAGTGCTTTTCCTCGATGAGCCGTTCGAGGGCGTCGATGCCGTGGCGGCCGGAATGCTGAAATCCATGCTGATGGGCATGATCCACCGCGGCGCGACAATCTTTCTGACCACCCACGTCCTGGAGATTGTGGAGCGCTTATGCAGCCATGTGGCCATCATCAGCCAGGGACGTTTGGCGGCCAACGGCTCGCTCGAAGAACTGCGTGCCGGCGTGGCCTCCACCTTGCCGGGCGCTCAACGGGAGCAGCGGCTCACGCTGGAACAGATCTTCCTTTCCATCGTCGGCGCCGCGGGCCAGCAGGAGGCGCCGCAGGAGCTTTCATGGCTGGCATGATGCGGAGCTCTTCGGACGGTTCGGCCGATGAAGCCATGCACCCGGCCACCGGCGGAGTGCTTGGCGCGCAGGCGCGGGCGCAGTACGCGGCCATGGCAACCCTGCGCTGGCGCATGTTCGTCAACAGCCTGCGCTCCAACCAGGGCGCCTTGGAACTGGGCGCCCGCACGTTTTCTTTTCTCGTCTACGCAAGCATGGGCATGGCGCTGGGAACAGGCGCTGGCGTAGCCGCCTATTTTCTGGTTGCCGGCGGGGAAATGCGGCTGTTTCCGGTTCTCTTCTGGGTGCTCGCTTTCATCTGGCAAATGGTCCCCGTCATGCTGGCGTCCTTCCAGGAGCAGTTCGACCTCGGCATCCTGCTGCGTTTTCCTGTTCGCTTCGGTTCCTATGTGTTGCTTTACCTGGTTTTTGGGCTCTGGGATATTTCCACCATCCTGGGAGGTCTTTGCTGCCTTGGCATATGGTTTGGAATCGCAGCCGCGCGGCCGACCTTGCTGCTTTGGGCGACGCTGGTTCTGGCCCTGTTTGCTGCATTCAATATCCTGCTGGTCCGCGCCATCTTCGCCTGGATCGAACGCTGGCTTGCGCAGCGCAAAACCCGCGAAATCCTGGGCGCGGTTTTCATGGTGGCGATTCTCGCAGTCCAGTTTCTCAATCCTGCGATTTATGGCGCGAAGCATGGAGGCCGTCACGGCCCGCCGGATCCCTCCGCGCAGTTGAGTGCCGTGAAGGCGCGCTATGCGCCGTATCTGCGGCAAGCGGAGGAGATCCAAAGCTGGCTTCCGCCGGGCCTGGCTGCCCGGGCTTTGGTGCTGGAGACAGAACAGGGTCCCGCATGGGGTTCGCTGGGCCTGTTAGGAATCGACTCGCTTGTGGCGTTCGGTGTCCTTGCCCTGCGGCTCAAGAGCGAATATCGCGGAGAAAACCTGAGTGTCGCTCCGCGGCGCGCAAATCCATTGCAAAAGCCAGGTAAGTCTCTGCCTTCATCCGAATTTGTTCCCGCGCAACTCGGCGAGGGATATAGGCAGAGCCTACCGGCAACCGTTGCCGTGGTCATCGAAAAAGAAGTGCGTTCCCTGCTGCGCACGCTTCCGCTGCTCTATTCAATTGGCGCGCCGCTGCTGCTGGTGCTTGTCTTCTCCACCGTCTTCCTCAAGGGCGGCGCCGCGCAAGCCAGCGCCTTCCGTCTCTCGCTGCCGCTTTGCCTCGTGTATGCGCAATTAGGCTTCACGCAAATTCTCTATAACAACCTGGGCGCCGAGGGTCCCGCAATTCAGCTCTATTTTCTTTCGCCCACGCCCATCCGCGACATCATGCTGGCCAAGAACCTCCTTCATTCCGTGCTCTTCATCCTGGTGGCGCTTCTCGCAGGTATCCTGTCGACTCTTCGCCTCGGTGTGTCGGACGGCGCCGTGATTGCGGCAACCTCGGCATGGCTCGTGTTTTCTCTGGCGGCAAACCTGACCGCCGGGAACATCTTTTCCATTAAGATGGCGTACCGCATCAACCCCGGGAGAATCTCCCGCCAGCGTGGCTCCCAGGCCAATTCGCTTCTCAGCCTGTTGGTGCAACTGGGCCTGCTCTCGGTGGGCGCTGTGGTCTTCGCCGCCAGTTGGTATGTGCAGCGGATCTGGATTGCCGTTCCGGTCTTTCTATGCATGGCTGTGGCTGCCGGGATGGTGTACCTGCGTGGCCTGCGGCAAGTCGACGCGATGGCCAACGCAGCGCGTGACAAGCTGATCGCAACCCTCATGAAAGCGGTGTGAGCGTACTCGACAACGAGCCGTGCCACGCGGCAGCGTTTTGGAAAGGGTGGCGGAACCGATGACTCCGGCGCGACGGCTCCTGATGCTCGCACTCTTTCTGTCGCCCTGCGGTTTGCGGCCGCTCGCGTTAGCCCAGGTGGAAGCTGGACCCGTGCCAGGCCAGCTCCCCACGCTGACTCCCCGCACGCATGAAGAGCGCGAACGCCGCTACCAGGCGCAGCATCGAATTACCCTCAACGTTGAAGTCTTCGACGGACAAGGAACATTTGTTTCAGGACTGAGGTTAGAGGATTTTACGCTTTTGGACAACGGGCAGGCGCGGAAGATCGACGCGGTGCGCGCGGTCGAAAGCGACTTACCCGCGGCACACGTCCACGCAATCTTGATTCTGGATACCCTGAACACGACGTCGAAGAACATCGTCTTCGAGCGCAAAGGGATTGAGAAATTCCTAGCTCGGAACCACAGCCATCTCGATTACTCTGTCGCGGTTGCGGTTCTCTCCAAGATGGGGCTTGGCGTGAGCCATCCTTCGCGGGATGGCAACGAGCTCATCTCCGATCTCGAGCGGCTGAGCCAGGGCGCGCGCGCTGTTCCATGTGCGGAGGAGGTAGGCGACGGCGGCTCTGACAAAGTTTCAGTCGACCCCTCTGTTGTCGGCTTGCACGGTCAGATTGAGATACCCACGGAAAGCAAACGTTCAAGGCTGGCAGCTTGCGAAAACGCTCGGTTCAAGCTCTCCGTATCGCAACTCAACAAGCTGGCCAGAGAAGAGGCGGATGCGTTGGGCAGGGCCATCGTCATCTGGGTCGGCCGAGGCTGGCCGCTGTTGTCCGGTTTGGAGTTTGCGCCGGATACGCGCTCGCTGAAGCAGAGTTGGTTCGACTACCGCGTCGAACTCGCCACGGCATTGCGTGAATCTCAGATCACCCTCCATGCCATCGCGTTTCCTGACAAGCTGGCCGATGCTGAGCCGCATGGCGATGCCGATCGAGCCTTGATCCACGGTGTCGCTTCGGAGGAACAGGCGAGTGCCGCGAGCATGGCCCTGCCTGTCCTGGTCCATGAGACCGGAGGCCTGAGTCTGGATTTCAGTGAGGATATCGCCGACAGCATCGCCACTTGCCTTGGCGACGCCAAGGCGTTTTATGCGCTGACCTTTGACTCTTCACCCGCACTGACAAGTACCGAGTATCATGCCATCGAAGTGCGGGTGAGTCAGCCTGGCTTGAAAGTGCGCACAAACAGTTCCTATTATGCGCAGCCATGAATATCAACCGGGTTAGTTGACATCCGTCCAGTTATCCTCCGGGTTTCTATCGATCAGCTTGCTGTAGGGATCTATGCCCGCACGCGTGGGCGGTTCGTTCACAACAAACTCAAGCGTAGTGTGCGGCTGTGTGATCCAGACCCTCTCCGTATGCAGCGGGACCTCGCTATCTTTCTTACCTTTGAAGACGCCCACTTCGATCCAGTCGTGAATGGGAATTTCAGTCTCCGCACCCTCCCCATTGGCGCGCATCTTGCGCGCATCCACCACCAGCGTCACCTTGTATTTGTGATCGGCAGTGGGCTGCACCTGGGCCGATACCGCCCTGTTGTCGTACAGAGTGATCGTCTCAAACATGTCCGTGATCATGTACTGCAGATCCGGCGGGGTCTGCTTGCGCAGTGATTCCACAAGTCCGCGCGTGTCTGGATAGGGCGGCCCATTCATCTTCCACTTGGTCAGGAATTCCTTCAGTGCCGCGTTTAACTTGTCTTCGCCGATCGCGTCAGACAGTGCGTAGAACGCCATCGATCCCTTCTGGTACCAGACATACGGCTCGTTCTGCACCAGCACCAGCGGTGGTTCGTGGCGCACCTCGCCGGCACGTCCGCGCAGGTAGCCATCCAACTCGTGCTTCAGGAAGCGGCGCATGTGCTCGTCGCCGTATTTATGCTGCATCACGCGGAGCGCCGAGTATTCAGCCAGGCTCTCCGACATCATGTTCGAACCTTTTTCCAATCCGCCCACCAGCTGGTGGCCCCACCATTGATGCGCCAGTTCATGGGCGGTCACGAACCAGGTGAAGTCAATGTCGTCAGGCCGTTGCAATCGCCCTATAAAGCCAATCCCCTCCGAGTACGGCACCGTATTCGGAAATGACTGCGCGAACGTGCGGTAGCGCGGAAACTCGATGATGCGGAACTGATCGAACTGATACGGCCCATAGTTCGTCGTATAGTAATCCAAACCGGCCTTGGCCGCGCCCAGCATCTTGTCCAGATCATAGGTATGCGAAGGCAAATAGTAGATCTCCAGCCTTACGCCGTTCCAGCTGTCTTTCTTGACGGCAAAATTGCCGGAGATGTAGCTGAAAAAGTCCTGGATCTTTGTATCGCCCATACTGTATTCGAAGTATCTGCGGCCATCCTGCTGCCATTCGCGCTTCAAGTCGCCGGGAGAAAGAGCAATCTGGCTGGGAGACGTGCTCACCACTGAGTGATAGGTAACAAAGTTCGAGTCCGGGCCGAATAGGTCCGTGTTTACGCCATACGGGTCGCCGCGGTCGGGAAGCTCCTCAAGCAGGCCCAGGCCTTCTTCCCGGCGCCGCACCGGATTGTTCAGCTCACGGCCCTGGTCGTAGCCCAGCGAAGGAAAGTAATCGCGGTCGAAGAATGTTCCATTGTAGGCAAACTCCGCCTGCTCGTTGGCGTTGCGGAAGCCCGGGTTTTCATAACTGCAGCGGAAGTGAATCTGCAAGGACTCCCCAGGCTTGAGCGGACTGGCCAGGCGATAGATCCAGAAGCCAAGCTTGGTATCCGCGAGGGTCGTGGTCGACGGTCGATCGAAATCGACGGCCTTGAGCGACTTTCTGCCGTTTGTTACATAGATATCCTGGATCGGCTTATCGGTTTCATTCACCGCCGTATAAGTTCCCGTCGCATGGAAGCTGCGGTTCTCAGGATAGATATTGACGGTTGTGTCCACGGCCGTGATTTTCGGAATCGGCGCTCGCTCGTATTTCTTGTAGAGCTTCTCGTAACTCGCTTGCAGCTTTCTATTGTCCTTGTCGGTAAGATACGGATTCAGCACGTGGGTGTTGTAGTAATACCAGCTTCCGGTGCCGACAATCGCAAGAAGGGGCAGCGCGAGAAGCAATGCATACGCAGGAAGCGCTTGCTTTGCCGTTCGCAACCGGGAGCGGAGCCCAGTCTCCGGGCCGCGCCGGGCCAGCAAACTGGCGAGCACCCCAAGCAGAATCGCCCATGCCAGCCAGTAGATTGTCGACCAGAAGATCGGCTTCACGAAGTGGCCGTACCCATTCATGTCGGAGTAGGTGTACGGCACAACATCGCCGTAGATGTAGAGCCGGTCGCTCAACCCCGCCGTGTCCAGGATGGTTTCCAGCAGGAACACGCCGATCACAATGCCATGACCGATGAACTTGTTAGCGACGATGGTTTGCACGAAGAAGGCCAGCAGGGCAAAGATCATCACCTGCGAAAACACAATCAGGTAAAGCTCCTGGAAGTATTGCAGAAATTCGAAGTGATAGTAACCGGCTACCGCCTGCGAAGCAACGCCGCAAATCAACACCAGCGTGAGCAAGAAAAGTTCCGCCGCGCCCAGCGCCGTCAGCTTGCTGACGGTATCGATCCAGCCGCGGAAGGGCAGGGCATCGTGAATCTGGTCGAAGTGGGTATCCCGTTCGCGCCAGACCAATTCGCCTGCGTACATGGTAGCCACAATGTAGAGCAGCAGCGGAGCAATGCCTTCCACCGCCTGCAGCATGAGGTAAGTTACAGGCCAGACGTTGTTATCGCTGACCTCGCCGGCGAAATGACCATTGACCAGTGAGACGACCACCATGACAAACGTGATGGCCCAGAAAGGAATCTCCCGAAAGATGTTGCGGAAATAAAGTCGCGAGAGCGAGAGGTACTGGTCGACGCCGGTGGAAATCGAAAACTGGGTCGTAATCTGCGGCAGCAGGTTGTGGAAGCGGGGAGCCGGCGGAGCCGTTGACTCCTGCTCCGTCTTCTTCTGCTTCCTGCTGCGCCGTGCCGTCAGTGCCTCAGCGGACATGGGGAAAAAGAAGAACACCGCGATAAGCGCGGCCAAACCCACCGAACACCAGACCACGCGGTTCCACAGAAACATCCCGGTAAAGGGAATCCACAATGTGTTCTGTTCGGAGACCGTCCAGTAGCGCGTGATGCTGCGGAATAGCAGCGAACCGATCGGGTCAAAGACCGAAGGCCAGTAGCGGTTGAGGCTGCGCGTATTCTGCACCGAGATCAGCCCGATCAGGTAGACCGCGAAGAGCACGACGCCTTGCAGATAGACAACAATGATGCGCCGGGTGAGCGCGGCAACCAGAAAAAAGATCGAACCCAGGACAAACACCTGGGGCGCAATGATGACCAGGTAGTGATAGGCCAGCATCGGCACGTTGATGGGACCGAGGCGCGTGTGGTCCACCCACGGCGCAAAAGCGCCGAGAATCTCGCCTACGGGAAGACCGGCGAAAATCAGCAGCGTAGTCACCAGGGAGCCGGCCCAGCGTCCGCCCAGATAGGCGAACTTACTCACGGGTTTGGTGAAGATCATCTGATACGTGTCGCGCTGAAAGTCGCGCAAAATGGATGTGCCGAAGATGGCCGCCATCACGATGGATCCAAAGAAGCAGAACTGAACATCGAACAGCTGCGTAATGTACGGGCCGTTCACCAGCACCTTGCCGGGGGGCTGGGTGTAGTTGGATGCGCCCACGAACAGAAACATCAAGATGACCCAGAGGCCAAAGAAGCACCAGGTCGAAATGCTCTTCAGGCGAAGCTTGATCTCGAAGAAAAAGAAGTCCAGGAACATGTGCGATTCTCCCGACGGCTGGCTTAGTTCACGCGCTGCGAATTGAGAGTAAGGAAGTACACATCTTCAAGGGCTGGATCAACCTGTTTGAAGCCCTCGCCAGGTACGGTGTCGGAGTGAATTCGAATCTCGTGCGCGCCCCCGAGAAGCTTTGTCGAAACCACTCTGAACTGGGTCGAGACCGCTGCGAACTGCTCCTCACTGGTCACCAGCGTGCTCCAGATACCGCCCTTTAAGCGCTCCAGCGTCTCTTCCGGCGCGCCCTCCAGCACCAGTTGCCCGTTGCTGATAATGGCCATCCGCGGGCACAGTTCGCGGACATCTTCGACAATGTGCGTGGAGAGAATCACGATCACATCGCGCGCCAGCGAGCTCAGCAAATTGAGGAAGCGATTGCGTTCTGCCGGATCGAGCCCGGCGGTGGGCTCATCCACAATGATCAGCTTGGGATTGGCAAGCAGCGCCTGGGCGATGCCAAAACGCTGCTTCATGCCTCCGGAATAGGTGCTCAGCGCCTTTTTGCGCGCATCCCAAAGATTGGTCTGCTTGAGCAGCGCATCCACAATCTCCTTGCGCTCGCCGGATTTGTGGATGCCCTTCATCACGGCTAAGTGGTGGAGCATATCGACAGCCGAAATGCGCGGGTAGACCCCGAACTCCTGGGGCAGATATCCCAACTGCCGCCGCACCGCATCCTTGTTGGCCACCACGTCCAGACCGTTGAGAAGAATCGTTCCCGAGTCCGGATCCTGCAAGGTCGCGATGGTTCGCATGAGGGTGGATTTCCCAGCCCCGTTCGGGCCAAGCAAACCGAACATGTTGTTTCCGATGGTGAGGCTTAGATTACTCAGGGCTTGGACGCCATTTGGATATCGCTTGGAAAGCTCACGAATTTCTAGGCTCAAGGGAATTCTCCTCGGGAACTGCGGGGTAGGTCGCGGGATGATGCTGGTATCTGGAATGGTAACGCAAATCTGAGGCGGTCCGTTCCACCTATTCAGCTTAAATTTCAGAGAGAGACGGCCCCCAGGTTTGAATCGCCGCGCCTCTTGGAGCTGCCCGCCGCTGCCGGAGCAAACACCCGGCTGGCTAGCCCCAACTTCACCTCTCTACCTCGACCTTCCTCACATCCGCGCAGGCTGATAGGATTGTTCCGCCAGTGAATAAACGTTTTACCGAGGGGTACTATGAATTCTGCAAGGGCTGGTGCGTTGATTCGCATCTCGTCACTCACGTTTGTATCCATTGCGATGCTCGTCGCGCCAGGTATGAGCCAGCGTCCTCAAGCGTCGAAGCCGGCCGGGCCCTGGATGAATGCCAGCCTTTCCCCCGATGAACGCGCCGACCTCGTTCTCAAAGAGATGACGCTCGACGAGAAGATCGCCACGTTGCACGGCGTTGGCATGCCGACTGATGACCCTCTGACCGAAGAGAACATGCCATCCAATCGCGGTGTCGGCTACGAAGTCGGCGTACCCCGCTTAGGAATTCCCGGGATCGACATGAGCGATGCCGCCTATGGTGTGCGCTCCAGTGGCGCCAATGGCCGATACTCCACGGCGCTTCCCGCCAATGTGGCTGCCGCGGCCAGTTGGGATCCAGACGCGGCGTTTGAATACGGAAAGCTGATCGGCACTGAATTGCGCGCACAGGGATACAACATGACGCTCGGCGGCGGCGTTGACATTACCCGCGAACCGCGCAACGGACGGACCTTCGAGTACCTCGGCGAAGATCCCATCTTGGCCGGTACTCTGGTGGCGCATCTCATCCAGGGCACGCAATCCCAGTACGTCATCGGAGACATCAAGCATTACGCTTTCAACGATCAAGAAAGCGGACGCAATTCCGTGAACATCACCATTTCCAAGCGCGCAGCCCGTGAAAGCGACCTTCTGGCCTTTGAGATTGGGGTAACGGAGGGCAAGCCGGCCGCGGTCATGTGCTCCTATAACCGCGTTCTCGGCGATTTCGCCTGCGAGAACAAGTGGCTGCTGACCGACGTCCTGAAAAAGGATTGGAAGTTTCCCGGCTTTGTGCTTTCCGACTGGGGTGGAACCCATTCCACCGAGAAGGCATCCGCCGCCGGACTCGACAACGAAGAGCCGGGCCGTTCCTTTTACGAGGCCAAGTATAAGATAGCTGTCGAGGCCGGAACCATCTCCCAGGCTGAATTGGACGAGCATGTTCACCGCATCCTGCGCGCCATGTTCGCCGCCGGCGTCATCGACCATCCCCGTCAGCGCGGCGTGGTCGACCCGCTTGCCGGGCTTGAAGTAGCCCGCAAAATTGAAGAAGGTGGCATCGTCCTGCTCAAGAACAAAGCCGCCACCCTGCCCCTTGTGCCGGCGCGCTTGCGAACCATCGCGGTCATCGGCGCGCACTCGGATGTGGGCATGATCTCTGGCGGCGGTTCCGCTCAGGTTGACCCACCGGGTGGCAATGCAACCTCGAAACCGGGCGAGGGAGCCACCCACTGGGGACAGGAAATCTGGTTTCCCACTTCGCCGTTCAAGGCCATCCAGGCGCGTGCACCCAAGGCTACCGTGAAGTTCGACTCGGGCGATGACCCAACGGCGGCAGCCGCGCTGGCCAAATCTGCAGATGTCGCTGTGGTCTTTGCGTATCAGTGGGAGAGCGAGGGCATGGATCTTCCGACTCTCGGCCTGCCCCACAATCAGGATGCTCTGATTGCAGCCGTCGCCGCCGCCAACCCTCACACCGTAGTCGTCGTCGAGTCCGGCTCCCCGACCCTGATGCCATGGGTCGAGGCGCCGGCCGCGATTCTTGAAGCATGGTTCGCTGGGTCGGATGGCGCCAACGCCCTCGGCAACATCCTTTTTGGCTCGGTGAACCCGTCGGGCAAGCTGCCCAATACGTTTCCAAAGAGCGATGCCGACCTGCCCCACCCCACCATTGCGCAGCCACTTCCTGAGGCCAGTCACTTCGATGGAGCGGCTACGCCAGCGGAGGGATTGCCGCCCTTCCAGGTTACCTATGACGAGGGAGTCAAGGTTGGCTATAAGTGGTACGACGCGGAGAAGAAACCCGTCCTGTTTCCTTTTGGCTATGGGCTCTCCTACACAACCTATCGCTATTCGGGCCTCGCCATCACTCCTCCGGACCCTGGAACCGGCAAAGTGAAGGTGTCGTTTTCCGTCACCAACACCGGCACACGCGACGGCGCGGAGATCGCGCAAGTCTACGCCTCCCTTCCTGAGAGCGCCCAGGAGCCCCCCAAACGCCTGGTCGGCTGGAACAAGGTGCACCTCAAAGCCGGGGAAAAAAAGACGGTGGAAGTCGAGATCGACCGCAAGTACCTGTCGATTTTCGACGAATCGAAGGACGACTGGTCGCTCGTAGCCGGGAACTACACCCTCAGGGTGGGTGGTTCGTCGCAGGACCTTCCCTTGAAGGGAGCCATTTCCTTGCAATAGCAAATCCTGAACGGCGTCCAATGGCGGCAAGAGAGGCAGTGCCCTGCCTCTCTCGCCGGAATTCTGTGGTTCGACCGAACTCGTCACGGTCCGGAGCCCCGCTCGTGAGGAGCGTTTGTCAACCAGGCGGGCCTGGTGGTTGCTCAGTGCGGTGGGCGCCTTGTGATCGGCGGGCTGAGGGGGTTACTATTGCAAATGCATGTGTTTTCGTTGCTTGCGTCAAACATCTATGTAACGATTCCGTAGAACGATTCCGTCCTTGCCTTGGTCAAGAGCACTCAATGTTTCCGAATTTGAGCCATTTAGAGAGTTAGTTACAACTGCCCCAGATTGTACGGATGCCTGTCTTGAACAGTCTTGGTTTTCCACCCAGGTGCGGGTGGTCTGGCTTGAATCGCAAAACGAGACGCTCGAATCCATGCAGCTCACAAAACTTCCGCCTCGCGGTGCTTTTCTGTGAGCATTTCTTCAAGACGCGATTTCGCTGCAAGGTCTCTATCTTGCTCTCCGAAGAGGAATCCGATGACGTCCATCTCTAAGCTTCTCCTCGTGCCCCTGATTTCGGTTTTTAGTATCTCGGCAACCGCGGAAGTCGCAATCCACAACCTGGCAAGCGGAGCCGAGGTTGATTCGCCTTTCCCGCTTTCCGCTACGGCGATTACCTGTTCTTCGCAGAAGGTCGCCGTTGTCGGATACTCCCTCGATAGCAGCCCGGACTCAACTTTTTTTGAAGGCACTCTGCTGGATGCGTCCGTGACATCGTCGGCCGGCGCACATACGCTGCACGTCAAAGCCTGGGGCGCGCAGGGCGCTTTTTGCGTCACCGATATCGCCATCACGGTCAAGCCGGGAGTTTCCGGCGCAAGCAACAAGCTTTTCATTCCGCCAAGCGCGCGAGTTGTACACAACCTTCAAACCTTCGGCGACTGGAAGGCGATCCCCGACAGGGGGGTGGGTGGACGTGCGAGAGGAGCCATGGCCCTTGTCAACTCGCCGTCCATCCATGGCGCGTCGCGGAAGTTCTTCACCAGTTATAGAGCGGCCGGCGGGGAGAGGTATTCAATCAACTTCGGCGACGACACCAGGGCGACAAACTTCTTTTACGATGCCTTCGTCTACCTCACCCCGTCGACGAGCACAGTCGCCAACCTGGAAATGGACATGAATCAGGTCATGCCAAACGGCTGGACAGTCACGTTCGGTATCCAGTGCGATGGGAATTCCGGAACATGGGATTACACCTTCAACGCCGGGTCTCCCCTCCACTGGGTCGACCGCTGGGCGCATTCCAAGTCACGATGCAACGTGCAAAGCTGGAAGAAGCAAGTCTGGCACCATGTCCAGGCATACTATTCCCGGGACAGCGAAGGAAGGGTCACTTACCATGCGGTCTGGTTGGATGGCGTGGAAAACCCAATCGAAGCGACAGTTCCCTCTGCTTTTGCGCTGCATTGGGGAGATTTCCTGATCTCCAACTTCCAGGTGGACGGACGAGGCGCCGCTGGGAGCAACGTCGTGTACCTCGACGACCTATCGATCACCCGGTGGTGAAATCGCTCTCCAACGCTTGATCGCGCGGGCCACGGTCTGTGCGGTTGGCTCGCCCATGCAGTTCCTTACGGAAAGAGCCGTGCTGCGCGGGTTGTAGAAGAGGCTGCCACGTCTTGTTCGCCGCCAACAGGAAGCCGAATGCGTTCCTTGCATCCCTGTCGCTGCGCTCGGTATCGTTGAGATGCAGTTTCAGAGATTCGGGGAAACGCACTTCATGGACGTTCTCAAGCAACTTTTTGAGCAGCATTTTCATCTTTCCGCCGAGCAGATTCGCCCCCTTCAAGGCGAACTCGGCGGATCGGGCCGCGCCATTTTGCGCGTCTCCGGGGGAGCGTTCAGCGCAATCGGCGTAGTGTACGCCGTGCGCGAAGAGAATGTCGCGTTTCTCGAGTTTTCGAGGCATTTCCGCCGCTACGGCCTGCCCGTTCCTGAGATCTACGCGCAAGACCTGAATCGTGGCGCGTACCTTGAGGAAGACCTGGGCGACACCACTCTCTATGAGTTTCTCGGCGGACATCGCCACGGGTCTGCCATTGGACCAAGTGCCGTGGAAGCGTACCGGAAAGTAGTGGCCATGCTGCCCCGCTTTCAGGTGGAAGCGGCCCGTGATCTCAATTACAAAGTATGTTACCCGCGAGCCAGCTTCGATCGGCAATCGATTGCATGGGATCTGAACTATTTCAAGTACTATTTTCTGCGCCTCGCCGGTGTTCCATTTAACGAGCAGGCTTTGGAACAGGACTTCACGCGGTTTACGAGGTTTCTCCTCAGCGCCAATCAGGGATACTTCCTCTATCGCGATTTTCAGTCGCGCAATGTCATGCTGCGCGACGGGAAGCCTTTCTTCCTTGACTACCAGGGAGGAAGAAAGGGCGCACTGCAGTACGACATTGCCTCTCTACTCTACGATGCAAAGGCCGATCTTCCGCCCCAACTGCGCCAGGAACTGCTGGAACACTATATCGAGTGCCTCAATCAATACGCGGCCGTCGATCGCGCCGCCTTCATGGAGCACTACTACGCCTACGTCTATGTGCGCATCCTGCAGGCGCTCGGTGCTTACGGCTTCCGTGGTTTCTACGAGCGCAAAGCGCACTTTCTGCAGAGCGTCCCCTACGCGCTGAAAAACCTGGGCTGGCTTGCGCAAAACACCAAGCTTCCGGTCGCATTACCCGCATTGATGGATGCGCTCAATGCCATGCTCGCTTCGGAGAAGCTGCAGGCTCTGGCGCCTGCAGCCGCTCCGCTGACAGTCCGCATCTACAGCTTCAGCTTCCATCGGGAAAGGCCTGTCGATGAGTCCGGCCACGGTGGCGGATTTGTCTTCGATGCCCGCAGCCTTCCCAATCCAGGACGGGAAGAGCGCTTCAAAACCCTCACCGGCCTGGATCGGCCCGTGATCGAATACCTCGATCGTGAAGTTAGCGTTCGGCAGTACTTTTCGAATGTCGTTCAACTTGTGGATTCGAGCCTGAGCAGCTACCAACGGCGCGGATTCAAACACCTCATGGTTGCGTTTGGATGTACGGGCGGCCAGCACCGCTCTGTGTATTTGGCGGAACAATTGGTGCGCCATTTGCACACGGCTCCCGGCGTCAAAGTGGAACTTCGACACATTGAGGTGGAAAAGATGCAAGCGGGTGGAGTGGAACTGGAGAAGACAGCCCGATGAAGGCGATGGTTTTGGCGGCTGGTTTGGGAACTCGGTTAAGGCCGCTGACAGACGATCGTCCCAAGGCGCTTGTCATGGTTGCAGGCCGCACTCTTTTGGAAATTGTGCTACTGCGATTGCGTTCCTTCGGCGTCGATGAGGTCATCGTCAATGCTCATTACCGCGGGAACATGATCGAGGAGTTTCTCGAGGCCCGTGAGAACTTCGGCATGCACATTAAACTCTCTCCAGAGGAGACTTTGCTGGATACGGGCGGAGGCCTCAGGAAGGCTTCCCATTTTTTCCTCGGGCCCGGATCCTCAATCGACGAGCCGTTTATTCTGCACAACGTCGATGTTCTCAGCACCATCGATCTGGGCGGCATGGTGCAATTCCATCGCGAACAAGGCGCGCTGGCTACGCTGGCGGTTCAGCATCGCACGAGCTCCCGGTATCTGCTCTTCGACGAAAAGGGCGAGTTTTGCGGCCGCCGATCCGATCAACGCTCCAGCGCCGAAGCCTCAAGCAACGGCACTCCCGGCGATCAAATGGTCCGGCTCACGGAAAGAACCGAGCCCCTCGCGTTTACAGGCATCCATGTGCTTTCTCCCAGGATTTTCGACAAGATGAGCGGACAGGGCGTCTTCTCCGTGATCGACGCGTATTTGCAGCTTGCATCGCAAGGAGAAAAGGTCGTTGCTTTTCGCGCCGACGATTGCTACTGGCGCGACGTGGGGCGTGCCGAAAACGTGGCCGCCGCGGAGCAAGACGTCGCAAGCGGATTGCTGGCCATATGAATCTCAGCCCGAGCCGGCTTCCGCCGAAAGCCGAATCAGCCCCCGATAAGTGCTTTGCTCCATTGCACGTTTCCAGGCGACGTTTCAGTCCCGTGGGTATCCGTTGAGAACATTCTTGCTTTTACTGTAGACTTCCGTGCACCATTCCGCTTTTTCTGCGGAATGGGGCACGGAAACAATAGAATCCGTGTCGACACAATCTCCAAGAATGCTTTAGAACGTGAACTTGGTGCCGAACTGAAACTGCCGCGGCGTATTGGAGTCGCTCAGAATCTGGCCAAAATTCACGAATCCTGAAGCCGGCGATGAAACATTCGGCGCTGAGAACTGGGCCTGATTGGTCACATTGAACGAGGAAACTTCAATGCGTACCCCCCTCTCATTTCCGAACGTGAAGTTTTTGAACAGCGACAGATCCAAATCGCGGGCGCCCATCGTCCGCACATTGCCGAGATAGGCGGGTGCGCTTCCGGCCACAAACTGCGATGCCGGGGTGGTGAAGCAGTTGGGCGTGAACCACTGCGCGGCCGAGTGCGGTGCGCCCTGGCTGGGATCGCAGGTCATATCGGTGCGCTGGTTGAAATAGGATTGTCCAGCGCCCACGACCGGCGCGGCAATGGGCACGCCATCGCTGATGTAAATCACACCGTTGGTCGTCCATCCCCCTAAGACCGTATTGCCGAATCGGTTCAGGTTCAGAGCGCGGTCCCGGCCAATCGGCAAATCGTACGATGCCTGCATGGTGAACTGGTACCTCACTTCCTGGGGGCTCTCCGCGTGCTCGAATTTTAAGTTCTTCCAGTCTTGGGGAGCGCCGGAATGGAAGCCGACAAATCCCAGCGGAGGATTGCCGTCATCGGTCATCAGCTTGGCCCACGTGAAAGAGGCGAGTGTGGTGAAGTGGTGACTCAGGCGCTTCTGTAACTTGGTCTGCAGCGAACTGTAGTCGGAATCTCCGCCAGGATAACCATGAATCACAACCCCGTTTCCGCTACCGTATCCGCCGTTGCCGAATTGCGGAAACTCCTGCAGCGCAACCCACAAGGGAACAGTCGCTGAACCAGAGTTCGCGTTCGTTGACGGTTGGATGGCGGCCCATTGGTTGGGTACGAGCGTGTTGAACAGCGCGGCCTGATTGCTCGCGATGGTGCCAAGGTCGAGTTGATTCAGATCTGCTTGGCCCAGGGGAAGGAACAGGCCTCTGCTGCCAACATATCCGGCGCTGAGTACCACCCCGCGAGGAAAGTTATACTCCCAACCGAGATTGAAGTTATACGTCGTCTGGGTGCGTTGCGAGCGCAACATGGAGTTCAAAGTCGAACCGAGGTAAGTAGCCACTCCCTGCTGTGCGCCCACCAGCGGCACCAGTCCGCCGGGGAACGGATTGCTCAGGGAACTAACCATCACCGAGTTGCCCTGGCCGGCGCCATCGAGCGCAATCGTGTTGGGATCGTTGTTCCACGCGGTCGCATTCCAGTTGGTTTGCGAGGAAAAGCCATCGCTGTCCTGTGCCGCGCCGCTCACCATCTGCGCACTCGGACCGAAATAAAATCCTGCGCCTCCGTGAACCACGAAATCCTTGCTGGGCAGCCAAGCGAAGCCAAGGCGCGGACCGAAGTCTTTCAAGTTGCTTGTGAATGGTGATCGATGACCGCTCGAGGAAAACACTTCCCCGCCGGTGAAGGAGACACCGTTGCTATTTCCCGCTGCATTCGGATCGAAGTACTCCAGCCGGTTGTGCCGCTCGGTCTTTCCCCCGAAGATATCCCAGCGAAGCCCCGCGGTGAGTGTAAGCGAGGGGGTCGGGTGATAGGTGTCCTCCACGAAGCCTGCATAATAAGGGCTTGCCTCGGCCACAAACAGGTCCTTGGTGAAGTTAGTCGACTCGCTTCCCGGAGCCGTTCCCATACCCAGCAGGAACGAGGCAAAGTCGTTGCCGCCCACCGGACTGCCCGCTCCGGAAGTCTGGTCGGTTGCCGACATGTCGAAGTAATAGTTGCCAGACGGAAAGGGCGGCTGACCCGCATTCATGAACCGCTTCATGTATTCAAATCCGGCGCTGATCTCATGCTTGCCCTTGACCTTCGTGAGAGATGCGTTGGCGTCGCTGTTTTCACTGGCATAAATGAAGGTGTTGTAGCAGCAGGTGCCGCCGATGGCGCCTCCGAGATCGTTGAAATTCATGAGCGGGAGAATCTTGTAGACCTCCTCCGCAGCCAAAGAGGACGGGAATCCCAGCGTAGTAATGTCGAACCCGTCTTGCCCCGGAGCTCCACCCTGGTTCTCAAAGTGACGGGTAAACGAGTAGCGCAACTGCAGCACGGTGGTTGGGTTCAACGTCAGATCGTCTGCCACAAGCACGTTGCGCCCGTTGGTCACGTTCTGCGCGTAGAACGGGTCCCAGATATTCCCGAATGCATTGAAGGTGGCGTTGAGCGTGCGATCGAACGAAAAGCGCCCGAAGATTCGCTGCTTCTCGCTCTTGTCAAAATCGATGCGGACATCGAATCGCTGTGCCGACGAGGGATCGATTCCCGGCAGGTAAAGATTGTTGGTGTCCCCAAAGGGAGATGCCGTTCCCGCAGAGTCGCAACTACTGGGGTCAGGGTAGTTGCACTTGGGAAACTCGGAAAGAAACTTCAACGCGATCGGATTCGGGTTGGCGATGACGTTGCCTGCAATCGGTTGCCGCGTTCCTGCCAGCGGACCGGAAGCTACATCCGGTTGCGTGGGGTCGTAAATGGTGTAACTGTCGGCTGAAAAATCACCAGCCCGTTCTGCGGCTGACGGCACGGAGAAGTAGTTGGAGCCGTCGAAAGACGCTTGCTGCGTCGCTTCGAAATCGCCAAAGAAGAAAAGCTTCTTGTGCAGGATGGGGCCCCCAAACGAGCCACCTTCCTGATAACGGTGAAAGGAGGGCGGGGTATTGGGATTGCCTGCGGCCAATTGACTCCTCTTGTTGAAGTAGTCGTTCGCGGCGAGAATATCGGGCCGGAAGATCCCGAACGCATCGCCATGGAACTTGTCGCCGCCCGACTTGCTCGCCAGGCTGATCACGCCGGCACCGCCGCTTTGGTACGAAGCAGGGGTGTTCTGCGTTTCCACGCGATACTCGTCCACGGCATCCTCGGGAACTTCAAACGCGGGGAAGATCGCCGCGACGTTGTTCTCGGCCACACCCAAAGGACTGCCGTCGAGCATGTAATAGACCGACCCAATGACTGCGCCGTTGATGCTGTACGACGAGACATCGATCCCCGGCCGTCCGCTGGCAATGTTGATGATGGCCTGCGAGTTGGATGAGTTAGGCGAGCCATTGGCCGGAGTCACACCTGCGCTCAATTGCACCAGGTCATACACGTTGCGGGAAAACAGTGGGACGCGATCGATGGTCTCCGCCGAGATCAATTGCCCCACTGTTGAGTTGCTGGTATCCACCAAGTCAACGGACTCGGAGACCGTGACCGTATCGGTTACGCTGCCTACGCGAAGGGCAATGTTGACCGTGCTCACCTGGTCCACGCTGACCGTCACGTTGTCTTCCGCCACGCTTTCAAATCCCTTGTGTGTCGCTGTCACCTCGTATGCTCCGGGATTAAGAGAAACGAACGAGTACAAGCCTCCCGGGGTAGTCACGGTCGACTGCTCGATTCCCGTCTGGTGGTTGAGCGCGGTGACCTTGGCACCCGGGACAACCGCCCCTGACGGATCGGAGACCAGGCCGCTGATGCTGCCACGTCCGGCCTGCGCGCCGGCGAAGCTCGCAATGAACAGAAGAATGCTGGGTAGAATGAGGCAGATGTGCATCCTGGCGATAAATCTTTCTGTTTTCATGGCCGTCTCCCATTGAATTGTTGACATTCAAACGTTTGAATAGTAGAAAGCCAATGTAGGATTAAACGCCTCCGGTGTCAAGGGAAATCGGAACACGCAGACCGCCACGCTTCGAGAATGCTCGGCTGCAGATCAATGCGGTCACCGGCCCACCGTCCCATTACACAGGACGCATCCACGCAGCAGAGGAGCGAACGTGCCACAACGAAGATCGGGTCACGTGACGCTGTCCGATGTTGCGCGCGCTTGCGGCCTCTCGGTATCCACCGTATCCATTGTCTTGAGCGAAGCGCCTCTGTCTCAGAATGTGGCGGAGAAGACCCGGCAACGGATTCGCGCCATGGCACAACAACTCGGCTATCACCCCGATGCGTACGCGCGCTCCTTGAGAAGCCGGAGGAGCCAGACGATCGGTGTCTTGGCCTACGATCTCTCGGATCCATATTGCATCCCGATCGTTCGCGGCATCCAGGAAGGGCTGCAGGCTTCCCGCTACCTGCCGCTGTTGATGGATGCGCAAACGCGGCGCGGCCTCTTCGACAAATATCTCGAGATGATCCTGGAGCGGCGCGCGGAAGGCGTGATCGTGATCGCCAGTTGGGTCTTCGATGAGACAAACCTGCTGAGCGATATTCGCAAGAACAATGTCCCCATCGTGATTGTGAGCCGTGATTTAACGGCGCGCGGAGTCAGCTCAATCTTGGTTGACAATGAAACAGGCGGCGCGCTTGCGCTACGACACCTCCACGAGATCGGGCATCGAAAGATCGCCGTCATTCGCGGGCCGGATGAGATGTTCGATAGCGCCCCCCGGTGGGCGGGAATCGAGACGGCAGCCGCCGAGGCAGGCATCAAACTCGATCCGCGGCTCACCTTTCAGCTTCCGAATCTGGTGAATCCCGCCTCGGGTTTCGAAGGCGGTGTCGACATCGCGAATCGCTTGCTCGCTTCGAACCTGCGCTTTACGGCGGTTCTCGCGTTCGACGATTTGACCGCATTGGGCGTGGTGCGGGGTCTTTTGGGTGCCGGATTGCGCGTGCCGGAGGATTGCTCCGTGCTGGGGTTCGACGATGTGCTGCCGGCTGCCGTGGCCACACCCGCCATCACCACCATTCGCCAGCCGCTGACCGCGATGGGACTCATGTCGGCGGAGTGGGTTCTGGAGGCGATCAAGGCGCGCGAGCAGAAACGCGAACCCGCGCCGCGCTTGCACCGGGCTGTCCCGGAACTGGTGGTGCGGATGTCATCGGCGCCGAATGCGAGTAGGAGGAGGAGCCCATGACCGAATAGAAGGATGCCGGCGCAAGGGAGTCGGCGGGTTGGAATTTGTACGCTGTTTTTGTTTGCGGCAATTCGAAAGGCAATGCAGGGCAAAGGATGGATGGTGAGCCATGTTGGGTAGAGGTGTTTGCGGCAGCTTGATTTTACTGGCAGCGTCCCCGCTGCTTCTGGCTGGAACGGTCGCCCATCTTCGCGATGGGTGGCAGTTGCAATCTTCCTGCGGAATGCAGGTCGCAGGTGAGGCGGTTGCCTCCGTGGCGTATGTACCGGAGGGTTGGCTGAAGACCACAGTGCCCAGCACGGTGCTCGCGGCGCAAGCTGCGGCCGGTGTGTACCCCGACCCGTATTACGGCATGAACCTGCGCCAGATCCCGGGCACAACTTATCCAATTGGTAGTATCTTTGCGAATTTGCCCATGCCGCAAGATAGCCCGTATCGCTGTGGATGGTGGTATCGGACGGAGTTCACGGCGCCGCCCGCTGCGCGGGAAGGCGAACGCCAGTGGCTGCACTTTGGCGGCATCAACTATCGTGGCGATATCTGGCTGAATGGACAAAAGATCGCGGATTCCACCAACGTTGCCGGTGCGTACCGAACCTATGACTTCGATGTCACGGCCGTTCTGAAACCCGGAAAGAAAAATGTGCTGGCCGTGGAAACATTCGCTCCGACGGAGAAAGACCTGGGCATCAATTGGGTGGATTGGAATCCCTGCCCGGCCGACAAGGATATGGGCCTGTGGGGCGCTGTAGATCTCGTCAGCACCGGCAAGGTCACTTTGGCTTCTCCAATGGCGGTGACACATTTCTCTAACAGTTCGCTCAAGACCGCGGAGCTTACGGTCTATGCCGAGGTCCACAACGCCACCGACCATGCAGTGAAAGGGGTTGTCGAAGGCACAGCTGCCGGCGTGAAATTTGACCAGCCGGTTGAGTTGCCGGCTCACGAGGAAAGGACTGTCTCGTTTACCCCCGCGCAGTTCGCGCAACTCCGCCTCCACGACGCGAAAGTCTGGTGGCCGCGTCAAATGGGCGAGCCGCACCTCGAGCGCTTGACCATGAGCTTTCGCGAGCAAGGCGAAGTCACCGATGAACAGTCCGTCGACTTCGGCATCCGTGAGATTACGTCGGAGCTCACCGCGAATGGAAGCCGGTTGTTTCGCGTGAATGGCAAGCCCATTCTGATTCGCGGCGCCGGCTGGTCGCAGGATATGCTGCTTCGCACCGATGACCATCGCTTGCAGGATCAGTTCAAGCTTGTCGAAGACATGAACCTCAACACCATCCGCCTCGAGGGCAAGCTGGAAACCGAAGAATTCTTCCATCTCGCCGATCGAGACGGAATTCTCGTCATGCTGGGCTGGTGCTGCTGCGATCACTGGGAGCATTGGAAAGACTGGACTCCCGACGATCTGAAAATCGCCTCGGCCTCCTTGCGTTCTCAAATGCTGCGCTTGCGTCATCACGCCAGCCTTCTTGTGTGGTTGAACGGCAGCGACAATGCACCGCCCGCAAATGTGGAGCGTGCTTATCTCGATGTAGAGGCCGAGACGCATTGGCCGAATCCAGTCATCTCTGCCGCATCGGCGCAAGTCACCGCGGGTGGTGGCTCGAACGGTGTCAAGATGACCGGCCCGTACGACTATGTTGCCCCCAGCTACTGGTATCTCGACAAGCAAAATGGCGGAGCCTTCGGCTTCAACACCGAGACCAGCCCAGGGCCGGCGATCCCGTCTTTGGCAAGCCGGCAGAAGTTCCTCTCTGATCCGCAAGCGTGGCCGCCGACTGCGGAATGGAGTTATCACTTCGGGGGCGGCGAATTCGTCAACCTCAAGGTCTTCGATGAGGCAATGGACGCGGCCTATGACAAACCGCGGTCGGCTGCCGACTACACGCGGATCGCGCAAACCATGGAGTACGATTCCGAGCGAGCCATGTTCGAGTCGTACAGCAGAAACAAGTACACATCCACGGGTGTCATTCAGTGGATGCTGAACAACGCCTGGCCTTCCATGATCTGGCACCTCTACGATTATTATCTGGACGCCGGCGCCGGATACTTCGCCACGAAGAAGGCCTGCGAGCCATTACACATTCAATACTCCTACGATGACCGGTCGATCGTGGTGGTCAACAGCACATACGAGCGCGCCCCGGGACTGCACGCCAGCGTGCATGTCCACAATGTTGCGTGGAAGGATCTCTACAGCGAAGAAGCCACCGTGGATGCGGGCGTCGATAGCGCACAAGTGGCCTTTACACTGCCGGAAAGCCTTTACACCGGCACAGAAAGAACCTTCCTCATCGATCTCGCATTGACTGACAGCAAAGGCAATGTGCTGAGCCGCAACTTCTACTGGGTTCCGGGCACGCTCACAACGTTCGATTTTGCGAAGACCGACTACACGCACACGCCCGCAGCGCGGCATGAGGACTTGACCATCCTCAAAGACCTTCCCGCGGCCAAGTTAGTTGCGCGTGCGGAGCTCGCCAAGACCGCGCGCGGAACCGAGTTAGTCTTGAACCTGGAGAACCCCAGCGCGGCGCTTGCGTTCCAAATCAACGCTGCGGTGCGCACAAGGAATGGTAGCCTCATCGCCCCTGTTTTGTGGTCGGATAACTGGATCGAGCTGGTTCCCGGAGAAAAGCGCACGCTGAAAGCGCTTCTCCCGGACAGTGGCGCCGAATCTCCAATCGTGCTGATCGACAGTTGGAATGCGGGTTCGCAAGATGTCACACTCACCGCTGCTGCGGTAGCGCAGTAAGGACCCTCATGGCAGACGAGTCGCCGTACACGAAGACAACAGCAGTCGGCCTCAATCGCACCCTCGGCCTATGGAACCTCATCATCATCGGCATGGTGATTATCCAGCCGACCGCGCCGATGGGTATTTACGGCGTCATCAGCAACAAGGCGCATGGCCACGTAGTCACCGCCATTCTCATCGCGATGGTTGCCATGCTGTTTACAGCCATCAGCTATGGGCGCATGGCCCGGAGTTATCCCAGCGCGGGTTCGGCCTACACCTACGTGGGTCAGGAGATGCACTCCGCCTTGGGCTATGTGGTTGGGTGGGGAATGGTCATGGACTATCTAATCAACCCGCTGATCTGCACCGCGTTCTGCGCCCAGGCCGCCATCAACATTCTCCCTGGCCTGTCTTACTACGTTTGGATCGTCTTCTTCGCGGCCTTTTTTACCTGGACCAATCTGCGCGGAATCAAGACATCGGCCCGCATGAACGAGGCGCTCTGCGCGGGGATGGTTGTGGTGGTGGCCCTGTTCCTTGCAGCCGTAATCCGTGCTGTGTGGGGCGTCCATCACGATCCGGGGTTCTTCACCCATCCGTTCTACACGCGCGAAACCTTTCAGCCCTCCAGCATCTTCGCCGGCACTTCCGTCGCGGTCCTTACTTACATCGGATTCGACGCGGTCTCCACATTCTCGGAAGAGGTTGAGAATCCGCGCCGTAACATCATGCTGGCCACGGTTCTCGTCTGTCTCATCACTGGCGTTCTGTCCGGCCTTGAAGTCTACGCGGCGCAGCTCATCTGGGGTTCCAAGCCGTTTGCGTCCGACGATGTAGTCTCCGCCTTTGCTCTGGTTGCACGCCAGGCCGGAGGCGCTGTTCTCTTCCAGATCGTCAACTTCACCTTGCTCATCGCCAACATGGGTTCCGGCATGGGCTCCCAACTGGCCGCGGGGCGACTGCTATACGGTATGGGCCGCGGCAATGCCCTCCCCAAATCGTTCTTCGGAGCCATCGAGCCCAAGCGCCGCATTCCGCGCAACAACATTGTGGCGGTTGGAGCTTTCGCGCTGGTCGGATCTGCCTTGCTGCAGTATTTCTCCGATCGCCTCGGCGGGGGCGCTTATGAGATCGGCGCGGAGTGCCTGAACTTTGGCGCCTTTGTGGCATTCATGGGCGTGAATGCCGCGGCGTTTGTCCACCATGCCCGCCATGAGAACAAGAACAAGGTTACCGGATACATCGTGCCCGCGCTCGGCTTTCTCATCTGCGGATTCATCTGGGTCCATCTCAGCCATCCGGCGCTCGTGTTGGGCGCGGTATGGATGATTGCCGGAATCGCCTATGGCGCAGTACGCACGCGCGGATTCCGTTCGGAACTGGTCACGTTCGAAATCCCCTCCGATACCGAATGACGAGGTCGGGCTTTCGAAAGCATGGAGCCGGCGGCCCGTTCAGTCCCGGCAGGAAGCATCGTCGAAAGCGAAACACCGAGCCCAATTGATTCACGGATCGTTCGCGGGCTGCCGTTTCCGCTCGCCCGGTCGTCGCACGTGGCGTCACGAAACGAGCCGCGCCCCGGCCCGTAAGAAACATTTTCCGGCAGACACTGAAACTTGCGGCGTCCGATCTCTGCAGCCGGCTCAAAAACATGTGTCATCTTAAAAGCAGGCTGCCCTGAGTGGTGTTGAACGGGATCGGCGTCTCCGCGAATTCTGGGACCGAGAACCCCGCCAGACACGCATCACAAAACCTCAGACAAACGAAATATGCCGAGTGGTCCCATACAACTTCCATCCCGTTACGCGGTTCTAACCAGATCAAGGAGACCCCATGCCCAAAATCAAGCCCATTGTCCTCGCGGCGTTCCTGATTGCCGTGTTCTGCTACGTCCCCCGCGGCGAGTCCCAGATCTCTGTGCAGATTGGCGGACCGCCCGTCTGCCCCTACGGCTACTTTGACTACGCGCCCTACGATTGCGCTCCCTACGGCTACTACGGCCCCGATTGGTTCGTAGGCGGCGTCTTCCTCGGTGCCGGCCCCTGGTTCCACGGACCGCGCGGCTTCTACGGCCACGTCGACAACCGCTACGATCCCCACCACGGCTACCACGGCCCGATGCCCGAGCGCGGCGATCGCCAGTTCAACCACTTCCGCGGCAATGAAGCCCGCGACGGCCGCGGCAACATCGGCAACGCCGGTCACGACGCCCACGAAGAGCACGCCCTTCCGGGCTTCCGCGGCGGCGGCGCACCGCATGGTGGTGGCCACGAAGGCGGCCATCCGCGCTAAACATCCACTCCCGAGTCGCCGGAAGTCCGTGCGATCCACGATCCTCCGAATGGAAGAATAAGCCGCGCTGCAGCCGGACCAACCAAGGCCCGGTGGCAGCGCAGCTAGCTTTTGTCATGCCAGCATCAAGGCCCATGCCGAAGTAAAAGGTGACCCACATTCGGAAGTTCTCGTTAGACTAAGAGACAGTAAGCGTTCCGCACCCCGTGCTCCCGCTGAACTCCTCGGCTCGTCTAACCATCTGAAAGGCGGATCATGGCAACTTCCACGCTGCTTGTGCCCAGTTCCAAGCGCTCCAGATTCAAAACCGGTCTTTGGGTCTTCCTTGGCCTTGTTACGCTTTTTGTCTTCATTACTTCTGAAGTTCTTCTCGTTACCGATTACCCCATGTACCACGCGTACCGGCTGCAGGTCATTGCCGATCGCGGTCTCCTCGTCCCCCATACGATCTGCGGTGTCCTCGCTCTTCTGGCCGGGCCGATTCAATTCTCATCGCGCATTCGCCAGCGTCACCTGAAATTCCATCGCGTCCTCGGCCGCCTCTATGTCATCTCGGTCTTCATTGGCGCCGCCACCGGAGTCGCTCTCGCCGCCGGTCGCCCGGGATTTCCCGGAACTTCCGGGCAAGCCGCTGCCTGGGTCATCTGCACCACCGCAGCCTTGATCACCGCGCGGAACCGCCAAATCGTACAACATCGGCAATGGATGGCCCGCTCTTATGCTGTCACATTTACGTTCGTCTCCAGCCGCGTGCTGAACCTTTGGCCCCGCTACTGGAGCCATCTCGGGGACACACTCTCGGCCGTTGGCGTGATCGCTTTCACGCTTATCTCACTGCTGATTGTGGACCTCGGCCTGAACTGGCACGAACTCACGACTCGTCGTGGCTGAGGGTCGCTCCCCGCTTCCGCTTCTCGTCCACCGCCCCACGCATAAACGGCCTGGCCGCCAGCGTTCCACCGTCACCGCTGCAAGCGGAACCTCGGCCGCTGTCAGCAATCGCACCCAATCTTCCCGCAGGAAAGCCCGGCGAAAGGACACTGGCGCATCGTGCTCTACAAAACGGTGCCACCCCATCACCCTCTCCACCCACCGGAACATCCGGCTACTCCACTCCGAACGCTCCAAGTCATTGATGAACCAGCCCACTTGCGCAGTCGCTTCCATCCACCGCAGAAGCACGACGATCTCCTCATCCTCGAGATGATGTGCTGTCAACGAGCTCAGAACGATATCTACCGGCTTCTCCGGCCGATATTCGAGGACATTGCCGGTGACCCAGGTGATTCCAACTTCCCCCGGTGTGGACTCCGCTGCCACGCGCGCCGCATGAGGATTCAAGTCGATTCCGGTTAGCTGGACAGCAATGTCGCGCCTTCTTGCCCACCTTGCAACTTGCCGCAGCAGATCGCCGCCCCCACACCCTACATCCACAATGTGCATTGGTTCAAGCAATCCACGCGGTAGCCGCCTCAGCCAAGCCAGTGTCGGCCTATAACCAAGTAGCAAGCGGTTGATTTGCTCCAGACTGCGCAGACAGCCACGGAAATCCCCGTAGCTACATTCGCCATCCATCAGCTCTGGCAGTTCGCGAGGTGAGACCCGCGAGCTGAAATCGTATCCGGTACTAGTTCCCATGCAAGCGCAATGTCTCCGTCGTCATCCCCGGCCAACGGCATCGCGCAACCTCGCCACGTGCAATGGGTCCTCAGAATGGATTATAGGATTAGACGTTGGATGGCCGTTTTGGGAAAGCTGGACCACGAAGACGTGACAATCCGGCGATGTCAACTTTCACATGCGGCCATGTGAAAGGCCGACCGGCGATCCATTGGCCAATGCATGGAAGTTACCAGCGCTCCGTGAAGCGTTTTGACGGTACGCAGGACCGGGCACTGCAGGCTCCGGCTCACCATCTTCCCCACAGCTCCGTCCAACCCTCGTGACAGTTTTTTGAGTGCCAAACTCCACTGCATCGCAGTTGCGGCATTGGCCAAGGAATCCTCATTGCAGCGGTATAATCGAAGCACCCGATTTGAAAAGGAGATTCCAGTTAGCCCGTCCACTCTGAATCGGAATTCTGCGCAAGATGAAGTGCTCGTCCTCGGTGGTGGAGTGGCAGGGTGTGCCGCCGCTATCGCGTTAGCCCGAAAGGGAAGGCGGGTAACACTGATCGAACGGGAGCCCACCCCGCGCCACAAGGTCTGCGGAGAGTTTCTGAGCGGCGAGGCCCTTGAAGACCTGCACCTGCTGGGCATTGACGTGGCCTCGCTCGGAGCCGTACCCATCGACAATGTTCGTCTGGCCGCTGCTAGGCGCGCAGCGGAGGCGCCCTTGCCTTTTCCCGCTGCCTCGCTCACCCGCAAGGCGCTGGATACAGCGCTCCTCGCTGAGGCCGTCGCCGCGGGAGTTCGCTTAGAGCGCGGTCGCAGCGTGCAGGGGCTTATCCCCACGGCGCCCAACCATTGGCAAGCAACGCTTGATGACGGCACCACCTTTCAAGCTCCGACTGTCTTTCTCGCCACGGGCAAACAAGATCTCCGCGGCTACGCGCGCCCGAAAGATCCACACCGATGGGTGGCCTTCAAGATGTATTTCCGCCTGGCTTCTGCGCAAGCCGTTGAGCTTGAACGCGCCTCTGAGTTAATGCTCTTTCCCGGCGGCTATGGCGGTATCCAGCCAGTGGAAGGCGGCATTGCAAACCTCTGCTGGGTGGTTCAACAGCGCTATCTCGCACGTGCGGGCAATCGTTGGGAGTTATTCCTTGCCAAGATGCAGCAGGACTGTCCGCACCTCGCCATGAGGCTTGCCGGTGCGAAGCCGTTGCTCGCCAAGCCCATCGCCATCACCCATATCCCGTACGGGTACATCCGCCGCACATCCGAAGATGGGCTTTACTGCATCGGCGATCAGGCAGCGGTCATTCCCTCGTTCACCGGCGATGGCATTTCGGTCGCACTGCATACGGCCCGATGCGCGGCCGCTGCCTATCTTGCGGCGGAACAGGCGCCCGTCTTCCAGGCCAGGTTGCGTTCTGCACTGCTGACCCAGATGCGCCTTGCTGAGGTTGCTGCCGATGGCCTGAACAACGCCTTCGCACGCGCTGTATTGCCGTTCTGCCTCAGGGTCTGGCCCGGCGTCATGCGCGTGACGGCAAAGCTGACACGTGTTGCCCACAATGCCGCTGCCGCCCCCATGCAGTCGACGCCCGTTGAGGTTTAGGGCCTGCCGGGAACAAGATTCCTTAGCCAAACATCATGGGAGAGATGCAATGAAGTCCTTCTCAGTCTTCGCCCTTGCTGCCGCGCTCGCTCCCGCCGCTCTCGCCCAGCAGCAGACCTATTCCGTCAGCCCCGATGCCAGCAAGGTCGACATCACGCTCAAGACGACGCACGAGATCGTCAACGGGAGTTTTCACGTTCAATCCGGATCGATCGAATTTGACCGCACCACTCATCGGATGAAGGGCTCGGTGGTCGTCCTCACCGGAAGCGGCAAGACCGGTAACAGCAGTCGCGACAAAAAGATGAACAAAGACATCCTCAAAGTCGAACAGTATGCAACTGTCTCCTTTGACCCGAAGTCCTATACGGGCGACTTAGCTCTCGCAGGGGACTCGAATCTCCAGGTAACTGGCGCCTTCACACTCGTCGGAACGCCGCACGAAATTACTCTCCCCCTCCTCGTCCATATTGAAGGGACAGCCGCAACCGCGAAGGGCCATTTCGTCATCCCGTACGTGCAATGGGGGTTGAAGAATCCGAGCTTTTTGATCTGGAAAGCAGACGATGATGTCACGATCGACCTGTTTCTTGCTGGCCAGCTTAAAAACTAAATTAGCCTTCTTCCCTAATCTTTCTTGGCCGCATTCCGCGCCCGCACCTTGAACCAGATCGGCGTCCCCTTAAACCCGAACGCCTCGCGAATCTGATTTTCCAGGAACCGCTCAAAGCTGAAATGCAGCTTGATGTCCCGGTCCGTAAACAGAATGAACGTCGGCGGAGCCACGGCCGCCTGTGTCATGTAGAAGATCCGGATGCGCTTGGCCATCGGCACCGGCGCACGCTGAAAATCGATCTTCTCCAGGAACCGGTTCATCTGCCCGGTCGTCACCCGCTTGCGCCGTTCCTGGGCAATGAGCTTCACTTCGTGCATCACCCGCGCCATGTACTTGCGCGCCGTGCCCTCCGGTTGGGGCTCGTTCGCCTCCAGCGCGGAAAGAAAAATCACCGGCGCATAGTGAAGATACTTCAGCACCCGCCGCAACTGCTCTTCGAAGATCTCGCGATCCGCCGGTGGCTTGCCGTCTGTCCGTCCAGTCGTCACCGCGTCCCATTTGTTCACCACGATGATCACGCTGCGGCCGCTCTCGTGCGCATAGCCGCCGATCGTCGCATCCGCGCCCGTCACGCCCTCGGTCGCATCCAGCACCAGCAGCGCCACGTCCGCCGCCTCCAGATGCCGCCGCGCCATAATCACGCTCAGCTTCTCCGCCATGTCGTGCGTCTTGCCCTTGCGCCGGATCCCCGCCGTATCCACAAACCGGAATTGCGTCCCTTCGAACTCCACGATCTCGTCCACCGCATCCCGCGTGGTGCCGGCAATCGGCGAAACAATCGCTCGCGACGTGCCCGTCAGCGCATTCAGCAGCGTCGACTTGCCCACATTCGGCCGCCCGATGATGGCGACGGACGTTTCGTGCTGCTCAAACTCGCCATGGCTGCGGTGCAGGGGAGCAGCATCGTCGTCCAGTTCCGCTTCGCCCTCCGCCTCTGGAGCCGGCCCGCCGTCGAGAAGCTCATCCGTCACCGCATCCAGCTCATCGGTATCGGCAATCGGAAATGCCTCTTCGCCCCCCGCGCCTGTCTTGGCTTCAGCCTCCGGCGGCGCCGGCAGCGCGGCTGAAATCTCGTCCAACAGGTCGCCAATCCCCAACCCGTGCTCGGAACTGATCGGGAACACGTTCTTCAACCCTAGCCTGCGGAAGTTCTGCGCCTCGGCGTCCATGGCGTCGCCTTCCACCTTGTTCACCGCCAAAAACACCGGCTTGCCGCCGCGAATCAGCAGCTTCACCAGGTCGTAGTCCGGGCTGGCCAGCTCCGTCCGCGCGTCCACCACCAGCACCAGCGCGTCGGCTTCCTTCAGCGCCACCTTGGCCTGGTTATAGATCTCGGTCGGAATCAGCTCCGGATCGTCGGGCACAATGCCGCCCGTATCCACCAGCCGGAAACGCCGCCCCGCCCATTCGTACTCGCCATAAATGCGGTCCCGCGTAATGCCTGGTTCGTCGCCCACAATCGACCGCCGGCTATGCGTCAGCCGGTTGAACAGCGTCGACTTGCCCACGTTCGGCCGGCCCACAATGGCCACCAGCGGCAACCCTGCGGCGCTCGCCTCACTCGATAATCCCGGTCTGCGGTACTTCGCCAAAATTTCTCTCCAAACCTGCTGTATGCCTGCATCCACAACTGTCAGGCGACCCCTGGCCTAATTCCAAATACGCGTCACGCCATACAAATCGAAAATCCGATCACTGCTCAAAAGCGGCAAATCCAACTCTAAAGCCTGTGCCGCCAAAAGCCGATCGAAAGGATCCCGATGATGCAGCGGCAGCAGGCCCGCTCTCACAACTTGCGTCACCGTTGTCTCGAGCAGTTGATATCCCGCAAACGAAAGCGAGCGGTCGAAGGCCGTCAGCAGTTCTCGCACATCCAGCCTGCCCGAGTTTGTTTTGATGGCAAGCTCCCAAGGAGTAGCAATCGAGACAAAGAGTGTCGATGCTCGGTCGTCGATGACCTGACGCGCCAATCTCGAAAGCTTGCTTGGAGAGTCCAGGGTCCACAGCAAAGTATGCGAATCCAGAAGATATTTCATTCCTTGTCGGAGGGAGGGACCAGATCCCCTTCCAGCAACGCGTCAAATCCGTATTCGACAAGTTGTTCGTCGGTAAGCGGGTCAAAGGCGCTGTCGTCGAAGTGAATCTTTCCCCGGTACGCGCCAATCAGCCGGAAGGGCAGTGCGTCCTCTGCAGGCGGCTCAATCGCCACAATCTTGGCCACCGGCTTCTTGCCCCGCATCACCACGACTTCTTTGCCCGCCTCTGCTTCTTTCAGCAGCCGCGAGAAGTGAGTCTTTGCCTGATGCACGGTATAGGCCATGGACTAAGCATACTTAGTCCATATAGCAGCGTCAACGCGCCGGTCCCCTCCGTTGAATGGGAGTCTCCTCATTCGACCCAGCGCCATCGGGGTCCCTCAAATGCTCCCCACCAACCCAGGAGACGCTGATGAGCCCTCACGGAATCCACCCCCCTCCCGCCCAAGGCAATCCCTACTTCGCCGCCGCCGAACGCGCTGCTGCTACCGCCCGCACCCTCAAAGCCCGACGCAAGTGGGGCAAACCCGCCGTGGCTCCCCAACCCCTCGTCGCCGCGTCCTCCCTCCTCGCTCAATGGATGGCCGGTCCGCCCCTCCCACGCTCCGATACCCCCCTCCCGCATCTTCTTCCCCCCAGTTAGGACTCCGCCGCCGGGTGCCGGGTGCCCCATCCATTCCGCAGTTTCATCGCGGAAGGGTGGGAGACCTTGGCCCCCTCCTCCCAACCACACACCTCCGTGCCCCATCCTTCGCGCTCTTGGCGAAGGGTGGGAAGCCTCAAATCCTTGCCGGCTCAACCCCGGGTGCCCCATCCTTCCGCGGCTCCATCGCGGAAGGGTGGGAGACCCCAACCTGTCTTCCTGCGTCTCCCCGCGCTTCCCACCCAATCTCTCTATGATGGTCTTGAGTGACCATGGCCGCGCCTGACCCCACATATCCGTTCGCCGCTGCCCCGGCCGCCCCCATCCGCGCCCTGCCCAGCCTCCATGAGTTCTTTGCCCCCGGCGGCATCCTGGCCAGCTCCGCGCTGCCCTACGAGTACCGTCCCGGCCAGCTGGAAATGGCCAAATCCGTCGAGCGCGCCCTGGCCGAGCGCCGCCACCTCATCGTCGAAGCCGGCACCGGCACCGGCAAAACCCTGGCCTACCTGCTGCCCGCCCTGCGCACCGGCCAACGTGTCATCGTCTCCACCGGCACCAAGGCCCTCCAGGACCAGCTCTTCTTTCGCGACATCCCTTTCCTCGAATCCCTGCTCGGTCCCCTCCGTGTCTGCTACATGAAGGGCCGCGCCAACTACCTCTGCCGCCACAAGCTGGTCACTCTGCAAAGCCAGCCCATCCTTTCCGGCCTGGAGGAAATCGACCAGTACCGCCAGATCGCCGAGTGGGAAAAGACCACCGAAACCGGCGACCGCTCGGAGATCTCCGGCCTGCCCGAGTCCAGCCCGCTTTGGAACAAGCTCGATGCCCGCAGCGAAGCCTGCCTCGGCTCCACTTGCCCCGACTACCGCCGCTGCTTCATCACCGAGATGCGCCGCAAGGCCCTCGAGTCCGACATCATCATCGTCAATCACCACCTCTTCTTCGCCGATATGTCCGTCAAGCAGGAGGCCGCCGGCGCCCCCGACGCCGGCATCCTGCCCGAAGCCGCCGCCGTCATCTTCGACGAGGCCCACGAGCTCGA
>Ga0302320_10002445_pt1 | contig 43705 bp, 27 predicted proteins | sample Bog_T0_3_FD_202130 | JGI IMG/M metagenome (GOLD analysis project Ga0302320, IMG submission 202130) | Peat permafrost microbial communities from Stordalen Mire near Abisko, Sweden - Bog_T0_3 | ecosystem: Environmental > Terrestrial > Soil > Wetlands > Peat | place: Sweden: Abisko, Stordalen Mire...
TTGGCGGCCAGTAGAACCAGCCCCGTACACCAGCACATTCTCCAGACCGTACCCGCGGCAATGCAAGCCTCGAACCACCGAAAACACCAACTGCTTTTCGATAAAAAGGACGAGTGGGACAAGGAATGCTGCGACACCCACGACCCATCGGGAATACTCATAGGAAAGAAAGAAAGTGACTGCGAAGAGAAGGCCAAAGACTCGTGCCGACACTCTGAGGAGGCGCTCCGTCTCCCGAATGCGAAGCAGACTGTTGGTCCGCTCATAACCGCCCTCCTGGTCCAACATCACCACGAGGGCAACCGCGAAGAGTCCGGCTGCGGTCAAGACAGTGCCGGTGGAGTAGTGAAGCTGCTTGCCAACACCCAGCGACATATACGCGAAATAGGCCAGCAAAGCCGCCGCCATTGCGGCAACCAGATCGGCTGCGCGCTCCATCAAACCGACAATCGTCTCAAATTGGATACCGGGCCGCTCGACTTCTTCGCGAGCCGCACGAATTGCCTGCGGTGGCAGTGAGCTGCTCAGCTTGGCCGAACCCATGATGTTTCCTCGATTAGGAAGGAGCTTCTTCGCTGCAGGGCAATAAAAGCGATGGTGGCTGGGGCGCGTGAAGGGGAGATGTGGGGTCTAATGTCCGAGGTCCGGACATGGCCACGCTCATTTGGGCAAACCGAGGCGATTTCCAACCAGTCCTGATGCTATGAAAAACGACCACAGAGTTGGACGCCAGTTGGAAAGTTACGCTGCAGTCGATTGCTTTCTGCTCATCCTGAGAGCTGTAAGGTCATCAAGAAGCTCGATGTCGTCTGAGGAGACACTGACAGCCAGGGACTGCCGGATCATGTCGACCGCGATCAGGAGCTGGCAATCTGAGTTGACCCGGACTAACCTTCCTTCGACACCCAGGAGCGCACCCCGTCGAACCCGGACACGATCGCCCTCTTTGAAGATTGGCTTGACGGAACACGCAGTTCCCGTCGCAAGCACTGTGCGGATGTCCTCGATCTGCTTTGATGGAATTGGGAGTGGACCTGTCTGATTCCCAACAAATGCAACAATGCCGGGAACCTTGAGGACTTGGAGCTTGCTGCCGTTCGCCAAGCTCATGTTCACAAACAGATATCCGCTGAACAGCGGAACCTCCACCAGCTGCCTCCTGTCGCTCCAGGATCGAAGCTCTGACTTGAGTGGCAAGTAGTGATGGACGCCAAGCATATCCAGCATCTTGGATGCAGCCTTCTCCTGCCTTGATCGCGTCCACACTGCATACCAATTGGCATCGCGGCATTCGACCTCGTCCCAATGAGCCGACATATTCCCTCTCTATCGTTAAATAAGACTAGTAAGTGTTGTGACAATCGACTATGGCCTATACAGCTTCGCCCTTTCAGCCCCAACGGACGTCTTGGGCTGCGCGATTGACCAACATCTTCTTTCAGTGAATCTATACAGGCGTACGAATACCTATTTCGATATAAGACCGGATACTTCTTTGCTGGTTCACCGCGTGTTTATCTACTAAGTTCTGTAAGTTGAGAACAACACAGCTGGTTTGCTGGGTCAATTGACGTCCGTAACAGAGACGTGCGACGACGGTAACCCCGCTCGCAGTACTTTATAGATGAATAACTAGTTGAAGGCGGGACCATGCTTGGTGTTTTTCATTTGTTCACGGCGAGAAATATGCGGTCAATACGCCGATCTTTTTATGTCGAAATGCGCCCCGAAAATGCTGCGTGCTTCGCGCTGCCATCTTGCCGAGTGCTCAGCGTTGTCTTCGAGTCGTAGTTCTTGCTTGTATCCTCATTGCTTGGCCAAACCACAAGCCGACTCCGCGGTTCCAAATGTTACAAATCCTACTTGGTGTTCAGCCCCCGCATGCCTTGGATTGCCGAGGAACGAGTTGCTGAAGAACGACTCTCCTTATGCCTCGCAGTTCCCTTATCGGCATCTTGTGCAGTGGATGCTTCGCCCAGAGGGATTGCCGGCTCAACTCTCGTCGTGATCGCTGTACTGAGTCTCGGAAAATGTTGCAGTATGAGGGGACAACCAATGGATCCGATCACAAATGCCGAAAGGAACGCAGCAAAAGTCAACGTCAGCCGCACAATGGAAGCCGGACTGAGCATGGCGTTCCCCCGACCATTGGAGTCGTGGTGCGGGCCAGTCATGTGGTGCGCTGACGGTTTGACCTTGCCCCTTCCAGGCGACGGAAGATTGCATGTTGTTTGAGACAAACTATTGCCGTCCCGTTGCGTGCGATCGGGAGGATTCCGGCCGTCTATCTCCTCGTAAAGAACTCCCGTGTCGGTGTTCGTTTCGCATGGCAAATATTGACTGCCTGCAAACTGTGCGGCCCTGTTGAAGATAGGTTCCAGATCGATGGGCAATTGCAGATTGGCGATTACCTCCGCCACAATATTGACATCCACCTGTTGACATTGCAGGGTGCAACAGAGCGTGAGGGCGCTGAAGCATAGGCTGTTAATCGTCAGCGGAATTCCTTGACTCGCCTCGGCGATCATCGTCAGCGCGTTGGGCGCAAAGAGAGCATCCCTGCGGCAGCCTGACGTCGTCAGGCGATGTTCGATATAGGCGCGTGTCTCAACTTCTGAAAAGGATCCAATGCGGCAGATCGTTGCAATCCTCTTACGGCACGTTCCATACGATGGCTGCATGAGCCGCTTCGACAGTTGTGGCTGGCCTGCGAGAATGACGTGCAGCGCTCCTGGATTCGGTGACGCGATATCGGCGAGCAGATTGATCGCATCCAAAGTTGCGGAAGAAAGATTCTGCGCGTCATCGACAACAAGAACCAATTTGCGTTGCAAGCGCGCACTCGCAATTAAGATTTCGCGAAGTTGGGCTGGCGTTTCAACTCGGCTGCTGGAAGGTGTCGCGCCAAGTTCACAAAGAATCGACGAGATCATGTCGCCCGGTTCGTAGGATGGATCGATGTCGACCAGGAGTGCATTTCGGTCCGACTGTCGAATCTTCTCGAGAAAGCACTTCAGGAGCGTGGTCTTCCCCATCCCGGCGCCCGCAATGAGGAGACTGATCCCGCGATTTGACATATACGCATACCGTAGCGAACCGAGCGCCTCGGTGTGCGTCTTGCTTTGATAGATTGAGCGAGGGTTTGGGGCTGTCCCGAAAGGGTCTTCCTCAAACCCAAAGTACTTCATGAGCATGGTTCACTCCGGGCCCTATTCCAGGGCTTCGATTCTGCGTGTGTTTCGGTCTCTCTTCAAGTCGTCCGTGCTGAAAACGAAAGGCGGGATAAAGGAACTCAAGTCCGGTCAGTCTCTCTAACTGAAGCTGCGGCTGTTTGCTCGGAAAGTGACCAAAGTACCGGGACATCTTGCCTTTGTCAAGACATTTAGACCTGAATCAAAAGCCTCGGTCGGAAGCACGATGCCTGAAAGCTCCCAATGCATCTGTGTTCGAATGCGAGTGCATGTCCCGAAGTGGGTTGGGCCATTCCGTTGAATAAAAGCCGTAATTGTATCTCTGCCAATCAAAAATAACGATTTGAATGAGGTCTCTGGCTCTCCAGCACAGAGCTTCGCCGTTTCAGTCCCAGCATCCACTTCGGGTCTGCAGCTTCAGCCGATTTCAACCCACCAGAGCGGTCTGCGGACTTGCGATCTGCTTGCCGCAATCTCGGGGGGCTCCTATCCTGCCGAAGACTCAAATGTCCACCAGGGATTGACATGAGAAAAACACAGGCGGGAGGCCCGGTCAATTGACCAGCGTAATGCACCGAGTGGAACCGGTAACCGGCATCTAAGTACTTTCCGGGGAAATACTTGCCAGCTCACCGCGGATGGAGCATCTCTTGCGCCAGGAGAGCAGCCTAGATGCGCCGGTTTTATGAATATCGGCGCAATTCGATCCAAGAATGCGCGCCGCCAACTCCATCCGCCTTTTCAGGAATGTGGCGTGACTAAAGTTTCGCGCGCCTTTAAAACCGCGCGGTCCCCGACCCGGCTTTCCCGGGGCGATGTCGATCGGCTGACCCTACGAATGGCACTGCCGCGGTTCAGATCTACGGAGCCTACGGTTGGCCGGCTTTTACAGACCCTTTGGGAGATGGCTTGGCTGCCGGCTTGGCGCCTGCAGCGCTATGCGTCGCGGGCGGAATGGCGGGGAGAACACGTGCCAGTTTAATACGATCGATATCCCGGAAATTGGCTTTCAGGTAGGCGTCGCCTTGCTCGGCAATCAAATCCTGTCGCGGTGTTTCGCCATAAGCTGGGAAGATCTTGTCCACCACATCCATGCCTTCGATCACGTTCCCAAAGGGGGCAAATCCCATCTTGTCAAGCCGCGCATTGTCTGCGTAGTTAACGAAAAGCTGGGTGGTGCGGGCATTCGGGCCCGCGCTGGCAAAGACCAGATACCCTCGCTTGTTGCTTTGCACCACGGGATCGTCCTGAATGGTAGCCGTCTTCCAAACCTTGTTCACAGCCGGTTCGGCACTGAGCCCGAACTGCACGACGAAGCCGGGAACGACACGGAAGAAGGCAGCGTTGGTGAAGTAGCCGGAGCGAACCAGGTTGTAGAAGCGATCTGCGCCCAGGGGCGCCCACTCGCGATGGACTTCCACGACGAAGTCACCCTCCGAGGTGGTGAACTTTGCCTTGAAGACGGCAGGGGCCTTGGCTTTCAGCGACGCTGGGTTCAGAAGAGAGGGTCGCGCGCCAACGGCGGTGCTGTGAGCGGCGCCCGCCTTCGCCGGGGTGCGTTTGGGGGCTGGCGTCTGGGAGCGAACAAATGCGGTTGCGCACAGAACAACGACCAATGCAATGGCTTTCATATGCAATGATTGTACGAAATCGCGAAGCAATTTGGGAGCGCGGACGACATGGCCACGGGGGATTCATCTCCGGGGTTGTCTCTGCTTAGGAAGAACGCAGTCAGAGCATTTCTACGATTTAGCGACCGACGGAAATACCGGCATGTCGTTTCCTGCTGTGCTTGGATACGTACATGCCTGCGTCGGATGAGGTAAGAAGGGCGTCTTTGCTCGTCCCATCTTCCGGGAACACGGCAATGCCCAGACTCGCCGAGCCCCTCAGGGTGCAGTCATCAAAAACAAACGGCTCGACGAAGCAGCTTTCCAGACGCTTTACGATCTCCATGGCATCGGCGGAGCTTTGCACTTGCGGAACCAAGACTGCGAATTCGTCGCCCCCAAGCCGCGCGATAAGATCTTCCCCTCGCAATTGTCGTTTCATCCGATGGGCGACTGCTCGTAAATACAGATCACCGACGCGATGGCCGTATTGGTCGTTGACGAGCTTGAATCTGTCGAGGTCGATATAAATCAATGCAAACTTGCTCGGAACCACCTGCGCCTGGTCGATCAAAGCATCCAGATGCTTTTCCAGTGAAAAGCGATTGTGAATCTCAGTGAGTTGGTCGAACTCCGAGCGATGCCGTAGATCGGAGTAGAGTCGCCGGTTTTCAATCGCGAGCGCAGCCAACGCCGCACCATTGGACAGGATTTCCGATTCTGTTTCGACGGGCTTTGCCAGAGCATCGAACGCGGCGCAAAGACGCCCAAGGGGCTGGCCGGAACGTGCGGGAATCAACTCCTCAAAGACACGGAAGGACGACAGCTTGGAAGGTGTGTTCCCAATCTGGGCTCCATCCTTGATCTGGCACCAGCAAGGCGATCCATGAAGTCGGAAAGAGACCAACTCGGTGATCTCTTCCATAATCTCAACCAAGGAACGGGTGCCGTTGACGTCCTCAAGGATTTTGCTCCGTCGACGCTCGATGTACGCTGACCGTACGCTCTCCCGCCGCACCCTGCCGTCGACAATCAAGGTTCGAACGGCGCCTGCAGCCACAATCAAAAGCAGGAATCCCACCACAACCAGCAGGTTGCGCACGCTCAACAAGGTCGGGTTCGCGATCACCGCAATATCGTCGTACGATCGCAACAGAATGTTGAATGGCACTTCCTCCCCGGGATTGATCGAATTGGCCTGGACCATGACGCAGATGCCCGTCACACGAACCTTAGACCCCAACTCGATATGCGCCATCGACGGAAGTTCCGAAGAACCCTGCGGGTGCCGGTAGATCGCCGTGAAAAGGCGGCCGTCGGCGTTTAAGACGTATTCGTCTTCCGAAGCTTCTCGGACCTTTGCCTCGACCTTTCCTTCCACTGAGACGAGATCGTACATGTGACCCTCGGGCGAGTCGCTACTCCAATAGCCCAGTTGGTGCCACGTGGTAGCTTGCGGCTTGATCGGCTGAAAGACCGCTCGATCGTGAATCTCCCCATCGGTCAGGATCAATCGCCGGTCATGCGCGTCCGGGAATCCCGTCACATCCGCCAGATCGCCAATCGGTAGTCGCTCCCGGCTGTGCGTTTCGATCCATAGACTCTTCGACCCATCTTGCAGCACGATTGCCGACCCAGGTTGGTAGTACGTGATCGTTCCCTGAACACGAACCCTCGGCGTCAGATCGTTGGCGTGGTAGACGCCAAGAACCTGGTCCATCGGCGTGACGGGAAGCAGCCAGGGGCTCTTACTGGCCTTCTTGATCACGCGGATATCGCGAATCGACGACACGTAGAGCACCACACCCGTCTGCTGCATCTTATCGTCGAATTTTCCGGCGGCCGCGCCGGTGATCTCCACTTCGGCATCGAGCAGGTCACTCAGCCCTTGCGAATTCCCAGCGTCCAGGTTCGCCTCGAAATGACCTCCTTCGGTGACCAATTGGAGACGTGCGCTTCGCACCGGTGCAATGGGACTCACAACCGGGTCAATCGCCCGCACGACCGCGTGGACAGTGACTAGCCGGCAGTCAAGTTGCGCGCGGATGAGTTCGTCGAATGTCGCGGGCATGGCCGTGGGGACCGTGCCATGACCGAGCAGAGAGATGGCTTCGCCGATGACCAGGGGCCGGAAACTCGCCAGCATGCGACCGTGAACTAGGACCCGGTCTCCAGGTGTAAAGCCATCCGTCTGCGGAGGCCGAACAAAGATGGCGTTCTGGCCATCTTGCACGAAGAGCAGGTTCTCGTAACCACGAGAGTAAACGACGGTCCCTTCAAACTCGACCTTTTGGCCCTTTCGTGCATCCTCGTTGCTAAGGGCGTGAATGGCGCTCAGTGTCATGAGGTTGCTCACCGGGGTTTCTGCGCCAACCGTGGCCAGGCCGAGAGCGATTGTAAGCGCTGGGATGATCAGCTTCATGAGCACACATCCAAGGCGACCCATGAAATGAGAGATCGTGCGCTAGGTGAAGCACTGGGCTGCAGCCGGTTCGAGCCGTTGGGATTCGGGTCTTGGGAGGCTCGCCTCTTCTCATCGAGACAGGATCGCGAGATGATCCCCCAGCTTCGTCCAAAGTGGACAAGCGGCAGTTCCCGAAACCGCGAATGAGCGTAAACTCTTGGCACAGCACGCTCCACTATCGGATGGTGAGCAACTAATGGTAGGCCTCGCGTCCAGTTGACTGGAATGCCACTAAGGTGGAAGAAGCCCAACCTATTCATTCGGATCGCGGGATCCTAGTTGCAGAATGCTCGATGAAGAGTGGCGCTGCAGGGCAATTCGCGGGCGCGCATGCATCCCTCGCCCCGCTCGGGGAAGGCGCTGCGTTGGGCGCCATCCTGACCTTCAGTATGGGCCAAACGGCTCCTGTCCCCGGTGGGATCTCCGGCACAACCAGAGCCGCAAGATCAAGCTCGAATCGGCGCCGGCTTCGCAAGCAGGACACCGAGAGCGCAACTTGCCATGCGCGCAAGTTCTCCGTCGGCGCGGCTGGTGAGCACAATCGGAACCTTCGCTCCCACCACCACGCCTGCGGCGAGAGCGCCGGCCAGGTATTGCAGTTCTTTAAAGAGGATATTTCCGGCTTCCAGGTTGGGGACCATCAAAAGATCCGGGTCGCCGGCTACGGGTGATTGGATCTTCTTGATCCGCGCGGCATCGCTCGAAATGGCGTTGTCGAACGCGAGAGGACCGTCCACGATCGCGCCGGTAATCTGCCTTCGGTCGACCATCTTGCACAAGGCAGCTGCATCCAGGGTCGAAGGGATTGCCGGGTTGACCGATTCAACAGCCGACAGGATTGCAACCTTCGGATTCGCCACCTCGAGGGTCACCATCATGTCGATGGCGTTTTGCAGAATATCGATCTTCGTCTCCAGGTCGGGTTGGATATTGACGGCGGCGTCGGTGACAAAAAGCGTCTTGTGATACGACGGGACATCGAGGGCAAATACATGGCTGATCCGCCGCCCTGTGCGCATCCCACCTTCCCGCGAAACCACTGCGCTCATCAGCTCATCCGTGTGCAGCGAACCTTTCATGAGCATTTGAACCTCACCCTTGCGCGCCAGTTCCACCGTGCGAAAGGCCGCCGTGCGGCTATCGTCGACATCCACAATCTCTATATCCTGCAAATCCAGGCGCAACTCCCGGGCCACGCTTTCGATCTTCGCTTGCGGGCCCACCAGCACCGGAATAATCAACTTGTCTTTCAAGGCTTGGATCGCGCCGCCGAGAGAGACTGCGTCACACGGCCAGGCAATCCCCGTGCGCACCGGTAGCCTGGAGGTCGCTCGCGCAATCAAGCCATGATACCGGCGATAGGGGTCGTTCACGATCAGTTGCGGCACCGGCAGCGTCGACCAACGCTCCTTGACCGCCGGCGCAAGGAGTTTCGCGGTGCCGGTGAAGATGAGCGCCCCCACCGCATTCGTGGCTTCGCAAGCGAATGTCACTAACTTCGTCGCATCTTCCTTGCCCGTGACCTCGACCTTCACCAGGATCCGATCCCCCACATGGATGCGATTGTGAAATGAAAGTGAGATGTTCGTCAGCGTGCATCCCGGTCCCGGAATATTCATGCTGAACAGACCGGAGACCAGCGACGCGCACCACATGTTTGGCCCCGTGGGAGGAACGCCCCCGGCACGATCGATGATCTCGTCGGATTTAAGAACCGAGTGAAACCCTGAGATTGAGGCAAATGCCATCGCGTCTTCGGTGGTTAAAACGTGTTCCGTTCTGGCCACAGTACCCACTTCAATCTCGTCGTATGTGTTGCTCTCGATGTACCGCAAATCCATGGAAGCCCTTTCCTCTTCACCGACTGACCGGTTGCTGCTCACATAGAATCCTAATTCTCGAAGCTACGAGCGGAAGTGATTCTAGTCACGCGTCTTGTCCTTGCGGAAGACCAAAACCCGGGTCTTCCATTTTCTGCACCGTGAGCCCTGGCAAGAGGGATCCGTTCCGTGGCAATTCAAGCTTAGGACCTCCAAGTTTCGGCTTCCCGAAAGCGGTGCGACGCGAACGGGAGTTTCCGAAAATGGGATAAGTCCTTTCCCAAGCACGCGAACAAGCCCCCACCTTGCGTGGAGGCGCGCTTCAATGGAAAGGAATTCAGATCACCCAAGGACAACCACCTCTCGATGCCCAAACAACGTATGCTCAAAAGCGCACACGAAGCTCTCGATGCGGTCGGCGCGATTACCGCGGACGCCCCCGCAGCACCCTGCTGGACCGAGGAATGGTCGTCGGTCGCTTGTGCCCTTCACCGAGCCGCGCGGCGTCACCTTTGGAAAATCGAACAACCCGACCCCGCGAACTTGACTGAGGAAGCCTCCCTGCCCTCTCCCGCTCCCACAGGTTGGGCCAAGTCTCCTAACTAACGGCAATCGTTTGCTGCGCACTCGTTGCGATATCCCTCAAGCTCAAGCGTCATGGTTCGCGCGCCTCCTTCGCGATCATCTCGGCCTCCATGAGCGGGACCGGAATCATCCCTTCGTTGTTGAAGCGGTCCATGAAGTCGCGCAGCACGAATGGCTTGCCCAACTGTTCCTGCTGGCGGCTGTACTCAGTCATCAACCGGTCCACCATGATCTTGCCCGTTACATAACTGGTTCCGTAGCCGGGCTGACGGAGATAGAGCAACTGCTCGAATGCTGTGAGTTGGTCTTTGGCCACGGCCCATCCCCGTGGCGTCCACTCCGCGTGGAATTTACCCGCCTGCTCCAGCGTGAAGTCGTTGGATTGGACGTAGAGCGATGCGAGGCCACGGGCCGCTCGATTGGCAAGCATGATCCAGACAAGCTCTTTAGCCCGCGGGTTGTCGTCGTAGAGACCGGCATGCATGACGATCTCCTCGAAGGCGGTTGCAAATCCTTCGGCCCGATTGTCCCAAATATTCGAGAGCGACGCGAGTCGGCGAATCGGACTGGGGTTTGGCTCGTCCCGCATGCGCGCCAGGTCGATCCAGTGGTAATCGTGCGAGAGCAAAAGCATCGGCTCGCGGTGCGTCACGCGCGTGAAAAAGATCCTCTTATTTTCCGGGATAAAATGACCAAGCTGCGGCTCCAACGCCGCGCGGATGTAGGGCTTGTCCGGAATGATTTGCTTGCCGACAAGGAAGTCAACAAATTTGCCGAGCCGGTCATGCGTCAGCTTCTCAAAGGCGGCAGCGTCGGCTGCAGGCTCCAGGGGCGGAAGATTCCGGTTGTTTTGTTCTTCGAGCCGCAGGCCGGCTTGCGCGCGCTCCAGCTCACGGTGCAGGAGAATCACTTGCTCATCCCAGGTGTAGGGAACAAAATGTACGTTTTGCTGATACCACGTGTAGTTTTCCTTGCCCACACCAGAGGGCCCGGTCTTGGTCGGGGCGAGTTCCTCCAGCCATCGAACGAAATCGTCTGTTGCTTTGCGCGCCTCGACAATCGCCCGATGCAACTCCGGCTGCGCTTCTCGAATGTCCGCATGCTGGCTGCCTTCGAGAGTACTCACGGTGAGCGTACCGGCTTCAAGCGAAGCCAGAATTTCGGATTGCCCGCGCAGCTCCTGCTCGCCCCAAACCCAAAGATCGCGCGCGTTGCTCTCCTTCAAATTCTCCCGGGCTTCGTTCAGCAGCGCGGGAATGGCTCCGATTCTGTCGATGAGTTCATGCTGCTCTTCTCTGGAGAGGGGATATTTGTACGTGTAAAGTTCGATCGCGGGATAGGTGATCGGACCTTCGCGAAGGGGACAGTCACTGCGCGCTGCCCAAACGCTCACGTAAAACGCGGGATCCCGGGCCCAGGGCCGGAGAACTCGCAGGTTGAAATCGAAGCCGTTCATCTCCGCATTGACCAGCTTCCAGTCGTTGAGCTTCTCCACCGGCCACCCCTCGGTCTGGATAGAATCCAGCCGCTTCTTCCAGACGGGTAGCCCGGCGGCCTTTTCCGCCATGGCAGCGGCCCCATAGTTCGGAAGCGCGCCCTTCATCACAGGCCGCTCAAAACTGCGCCAATCCTCAAAGAGCTTCACCAGATCGCCATAGCCGGCGGCCTCGGTAGCTCCATGGACAAGCTGCGGATTGGACCCAATTCCGAACAACAGAATGGCCAACAGCATTCGGGGAAGACGCGTTCCGCGCATTTTGTTCTCCTGTTTTGTCAAGGTGAGAATAAGGACCGATGGAAGTATCTTGACAGAGAGACTCGCCGTTTCAAAGCAATTCCGTTCGACTCTTGCCGCGGAGCGATTGTGAATCTGCTATATCAGGAATATGCGCGCGTCTCTTTTCCGACTTCTGCTGATCGGCATCTCCCTTTCCACAATCTCCCATGCTGAAGCCGACCCCAATTGGACGACGCCGTTGGCCCCCTTCCAAATCGCCGACAACCTCTACTATGTGGGCAGCCGCGATCTCGCCAGCTACCTCGTTGTCACTGCGGGCGGGAATATCCTCATCAACGCCAACCTCGCTTCCTCGCCGCCGCAGATACGAGCGAGTGTCGAGAAGCTGGGCTTCCGCTGGACCGACATCGAGATCCTGCTCAATAGTCAGGCGCATGCCGATCATATGGCCGGCGCGGCCGAGGTGATTCGCGAGACCCACGCCAAGAACATGGTGATGGACGGCGACGTCAGCGTAGTTGAGACCGGCGCAAAGGCAGACTTCCTGTCGCCCTCACCCAATATCCCCCTCTACGCCCCGGTGCATGTGGACCGCGTTCTCCACGACAAGGACACTGTCAGCCTCGGAGGTATAACGCTCACGGCCGTTAAAACCGCGGGCCACACGCGCGGCTGCACCACATGGACCCTGCGCGCTCATATCCCAGGTGAACCGGCAGGAACGCTACGCGACATCGTCATCGTCGGAGGAACAGGCTTTTGGTCGGAATACCACTTCGCCGCAACACCCCACCACCCCGTGAGCTATCCCGGCATCGTGCGGGACTTCCAACATACATTTGCCGAGCTCCTGGCTCTGCCTTGTGACGTATTTCTTGGCGCCCACGGTGGCTATTTCGATATGCTCGCAAAACTGGACCGCTATCCCCAGGATGGACCCCGTGTTTTTATCGACCCTTCCGGCTATAAGAGTTTCGCCGCGAATGCCGAGAAGACGTTCGAGCAGGCGTTGATCAAACAGCCGGCGGCCACCGCACGCTGATCTTCGGCACTGCATCGATGAAGTGACTGCAGTCTAAGTTCACTTCTTTCCGAGCCGCCTGCCCGGAACCTCTACTCCATGCGCAGCGCACGCATCGGGTTCACACTGGCCGCACGTGCGGCCGGGATCGCCGAGGCCACCAGAGAAACCACCGCAATGCCCAGAATCGATAGCAGGTAGCTTCCTGCATCGAGGGGCTTTACGTTATACAAAGAAGCTGCCAGCGCGCGCCCAACCAGCATGGCCATTGGAAGTCCGATGATCACACCCAAAATCGTGAGCAGCATGCTTTCCTTCAAAATCATCCAGACCACCTGTTCCCGTCGTGCACCGATGGCCATCCGCACCCCGATCTCTGCTGTGCGCAGATTCACCCGGTAGGCCAGCGTGCCATAAAGCCCTGTCGCCACCAGCAGCACTCCCAGAAAACCGAAGAAGCCTGCTAGACGGGCGAAGAGCACGTGATCCGCAATCGTGGTATCGAACTGCTCGCGTTGCTTCATGGGACGAATCAATGGCAAGTTCGGGTCCATCTGCTGCACGGCTTTGCGCGCTGCGGGAAGGATGGCCAACGGGTCGCCGTGAACCCGCAACTCTACTTGCATTGGGCCAACGATCGGAATCTGCGCGTACATATACCAGGCCATGGGAATCGGCTCTTCGTCGATACTCCGGTATTTGTGATTCTTCACCACTCCGACAATCGTCATGGTGTACTCGCCATTGTCATTGCCGGTGGTGTGGCCGAGCGGATTCATGTTGGGCAGGAATCGCTTTGCAAACTCCTCATTGACGATCCCAACATGAGGCGAAGTCGGCGTATCTGAGTCGGCAAAGTCGCGGCCTGCAAGGACCGGAACACCGAGCGTCGTAAAGAACCCCGGCCCGGCGACGTTGTTGCGCACCGTTCTCGATGCGCCGTCCGATACATCGGGAAGCTTGCCATCGACCCGCATGTCACTGTTGTCAGACCACCCGGAGCCGATTCGCTCCTCCATGATCGTGACCGATTCGACCCCCGGCAATTCACGCAACTTGTCGATCAGCTTCAAGTAAAAGGCCCTCCCCTCCTGAAGAGAGGTGAAATTCGGCTTGAGTCCGAACACGACCAGGCCGTCCACCTTCATTCCCAGCGGAGTGTTCTCCAGATTGCGAAGCGAGCGAATCAGCAGCATGCCGGCAACCAGTAAAACCACGCACAAGGCCATCTGCAGGGTCACGATCGTTTTAGCGGAACGCGATTTTCCCACGTCCGTGTTGGAGGCGGCGGTCGAGGTCTTGAGAGCCAGTTCGGCTTTGCCGGCCATGGCGGTGCGCAAGGGCGCCAGCCCGAACAGAAGTCCTGCCACCACCATGATGGCGAATGTGAAAAGAAGAACCGTCTTGTCCGGGGCGAGGCTGGCTTCGATCTGTGCCCATCGACCAAGCAGCCGAGTCGCCAACTCCGCAAACGCCCAGGCAAGCGCACCGCCAGCTACCACCAGCAACATGCTCTCGGTCAGCAATTGTCTCAGCAATTCCATTCTTCCCGCGCCCAGAGCCTGGCGCAACGAGAACTCCCGCTGCCGCGCAGCATTGCGAGCCATTAGCAGCATCACCACGTTGGCGAGCGCGATGAGCAAAACCAGGCCCACCATCGCCATCAAGATGCGCAACGGGTTGCCGTATTGCTGTTCAAGACCAGGAAAGCTCTTCGCGTCAGAAAAGCTCAGAACCGGCGGTCTCTCCCCTTCCATGGGAGATCCAAGACCAATATAAGCGGCAGATTGAAAGAGCGGCTGCAGCCCCGCCAATGCCTGTTTCCGGCTGGTCCCGGGAGCAAGCCGGGCGATCATGCGCAGGCACCACCACGTCGGATTCGCAACGTACAACTTTCCATCTTCTGTTGGATTCCCCCAGGCGTTCAGCTCCGGCCGATTCTGCAACGGAATCCAGAAATCCGTCGACCCGCCCCCTTCCACACCTTCGAATCCTTCCGCGGAAACGCCAACAATCGTGATGGGAACGCTATTCACATAAAGCGTCGCACCCAGGATCTTCGGATCTCTTGCAAACCGGCGTGTCCAGTAGTTGTAGCTCAGCACGGCAACGGGAGCATGGTCCGTCTCGTCCTGCTCACTCAATCCGCGACCCAAGGGCACACTCACTCCCAGCCCGGAAAAGAATGTCCCGCTGACCATGTCGCCTTCCGCTTCTTCGGGCAGCGCCCCGAAGCGCACCGCGACTTTGCTCCCGGAAAGAGGAACGAATGCCATGACGGGCGCGACCCCCCGGCCCTGATGCCGCAGAGCATCGTAGACTGCGTAGGAGAAAGTTTGATTGGAATCGATTGTGCCCGTACCGCGGGGCGGATTGGATGTCCGCAAATACACGAGGTTGGCCGGATCGGAGACGGGCAGCGAACGAAGCAAGACCGCGTTCATCACGCTGAACACCGCCGTGTTTGCGCCAATGCCAAGAGCGAGCGTCAATATGGCGGTGATCGAGAATCCCGGGCTCTGCCACAACGAGCGCAGACCGAATCGAATGTCGCGCAGCAGCCGCTCCAGTCGCACCCATCGTCCCCGCAGATAGAAGCGCTCCTCCGCCGCTCGCGTATTGCCGAATTGCCGCCGCGACTTCCACCGCGCCTCATCTTCACTCAGACCTTCGCCCCGCAAATCCTCGGCCTCAAGCGCAAGGTGCGCCTCGATCTCTGCACGAAAATCCTCAGCACTCCGCTTGCGCTTGAACATACCTATGCCTCCTCGCCCAACGGTTCGCTGCCGGCATCCAGAATCAAGCCCATTGCCCGCGTCAAACGCCGCCACTCCCCGGTCTTTTCCGCAAGCTGCTCCCGGCCCTTCCGGGTCAACTCGTAGAATCGCGCCTTGCGGTTGTTCTCACTCACACCCCATTTGGCGCTGATCCACTTTTTGTCCTCCAGCCTTTGCAAGGCGACATAGAGCGAGCCATGGTCGACGAGAAACACCTCTTCCGACTGGCGTTGGATGATCCGCGCCACCCCTTGCCCGTGGCACGGGCCCATTAAAAGTGTTTTCAGAATCAGCAGGTCGAGCGTACCCTGCAACAGGGCAATGCGGTCGGAGTTGTTTTCTTGGGTAGCCATTCGACCCAAGTATCGGCTTGTTTGGGTAGAATGTCAACCCAAACGTGGATTTCCACGCTCCTACCGTTGTGGATCGATCCGGATCGCATCAATGGCTTGAATCAAAACCCGCCACCGGGCTTTGGTTCGCCCGATGCCGATCCCCGTTTGGTCAACTCTCGCATCAGGTCGACTTCCCGCTGACGGTAGGGTGCCCCATCCTGACGGAAGACCTCGTGAAACCACACCGTCGGCTGAGTCAGGACGTACGGGCGCTGCCAGGAATCCCAGGGAAGATAGGTCTGTGTCTTCCCTGCCACCAGGCCCCAGTTGATCGCGGCGACGTGATACTTGAGCGCTATCGGAAGAATCGTATCGAAGGTGCTTCCGTTGCCCCGGGCCATATATTCCGTGCAGATCAGCGGCCTGTGCAGCGGAAGAAGTTCCTCAATATGTGCTTGAAAAATCTCGGGCCAGTCGTAGTTATGGAAGGAGATAACATCGGACTCGCGCAATTGAATCTTGGTCGTTGCGCTTTCCTTTTCAGAATGGCTCCAGTCACCGTTCCACACCCCGCTGGTAAGCGGCTGCGTGGGATGCGCGGACCGTGCCCATGCGAACACTTTGGGCAGTAACTCATCCACACGTGCAATCTTGGCCGGGACATCCGCATCGTGATCGCCTCCGCCGTTGTCCGGCTCGTTCCACAGGTCCCACGCCAGAATGCGGTCGTCGTGCGCGAACGCACCCACGACCCCCTCCACATAGGCTCGCAACTCGGGCTCGACCGCTGCATCCATCAGCCGCCGCTTCCCTGGACTTTGTACCCACCCGGAGTTGTGCACACCGGGAATCGGAGGATGCTGCGGCCCCAGGTGCGGGTCCGTCTCCCAGCAGGAGTCAAACAGCACCAGCATCGGGCGGATGTGGTGCTTCGCCGCGATGTCAAGAAAGGTGTTCAGCCGCTGCGAAAACCCCGGCGCGTCGCTGATCCAAAGTTGATCTTGAAGAAACACGCGCATCGTGTTCATTCCGATCGACTCCGCCATGCCCAGTTCCTTGTCGATAAGGGCCGGGTTGAACGTCGAAGCCTGAAACATCTCCAGTTCGTTGATGGCATCGGAAGGAACGAAATTGGCGCCGACCAGCCACGGCTGTTGCTCGTACCAGGCATTCGCCCTGGCTTCGCTCCATCGCCCCGGGATCTGCTGCGCCATCGCCCCACTCAGCATGACGAGAAGCGCGAGAAGCAACTGGGCGGCAGAGAGAGTGAGCCGGCTCGGTTGGCGAAACCTCGTGGCGCACTGCGCGACTGCCCCGCGGCCGCCCGCACTTGCTCGATCGAATCCCATCTTCTTCATTCCGATCAGGTCCTTTGAGCTACCGGGGAACCGCACCGGCAGAGTGCTAGTGTAGCGCGATGGATGAACCGCCTGTGCATGGACGGCTCGCTGAAATCCAGCATGGACGCCCCTCGGCGGTTCATTCCCCGCGTTGGTGGGAAAGATTGGCGAAGCCGGGATGCATCCCGGCCCTGCACTTCAACCCACAAATGCCGAGCCCTGGAAGGTCGCGATCCTCTTTGAATTAGCCCTTCTCATTGGATCATGGGGCCGCCAGGCTCCGGGGACGAGACGGCCATGATTCTTGTTCGGTATCATTAGCTGCGGTTGCTAATCGCCGGAGACCGGGTGTGCGGGTTGGGTCAACTCCAATTTCAAGATCTTCAAAAACCATGCTTAGATTTTCAGCCGTCGGGGCCGTAATTTGCTGCCTCGTGCTGTCCCGGAGCCAGCTCGCCATTCATGCGGCGGCGACCCTGTCCCCGAGGCCCCTTGCCTTAGCCGCGAATCCTGCCGAAGAAAGCGATGGTGCCAAGGCCTATGCAGCCAATTGCGCCATCTGTCACGGCGACCACCGCGAAGGCAATCTTCCCGCTTTCCCCCCGCTTCTCGGCGTCGTTCATCACCTGAGCGATCCGCAGATCACGGAACTCGTCCACAAAGGCCAGGGGCGCATGCCGGGCATCCCCGACATTCAGGGCGCGGATTTAGTGGGCCTGCTGCACTTTCTCCACACCGAAGAAGAAACGGCGATCAAGCCATCGGGGGCCGAAACCGCAGGACAGCCCGCTTCTGCCCATGCCGAGGCGGGCCGAGACCTCTTTCAGCAGAATTGTGCTTTCTGCCACGGTCGGGACGCGATGGGCGGGGAAACTGGCCCGGACTTGACTCGCTCCAAAACGGTGCTTGCAGATCGCGATGGCGACGCAATCTCCCAGGTCGTCCGCGAAGGCCGCCCCGAGAAAAAAATGCCCGCCTTCAATTTTTCTGCCCCGGAACTAGAAGGGCTGGCCGCTTTCATTCATGGACAAGTGACTGCAGCTGAAGAGAACAAGGGAGGACGCCGCGGCGTCGACGTGGCCGACTTGCAGACGGGCAATCGCGACGCCGGCAAGCGCTATTTCGACGGCCCGGGCGGGTGTACAAAGTGCCATTCATCCAGCGGAGATCTGGCTGGAGTGGCGACTCGGTTGCAAGGATTGGCCCTCGAAGAACGAATGTTGTATCCACGCGGCGCCAAGAGCAGCGTGGCCGTGACGCTGCCTTCCGGCCAAACCGTCGCCGGAACCCTCGCCTATCTCGATGAGTTTACCGTTGCGTTGCGGGATAGCACGGGCAGCTACCACTCCTGGCAGACCGCCAAGGTGAAGTATAAGGTCGATTCCCCGGCTGAAGCGCACGTCGATCTGTTCGGCAAGTATACAGACGCCGACATTCACAACTTGATGGCTTACATGCAGACACTGCGCTGATCGATCGCTCGAACCAGTTGTCTCAATCAAAGATTGAAGAGGATGATCACAGGAATGAGATTCTGCAATGATGCTTGGCTGGTTGCTTTGGGCGGGGCTCTCCTCCTGGCTGCAGGACCGTCTCGAGCTTGTGCGCAGAGTCTCGCTCCAAGCGATCTGCTAAAGCCTCCAGCCGATAGCTGGCCCCTCTATCATGGCGATTACTCTGGCAGGCGGCACAGCCCGCTCAAACAAATCAACACGCGGAATGTGGGCGGACTGAGCCTTGCCTGGGCGTTCCAAAGCAATCAAGGCGCTCAGATCAAGTCCTCACCGTTGCTCGTGGACGGTGTCTTGTTCTTCACCGTGCCAGACAACGTCTGGGCCGTGGACGCGCGATCCGGGCACATGATCTGGCACTACCACCGTCCATCCAAAGGCGAACATATCGGGCATCGCGGTGTCGCCATGTACAAAGGTTGGGTCTACTTCACCACGCCCGATTGTCATCTGATCTCCCTGAACGCAAAAGACGGTACCGTCCATTGGGACAAGGTCTTTGCCGATACCAAGCAGGGCTATTGGTCCACCATGGCGCCGTTGGTTGTGGGCAATCATGTCGTCGTGGGGGTCGGGGGTGACCTGGATAATTTGCCCGGACTGTTGGCCTCGTTGGATCCGGAAACCGGGGAGATTCAATGGAAGTGGGAGAGCACTCCTCCCACCGGAACGCTCAATGCGACGACCGGCGGAACGACATGGATCACGGGAACCTACGATCCTGAACTCAATTTGATCTACTGGGGCACCGGCAACCCCACCCCGGTACTCAACGGCAATACGCGGCCTGGCGACGATGCGTACACCTGCAGCATCGTCGCGATCAATCCGGATACCGGCAAACTGGCCTGGGGCTTCGTGGTTTCGCCACACGATACCCACGACTGGGATGCAGTCGAAATCCCGGTCCTGGTGGACGCAAATTTTCACGGACAGCCGCGGAAGATGTTGATGCAGGCCGCGCGCAACGGGTACTTCTTCGTGCTGGATCGCGCTACAGGCAAGAGTTTGTTGACGGTTCCCTACGGCCCGGTCAACTGGGCCCTTGGCCTCGACAAACTGGGTCGGCCTATTCCCAATCCGGACAAGGAACCATTACCCGATGGGCGGCTGATTGCACCGGACGAGGGCGGGATGACAAACTTCCGCTCGCCTAGCTTCGATCCCCGGACCGGCCTGTTCATCGTGGATGCACATCCAAGCTACAGCCTCTACTTTTCAAAGCCAGCCGATGGAACCTATGGCTGGGCCGGCGCTGACTATGGGCTGTGGGGCAAAGGAGTCATCGAAGCCATTGACTACCAGACGGGCAAAGTCCGCTGGACCCACGAAGTCGGGCCCGGCGGCTCGGGCGCCGGAGTTCTCACCACCGATTCTGGATTGACGTTTACCGGCGACGCCGTGGGCAACGTCCTGGCTCTCGACACCAGCAATGGGAAAACCCTCTGGCATGCCGGCCTGGGCGATGCCATGGAAAGTTCTCCGATTACCTACGAACTGGACGGCCGCCAGTACCTGTTGACTGCCAGTGGCGGAGTTCTTTTTGCCTGGGCGTTGCCCCAGAACTCTTCGGCGCCGCATCCGGCCTTGCAGCATTGAGTGGACCTTCCGCATCTCTGCACGTCATTCCAGGTGACTCAACCAGGCTCGCGTTCCCGGATAACGGCACGACACGGATGCAACGCGCGAAGCCTCGACCAGAGCTTCCAGGAACCCGGCGCCGGAGCTGAGATAGAAGCAGAATGCGCCGTGAAAAAAGTCGCCGGCTCCCAGCGTGTCCACCACTTCAATCGGCGGAATGCGGATCCGGCCGTCGGAGGTCGGCGAAACGAACTGGATCGGCTCCGCTCCCTGGGTGATCGCGACATTGGCGACTCCGCGGGCTTTTAAATAGGCAATGATCTGTTCGGGAGTCGAACAACCCGGTGGTTTGAAGTCCGCGGAACAAATCGCGCAGTCGATGCTGCCGAGCAACTCCTCGGTCCCGTCCTTCCAACTCCCACCATCCAACACGGTGCGCATTCCATGAGCCCGCGCCGCCTTGGCCCATGCCTGGCACGCGGGCATAAAGTGTCCATCCACCAACAAGACACCGGCCCCCTGCAGCATGGCCTCGTCGGCGCGAACGGCGGGTACAGCCATGCGGCTGGCATTTGCTGAGATCACGTTGCGCCGCCCAGCTTTGTCGATCGAGATTGAAGAGACAACAGGCGCTTCTGCGAACTCGGGATGGATGTCGGAAAGCTCAATCGAATACTGTTTGAACTCCTCATGCAAGGTGTGCGTCAGCGCGTGCCGTCCGACCGCTGTTACCAGCACCGCCTTGCCTCCGAGATGCGCGAATAGAATCGACGCGTTCGTGGCGGGTCCGCCCACATACAAATCCTGGCTCCGCGCAACAACTTTCGAATCGGACGCCGGAAACTCATCCACACTGTAGACGACGTCAATGGTTGCGAGTCCTACGAAGATTCCCTTTGCCACAATCCCTCTCTTCTTGAGCACTGTTCGCAATCGTTTGGCTCGTAAGCTGCCACCGACCTGTGGCACGGAAGCCAGTTTCGTTGGCAGAGCGATGATCGTTCAACGCAGACTTGCAGGCGGCGAAGTCACTCTCAACAGCCGCTCGTATACGGTCTGCGGCAACTCAACTCCAGCCGCCGCGATATTCTCTTCCAAATGCGGCACGGACGAAGTTCCCGGAATCGGCAGGATCAACTTCGACCGGCGCAGCAGCCAGGCTAAAGCCACCTGCAAGGCCGTCGCACCCAGCTCTTGCGACACCGCGTCCAACACCTCGTGCGCCTTCCTGTTCTGACCAAGTGGCGCCCACGGAATAAACGCAATTTGATTTTGTTCGCAATGGTCCAGTAGATAGTCCCATTCCCGGTCGGCGAAGCTGTAACGATTCTGCACGGAGACGATCGGTACAATCCGGCGCGCCCGTTCAAGATGTTCGAGGGTCACATTGGAGAGGCCGACATGGCGAATCTTTCCCTGCCCCCGTAACTGCGCCAAGGTCTCCATCGATGCGTCGAACGAAACGGCGGGATCCGGCACATGCAGCTGATACACATCGATTCGTTCAAGGCGAAGCCGTTTCAGGCTTCCCTCCACGGCGGCACGCAAGTGGTCCGGACTCGCATTATGCACCCACTGCCCCGGACCAACCCGCCCCCAGCCCCCTTTGGTGGCGACAACAAGCCCGTCTGGATACGGCGCAAGAGCCTCGGCGATCAACTCCTCTGACACAAACGGGCCGTACGAATCGGCGGTGTCAATGAAGTTGACTCCTAGCTCCACAGCGCGCCGCAGGGTTGCCAGAGCTTGATTTCGATCCTCGGGTGGACCCCACACTCCTTTCCCGGTGAACCGCATGGCGCCAAAGCCCATCCGATTCACGGCACAGTCGCCAAGCAAGATCGCGCCCGCGCGTCCGGCCGTGACACATTCGTTGCCGATACTCATTTCACAACCTCCCATGCACTTGGATGAGCAATCGCCGCAAGCAGCGGCCCAAGCTGCCCGCTCGTCGAGAAAAATCCTGACAAAACGGGTGGATTTGAATCCACGCTTCGATCAGGCCAACGAAAATCCATGAATGGACTCCGATCCGCTTGATCGCAGCGGCCCTTACTCTCGATCCTTGGCCCCATCGCCCAAACCCCGGAGAACTTTGACCACGCCCCGCTTGCGCACCTTTGCAGCGCCCTTCTCGGAACGGCTATGCTTGCCCGTCGGGGCGACCGCCGGCTCAGAAGGCGGCACAACCGGTTCCTTCTCGACGAGCGGCACCCAAAAACAGAAACTTGTGCCTTTGCCCAAGGTGCTGCGCGCTTCAATGCCCCCGCCGTGAGCCAGGAGGATAGCGCGGCTGATGGCCAATCCCATGCCCGAGCCTTTATTTCCCTTCTGTACACCGCGCTTTCCGCGGTAGAACTTCTCGAAGATGAGGGGAAGATCGACGGCATCGACGCCTGGACCGTTGTCTTCGACGCTAAACTCCAGCCGCATCGGGGTGCGCCAACTCTTCAACTTGATGCGGCTCCCAGGTGGAGTGTGACGCGCGGCATTTTCCAGAAGGTGGCGGAGAACCCGGGCAAGCAGGTGCGGGTCGAACCAGGCCGCTTCTTCTCCCCCTTCCATCTCGATAACCACCTGATGCGCTGCCAGGCTCTTGCGCGACTCTTCCACAGCGTGTTCGAGCAGTGCGCGCGCGTGATGAGGAGCAATGTGTACCTGCACCACATTCGCATCGATCTCCGCCATCTCGACTGCTTCACCAATCAGCTGATCCAGGCGGGATGCCTCTTCATCCACGATGCTCACCAGGTCAAGCCGCGCGGCCTCGTCAAGGCCGACAGACCCGAGCAGCGTCGTCGCTGCGGCACGGATCGAAGTCAGCGGTGTCCGCAATTCGTGGGTCAGCGAATCGATGAGCGCCGTTCGAAGACGCTCTCCCTCCCTCGCAGCTTCCATCCGGGCAGTTGCCTCGATGGCGAGCGACCGCGCCAGGGCAATGGCCACTTGGGCGCTCACCGCCGTAGCAACCTCGCGAGACAGCAAAGAGGGGCGCCAGGCGAGTCCTCCCAAAGTCCGCATGCCAAGTGTAAGGGGAGCCGTGTAGAAGCCTTCGCTCAAGGCGACTGTAGGGTTCTGGCCATGGATTGCTGCGCGCAGGCTGCTCTGGACGCTTGGTGGCAAGTCAATCGTGGAGCCGTAAAAGCGCTCTTCCTCCTGGACATACAGGATCACACCGTCCAAAGCGAAGATCCGGCGAACCATGCCCGGAAGATCGTGGACCAACCGTGCCGCATCGTCGTGGAGCATCATCCCCTGGCTCAACTCGTAAAGCCGCTCCACATCCTCGCGGCGCTGCTCGGCCTGCCGGGTTTGACGCCGGGCCCGCTCGGCGACACGACTGACCACTAGACAACTGGCAAGAAACGAAACCATTGCCACGTAGGCTTGTGGCCCGGAGAGTTGGAAGGAGCGCAAGGGCGGCAAGAAGAAATAATCGAAAGCGGAAGCACAAAGGACGGCCAGGTAGAGCGACAACCAAATACCCGCCTGCGTGGCGGCCCACACAACCAGGACCAGGAATACCAATCCGGCTTCGGTCGAACTCGCCCCCAGCTTGACCAGCGTAAACGTGGCGGCGATTGCTGTGCCGGTTGCGGCTAGCCAGCGAAGAACGGGTTTAACCGGGTTCAAGTGTTTCATCCCTATCCTCAACGGAATCATATCCTGCGAGCCAATGATGTAAGCTTCCGTTGGAAGCTGAGATTATGCCAGGCAGAATCCTGATCATCGACGACGAACCGCAAATCACCCGTGTGCTGCGGGCGTCTCTCTCCGCACAAGGCTACGATGTTAGAACGGCGAACGATCCCGAGGAAGGCTTGCAGGTCTATCGCGACTGGAGCCCCGACCTCGTGATGACCGACCTGATGATGCCGGGAATGTCCGGCGTGGACGTCACCCGCTCGATCCGCGCCCGCGGCGCGACCCCGATCCTGATTCTCTCCGTGCGCGATCATGAGCGATCCAAGGTGGAAGCTCTCGACGCCGGCGCCGATGACTATGTAACCAAGCCGTTCGGCATTCAGGAACTGCTGGCGCGCGTGCGCGCCCATCTCCGCCGCGCACCGGAGCGGACCGAGTCGGCCATCGAAGTCGGCGATTTTGTCCTTGATGAGAGCGCCCACTCGATCTCCGTTCTCGGCAAACCGATTCATCTCACGCCGAAGGAATTCGACCTTCTTATCCATCTCGCGCGTCACGCCGGCAAAGTCATGACTCACCGTGCTTTGCTCACCTCAGTCTGGGGCGTGCAGTCCGCCCATCAGCCCGAGTATCTGCGCGTCTTCGTCGGCCAGGTCCGCAAGAAACTGGAAGCTGAAACCGGAAAACAGTACATCCAGACCGAGCCGTGGGTCGGCTACCGTTTCATTCCTGAAGGTTGGAACGAAGCCGACGCTTAGACCGCACCTCGGTGTCCATCCTCTGCCGCCATCCCCGCCCGCGTTTGCCGTCGACGGCGTGCCACGCGGCCGTCTGATTTGCCTTGCGCACCGTTCGTTCCATCGAGTCGTACCTGGCCCCGCCTTCCTGTTGACTCCTGTGGTTCGCAAATCTCGGGAGATTACCGGCATTTATCCGAGTTTCTTCTTCATGGAGTTCTTTTGAGAGATCCGCCCTTATGTTTTCTTTAGGAATCCCTTGCGTGAGTCATACCCCACCGGAGCCAAGATTAGTCATGTGCGCCCAGGGTCGCGCACGCCTCGCGGTACCCTTTGACCTCGACCCGGAACTGTGAGATTTGCAATGCAAGATCTAACCATGCTGCTGTTCACGCTCGTTTTCTTTGTCCTGGCGTTCCTCTACGTCAAGGCATGCCAGAAGTTGAGGTAATCGCCATGCAAATCGATGTCATCACCGTGGTCGCCCTCATTCTGTCTGTCTTGTTGCTGGGGTATTTGGCGCTTACCCTGCTTTTCCCTGAAAGGTTCTGAAATGTCCGCCAATGGCTGGTTGCAGTTTGCTGTTTTTTCTGTGATTCTGCTGGCGTCCGTTCGGCCGGTCGGTTCCTACTTGGCCCGGGTGCTCGAAGGAGAGCGCACCTGGCTGGATCGAATCTGCCGGCCTCTCGAACGCGCCATCTATAAACTTTCCGGTGTGGATGCATCGCGCGACATGAACTGGCGCGAGTATGCCTTCGCCCTTCTCGGATTCTCCGCGGTCAGCCTCGTCCTCACCTACCTGATCGAACGTCTCCAGGCGCACCTGCCGTGGAATCCCCAGGGACTGGTCAATGTGGGGCCCGATCTGGCATGGAATACGGCCGCCAGCTTCACGACCAACACCAACTGGCAGTCGTACACGCCTGAGACCACGATGAGCTACCTCACTCAGATGGCGGCTCTGGCAACCCACAACTTTTTCTCGGCGGCGACCGGCATCGTGGTGGCCTTTGCGCTGATCCGCGGCATCAAGCGAACCGCTTCAGCCTCTTTGGGCAATTTTTGGGTGGATATGACGCGCACGATGCTGTACGTGCTCATCCCCGCTTCTATCCTTTATGCTCTGCTCCTGGTGGGACAGGGCGTACCCCAGAACTTGCATGCCTACGCCACCGCGCACCCGCTGGAGCAACCCTCCCAGACCCAGACCATCGCCCAGGGACCGGTCGCCTCGCAGGAAGCGATCAAGATGCTGGGCACCAATGGCGGCGGGTTCTTCAACGCCAATAGCGCCCACCCTTACGAGAACCCCACACCGTTCTCCAACTTCTTGCAGATCCTCTCTATCTTCATCATCCCGGCCGGGCTCACCTACACCCTGGGCCGCATGACCGGATCGCCCGGACACGGTTGGGCCGTGCTGGCGGCCATGTTTATCTTGTTCGCGGCTGGCTTCACCGCCGTCTACTGGGCCGAGGCGCATCCCCACCCGTTGATCCACGGGGTCGCTCAGTCTCGGACAATCACCGCTCCTGGCGGCAACATGGAAGGAAAAGAAGTCCGCAATGGCATCGCCGAGAGCGCACTTTTCGCGACCGTGACCACCGATGCCAGCTGCGGCGCGGTCAATTCTACCCACGACAGTTTTACAGCTCTGGGCGGCATGGTCCTGCTCACCAACATCATGCTCGGCGAGGTGGTCTTTGGCGGCGTGGGCTCGGGGCTCTACGGAATCCTGATCATGGTGGTGCTCTCTGTATTCATCGCCGGGCTCATGGTCGGGCGCACTCCGGAGTATCTGGGCAAGAAGATCGAATCCTACGACGTGAAGATGTCCATGCTTTATGTGCTCATCTTTCCGCTGATTATCCTCACGCTGACCGCGGTCTTTGTCCTTTCTCCCAAGATTGGTCTTCCCGCGCTTACCAACCCGGGCCCCCATGGTCTGACGGAAATCCTCTATGCGTTCACCTCCTCGGTGGGCAATAACGGTTCAGCCTTCGCAGGCCTGAACATTCCGGTCAATCCCAATACACAGTGGTGGTACAACGTGTCGTTGGGCTGGGCCATGCTCGCCGGACGATTCCTCATGCTCGTGCCCGTGCTGGCGCTGGCCGGCAATCTGGCCCAGAAGAAAAGCGTTCCACCCTCGCCGGGAACTTTTCCCGTAAACGGCTCGCTGTTCACCGTGCTCCTGGTCGGCGTGATCGTGATCCTCGGAGCTTTAACCTTCTTCCCGGTGCTGAGTTTGGGGCCGATTCTCGAACATTTGCTGCTGAATGCCGGGCAGGTCTTTTAACCGGAATCGAGGTACTGACTCCGGGCGGAACGAACTCGGTACGAACTTTGGCGACGGTTGCGTGCGCGCCTTGTAGACAAAAACCGATCGCGGCCGGATGGGCCTTCGAGAGGAATGGAACGGACAGTCATGGCTGATAAAAAAAGTCTCTGGAACACCGAAATCATGCGTCAGGCGCTGCTTGACTCGGTTGTGAAGCTCGATCCCCGCTGGATGGTCAAGAACCCGGTGATGTTTGTCGTGGAAGTGGGCAGCGTCCTGACCACACTGCTCCTCGTCGACAACACCGTGCATCACCGCGCCGGGTTCGGCTTCAACCTGCAGATCACCCTGTGGCTCTGGTTCACCGTCCTGTTCGCCAACTTCGCCGAAGCCATGGCCGAAGGACGCGGCAAGGCCCAGGCCGATACCCTCCGCAAGGCCAAGGGTGAGACCATCGCCAAGCGCTACAGGGACGACGGCAGCTTTGAAGATGTGGCGAGCGGACTTCTCCGCGCCGGCGACGTGATCTACGTCGAGTGCAACCACTACATTGCCGGCGACGGCGAAGTGATTGAAGGCGTCGCGTCGGTCGACGAGTCCGCGATCACCGGAGAGTCCGCACCAGTCATTCGCGAAGCCGGCGGCGACCGGTCAGCTGTCACAGGTGGAACCAAGGTCCTGTCAGACTGGATCAAAGTCCGCATTACTTCCAATCCCGGTGAGACGTTTCTCGATCGAATGATCGCACTGGTCGAGGGTGCAACTCGGCAGAAGACCCCCAATGAGATTGCCTTGAGCATTCTTCTCTCCGGGCTGACCATCGTATTCCTTCTGGCCGTGGTCACCTTGCAGCCCTTCGCGATCTACTCCAAAGCGCCGCAGTCGCTGTTTGTCCTGGTTTCGCTGCTGGTGTGCTTGATCCCGACCACCATCGGCGGCTTGCTCTCGGCCATCGGCATAGCCGGCATGGACCGCCTGGTGCAATACAACGTGCTGGCCATGAGCGGGCGCGCCGTGGAAGCCGCAGGCGACGTGAACACACTTCTCCTCGACAAGACAGGCACCATCACCCTCGGCAATCGCCAGGCTACCGAGTTTTTGCCCGCGCCCGACGTCAGCGCTGAGCGCCTGGCCAACGCCGCCCAGCTCTCTTCCCTGTCCGACGAAACCCCCGAAGGACGTTCGATCGTCGTTCTGGCCAAGGAGAAGTACAACCTGCGCGGGCGCGATATGGGCGGCATCCACGCCGAGTTTGTTCCCTTCACCGCGCAAACTCGCATGAGCGGCGTCAATTTGCCTGGCACGCGCATCCGCAAAGGCTCCGTGGACGCGATTGCCCGCTTTCTTGAAGAGCAGGGCTCTTCGCTCCCACAAAAGGTCCGCGACCATGTGGAAGAAGTGGCGCGCCAGGGCGGAACTCCGCTCGTTGTCGCCGAAAACTCGGCCGCCCTTGGCGTCATTCATCTCAAAGACATTGTGAAGGGTGGACTCAAGGAGCGGCTGGCAAGGCTCCGCGCCATGGGTATTCGCACCATCATGATTACCGGCGACAATCCACTAACCGCTGCGGTCATTGCGCGCGAAGCCGGCGTCGACGATTTCCTCGCCGAAGCCAAGCCCAAAGACAAGATGGACCTGATCAAGCGCGAGCAGGGTAAAGGCAAGCTCGTCGCGATGACCGGCGACGGCACCAACGACGCGCCGGCCCTGGCGCAGGCCGACGTGGGCGTCGCCATGAACTCCGGCACGCAGGCCGCCAAGGAAGCCGGGAACATGGTCGATCTCGATTCCAACCCGACCAAGCTCATTGAGATTGTGGAGATTGGAAAGCAGCTCCTCATGACCCGCGGAGCCCTCACCACGTTCAGCATTTCCAACGACGTGGCCAAGTACTTCGCCATCATTCCCGCCATGTTTGCTGGAGTTTTCCCCGTCCTGAATGCGCTGAACATCATGCACCTGGCCACGCCCCAATCGGCCATCCTGTCGGCGGTCATCTTCAACGCGCTGATTATCGTGGCCCTCATTCCACTCGCGCTCAAAGGCGTAAAATACGAGCCCAAAGCCGCCGACATCTTGCTGCGCAACAACCTGCTCGTCTACGGCGTGGGCGGAATCATCGTGCCCTTCATCGGCATCAAGGCCATCGACCTCTGTTTGGTCGCAATTCACCTCACCTAACCGCGATCGCATCCGGTGCCCCACCGTTGGCAGATTGCGCGAAGGGTGGGCGACATCCAAATCAGCAAGGAGTATCACCGTGCACGGTTCAACCATTCTCACTCCCGCCGCCGCAAGCAGCCCTATTTCGAAGAGCAGCCATTCCGTGTGGAGAACCTCAGTCCGCTTCACCCTCGTGGCCACTGCACTTGTAGGGCTTGGCTACCCACTCCTGGTTACGCTGCTCGCCGGCGCGATCTTCCCCCACAAAGCCGCCGGCAGCCTGATTCTGCGCGATGGCTTGGTCATCGGGTCGGAGTTGCTGGCGCAGAGCTTCACCTCGGACCGCTACTTCCATCCCCGGCCGTCCGCGGCAGGAAACGGCTATGACGCCACCTCCTCCGGGGGATCGAATCTAGCCCAATCCAACAAGGTCCTGGTCGATCGGCTGCAAAGCTCTATCGACAAACTGTCGGCAGAGAATCCTGGAAAGCCGGTTCCGATCGATCTGGTCACCACCTCAGGATCGGGACTCGACCCAGACATCACGCCGGATGCCGCCTTCTTTCAAGCGCCGCGCATTGCCAAAGCCCGTGGCCTCTCGGCCGACCGTGTTCACCAGCTCATCGACGAACACATCACACCACGGCAGCTCGGCGTGCTCGGCGAGCCACGCGTCAATGTGCTTGCCCTCAATCTCGATCTCGACAAACTCGCCAAGTAGAACGCTCCCGCTCACTGCTCCCAAAAACACCACGGCCCTCTCGATGAGAGGGCCATGGTGTCTTCGTCGAAACAGCCGGCCTTGGCATTTTTGCTGTTGACCTCCGTGCCCCACCCTTTCCGCTTCTTCCTGCGGAAAGGGTGGGAAGCCTACGGTATTCAGGTCTGCACCATGTCCAACGATGCGCTAATTGACGACCACGGTGAAGGTGACGGCAGCCGGCGCGCTCGTTGGTGCGGGTGACCCGGTGCCGGTCACGGTGAACACGTAGGTCCCCGCCGCCGTTCCGGGGTCTTTCGTGGTTGTTCCGCCGCCGCCCCCCCCGCCGCCGCATGCGGCCAAGCTGCCCAGAGCGGCCAGCGCAAGGACCATCCCAAGCATCGACTGCAACCGGCGCCGCTTTGCCGGGATCCCGAAGAAGATCAGTAGAGCCAGCGCGGCGCCGCCGCCCGCCCCGGTCCAACCCCTGCCACTGCGGTTAATCTTGGGATAAGTGAGCTCTGAGGAAACCGCGGCGATGGTCTCCACCGAAAACGTCGTCGTCGACCCCATCGACTGGGCCGCCGAGCTGAACGCGCAGATCGGACTATCGGCGGAACTATTCGTCGGCCCGGAGGTCTGCTTGCACGTGAACGCCACCGTTCCTCCGTAACCAAGCACCGAGGCCAAGACCACCGTGTCGGTTGCGGTCCCACCCGGAGCCACCGTCGCCGGCGATCCGGTCGCCGAACCCAGCGTCATGGTGAACGTGGATCCGGGGTTGTTCACTGTCACCTGCACGGTCCCAGTTTCGGTCAGGCTGCCCGAGGTTCCCGTCACCGTCAAAGCATATGGTCCGCCGGAAGAGGCGTTCGTCACAACCGTCAATGTCGCTGTGACTGCCGTGGCGGCGGTGATGTTCACCGAAGCTGGACTGGCGCTGCAGGTCAGAGGGCTCGGCGCCGAGCACGTCAATGCGACGGTCCCGGTGAAGCCCCCGGAGGGCGTGAGGGTCAACGCGGTTGTATTGGCGGTTGTAGCCCCAGCAGTCACTGTGAAGGCCGTGCCGGAGATGGAAAACGAAGGCGTGGCCGCAACCGCAGCAAAACCATTGACTACGTTGGCTACATTCAGAGATCCCAGGCCCGTCGACAAGTCGTACCCAACAGCCGCATCCACTCCCTTCAAGATGCCGACTGTGTCACCGGAGTGCGTCGGCGTGCAGTTAGTCGATTTCACCCCAGCCTGCACATCGCCGGCCACATACGTCGGCGTGCCGGTGGTGTCGACGATACCCCCATTGGCAGCTCCGTAGTCGCAGGGGGTCGAGATGGTTCCCGTGTCAATGTCATTGAAGTAGCAGGACGTGCTGCCGGCAGTCACGCTCTCCGAACTGCAGCTGGAGTAAGTTTCCGTGCCCGCCAGCGTGTACAACTCGGCGTTGGGGCTTCCCTGTGCGCTGCCGGTCTTTTGATTGATGAGGGCCATCACGCCGGCCATGGCGGGAGTCGCCACCGAGGTTCCACCAATCTCTTGTGCCGTCGGCTCCGTCGTCTGGGTGGCGGAGGTCACGCAGGCGCCATTCGCGGAAACGCAGATCAGATACGCGCTGCCAAGGAACCCGTTGGAAGAAAAGAAGGAGACGTCGGGAAGGTCGCGCACTCCGTCGCTGATGGTGTGCCCGGCCTGCCAGCTCGGCTTGGCCCATCCGCTGGTGCAAGTTCCGGCGCCCGATGCTGCCGTGGTGTTGGTCGAGCACTGGCTGGCTCCGCCGCCACCACCGATCTCATCTACAAAATAGGCAATATCGGCCGGGTTGCCGTTGCTATCGTTATAGTTTTGGAAAATAGAAATTGCGTCCGTGGCAATGAACTCGCATGCCGTTTCTGCGTCTGTTACCGCAGTCCCTGCGTACTTAACTGTCGTCGCATCCGATTGCAAGGAAGTCAGTGCAATTGGATTGGTGCACATATCGTTCCAGGGAATCTCGGGAACATATCCAGCTGCGCTGGCGCCCGTCGTGGAACTATTGCTGGACTTCCAGTAAGGTGAGGCCGTCGAGCCCCAGTTGAAATCCGTCCCGCCCACCGCGGTGTCGTACTGCGAAGAGGCAAGCCCGTTGACGGCGAGCCCGTACTGAGCCGCCCATGGCTCCCCGTACGTCGAGCTTTGTCCGGCATCGCAAAGCGCCGCGCCCGAATCACCGCTGGCGACGAAAACCGCAATGCCCTCCGACGCCGCGGACTGCCAAAGCGTGTTGTAGAGTGCATTGCCCGCCGTGCCTTCCGCTAATTCGCACGCGCCGTAACTGACGCTGAGAATCGGTGCGGTCTTGTTCTGCACCACGTAATCGGCAGAGTCGTACACGGTGTCGTCCGTTGTCGAAATGGCGCCGGAGATGACAAGCGTGATCTGCGCCCCCTTGGCCACCGCTCCCGACCACTCCACATCCAGCGTGTTCTCAGTCAAATCGCTGTCGCAGGAGCTCGCCGCATTCGCGCAATCGCCGGGGTCAGACCCGTGGGCAACAATCACCTTCGGCTGGTTCGAAGCGGTATAGGCCGGAAGTCCAAACGTGCTGCGGAAAGAAGTAACGTCCGCCAGGTTGATGTTGCTGGTCCCAGCAATGGCGATCTTTTGCCCGGTACCATCGATCGCCGAACTCGCATTCCAAAGCGGCAAGACGTTGTAAATGGTGGCGAAGTCGTAGGGCGCAACGTCTTCGACCGTATACGCGGAGCTTCCCGAGCCTACATTGATTCCGAACTCCGGGTGAGCCAGGGATGGGCTTGGCTTGCCGCCTGACGCTTCGGCCGTTCGTTGCCACTTGCCGAGTTGCTTGTTGAATTGCACATGGCTTCCCAACTTGTGCATGGGACGGGGAAAGAAGTTATGCAGACCCTTGACGCCGACGAGGGCCGGTGCGATGGCCGCCGGAACCTGGGGATCGGTCATATTCGCAATGTGCGTTACCCCCCCGGCCAGCAGGTTGTGAATCTCCGTGCGGAAGGTAGCCTCGACCTGTGCGGCATGACCGCTGAAACGGATCGCCATCCGATCCTTGCTGACCCCATCGACGGAAAACCCATGTCCGGCCAGCCAATTCGAAAGGGTTTGAATATCTGTTTGAGAAGGCCCGAAGAACTCACCCACCTGGGCCGGTTCCAGCCAGCGATGGAAATCCGGCGAGTGGGGATCGTATTGGCCCGCGACAAACTTGTCGAACGCCGCCTGCTGCTCCGGGCTCCGGCTCAGGACAAGAATCAGATCGGTCATGGGCAGATCCGGACTCACCCGTCCCAGGTCGTTGACCGCATTGACCGCCGGGTGCGTGTTGCCCTTCAGCGTAACCAGTTGCCCCTCATCGATTTGACTCACAATGCGGGGAACAGCGGAGGTCGCCTGCGGGTGCGCCGCCATCGCGGACAGCAAGAGGATGGCGGACGCCATGAGAGGGTAAGCACGCAACGTACGAATCATTGTTTTCCTCTTCTCTTTGTTCGGAGACGACGGTTTGTGTAGGCGATATGTTTCGGTTCCAATCAAAATACCACGCTCCGGTGAAAGCTGTATGTCACACGTTCGAAGCATGATTGCCCCGGCCACTCGACAGACCATAGCCGCGATGAGCCGTCGCTGGTCACCTCTGGGTAATCCGGTGGTTCTTGGACGTTGCGGCCCCCGAAACGGTGCCTCGAAAAACGGCAGGGAGCCTTCAATCAGACTCCCTTTCAGGCCTTCGTCGTCCTAGCAGCGTTTGCTCCGCTGCTCAGACGGGCGAAGTCACTCCTTGACCGGGATCACGATGGCCTTCTCCAGCTGAATGTGGCCCTCCAACTGCGGGTCGGCGGAGGAGCGGCTTACATGCACCGTAAAGCTGCCGGCATTTGCATGCCACGCGGCGGCCTTCTCGTCGTACCACGTAAAGCTCCGTGCATCGAGGGGAACAGTGACATGCCGCGTCTGTCCCGGATCCAGAACTACACGCGAGAATCCTTTCAATTCCTGCGGCGGCCGCGGAACCGAGGGGTGATCTTCGCCCACGTAGACTTGAGCCACATCGGCTCCCGCGCGGCTCCCGGTGTTCGTCACATCGAAGCTGACCTCGTAGGAGCCCGTGCCAGCTCCGGGCTTCACTTCGAGGCCGGCGTACTTGAATGTTGAGTACGATAGCCCGAACCCGAAGGGGAACAGCGGCTTCACCCCGTTATGTTCATAGCCCCTGTACCCTACAAAGATCTCATCTTTATAAGGGACTGTCAGCGTTCCCGGCGTGGGGTAGTAGTAAGGATAGGATGGGTTGTCCTTCAGGGCGCGTTCCCAGCTGATCGGCAGACGGCCCGATGGATTCACATCGCCGAAGACGACTTCGGCAAACGCCGTTCCGCCTTCCTGTCCGGGATACCAGTTCTCCAGCAGGGCCGCGACATGGTCAATCCACTTCGAAGCGTCCACCGCGCCCCCGGAGGTCACCGTCACAATGGTGTTGGGGTTCACCGCTGCGACCTTCTCAATCAGCTCCTCCTGCCCCGGAGGCAGTTGGAACTCGCGATCGGCGCCTTCCGTTTCGATCTGAGCGTTGTAGCCCACGGCCACAATCACGGCATCCGCCTTCTTCGCCAATTCAATCGCCGACTGGTTGACCAGGGTGCCTTGCTGGGCGATGCCGATCTTCACAGCGGTTCCCGTGAAAGCAGCCGTCTCGAAGACCTCCAGAACCACCTTGTGTGGTCCCGGAGTGAAAGGCACGACTCGCTGAGCCAGGGCGAACTTGGGAACTTCGGAATGATCAATCACCGGCTTGCCGTCGATGCTGAGCCGATACTTGCCCTGGTTCTCCACAAAGACCACGAAATCACCGGCGTTCCGGGCCTGGTAGTAGCCCGTCCAGCGGTCAAAGCGCGATGCCCCACCCGGGTTCATGAAACCTTCCAACTGATCGGCCGTGAGCATGTTGATCAGGTCACCGATATCCGGGTTGTCGAGCACTCCGCCTCCCGCGTTCGCCGTCATCTCCGTGCGGGTAGCAATCGGCTTGCCGGAGAACTCCTTGTTGTCAAACGTCTCAACTGTCAGCCCCGGAACCGGTTTGTCCGGCGACAGCAAGAACCCTGAGCGCATCGCCAGGATCCCCAGGCTGGGAAGGCCCTTGTCGTACACCACGTTTCCTTGGAGTCCAAGGCGGTCGCTCACCCCTTTGAGCATGCTGACTTCGGAAAAGGTAGGAACCTGGCCGCTGCCACCCGCTGTGGGAATCGCCGGGAAAGCATCCGGCCCAATCACGGCGATGGTCTTCATCTTGCCTGGGTTAAGCGGCAACAGGCCGCCTTGGTTTTTGAGGAGCACGATGCCTTCGCGCGCGCCTTGCAACGCCGCGACGCGGCCCTGCTGGTTGTAGCGCGGAATGCTCGCGTCCAGAGGGTCGTGGCCCATCCATCCAAATCGATACGCGTTGCGCAGAATGCGGCGGATCTTGTCGTCGATATCGGTCTCTTTGACCTTCCCCGCTTTGACCGCCGGGACCAGCGTCTTCACGTTCATGTAGGTGCCGAACGGCATCTCCAGGTCCATGCCCGCATTTGCCGCGGCAACCCCATCGTGCGTGGCCGTCCAGTCGGACATGATGACCCCGGGGAAACCCCATTGCTGCTTGGCGATCTCGACATTCAAGTGATGGTTCGCGGTGGCATGTTCGCCATTGATCAGGTTGTACGAATCCATAATGGACCCTACATGCGCGCGCTTGACGGCTGCTTCGAACGCAGGCAGGTAAATCTCCCGCAGTGCCCGTTCACTGACCACAGAATCGGACGTAAAGCGGAAGTACTCCGAATTATTGGCCGCATAGTGCTTGATGGTTGCGCTGACACCCTGCGATTGGACACCGTTGATATAACCGACCGCGGTCTCGCTTGTCAGAAGCGGATCCTCGCCGAAGTACTCGTAGTTGCGCCCATTGAGGGGTGCCCGGTAAATGTTCACACCGGGCCCCAGCAAATAACTCGCCCCGCGCGACCGCGCATCGCGTCCAATCTGCGCACCCACCTGCTCGGCAAGCTCGCGATCCCAAGTGGCCGCCAGACCAATGCCCGCCGCGTAGGCGGTTGAGGGCGGAGGGATATGCGCTCCCACCGGCCCATCGCTCATGCGGAAGGACGGAATCCCCAGTCGCGCCAGGGGCGCGGACGACATCATGGTTGACCCGGACAGCATTTCGATCTTCTCTTCCAGGGTCATCTTCGCAATCGTTTCGTTGATCTTCTTTTCATCCTCCGGCGTCTGTGCATGCCCGGTAATCCCGCAGACAACCATGAGGAGAGAGAAGTACGCAAGAATCCTCAGGAACACGGGTTTTTGCCTGTTCGAGTGCATGTTGCCTCCTGAAATTGGAACCGGGCTATTCTATTCCAAGAGGCCTCGCCATCGTGAACGCACAGTCGCAACGCACATCGAGGAAAAGCGCTCTTGTCCATTCCGGTAACCCGCGAACAAAATGCGCTTGCTCACCGAATTCAATTGGAAAGACGCACTTTGTCGCCAAATCCAGGTTGGTATCGAAACCATCGGGTGGGAACGCACCCACGCTGGGCCACGACGCCTGTTTATAAGATAGTAAGCACCGAACCACCCTGCGAACCCGAGTCGAAATTGCAATAGACAATTCGTCTCTCTATCGAATAGCATACTGTTTCGGTCTTCGGACCTCGGCAGACCTTAAGCGCAGTTCTTCGCTTCTTGCCTCTGGTTCGGCGGTTCACCGTGTTCAACCATCGGGCTATGCTTCAAGCGAAAGGCTATGCGCATGACAAACTCCAGCTCAGCACTGTTTGACCGGGCCGTCCAAGCTTTGGACGCATTCCAAATCGAGATCCCTTCCTGGGGATTTGCCAACACCGGCACCCGCTTTGGAAAATTTGTCCAGGCAGCGGCAGCTTCCACGATTGAAGAGAAGTTTGCCGACGCGGCGGAAGTCAACCGCCTCACGGGCGTCACACCGACCATGGCCCTGCACGTGCTCTGGGACCTGCCCAACGGAGTCGCGGACGTCCCGGAAGTGAAGAAGCTGGAGCGCCAGTTCGGCATCCGTGCTGGCTCCATCAACCCCAATCTCTTTCAGGACCAGCAATACAAATTCGGCTCGCTCTGCAACCCCTCGTCTTCCATCCGCGAACAAGCCGTCGACCACGTCCTCGACTCCATCGAAATCGCCAAGAAAACCGGCTCTCGCGATATCTCGGTATGGCTCCCGGACGGCTCCAACTATCCAGGGACGCAAAGCATCCGCAACCGCATTGCCTGGCTGGAGGAAGCCCTGCGAACTGCCCATGCCCACCTGGGTCCGGATCAGCGCCTGCTGATCGAGTACAAACCCTTCGAGCCCGCCTTCTATCACACCGACATCGCCGATTGGGGCATGTCTTCGCACCTTAGCCAGGCCGCCGGTCCCCAGGCGCGCGTCCTGGTGGACACCGGCCACCATTACTCCGCCCAGAATATCGAACAGATCGTCGCATGGCTGCTGCATACCGGCCTGCTGGGCGGTTTCCATTTCAACGATCGCCGCTATGCCGACGACGACCTGACACTCGGTTCAATCGATCCCTATCAGATCTTTCGCATCTTCCATGAATTACTCACGGCCCGCGAGGAGGGCTTGCCTCATGACGTGGCTTTCATGATCGATCAGAGTCACAATCTGAAAGGCAAGATCGAAGCGACCGTCCAAACCGTTGTGACCGCCCAGGAACTTTGGCTGAAGGCCGCACTCGTCGATCGGGAAAAACTCGCCGCGTATCAGCAATCCTGTGATCTGGTGGCGGCGGAAGAGGTATTCCGTGGCGCGTTTTGGACCGATGTGCGCCCGCTGGCTGCCGCGTGGAGGCAGGCGCGCAAGCTCCCGGCCGATCCGATCGCGGCTTTGCGCGACGGTGGTTATGTGGAGAAGATTGCCGAGGAAAGAGGAGGCCGCGCCTCGGCCGTAAGCAGTTACGCATGAAGAGGGTTTATTCTGGTTGCACTCTGATAAGTCGAATAAGAGATCGCAGGGAGACCGCCAGTTGCCCAAGGCCAAGATTAAGCGCCTCTATTTAATTCCCATCCTTTCCAAGGCGCTCGACGTCATCGAGTTACTGGAACAGAACAACGCCCCGGTATCTCTGGAAGATGTCTACCAGAAGACGCGCATCTCCAAGACCAGCGTCTACCGCATCCTCAAGACCCTGGTTCACCGCGGCTATGTTGCCCAGGCACAGAACGGCCAATACCGGCTGGTCTCCCGCCCTCGTCGACTTCGCTTCGGCTTCGCCGTGCAGAGCGCTGAAATGCCCTTCTCCGTGGCCCTGGCGCAGAGCGTCACCGCCGCCGCCGCCGCATCCGGAGTGGAATTGCTGGTGCTCGATAACCATTTTGACCCCGACGTCGCCGTCCAGAATGCCGTCGAGTTTGTCGCCAGGCGCGTGGATCTGGTCCTCGAATTCCAGGTGGAAGAAGCCGCCGCGCCCCGCGTCGCCAACATCTTCAAAAAGGCTGATATTCCGCTCGTCGCCATCGATGTTCCACATCCCAACGCAACCTACTTCGGAGTGGACAACTTTGAGTGCGGCTTCGAAGCCGGAACCATGCTGGCGCAGCATGCCCTGCGCAAGTGGAGGGGGAAAACCGACGTCATTCTCGGGGTAGGGTTTGCCGAGGCCGGCAGCTTTGTCCAAAGCCGCATTACCGGCGCGTTTGAAGGAATCCGCGAACGTATTCCCGGCATTCCTGCAGACAGCTTTGTCCAGTTGGAAGGGCGCGGCATGCGCGAACACAGCCGCCACGCCGTAGCCGGTTTTCTCAACGGCCGTCGCAAGGGAGAGCACATTCTCGTCGTTGCGGCCACCGACTCCAGTGCGCTCGGCGTCCTCGATGCTGCCCGCGAAACCGGACGAGAGGCCGACTTCGCCATCGTGGGACAGGATTGCATCCCGGAGGCTCTCGATGAGATGCGCAGCGGCAAGAGTGCGCTCATCGGCTCGATCTCGCACGAAGTGGAGACCTACGGGCCCCGCCTGATCCAGCTCGGCATCTCCCTGCTCCGCGGCTATACGGTGCCGCCCTACAACTATGTTCGTCATAAGGCCGTGACCGCAGAGACGTTAACGTCCGATTCCGAGGACTAAAGCATTCTTGCTTTTGCTATCGGCTTCCGTGCCCCATTCTTTCCACTTTTTTGCTGCGGAAAGGGTGGGAAACCAATGAATTCCAGGTGTGCACCGTGTCGGAAACTGCCCTGAACGGTACAGGAGCGAGGTTCTCGGCCCTGCATATCGGGGCTATTGACCCGGAAATTCTTATAAGAAATACATCCCCTATTGCTATTGCGCTGTGCTATCGTGTCTTCGCTGCAAAATTTCCCCGTAAACTGGTACCTATGACACAGACTGTTTCCCCTGCCGCTACCCTCAAATTCCTGGAAGACCGCTGGGATCCCGAGCAAGCCGCCGCGCTCGATGGCCCGGAGCTTCTTCGCTACCGTTCCAACCTTCTCGGGTCGGACCTGCGCCTCACAAATTTTGCCGGCGGCAACACCAGCTCAAAGGTCAGCGAGATCGATCCGCTGACGGGTGAACCGGTCCAAGTGCTGTGGGTGAAGGGCTCCGGCGGTGACTTGGGAAGCATCAAGCGCAGCGGCTTTGCAACTCTCTATCAGCAAAAGCTCCTGGCGCTGGAGCATAGCTACAAGGGACCGGAGACGGAAGACGACATGGTTCCCATGTATGCTCTCTGTGCCTTTCGCAACAACCCCGTGGCGGCGTCGATCGACACTCCGCTGCACGGCTACCTTCCCTTCCCGCACGTCGATCATCTTCATCCGGACTGGGGCATCGCTCTCGCGGCTTCTGCCAATGGCAAGGCCAAAATGGACGAGTTCAACCGCGAGTTCCACCACTCACTCGTGTGGGTTCCCTGGCAACGCCCCGGCTTCGAACTGGGCATGATGATGCGCAAGGCTGTTGCCGACAATCCCGGCTGTGACGGCATCGTCCTGGGCGGCCACGGCCTCTTCACCTGGGGTGACACGCAGCGCGAATGCTACCTCAATACCATTACTCTTATCGACCAGATCGGCCAGTTTATCGAGCGCCATGGCAAGGCCAAGGGAGCCACCCGCTTCGGGGGCCAAGCCGTCGCGCCGCGCGCCGACAGAAAGCAGCTCGCCGTTCAAATCGCGCCGTTTCTTCGCGGCCGTGTCAGCGCCAAGAATCGCTGGATTGCCAGCTTCACCGACGCCCCCGATGTTCTCCAATTCGTGAACTCGGTTCACGCCAAGGATCTGGCGTTCCTGGGGACCAGTTGCCCCGACCACTTCATACGAACCAAGATCCGCCCGCTTTTTGTCCCATGGCCCGCAGGCGCGGATTTAGCGGCTCTGAAGCAGAAGATTGATATCTCTCTCGACGAATATCGCAAACAGTATGCTGAGTACTACCACTCCTTCGCGACCCCTGAGTCCCCTGCCCTCCGCGATGCCAGTCCAACCGTCGTACTCATTCAGGGCCTGGGCATGTTCAGCTTCGGCAAGAATAAGACCGAGGCCCGCATCACCGGCGAGTTCTACACCAACGCGATTCATGTAATGGAAGGCGCAAGCCTCCTCGGGGAAGGAGACGTAGTCGGCCCGCTGCCGCAGTGCGGCCCGGCGAACGATCCAGACAGCTTTAAAGTCTTCACCAACTATGTGGCGCTCCCGGCGATTGAGGCGTTCAAGATCGAGTACTGGGCCTTGGAAGAAGCCAAGATCCGCCGCCAGCCGCCAGAGAAGGAGCTGAGCCGCCGCGTCGTGCTGGTTGTCGGCGGCGGAAGTGGAATCGGCCGCGAAGTGGCTCTTCTTGCCGCTGCACGCGGCGCTCACGTCGTCGTCTCGGACCGTGATGAAGCAGGCGCCGCGCGTGTCGCTGCCGAATTGAAGGGAGTTACGTCGGCCGAATTTACTGCCGTCACCGGAGTGGATATCCGCAGCCGCGAAGCGATCTCGAAAGCGCTCGCCGCAACGGTGGCGGCTTTTGGTGGCGTCGACATCCTGATCAACACCGCGGCCATGTTCCCGTCCACGCCCGACGGCACCATTCCCGATAGCCTGTGGGCAACCACCCTGGATATCAATGTCACCGCCAATTACCTGCTTGCTGACGAAGCCGCCAAGATCTTCAACGAGCAAGCGCTGGACGCAGCCATCGTGCTCACAAGCTCGGCCAACGCCGTCGTTTCAAAGCGCGGAACCGAGGCCTACGACGTAAGTAAAGCCGCGCTGTCCCACCTGGTACGCGAACTCGCTGTCACTCTGTCTCCCCGGGTGCGCGTGAACGGCATCAGCCCGGCCACGGTCGTGAAGGGATCCACGATGTTTCCTCGCGATCGCGTGCGCGCCTCGCTCACCAAGTACAACATCCCGTTCGAGGAGTCCCTTTCCGACGACGAGTTGCGCAACCTGCTTGCCGGTTTCTACGCCAAGCGCACGTTGACTCATCAGCCGATTGATCCCAGCGATTGTGCGGAGGCCATCTTGTTTCTCGGCAGCCCCCGCTCCCGCTGCACAACTGGCCACCTGATTCCTGTCGATGGCGGATTGACTGAAGCCTTCTTGCGATAGCCCCCTGTGTCGATCGCAGGGTTTAGACTGCAACAGAGAACTCGGTCGCCTTTATGCCGGAACCTGCACGAATTGCCGTCGATCTAGGCGCTGAAAGCTGCCGCGTATCGCTGCTCCGCTGGATCGACGGAGAGCCTTCCTTGGAAGTGATTCATCGCATACCCAACGGACCGGTGCATCAAGGGAAGTCGATGCACTGGCCGTTGCAGAAGATCCTCGCCGGGGTTGAAGCGGGCCTCGGCAAAGCAGCGGGTCTTGCCCCGGAAGGGATCGCCTCGATTGCCGTCGATAGTTGGTCCGTTGACTACGTTCGCCTGACGCCGGATGGCAAACCGCTTTTCCAGCCCTTCTGCTATCGCGACGAGCGAACCGTATCCACCAAAGAGGCTGCCGAGGCCATCGTGCCGCCGCGTGCCATGCTGGCGCGGACCGGTGCCCAGCCTCACCGCATCAACACGGTCTACCAGCTTCTCGCCGATAAGGCCGCTGGCGTCGATTCTGATGCACCCTGGGCCATGATGCCTGAGTTTGTCCTCCATTGGCTCGGCGGACGCCGCGTCGCCGAGCACACCAACGCCACCCATACCGGACTGGTGAATCTCAAGACCGGCGATTGGGACGAAGAGCTCTTTGCGCTCCTCGGTCTCTCCATCGGAGCGGCCCCGCCCATCGTTCATGCTGGAACGCTCCTCGGCAGGCTGAGAGGTCCACTCGCCGATCTGCCCCCCTTCCGCGACACGCAACTGATTGCACCGGCCTGCCACGACACCGCTTCGGCCATTGCCGGCATCCCCTCCAGCCTCGCCTCCACACTCTACATCTGTTCGGGAACCTGGTCGCTGGTGGGCACCGTAAACTCTGAGCCGCTGATCGGCAGTGAAGCCTTCGACGCGCAATACACCAACCTTGGCGCACCCGGTGGCGGACTGTGCATTCACTCTATGGTCAATGGCATGTGGCTCATCAAGCAATGCATGGATTCGTGGAGCGCGGAAGGGCGTAGGTGGAAGATCGAGGACCTTGTCGCAAAGGCCGCAACGTCCGGATTTCCCGGCACCATCGACGTCGATGCCGAACCGCTGCTCCTCGACTCCGATATGCCGGAGCGGATCAATCACGAACTTTGGCGGCGACGCTGGGCCACCATTCCAGACGAAGCGGGAAACGAGCCCGTCTTTGCGCGTGTGATCTTTGAGAGCCTGGCCGATCGCTACGCCCTGGCTCTCAGCAGCCTTGAGAAGCTTCTCGGCCGGCCGCTCGATCGAATTCACATTCTCGGTGGAGCAAGCCGCAACAAGTTACTCACCGAATTGACCGAAAAACGAACCCATCGTCCCGTCGAGATCGGCCATCCGGAAAGCTCCACCATCGGCAACCTTGCCGTGCAATTAGCCGCCAGTGAACTGGAAGGAAAGCCGCTGACACCCGACGCAATTCGCCGATGGGCCGCAGTCCTCAGCCAATGCCCGGTAAATTGAGCCAGAGCTTCCGGGCGAGCACCTGCCTCCCGCATCGCCCTCAGGCAAGTTTTCGTAACTCCGGATAGCGAGCGTAGATGATCTTCTGGTCTTCGCCAGTCAACTGCCCGAGCCGTACCGGCTTATCCTGAGGCCGGTTGCCTTTCTGGTTGATCGCATTCATCAAGCTCCACTCGCGCTGCAAGCCTTCTGGCTCCTTGGCGGGAAGGTCATATCGAGTAAAGTCGATGACCATGGGAGGATCCAACTTCGTCCAGTTATTCAGCAGAGCCAGGCGGAACTGCGCATTCATCCACCAGCGGATTTCAAGTTCCTTCTCCGATCCGGGCGCTCCGGTTCCCTTGGCGTCGAAGCGATAGTCGAGCGATGCATTGCTTGCATAGTGCTTGCGCCATTCCAGGCCAAACGCCCCTTCGGTGAGCACTTGTGTGTCCGGCCAGCGCTCGCGCACAGCCTGCAGCCACCAGGCCAGATCTTCGTCGTGGCCGATGGAGACCTCCCAGATTCCAGTCACAAATCCGAAGCCGTTCAGACTGTGCCCCCGGTCGAAGTGCATGGCCGTTGTCGCCATCATCTCCCGGCGGCCAGCCTCGATGCCAAGATTGCCCACCGTTTCAATCGGTCCCACGCCCACGCGACTGTTGAAACCGCCGGTGAAACCTTCGCGCCGAGCAGTCAAGAAGTCGCACGTCCAGCCATCGAGGCAAACACAATCGATCCAATCTGCCTTGGACTGCGCGGGCTTCAAATAATGTTCCCGGCTCGGGTAATAGGGATAGCAGATCCCGCCATCCCCATCGCCGTTATCGATCCCGTGCTGACTCCAGATCTGCCCCTGGCACACATGGATTCCCTCCTCCGTGGCCAGATAGTGCTGGTTCTCTGCGTCCATATAGCCCGCCACCAGGCATTCCGGCCGGTATCCCTTGCCCACCATGTCCTCAATCAGCTTGAGCGAGGTGCGAATCGTTTCCCGGTTATGTTCGCGCGTGTCGAACATGGGAGCGAAATACCCGCCGGGGATGAACGTAATCTCGTCGCCGTATTGATCGTGGTAGGAGGCGAGCAACCTACGCGCCTCTTTGTACTCCGGACGGGG
>Ga0302320_10002446_pt1 | contig 43701 bp, 41 predicted proteins | sample Bog_T0_3_FD_202130 | JGI IMG/M metagenome (GOLD analysis project Ga0302320, IMG submission 202130) | Peat permafrost microbial communities from Stordalen Mire near Abisko, Sweden - Bog_T0_3 | ecosystem: Environmental > Terrestrial > Soil > Wetlands > Peat | place: Sweden: Abisko, Stordalen Mire...
CTGCTTTTCCACGATCTGCTTGAGCGTCTGCTCGGGCATGGTGTCCCCTTCCGCCCGGGCCCGGGGGGGCAGGGCGGGGAGCAGGAGAAGGAGGGCCACGGCCCAGTAACGGCGGCGAGAGGATGGATCCATGATTCGAACGGACTGCGACATGCTCCCCGATCGGAAGTGCCGGAGCAAACCTTGTTGTAAGTCCCGCTCCCCTGGCCAATCCTGCGCTCCCCGAGATCCCTCCCCCACCCGCCTTGAACCTGCTCGACCGCTATATCTTCAGGAGCGCGCTCTTCACCTGCATCGCCGCCGTCACGGTCCTGGCCTTCGTCATGATGACGGTCAACGTGGTGCGGGACTTGATCGGGCCAGGCCTGGCCGGGCAGATCTCGCTCGCGGACTGCGCGCGGCTCGTCCTCCTCCTCGTCCCCTTTGTCCTCTCCTACGCCCTGCCCATGGGCATGCTGACGGGGGCCCTGCTCGCCCTCGGCCGGCTTTCGGCCGACAGTGAAATCACCGCCATGCGGGCCAGCGGCATGAGCCTCTTCCGCATCGCCCGGCCGATCTTGCTCATGGGTTTCGTCGGGGCGGTGGCGGGCCTGCCGATCAACTTCGAATACATGCCCTGGGCGCGGGTGCAGTACGACCGCGAGCTGACCACCGCGGTCCGGGCCAATCCGCTTAATTTCATCGTGCCCCGGACGTTCATCCGCGATTTCCCGGGGTTTGTCGCCTACGTGGGCGAGAAGCAGGGCAATGAGCTGAAGGACATTTGGCTTTGGGAGCTCGATGCCGGCAAGCGAGTCACGCGCTTCGTCCGGGCGGCGGCGGGCCATCTCGACTACGCCGAAGCGACCAACGAATTCATCCTCACCCTCGACCAGGCGCAGGTGGAAACGCGCAATGAGAAGGACCCGGAGAACTTCGCCGAGGCCGAGCCGGTCGGGACGTTCGAAAAATTGGAGCCCATGCGCCTGCCTTTGGATCAGCTTTTCGGCCGCAGCGGACCGCGGCAGAAGCTGGCCTGGATGACCTTTGCCGAGCTGAAGCGCGAGCACGCCCGGATCGCTGCCCTCAAAGTGCCGCCCGGCCAGACCAACATGCAGCTGCGCGACGAGATGAAAGTGGCCATCACGATTCAGAACAAATTTAACACCGCCATTCTCGTCCTCTCCTTCGCGTTCATCGCCGTGCCCCTGGGGATCAAGGTCTCGCGGCGGGAGACGAGCGCCAATCTTGCGGTGGCCGTGGGCTTGGCCCTGGGCTATTATTTTCTGACCGTCATGGTCAGCTGGCTCGATCCCTACCCGCAGTATCGGCCGGATATCCTGATCTGGCTGCCGAACCTGTTTTTATTCGTGATCGGGGGATGGCTCTTCCGCCGGATCGGGAGCTAGAATTTCGAGCTCACGCCGCCTGCTGCACGGCGACCAGGCCGCTCCGGCCGTCAATCTCGGCCTGAACCTGATCGCACACCGGGAGGGAGTCGGGGTCGGAGAGAAGTTCGCGGGCCAGATCATCCAGCCGGATGAACTTTACGCCGGCGGCGCGGGCCGCCGCCAAAAACTGGCGAAAGATTTCCCGGCGGCCCATGCCCTCGATCTCGGCGTGGATCGTCCAGACATTGGCCTGTCCGGGCCGCAGCCGGGACATCAGTTCCGGCACAATCTTCTCGTCGGGATACTCCGGCCGGCCCATCAGTTCGTCCAGGGTCGGCAGGGTGCTCGGAATCTCCAGCGTGCGAAAGACCCGCCCGTTAATCCGGGGAAAAAAGGGCCGCACCCCGCGGGTATCGCTGGCGTAAAGCAGCCCGGCCCGGTCGTAGACCTCGCGGGTCCGCTCGTTGCTCTGCCAGCCGGCGGCTCCGGCCGTGAGCGCCTCGCGGCCGAAGATGCGGCGAAACTCAGCCCGGGCGCGGTGAAACTCCGCCGTCAGGTCCGCCGTGCTCAGGGTTTGGGCATAATCCTGCCAGCGGTAGTGATTGTAAGAATGGATGCCCACTTCGAAGCCGGCCCGGTCGACGGCGCGCATCGTCGCGGCGTTGCGCCGGCCGATGTGGGGGGCGGGCAAAAGGGTGCCGTTGAGCAGGGTGCGAACGCCATAAAGCTGGACCACGCTGGTGCGGCTGACCTTGCGGAAAAATCCCGGACGAAAAATCCGGCGGATGGCCCGGCCGGTCTGATCCGGCCCGAGGGAAAAGAGAAAGGAGGCAGGGACGCCGAACTCCTGGCAATCCGCCACCAAGTTAGGCACCCCGAAGCGGGTGCCGCGATCGGTGTCGACGTCGACCTTGAGCGCGAGAACGCTCATGCCTACTCGAGCTTATAGTCCCCGTGCGCCAGGTGGTAGTCGAGGGTGAGCCGGATCGCCGTCTTCAGATCGACCTTGGGCTTCCAGCCCAGCTGCTTGCGGATATGGCTGACCGAGGGCACGCGCTTTTGGATGTCCTGGTAATATTTACCAAAATAGGTGCCGGAAGGCACCACCACCGTCTTGGCCGCGGCGGCGTGGCCGCGGTAGGCCGGGTAGTGCTTGAAGGCGGCGATGATCAGTTTGGCCAAGCGGGCGACGCTGACGTCGTTGTCCGGATTGCCGATATTGAAGATCTGGCGGGAGGCCTTCCCGTTCTTGTTCTCAATGATGCGAAGGAGCGCATCGACCCCGTCGTTGATGAAGGTGAAGGACCGGCTCTGCTTGCCGCCGTCCACCAATTGGATCGGCTTCTTGAAAATGACGTTGGAGATGAACTGGGTGAAGAGGCGCGAGCTCCCCTCCTTGTGCTCGAAAACGTTGTCCAGCTTGGGCCCGATCCAGTTGAAGGGGCGGAACAGCGTGTAGTCGACCCCGTCGCGAACCCCGTAAGCGTAAATCACGCGGTCGAGCAGCTGCTTGGAGCAGGCGTAGATCCAGCGCTGCTTTTCGATCGGGCCATAGACCATGTTGCTGGCGGCCTCGTCCAATTCGGCGTCCGGGGACATGCCGTAGACCTCGGAAGTGGAGGGAAAGATGATCCGCTTCTTGTACTTGGCGCATTGCCGCACCACCTGCAGATTCGACTCAAAATCAAGCTCGAAGACCCGGAGGGGGTCCTTGACGTACTGGGCCGGGTTGGCGATCGCGACCAAGGGCAGGACGGCGTCGCATTTCTTGATGTGGTACTCGATCCATTCCCGGGAAATGGTGACGTCGCCCTCGACGAATTTGAAGCGGGGGTGGCCGAGGCAGTTCCCCAGCTTGTGGTCGCCCACGTCCATGCCGTAGACCTCCCAGTCCTTCTGCTCCAGAATGGCATGGGTGAGGGAGCTGCCGATAAATCCGTTGGCGCCGAGGATGAGAACTTTCAGAGGCATGCGAAGTAGAGCGTGGCGAATGGGGGGCGAAAAGGCACGTTCGAAAGGGAGGACCCGGCCAGTCCTCTGGGCCGGCAGCAATCTTGACAAACCCGACCAAAGCGAGGGAATCGCACCAGGAAGCCGATCCCGGCCCTTCCCGGCTCCCGGGGCGCCATGATCCCGACGCCCGGCCCGCGCTTTGCCCCTCACCCCCACCCCATGAAAAAAATCCTCCTCGCCCTGGGTCGCTTCAGCCTGGGCCTCGGTGCCGGACTCGGCGCCTGCTCCAGTTTCGCCCAAAGCTCGGGCGACCTCGGCGCTCTCTCGCGGCTCTCCACTGCCACCAGCCGCTCGATCTCGGCGGAAAACTTCACCGGCGGCAAAGGCCAAGGCGGCCAGTCCACCGACGGCCTCGGCTCCTATTCCGGGCGCGAGCTGGGCCAAGGGTGGAAAATGTCTCCGCGCATTTCGGTCGCACCGGGGCAGACCGCCACGCTGGCCCTGATCGCCGGCCCCGGCACCATCAAGCATATCTGGATGACGCCCGCCGGAAACTGGCGGTATTCGATCCTGCGCATGTACTGGGATGACGAGCCGACGCCCTCGGTCGAGAGTCCCGTGGGGGACTTCTTCGGCCAGGGCTGGGGGAGCTACGCCCCCATCGCTTCGCTGCCGGTCTGCGTCAACCCGCGGCAGGGTTTCAATTGCTATTGGGACATGCCCTTTCGGAAAGCCGCCAAGCTCACGATTCAGAATCTAGATGGTAAGCCGCTCTCCCTCTATTATCAGATCGACTACGAACTGGACGCCGTTCCCGCCAATTCCGCCTACCTCCACGCCCAGTTTCGGCGGGTTAAATCCATTCCCTTCAAAACGGTCTATACCATCCTGGACGGGGTCAAAGGCCAGGGCCAGTATGTCGGCACCTACCTGGCCTGGGGCTCGCATTCCACCGGCTGGTGGGGCGAAGGGGAGATCAAATTCTATCTGGATGGCGACCGGGACTTCCCGACCATCTGCGGGACCGGAACGGAGGATTACTTTTGCGGCTCCCACGATTTCGAAAACGCCAAGACTCACGAGTACGAGGTCTTCACCAGCCCCTACTCCGGCCTCGCCCAGGTCATCAAGCCGGACGGCCTTTACAGTTCCCAACAGCGTTTCGGGATGTACCGCTGGCACATCCGGGATCCGATTCATTTCAAAACCGATCTGCGGGTGACGATTCAAGACCTCGGCTGGCACCAGGATCACCGCTACCAGCCGCTGCAGGATGACATCGCCTCCGTCGCCTTCTGGTATCAGGCGGAACCGCACGCGCCGTTTCCGCCGCTGCCGGAGAGGGACATCCTCGAGACGGGCTACGAGGATGAAAAATAGCCGCCGCGCCGCGTGGTTCCTCGGCTGGCTGGTTCCGCTCGCGGTTGCGGCGGCTACTCCGCCCACCCGCTCGCCCTCCGCGCCCGGCACCCCCGCCCTGATTCCCGTCGGGACTGCCCCGGGCGCCAATCCGCCGGCCGACGCCGATGGCAACTTTCTCATCGGTCCCGAGTACCTCCGGGCCCCGGAGCTGAGCGCGCGCCCCGGGGTGCCGCGGGGCACCCTCCACCGCTTCACGATGTATTCCGGCGATAGCCAATTCTATCCCGGGATCACCAAAGTCCCTCCCGGCGGCCCGGCCAATTACATGCCGCCCGACCTGACGAAGGTGCCGATATTTCCCAAGGCCTACACCCGCCTAATTACCGTCTATGTTCCGGCTCAGTACGTGCCGGGCACGCCAGCGCCACTCTTGGTCAAGCAGGACGGGGCCGACGACACCCTGCCGATCGCGCTGGACAACCTCATCGCCCAGAGGCGCGTGCCGCCGCTCGTGGCCGTGATGATCCAAAACGGCGGCGGTGACGCCCAGGGGAGCGAACGCGGCCTGGAGTACGACACCCTGTCCGGCCGCTACGCGGAATTCGTCGAGCGGGAGGTCTTGCCGCAGGTGGAAATGAAATGCGGGGTCCGGATCACGCAGGACCCGGACGGACGGGCCGCCATGGGCGGCAGTTCCGGCGGGGCCGCCGCCTTCACCATGGCCTGGTATCATCCCGAACTCTACCACCGCGTGCTCAGCTACTCGGGCACCTTCGTGAACCAGGCCTCGCCCTTCAATCCCGCCGCCCCCCACGGCGCCTGGGAATACCACGAGCACCTGATTCCCCAGAACCCGCGCCACCCGATCCGTCTGTGGATGGAGGTGGGCGACCGCGACAACTATAACCCCAACTCCCTGCGAGATGGCATGCACGACTGGGTTGTGGCCAACAACCGGATGGCCGTGGCGCTCCAGGCCAAAGGTTACCATTACCAGTACGTCTTCGCACTGAATGCCGGCCACAGCGATCCGCGGGTCAAGGCGCAGACCCTGCCCGAGGCCCTGGAATGGGTGTGGCAAGGCTATGCCGGGGCGAAGGCTCGGTAACGGAGCCGACCTTACCAGGCGAAATCAGAAGGCTTGCCAAACCGGTCGAGCCATTGGCCGTGATGCTCCGGCTGAAGATTCACGCAGGTCTCGGTCAAGGCCTGAGCCGCCTCCTCCATGGAGATGGCCGCTTTCCGGCCGCGGTTCATGTCGGTTTGAACGAAACCAGGCGAGAGGCAGACAACCGTGATCCCGGTCGCCATGAGATCGAAGGCCGCCCGGCGGGTGAACATGTTCAAGGCCGCCTTCGATATCCCATAGGCGGGGTGCCGCGCAAACGTCTCGGCTTTGATCGAGCCGGCGCCGGAGGTGATATTGACCAAGCGGGGGCGGGAGCCGGCCCGGAGTAGCGGGAGCACCGCCTGGGTGACCCGAATGACCCCGGCGACATTGACGTCGAAGGCCTCGAGGATAGGGGCGAGCCGAAGCTCGCCCGTCCGTTCCTGCTCATCCTCCGGCAGGATGCCGGCGTTATTGATCAGGAGGTCGAGGGTGGAAGTGCGCTCGGCGACCGCCCGGCCGAAGGCGGCGACACTGGAGTCGTCTCGCACTTCCACGGGAAGAATCTCCACTTGGCCCGGATATTCCCGCGCCAGGGTCTGGAGATCGGTCGCGGAGTCCGGCTGCCGGCAGGCCGCGAATACCCGCCAGCCCCGCAAAGCAAAATGCCGAGTCAGGCCGAAACCGATTCCGCGATTGGTGCCTGTGACCAGGACCGTCTCCCGCGACTTCATCAAGGGTTTCTCCGGCTGGCCGAGGGCGGCGGGAGACCGATTCGTCGTCACGCCAGGATCTGGCCGACCGCCAGGGGCACCGGCGCTCCGCGCCATTCCGTGCGGGTGAGCTCCATCGCCCCGTCCGCGGTGGCGACCACCAGCGGGTCGAGCGAGAGAATCTCCCCGGGTTTTCCCGACCGGCCCCGCGTCGCCAGGGAATCGGGCTCGGCCCACCAGACGACGAGCCGCGAACGCTCGAGCTCGACAAAGGCTCCCGGATACGGATCCGCCACCGCCCGGATCAGGTTGAAAATCTGCCGGGTCGGCTGGGTCCAAAAAATCCGGCCGTCGTCGGGAGTCCGCCCGCTGAAATACGTCGCCTGTGCGTCGTCCTGGGGCGTCTCCTTGGCCGTGCCGGCGAGGAGGGCGTCAATCTGGCGGGCGAGGACGCGGCGGGCGCAGGGCAGCACCTTGCGGAACGCCTCGCCGCCGGTGTCGCGCGGCCCGATGTCGACCCCGTCCTGATCCACCACCGCTCCCGCATCGGGGGCGCGCACCATCCGATGCAGCGTCATGCCGATCCGAGGTTCGCCGTGAAGCACGGCCCAATTGATCGGCGCCCGGCCGCGATACTTCGGCAGCAGGGAGCCGTGCATGTTGAAGGCCCCCAGGCGGGGCAGCTGCAGGATCTTGGTGCTGATCATGTGGCGGTAGTAGACCGAGAGGATGAGGTCGGGCTGCAGGGCCGTGATCTTTTCGATCCATTCCGGGGTGTTGATCTTCTCCGGAGTAAAAATCGGGATGCCCTTGGCCTGGGCGGCCGCCGCCGGGGTCTTGAACCAGATCTTCTCGTCGGGATTGTCCAGGTGCGTGAACAGCCCGACCACCTGATCGCCCCGGCTCAAAAGCAATTGGAGGCACTCATAACCCACCTCGCTGTAGCCGAAGAAAAGGATCCGGGGCTTGGTCAAGACTTCGTCTCCAGCATCTCCTTCACGACGTAGCGCTGGCGGGTCCGGACCACCTGGTAGGTCCGGCCGACGTATTCGCCGATCAGGCCGATCCCGACCATGGCGACGCTCAGGAGGAAGAAGAGAATCCCGAAGAGGGTGAAGATGCCCTCGGCCTCGGCACCCATGAAGATGCGCCGATAGGCCAGCACCAGCACGAGCAGGAGGCTGCCGCCGGCGCAGACCAGGGCGAACATCGTGAAGGCCTGGAGGGGAGCGAGGGAAAAGCCCGTGATCAGGTCAAAATTGAGCCGGATCAGCTTGTAGAGGCTGTAGTTCGAAACCCCGGCGTGGCGCTCCTCGTGCTTGACGCCGACCTCGGTCGGCCGGCTGGAGAAGCCGTAGGCCAGGGCGGGGATGAAGGTGTTGATCGCGCCGCTGCGCACAATCGATTCTACCACCCCGCGCCGGTAGGCGCGCAGCATGCAGCCCTGGTCGGTCATCTCGATATTAGTCGTCCAGCGCCGGACGGCATTGATCGCCCGGGAAGCCAGCGTGCGAAAGGCGCTGTCGCGGCGGTCGAGGCGGAAGCCGCCGACGTAATCGTGACCGGCGGCGATGGCGGCCAGCAGCTTGGGGATTTCCTCCGGCGGGTTCTGCAAATCGGCGTCGAGGGTGACGATGACCTCGCCCCGCACCCGCTCGAAGGCGGCGATGATCGCCATATGCTGGCCGGCGTTGGCGTTGAAGCCGACCACCCGGGTGACGTCCGGCCGGAGCGCATGCTGGGCGCGGAGCAGCGCGAAGGAGCCGTCGTGGGAGCCGTCGTCGGTGAAAATGATTTCGTAGGGCCGGGCCAGGCCGTCCAAGACCGGGTAAAGCCGCTGGAACAAGGTCGGCAGATTCGCCTCCTCGTTGTACACGGGGATGACGACGGAGAGGAAAAGGGTGGCGGGCTCGCTCATCAGCGTCGGTGAGCCTGGAGGATCCGGGTGAGCGTGTCGACGACCCGTGTGACCTCGCTGGCGGCCATGGCGGGGAAGAGCGGCAGGGTCAGGATATTGCGCCCGGCGTATTCCGCGTGGGGGAAGTCGCCCTCTTTCCAGCCCAGCCGGCGGTAAAGCGCGAAGAGATGGATCGCCGGATAGTGCACCCCGGTGCCGATCCCGGCCTCGTGCATCTTCGCCATGACCTCGGCCCGGCGGAGGGTGAGGCGCTTTTCCGGCAGCATCACCTGATACATGTGCCAGTTGCTGTTGTCAAAGTCGGCCGGCGGCAGCCCGAGGCCGAGGTCCGGGAGCGGACCCTGCTGGAAGGCGGCAAAATAGGCCCGGGCCAGCTCGCGCCGCTTGGCTTGGAAGGTCTCGAGATGGGGCAGCTGGCCCAAGCCGACGCGGGCCGCGACGTCCGTCAGATTGAATTTCCCGCCCGGGCGCTCGACTTCCATTCCGTCGTACCCCGTCCGCACCACTCCCTGCAGCCGGTATTGCTCCGCCAGCTTGGCCTCGCCCTCGTCGTTCAGCACCAGGCACCCGCCTTCAATGGAGGTGATGTTCTTATTCGGGTGAAAACTGAAGGAGACAAAATCGCCGCTCGCGCCAATGCGCCGGCCCTGCCAGGAGCTGCCGAGCGACTGGGCGGCGTCCTCCACCACCCGCAGCCCGCGCGACCGGGCGATGGCGTAGAGCCGGTCCCGGTCGACCGGGAGACCGGCGAGATCGACCGGGATGAGGGCGCGCGTCGCCGGGGTCAGCGCCGCCTCCACCCGGTCGAGGTCAAGGTTGCGGGTCGCCGGATCGATATCGACGAAGACCGGCTTCGCTCCCACCGCCAAAATCACGTTGCTCGTCGCCACCCAGGACAGGGGTGTGGTAATCACTTCGTGCCCGGGTCCGACGCCCGCGATGCGCAGGGCGATCTCCATCGTGCAGGTGCCGGAATTGAAGGCCCGCACCGGCCGGCCGCCGACATACTCGGACAGCTTGGCTTCGAAGGCCTTGACCTGGGGCCCGGACGTGAGCCAGCCCGAGCGCAGTACGTCGGCCACCCCCGCGATCGTCGCTTCGTCGATCGTGGGACGAGTGAAGGGCAGGTAGGCGGCGGCGGTCGGGACGGGAACGGCGGGGGAAGCGGACATGGATGACAGCCCGGAGCGGATCAGAGCTGGTTGCTGAAAAGATAGAAGTCGCGGGTCTGGAGGAGCAAATGATAATGGAAGGCGGGATCGCCCAGAAGGGCGCCGGTTTCCGGTGCTGACCGCCGGGCCAGGACAAGGATCCGTCCGGCCTGGGCCCATTGCGCGAGGAAGGCCGGCTTTTCGATGAAGCGGCCGCTCGCCGCCGCCGCCGGATCGTTGAGCAGTTCGACCTCATCGCCGTGAAAGCCGACCGCCCCTACCGGCTGGCGGGAATAGAACAGGAAATCGTGAAAAAAACCGGCGTAGAAAAAGATCCGGTCGCCCGGCCGGACATGGGTGCGCACCCAGCGGGCGACGGCCTTGGTGCTGGGCGGACCGAAGAGACCCGTGCCGAACTCCAGGACCGCGAGAAACAGCGCCATGGTCATGACCACCGCGGTCAAGGCCGCCCGGGTTTCCCGCCGATAAGCGGCCAGGAGGGCGGCGACCGCGCCGCCCACCAGGACCGCCGCCGCCGTGAGCGCAATCGGCCGCAGGCGCTCGGCGTCGGCCGGTTCGATCCGAAACCGCGCCGGGATCCAGGCCGCCACGACCAGGGCGGCCGCCACCACCCCGCAGAGCAGGACAAAGGTCCACAATCCGCGGGCGACCGTCCGGAAGGACTGGTCCCGCCAGGCCGGCCCCAGCACCAATCCGATCAAGACCGCCAGCGGCGGAAAGACCGGCAGGATGTAGGGCGCGAGCTTCGACTGCGATTTACTGAAGAAGGCGAAAATAAAGCCGGCCCAGATCAGGAAGAACCACGGGCTGGCCTTCTCGGCCCGCTGGGCCCAGCCGCCGGCCAGCGCCGCGCGCAACCCCGCCCAGAGCCAGCCGACCCAGGGGAAGAGCCCGCCGAGCAAAATGGGGATGAACCAATACCAGGGGTGGAAGAGGCCGTGGGTCGTGGTGGTGAAGCGCTCCCAGTGCTCGTGAATGAAGTAGAAATGGGCCCAGGTGGGATTCCGCGCCGCCGCCAGCAAGTGCCAGGGCGCTGCCAGGAGCAGGAAGAGGAGGACACCGCTCGGCAGATAGAGGGGCCGCAGCCGGCGCCACTGGCCACAGACGGCCAGCCAGAGCAGCATGACCGCCCCCGTGACCAGAAAGCCCATCAGGCCCTTGGTCAGCGTGGCCAAGGCGGCGCTGGCATAGAGGCCGTAGAACAGCCAGCGGCGGCGCCGGCCGGCCGGCTCCAGGACGCCCAGAATAAAGCAGAACAGGGTGGCACTCATCAGGACCGACACGGCCATGTCGAGAATGAGGAGGCGGGCCAGGGCGGCGTACAAGGCGCAGCTCCCGAGCACGACGGCCGCCCCGAGGCCGGCGGCCCGGCCGTACAGGCGGCGTGCCGCCGCATAGGTCAGGAGCACGCCGGCCAGGCCGAAGAGGGCGGGCATCGTCCGCAGCACGCCCTCATTGCCGCCCAGGGCTTTGAGCGCCACCGCCACGGCCCAGTACATTAGGGGCGGCTTCTCGAAATAGTTAACGCCGTCGAGCCGGGGCGTGACCCAGTCGCCGGTCGCCACCATTTCCCGCGGGATCTCGCCGTAGCGGCCCTCGTCCGGATTGGCCAGGGGCGCCCGGCCGAGCAGGAAGAAATACAAGAGCCCGAAGCCCACCGTCAGCCAGAGCAAGTCTCGCCCCCAGGGCGTGGCCTCCGTCGCGCGGTCCGGGGTCGTCATAAGTCCGCGAATTTTCCCAGGAGGTGGAAGCTCACCCGGACCTTGGGATCGACCGAGAGGAAGAGAAACTTCCGGAAGATCGGCAAACCGTAGTCGCGGGTGTCGAGGGTCGTCTCGCCGTCGATCGCCAGGACCCGCCCCTCCACCCCGACGGTAAAGGGGAAGGACACCTCGCGCTCCACCCCGTGCAGGCGCAGCCGGCCGCGGGCGAGAAAGCGCCGGCCCGATGCGACGGACACCGCCGTCAGGACGAAGGCCCCGTCGGGAAAGCGGCCGGTCTCCGCCCAGGCATACATCGCCTGGTCGCGATCGTCCTCACCGGTCTTGAGCTGGGAGAAGAGAAAGCCAAACCGGGCCGCCTGCACTCCCCCCTGGCCCTCATCGAGCGTGATGACCGCGTCAAAGGCCTGCAAATGCGCGACAAAGGAATCGAGGGTGGAGCTGACATCGATTTGGATGCGGGAAGCCGCCGGGTCGATGACCAGGGTCCGGGAGGCGGCCGGAGCCGCCGCCGGCAAGGCCAGGCCGGCGAGAAGCAGGAGCAGACACTTGTTCATGGGGCCGCCCGAGGGTCTTTTTTGCTTCTGGATTTTGCAAAGTAAAAGCCATTCATTGGTGCCCCCCACCCCATTGCCATGCCCGCCGCCCCCACCTTCACCTTCATCGCCGGCCAGGACGACTACCTGGTCGACCGCCTCGGCCAGAAACGTTTCCAGGCCGCCACCGGCGAGGCCGGCGACGGCCTGACGGGCGAAGTGATCAACGGCTTTGCCGCCAACGTCGGCGAAGTCGAGACCGCGATCAACCGGTTCCGGGAAGCGGTCCAGACCATGCCGATGTTCGGCGGCAAGCGCACCGTCTGGCTGAAAGACGTCAATTTCTTGGCCGAGACGCAGACGGGCAAGGCGGAGAGCACCCTTGCCCTGCTCGAAGATCTCAAGGCCGTGCTGCAGAGCGTCAATCCGGAGGAGACGGCCATCCTGATCACGGCCGCCCCGGTCGACCGCCGCCGGTCCTTTCCCAAATGGTGCGAGCAGAACGCTGATTTTACCCTGGCGGATGAAAGCGAAGGCGGGGGCGAGGCCCTGCCGGCCCTGGTCATGGCCGAGGCCAAGGCCCAGGGGGCCGTCTTCGGCCCGGGGGCGATCGAGCGCCTCCTGGCTCAGGTCGGCCCTAATGCCCGGCTGCTGGTCGAGGAGACACGCAAATTGGCCAATTACGCGAGCCAGCCGGCCGAGGGTTCGGCCGGCGGCGCCCAGGACGGCTTGGTCACGATCCGGGAGGACGACGTCGCCCAGCTCACGCCCAACGTGGCCGAAGGCGACTTCTTCGAGGCGGCCGAGGCCTTCTTCAGCGGCGACCTGCCCTGGACCCTCGACGCTCTCCGCCGCCATTTCTTCGCCGGCGGGGACGCCCGGCCGATCATCGCCGCCCTGCAGAGCCGCAACCGGCTCCTCCTCCAGGTCCGCACCCTCCTCAACACCGGCATCGTGCGGATCGGGGCCCGCGGCCTGGAAGGCCTACCCAGCGCCGCCCAGCTGTACCGCGAGCGCTATGCCGACGCCGCCACGGTGAAAAGCGGTTACAATGTCTTTACCCAGAACGCCTGGTACCTGAGCAAGCTGGCCGGCGGGGCCAAGCTGCCCGGCCTGCCCCGCCTGATCGACAACCAGCGCGAACTGATCGCCGCCTTCGACGAAATCGTCCGGCGGCCGGACGAGCAGGAGGATGTCCTCCGCGATTTGGCCGTGCGCTGCTTGGCGGGCTAGGGTTGCCTTCGGGGCGAACGTAGCCTTTTGTCCCCGCTTCCGCCCGTGAACGAACCTACGCCTCCCGCCCTCCCGATTTCCAACGTCCTGGCGGAGCGCTACGCGACGGCGGCGATGAAGGATATCTGGTCGCAGACCGGCCGGGTGGAATTGGAGCGCGATTTTTGGATCGCGGTCATGAAGGCGCAGCGGGACCTGGGCGTGCCGATTCCGGCGGAAGCGATCAAGGACTACGAGCGGGCCAAGGGCCGGATCGACCTCGCCTCCATCACCAAGCGCGAACGCGCCACCCTCCACGACGTCAAGGCGCGGATCGAGGAATTCTCCGACCTGGCCCAGCGCCAGTTCATCCACCTCGGGCTGACCAGCCGCGACCTGACGGAAAATGTGGAGCAGCTGCAGATCCTGCGCTCGCTCAAGGTGGTGGAACGCAAAGTCGCCGCCGCCCTGCTGGCGCTCGGCCGCCAGGCCGAGGCCCACCGCGACCTCATGATCACGGCGCGGACTCACAACGTGCCCGCCCAGCCGACCACCCTGGGCAAGCGCATCGCCATGTTCGGCCAGGAGCTGCTCATCGCCTTCACCCGCCTCCAGGAGGTGATCGCCCGCTATCCCGTCCGGGGATTAAAAGGTGCCGTCGGCACCCAACTCGACCAACTCACCCTGCTGGGCGGCGACGCCCACAAAGTGGCCGACCTCGAGGCCCGGGTGTTCAAGCACCTCAGTTTCCACGCCTCCCTCCAGGCCGTCGGCCAGGTCTATCCCCGCAGCCTCGATTTCGAGGTCGTGACCGCCCTGTACCAAGTCGCCGCCCCCGCCGCCAGCTTCGCCACCACCTGGCGCCTGATGGCGGGCGCCGGCCTGGTGACGGAAGGCTTTCAGGACGGCCAGGTCGGCTCGTCGGCCATGCCGCACAAGGTCAATGCCCGCAACTGCGAGCGGATCTCCGGCTTCACCACAATCCTGAGCGGCTACGTCACGATGACCTCCGGGCTCGCCGGCCACCAGTGGAACGAGGGCGATGTGTCCTGCTCCGTCGTCCGCCGGGTGGCCCTGCCCGACGCCTTTTTCGCCAGCGACGGATTGCTGGAAACTTTCCTCACGGTCTTGAACCAGATGGAAGTGTTCCCCGCCGCCATTCTGGCGGAAAATGAGCGCAATCTCCCTTTCCTCGCCACCACCACGATCCTGATGGAGGCGGTGAAAAACGGCGCCGGCCGCGAAACCGCCCATGCCGCGATCAAGGAGCATTCGCTCACGGCGGCCAAGACCATGCGCTCCGGCACCGGCAAGTCGGACCTGCTCGAACGCCTGGCCACGGATCGCCGGATCGGCCTGAACAAGAAGAGCCTGCAGGCGATCTTGAGCGAGAGCGCCCGTTTCGTCGGGGCCGCGCCGCATCAGGTCGACGCCTTTGTCGCCGAGGTAAAGCCCCTGGCCAAACGGGTCAAAGGCGCGGCGGATTATCAGCCCAACCGGCTCTTGTAGGAAGTCAGTTTTCGTTTGCTTCCCCCCGGGCCGCCAGGCTTTATTGGACCTTCACGCAGTTTCTCATCCTTTATCGAAAACTTCCATGGCTGAACTCGTAGGCAACGTCTTGGTGGGCCAATCCGGTGGCCCCACTGCTGTCATCAACTCTAGTCTCGCCGGCCTCGTCGCCGAAGCGCTGAACCACAGCTGCATCGAAGAGATCTACGGCGCGCTCAACGGCGTGCTCGGCATCCTCGAAGAGGAACTAATCGACCTCGCTTCGGAATCCCAGCAACAGATCCGGGCTCTGCGCCACACCCCGGGTGCGGCCCTCGGCACCTGCCGCTTCAAGCTGAAGAAGCCCGCTGACTTTGAGCGCGTGTTGGAAGTCTTCAAAGCGCACAATATCCGCTACTTCTTCTATGTCGGGGGCAACGACTCCCAGGACACGGCCGACAAGATTTCCAAGCTGGCCCAGCAGCAGGGCTACGAGCTCCGGGTCATCGGAATCCCCAAGACGGTCGACAACGACCTGGCGGTGACCGACCACTGCCCGGGCTACGGCAGCGTGGTCAAGTACCTCGCCACCACCGTGCGTGAGGCCGCCTGCGACAACGAGGCCATGGGCCAGGGCGACCTGGTCTTCATCGTCGAGGCCATGGGCCGCAGCGCCGGCTGGATCGCCGCGGGCAGTGCCCTGGCTAAGCGCCGCGATCATCCCCATGATCCGCCCCACATCATTCTGCTTCCCGAGATCCCCTTCAACCAGGAGAAGGTTCTGGAGGACGTCCGCCGGGTGCTGAAGCGCGAGAAGTACTGCCTGATCGTCGTGGCGGAAGGCCTGGTTGACAGCGATGGCAATTATCTCGCGGCCGACGCCGCCACCGATTCCTTCGGCCACGCCAAGTTGGGCGGGGCGGGCGACGCCCTGGGCGAGATCATCGAAGCCCACATTCCCGGCCTGAAGGTGCGGGTGTCCCGCCCGGGCCTGATCCAGCGCGCGGCCTCGCACTGCGCCTCCAAGACCGACGTGGACGAGGCCTTCATGGCCGGCCAGGCGGCGGTCAAGGCGGCCGTGAGCGGCGAGACCGACAAGATGGTCACCCTCCTCCGCGGCGATTCCGATCACTATACGTGCGAAACTGGGCTGGCTCCGCTGACCGAGATCGCCAATGGGGTGAAGAAACTGCCCCGGGAATGGATCAACGAGGACGGCATCAGCATGAATTTCCAGTTCCTGCGCTACGTGCAGCCGTTGATCCAGGGCGAGATCGTCATTCCCACGGACAATGGGATTCCGGTTTACGCCCGCTTGGACAAGGTCCGGGTCGACAAGGTCCTGCCTGCCTACGAGCCCTGAGGCCCATACCACCCCGGCCGAGGCTGGGGTGGACCGCCAGGCCGGAAGCCCCCGGGCTTGCGGCCTGTTTCCTTTCGCGCTCGCGGAATAAATCGACCGGCTGCGCCATTCTCAAGGGATGGTCCCTTCGACCGACAATTCCAGGTCCTCCTTCCGGCTCCCGTGCTGGTTCGGCTGGCTGGCCGTTTTATTGGTGGGGGCCTTGGCCTTCCGTTTTCCGCCGGATGGGCTCTCCCGCGCACCCTTGGGGCAGTTTTTCGGGCGCTTTCACCCCATTCTGGTTCACCTGCCGATCGCGCTGATCCTGCTCGTGCCGGTGCTGGAAATCGCCGCCCGCTTCCCGCGCTGGAGCACCCTGCGGTCTTCGGCCGGATTTGTTCTGGTGCTGGCCACCCTGGGCACCTTGGTGGCCGCCTTCGACGGCTGGCTCCTAGCGCGGACGGGAGGTCAGGCGGGCGCCCTGGTCATCCGCCACATGTGGGCCGGCATCGGCCTGAGCGCCGTCTGCCTGATTCTGGTTTGGCTCCGGCCCCGGTCCGGCGCGAGCTATGGCGTCGTTCTGGCCGGAGCAGTCGGCCTCCTGATTTGGACCAGCGACCAGGGCGGCGCCATCACACACGGGCCGACCTACCTGACTGAATATCTCCCGGCGCGGGCCCGCGGCTGGCTGCACCTGGCGCCGAAAGCGCCGAAGCCAGTTCCCCTCGCGCCCTCCGCCGCGGCCCGCTCGACGCTGTATGCGGCCCGGGTCGCCCCGCTCCTGACGCAGAATTGCATCGGTTGCCACGGCCCGCGCAAAGTGAAGGGCGGCCTGCGGCTCGACAGCTTTGCTGGCATCTTCCGCGGCGGCGAGGACGGCCCGGTCCTGGTCCCGTGGCACCCGGAAAAAAGCGAGATGCTCCGCCGCGTCAGCCTGCCCCCTGATGACGACGACGCCATGCCGAGCGGAGGGAAGAAAGCGCTGACGGCAAGCCAGATAGCGCTCCTTCGAGATTGGATCGCGGCCGGGGCCTCCGACAAGGAGCCTGCCGATGTCCTGGCGAAGTGACGGTTCGTATGACCCACCACCCCGAATTGCGCACCGGTCGACCGGAGAATGGGGGCATAATGCGGCGCTCCGTTGAGTTTCGACAGGCTGCGGTTGTTCCGCTTTCCTTCCGCCGGCTGCCTTCCTGGTCGCGTCATCGTCCACCCTCCCCCCCCGATGAACTCCTCTTGCTTCCGAAGCCTCCCGATTCTGTTCCTGATTGCCGCCGCCATCGCTGGGCTCCCCAACTCGGCGCCGGCCCAGGGTATGAATCCCGCCGCGGCGGTCGACCGTCTCGACACCCTGGTCCAGCTGACTTCGTCCCAACGCACGGCGGCAATCGCTATCGTGACGGAGGAAAACGACGCACTCCAGGCTCTCGCTCCCGGTAGGGATCGGGCGGTCAAGGGAATGCCGATCCGGCAAACGGCCCGCGCACAGCTGCGGGCCCTCCTGACCCCGGCGCAGCAGGCCGTCTACGACATCACCCCCCAGTACCGAGGAGGAGGCGCCATGTTCGATCCGGCCAGGATGGTTCACCGCCTCGACAAGCTCGTGCATCTGAGTGCGGACCAGTCGGCCGCGGCGACGATTGTATTCGAGCATCAGCTCCAGGCCCTCGCCCCACTGAGCGCGGATGAGCGGCGGGGAGCGGGCACCGTTAAAGTGAACACGCAGATGCGTACCGACATTCGCGCCCTGCTCACTCCGGAACAGCAACAGATCTACGACACGAGCCCGCAGACAGAGGGAGGCGGCGCCATGGTCAACGTCGCCAATCGAACGAGCAGTCTCGACCGCACGGTGACCTTGTCGGACGCCCAGGTCCTTCAGGTCGCGACCCTCTACCAGAGCCAGGTCAGTGCGCTGGCGGCCTTAGCGCCGGATGAACGCCAAGGCCCCAAGGCCAAATCGATTTTTCAGGCCACCAGGGCTCAGGTTCGCGCCGTTCTCACCCCCGAGCAGCAGGCCAAGTTCGACGCCAATCCCACCGGCGCGCCAGACATGGAGGAGAAGGCGTTCGTCTCGTCGGTCATCAAATCTTCCCCGGGGCTCATCGCCCGTTTGGGCGCCATCTCCCGGGTGGTGTCGCGCCGAGCCTCGGTCACGATCGGGGACGAGCAGGTTCTCAACGGCGAATACCGTTGCCGCGTCGTCGGCGCCTCCCGAACCGAAAACCTTACCGTGAGCTGGGAACGTGCGCCCGAAACCGGGGCCATCTCCATCATCAAGGTGGTCGGCGAAGACGGAATTCCTATCCCCTTGTAAGCGCTGTGCCGGGGAGGACCCTCTGGTGCCGAGGCGCCGAGGGTCCATCCCAAGGCGCAGAGCGGGGATTTTAGTGCTTAGTGCTCATGAATAATGGCTTAATCGACTTATGCAAAATGCGGCCCCGCGTGGCTTGACTCTTGAAACTGAGTCTCATTCAGTCGTATTTCGAATGCTCCAGGCAATCCGCGATCCGTTCCGCCCCCAGCGCATGCCGCTGACCGATCTTCCGATTGGGGCCTCCGGCCGTGTCTGCGCGCTGCAAGGCGAATCGGACATCTGCTCGCGCTTGCGGGAGATGGGCTTTTGCGAGTCCGCGGTGATCGAGAAGATTTCCGGCCAGGCCACGCTGCTGTGCGACCTCTGCGGCACGCGCATCGCGCTGAGCAGCCGGGCGGCCGACCACATTGTCGTCGAGTTGATCCGAGGCGGGATCTGAACATGGCGGCGGAGGTAAAATTGTCGGAGCTGCCGGTGGGGGCGAGTGCGGTCGTGCGCCGCTGCCCCAAAATCGGCGCCTCCTTTGTCCGGCTCCAGGAAATGGGCCTGCTCCCCGGGACCACGGTCACGCTCGTTCGCACCGCCCCGCTGGGTGATCCGATCGAAATCAAAGTGCGCGGCTACCACCTCAGCCTGCGCAAGAGCGAGGCGGAGTTCGTCTTGGTCGAGCCGGCCTAAGCACCATGTCCGCGGAGCCCAGGCCGACCTTTCCGGCGCGCGCGCCCATCTTTGCCCTCGTCGGCAATCCCAATTGCGGCAAGAGCACGCTCTTCAACGCCCTGACCGGGCTGAAGCAGAAGGTCGGAAACTATCCCGGCGTCACGGTCGAAAAAAAACTCGGGACAGCGTATTCGCAGCACGGCCAGCCCCTGACCGTGATCGACCTGCCCGGCGCCTATTCGCTCGCGGCCCGCTCGCCCGACGAAGCGGTCACCCGCGACGTTCTCCTCGGCCGGCGGCCCGACACACCGACGCCGGACCGGATCCTCTGCATCGTCGACGCCACCAATCTCGAGCGGAATCTTTATCTCGTCCATCAGATCCTCGATCTCGGCCGGCCGGTTATTCTCGTCCTCAACATGATGGACCTGGCGGCCAAGGGCGGCCTGACCGTGCGGGTGGCGCGCCTGGAGAAAGCGCTGGGCATCCCCGTCATCCCCTGCGAGGCGGTCAACGGCAAGGGCCTGCTCGAACTCAAGCTGGCGATGAGCCGGACCGATCTGCCCCTCTCCCGCCATGCCTGGAACGTGCCGGCCGCGATCGCCCCGGCCGTGACCGATCTGCAGGCCTCGCTGGCCGCGGCTGACGGCAAGGCGCCGCTCAGCGCCCGGGCCGAGGCGCTGCTCCTGCTCACCGACCAGGACGTCGTCCGGGTGACCGGCTCCATCCCGCTCAGCCCGCGCACGGGGGAAATCCTCCGCAGCTGGCAGGCCCGCTGGGAAAAGGAGGGCACGGATTGGGGCGGGGCCTTGGTCCAGGCCCGCTACGAGGCGATTGGCAAGCTGGCGAGCGAAGTCGTGCTGCGCGTCCCGGTTGGGCCCAGCCCGAGCGACCGGATCGACGCCGTCGCCATCCACCCCGTCTGGGGCTGGCTCGTCCTCGGCGCCACCATGGCGATCATCTTCATCTGCATTTTCACCTTGGCGGAGTATCCGATGAATTGGATCGACCACCACGTCGCCGCCTTCGGCGACTGGGTGAAGAATTCCCTGCCGGCGGGCGACCTGCGCGACCTGCTGACCGACGGGGCCATCGCCGGGGTGGGCAGCATCCTCGTCTTCCTCCCGCAGATCCTGATCCTCTTCTTCTTCATCGGCCTCTTGGAAAACACCGGCTACATGGCCCGGGCCGCCTTCATCATGGACCGGCTGATGAGCAAGGTCGGCCTCAACGGCCGCTCCTTCATCCCGCTCCTGAGCTCCTATGCCTGCGCGATTCCCGGCATCATGGCGACCCGCACGATCGAGGATCCCAAGGACCGGCTGGCCACCATCCTGGTCGCTCCCCTCATGAGCTGCTCCGCCCGGCTGCCGGTCTATCTGCTCATGATCGCGGCCCTGGTCCCGGGCGACCGCGTGCCGCTTCTAACCAAGGTGGGGCTGATGGTCCTGATGTACGCCGTCGGGACCGGCGGGGCCTTTATCTTCGCCTGGCTCTTCAAGCGCACGCTCCTGAAGGGCGCCCCTCCCCTCATGATCCTGGAGCTTCCGCCCTACCGTCTGCCCAAGCTCAAGGACGTCGTCCTGCACATGGTGGAGCGCGCCTGGGTCTTCGTCCGCAATGCCGGGACGGTCATTCTCGCAATCAGCATCGTTCTCTGGTTCCTCGCCGCCTACCCGCGGGCCCCGGAAGGCTCGACCCCGCAGCAGGCCCTGGCCCAGAGCTTCGCCGGCCGGGCGGGACACGCGCTCGAGCCCTTGATCAAGCCCATCGGGTTCGACTGGCGGATCGGCATCGGCCTGATCAGTTCCTTCGCCGCCCGGGAAGTCTTCGTCAGCTCGACCGCGGTCGTGTTCAGCGTCGACCAGACCGGCACCGGCAAGGGCAGCGGCGGGATCGCGCCCTTGCGCAGCGAACTGCGCAATGCGCGCTGGCCGGATGGCCGGTTCCTCTTCACGCCCCTGGTCTGCCTGAGCCTGATGCTCTTTTACGTCTTCGCCATGCAATGCATGAGCACGATCGCCGTGGTCCGAAGGGAGACGAATTCCTGGCGCTGGCCGCTCTTCCAGCTCGCCTATATGACCGGCACCGCCTGGGTTGTGTCTTTCATCGTCTATCAATCCGGCCGCGCTCTCGGCTGGGGTTGAAACGCTATCGTTTGCTCCCGGCGCCGATTGCCCTTAGCTTAGAACCGGGTTCCTCCATGAATGCCACCTTCCAAACCGTCGCCGCCCTGCTCATCGTGGCTGGGGCCGTCGGCGGATTGATTTGGCGTTCGGTGGCGAAGCGGGGCAAGCCCGGCTGCGGCGGGGGCTGCGGCCCGACCGACCAATTCAAGAAACACCTGAAGCGCTCCGTCGGGCGTTAAGTGCCACGGCGATTGCCGTAGAGTTCGATGTGGAGCCGATGGGCGTAGCGATAGCCCCGGACCTTGCAGAGTTCGCTCAGCCAGCCCGCCCGCGCGCTGATGGCCTCGCGGGTAATGCCCTCGGGCATGAGGAGCACCTTGTGCCGGGGAATGTCGCGCTGGAGCGAGGCGAGCATGCCCTCAAGTTCATCGACATCGCCCGGCTGCGAGACCACAAATTTGAACTGCCAGCCGCCCCGGTCGAGCCAGGCCTGGACGACGTCGGGCCGCCAGCGGGTGGCCTCATGCTTTTTTCTCCAGGCGCGGTGTTCCGTGCCATCGGGCGCGGAATTGAGCAGCTTGGGCGAGAGCGAGGCCAAGTCGCAGGCAATCCCGGCCGGGGCCACGGTCGCCGCCGTCTCGATTGTGATGTGATAGCCGAGGTCGCGCAGCTGCCCCGCCAGTTCCGGCAGGCCGGGGGCGATCATCGGCTCGCCGCCGGTGAGCACCACATGCCGGGCCGAAGTGTGGCCCTGCACGGCGCGCACGATCGTCTCCACGCTTTGGGCGGTCCCCTCCGGCTGCCAGGAGGCGTAGGGCGTGTCACACCAGGAGCAGCGCAGATTGCAGCCGCTTGTCCGGACAAAGACCGAGGGGATCCCGGTCAGTTCGCCCTCGCCTTGGATCGAAAAGAAAATTTCCGAGATCAGCATGGGGCTTCAGGGCTTGGCCGGCAGCGGGGCGGTCGAGGCATAGACGGTCGGATCGGGGAGCCCGGCCTTGAGAAAGGCTTCGCGGCGCTCGACGCAGGTGCCGCACCTGCCGCAATGGATCGGACCACCTTTGTAGCAGGACCAGGTGCGCGCAAAGTCGACACCCAGGCGGGCGCCTTCGAGGGCGATGCCGCTTTTGTCCAGCGCAATGAAGGGCCGGAGCAACTGCACCTGCGCGTAGGTGCCAAGCCGCATCGCCTCGCCCATTGACCGCATGAAGTCCTCCCGGCAGTCCGGGTAGATGACGTGATCGCCGCCATGGGCCGCGATCACGACGCCGGCAGCACCTGCGCTTTCGGCCAAGCCGGCCGCAATCGAAAGCATAATGGCGTTGCGAAAGGGCACCACGGTTTGGCGCATCGTCTGGTCCTCGTAGTGCCCGTCGGGGATGGCCCCGCCGCCTTGCAACAGGTTCGAGGCGAAGAGCTCGCCCATGAACCCGAGCGAAACCACCTGATGGCGGATCCCGAGTCGGGCGGCATTCTCCGCGGCGCAGGGGATCTCCCGGGCGTTGTGCTTGGCCCCGTAGTCGAAACTGACCGCCACCCCGACCTCATGCGTCCGCGCCGCCCAGTAGAGGGCGGTCACGGAATCCATCCCGCCGGAACATAGCACCACAACTTTCATGGTGGAGTATGGCCGCAAAAAGCCGCAGAAAGCGCAAGAGACGAACCATGCTGATCCTCTACGACCCCCGCTGCGCCACCTTCGGCTCGCCCCGGCTGCCGGAAAACCCGGAGCGGGTCCGAGCGGCCGAGGCCTACCTCCGTCCCCGGCATCCGGGCTGGGGCTGGCAAAAGCCGCCCCTCGAGGTGGCCGAGGAAATCCTGCTTCTCGCTCATACCCCGGAGCACCTGCAAAGGCTGGAGGAGCCACGGGATATTAACGACGAGACCCCCTATTACCCGGGAATCGGCGGACACGCCCGGCAGGCGGTCGCCGCCGCCGTGGCCGCGGCCAGGCACGCCTTGACCCGGGATACCCCGGTTTTTTCGCTCATGCGCCCGCCGGGCCATCATGCCACCGCCGGCGAGGGCATGGGCTTTTGTTATCTCAACCAAGTGGCCGTCGCCGCCCTGGCCGCCCAACGGCAGCTGGGGGCCGGGCGCGTCGCCGTCTGGGACTTTGACGCCCACCACGGCAACGGCACCGAGGATATCCTGCTGCGGAAGAAGGACACCCTTTATGCTTCGGTCCACCAATATCCCGGCTATCCCGGCACCGGGACCTTGGATCTGGCCAATTGCCGCAATTGGCCCGTCCCGCCCGGCTCCTCCCGGGCCCTCCATTGCACGGCGCTGCGGGCCTCGTGGGATGCCGTGGTCGCCTTTCACCCCGATTTGGTCCTGGTGTCGGCCGGTTTTGACGCCTATGTCGGCGACCCCATCACCGAAATGACCCTGGAGGCGGAAGACTTCGCCGCTTTGGGGGCCATGATCCGCCACAGCGGGCTGCCGACGGCCGCCATTCTCGAGGGCGGCTACAGCCCTGATTTGCCTGCCTTAATCGAGGCTTTTCTCACTGGCTGGAGCCCCGAATAAGCTTCTTCCGCCGCCGACTATCGTTCAGCCTGTCCAGTCGTTGAGATGATTTCACGTTTCTTGCCGCAACCGGTCCGCCGCCTTCTCGGCGTCAAGACCGCCGGGCGTCCGCCGCCCTACCTATTGATCGATCAGCCGGCACAGCTGACTCCGCTGTTGCGTGCCCTCGAGGGGGTCAAAGAGGTCGGGCTCGATACCGAGGCGGACAACATGTTCCACTACCGGGTGCGGGTGTGCCTGCTGCAATTTATCGTCGGCGGGAAAGTCTTCCTGGTGGACGCGCTGGCGCCGATCGACCTCAAGCCGCTGTGGGCCTCGTTGGCGAAGAAACACTTGATCATGCACGGGAGCGACTTCGACCTCCGCCTGCTCCACGACTTGTGCGGCTTCCGCTGCCACAGCATTTTCGACACGATGCTGGCCGCCCAGCTCCTGGGCCGGCAGCGGATCGGCCTGGCCTCCCTCTTGGAGAACCATTTCGGGGTCCAGCTGGACAAGAACGGGCAGAAGGCCAATTGGTCGCGCCGCCCGCTGACGCCCAAGCTGCTCGATTACGCCTCGCTCGACGTCTGGCATCTGCTCGAGCTGCGGGACCTGCTGACCAAGGAATTGTCCCGGCTCGGCCGCCTGGACTGGATGAAGCAGCAGTGCCAGGCCCAGATCGAGGCCGGCTCCGAAGGATTTGCGCCCGCGGGCGAAAACGACTGGCGGATCGGCAAGTCGGAAAAATTGCGCGGCCACGCCCTCACCGTCCTCTATTCCATCTGGCACTGGCGGGAGCAGCAGGCGCAGCGGATCGACACGCCCCCCTTCAAGGTCTGCTCCAACGAAATGCTGGTCCGCATCGCGAATGCGGCGGGCGAAACCGGCTCGGCCGAGGCCGCCCTCACGGACATCCATCTGGGCAAGCGCCATCCCCGGATCTACCCCTCGCTCCTCGAGGCAGTCCGCAGCGGCATGGCGCGCGACCCGCAGACCCTGCCCCGGCGGCCCGGCCGGGATCCCAGCCAGACCCCGCTTTCCCACGAGGAGATCGCCCGGCTCGATCGCATTCGCGACGACCGGGACAAGATCGCTCAGCAATTGGGCATCGAGGCCACGATCATCGCCAACCGCAGCCAGCTGACCCAGGTGGCGCGAAGTCCGCTTGAGCTTTCCTCGATCCTTCTGCCCTGGCAGGCGGCCCTGTTGAAGGACCAGCCTTCGCTCAAAGCCTAAGCCGGCTGGATGCTCCCCGCCAATGCCAACATCGCCCGTCACTTGGGTGCGATGGCGGCGGCGCGGCCGACCGCCGCCGCCCTGAAAGTGCCGCGGGGCCGCACCGCGAGCGGCGACATCGATTACCTCGCCCTGAATTTCGCCGAGCTCGACCTCGAAGTTTCGGCCTGGTGCACCCGGCTGGCGGCCGACGGCGTCCGCGCGGGCGACCGGACCCTGGTCATGGTGCGGCCGGGGCTGCCCCTGATCGCGGCCGTTTTTGCCCTGTTTCGCCTCGGCGCCGTTCCGGTCGTGCTCGATCCCGGCATGACCCTGAAGAATTTTCTGCCCTGCGTCGCCCGCACCCGGCCGCGGGCCCTGGTCGGCATCCCGCTGGCCCGCTGGATCAGCCGGATTTTTCGCGGGTCGTTTCAGAGCATCGCGGTGCGGACGGCCGCCAGCTCCTCGCCGACGGCGCGGTTGGCGCTTCCCGGGCAGGCGGCGAGCGGGGCGCGGCTGGAGGCGGCAGCCGCTGCACAGGATTTGGCCGCGATCCTCTTCACCAGCGGCTCGACCGGAACGCCCAAGGGAGTGTGCTACGAACACGGGATGTTCGAGGCGCAAATCGGCCTGATCCGAAAGGCCTTCGCAATTGAACCGGGCGAGATCGACCTGCCGATCCTGCCGATTTTCGCCCTGTTCAATCCCGCCCTCGGCATGACCACGATCGTGCCGGAGATGGATCCCCGCCGGCCGGCGGCGGCCGATCCGGCCAAATTGGTCCAGGCCATCCGCCAGGAGCAGGTCACCAATTCCTTCGGTTCGCCCACCATCTGGCGCCGGATCGCAGAGCATTGCCGGGCGGGCGGCATCACCTTGCCCAGCCTGCGCCGGGTGCTCTGCGCCGGAGCACCCGTGCCCCGCGCTTTGTGGGAAGCCTCGCGCCCCCTCCTGCCCCACGGGCGTTTGCACAGCCCCTATGGGGCGACCGAGGCTTTGCCGGTGAGCTCGATCGACGCCGCGGAAATGGCCGCCCTGGCTGAGAGACCCAATGGCAACCTCGGCGCCTGCGTGGGCCGGCCGTTGTCCGGTGTCGACGTTCGAATCATCGCGCTGACCGACGCTCCGATTGCGACCCTGGCCGAGGCCCGCGAACTGCCGGTCGGGGAAGTCGGGGAGATCATCGTCCGCGGCGACCATGTCACCCGGGCCTACGACCAGCTGCCGGAAGCGACGGCCCGGGCGAAGATTTCGGAAGAAAGCCCTGCCGGCGCCCTCGTCTGGCATCGGATGGGCGATTGCGGCCGACTCGATAACGAAGGTCGCCTCTGGTACTACGGGCGGGTGGCCGAGCGAGTCCTGATCGCAAGCCCCGAGAGGCAGCTCCGAATGATCACCCTCTATACCGAACCCTGCGAACAAGTGTTTCGCCGCCATCCGGCGGTGCACCGCTGTGCCTTGATTGGGCTGGGGTCACCTGTCCGGCAAATCCCCGCCCTGGTCGTGGAGGCCGCGCTGGCGCCGGCCGCCCAGGCCAAGCTGGCAATAGCGTTGCGCCTCTTGGGCCAGGCCGACCCCGCCACGGCCGCCATCCACCGCTTCTATTTCCGGCCTCGTTTTCCCGTCGATGCCCGGCACAACGCCAAAATCCATCGCCTCACGCTAGCCCGCTGGGCCGCCAAGTCTTCCCGTTATGTGGATGTCCCATAGACTACCCCCATGAACGCGCTCGTCACCGGCGGAACCGGCTTTCTCGGCCGACGCCTAGTCGAGCGGCTCCTGGCCCAGGGGCGCAAGGTCACGGTGCTGGCGCGCGGGCCGGCCCGCGACCTGGAAGCGCGCGGCGTGCGGCTGGTCCGCGCGTCACTGGAAGATGCCGGGGCGGTCGAGACCGCTTGCGCGGGCGTGGCCACCGTATTCCACGTCGCAGCCAAAGTCGGGGTGTGGGGCCGCTATCAGGATTTTTACCGGACCAACGTCGAGGGGACCCGCAACGTCCTCGAAGCCTGCCGCCGCCAAGGCGTCGGCCGGCTGGTCTACACCAGCACACCCAGCGTGGTCTACACGGGCGAGGCCTTGGCCGGCGCGGACGAAAGCCTGCCCCTTACCACCGCCTGTCCCAGCCCCTATCCCCTGACCAAGGCGATCGCCGAACGCGAGGTCCGGGCGGCCCATTCCCCCGGCCTGCGCACGCTGGCGCTGCGGCCGCACCTGATCTGGGGCGTGGGCGATCCCCATCTTATTCCCCGCCTGGTCGAGCGCGCCCGCGCCGGGCGCCTGCGCATCGTCGGTTCCGGCCAGAACCGAGTCGACCTCGTCCACGTGGAAAACGCCGTCGATGCCCAGCTGGCGGGCGAGGCCGCCCTCGCCGGTTCCGTCGCGGGCGGTAAGGCGTACTTCATCACCAACGGCGAGCCGGTCGTCCTCTGGGAATGGATCAACCAGCTGTTAGCCGCCCTCGGCGAACCCCGCGTGAGCCGGCGTCTGTCGCTCGGCTCCGCCCGGGCGCTGGGCCTGGTATGCGAGGCGGCCTGGCGCCTTCTGCCCTTAAAGGGCGAGCCGCCTCTCACCCGCTTTGTCGCCACCGAACTGGCCAAGGACCACTGGTTCGACATCACGGCGGCACGGCGCGATTTAGGCTACTTTCCCCGCATCAGCATGGCCGCCGGCTTGGTCGAACTCGCTTTTAAGGTCTGCCCCGCTGACGCACCGCCTCGAACAGCGTGATAACGGCGGCCATGCCGACGTTGAGGGAATCGGCCTGGCCCGCCATCGGGATGCGCACCAGGAGATCCGCGTTCTTGAGCCAATAGTCGCTCAGGCCGTACTGCTCGCTCCCCATCACGATGGCGAGCGGGCCGCGCAGATCCGCGGCCGAGTGCAGGACAGTGGCCGCCGGCGTCGTCGCCACGGTCTTGATCCTCCGTTGCCGCAGCCACGCCAGGGTGGCTTCCTTTTCCGCCACCAGGCAGGGCATGGAAAAAAGGACGCCGGTGGAGGCGCGCACCACGTTGGGATTGAACAGGTCGGTGACCGGATCGCAGACGATCACGGCGTCGCAGCCGGCTGCATCGGCCCCGCGAAGAAGCGTGCCGAGATTGCCGGGCTTCTCGATCGCCTCCAGCACCAAGAGGAAGGGTTCGGGCCGGAGGGCCAAATCGGCCAGGCTCTTCCGCCACTGCGGGGCTAGGGCGATTAGGCCGTCGGGGCGTTCCCGGTAGGCGGCCTTGGCGAAGGCTTCCTTGGTTAATTCAAAGAGCTTGGCCCCGGCTTGCTCCGCTTGGGCGATCAAGGCGGCCTCGTTTTCGCCCAAAAACCACTCCGGGGCGTAGTAAAGCTCGGTCAGGACCGTGTGCTTCTCCAGAGCCCGGCGGATTTCGCGGTAGCCTTCGACCAGAAAGACCCCGGCCTCGTCCCGGCTGCGCCGGTCCCGCAGCTTGACCAGCTGTTTCACCCGAGGGTTCTGCACGCTGGTGATTTTTTCTCCGGGCGAATGCTCCATTTCGAAATTGGAAAGGAGACAGGTTCTGCGCCAAGCTGGCAGGATGGCGACACGCAAATTCAACGACCGGCCCTTCTCTTACCATCAGGAGATCGAGCTGGAGATCGCCACCCTGACCAACCTGGGCTCCGGCCTGGCGCGCGTGACGCTGCCGGGCAGCGCCCTGGAGCGCTGGGTCGTGATGGTCCCCTTCGCCCTCCCGGGCGAAAAGGTGCGCGCGCGGATTTTCCGCAATCACCGCAATTTCTCCGAAGCCGACTTGGTCGAGGTCCTGGTCCCCTCGCCCGACCGGGTGGCCGCGCCCTGCCCGGTCTTCGGCCGCTGCGGCGGCTGCCAGTACCAGAATCTGGCCTACTCCGCCCAGCTGACTTGGAAACAGCGCCAGGTGGCGGAACTGCTCGAGCACATGGCCGGCATCACCTTTGCGGTCGAACCGGTGATCGGCTCGCCCCAACCCTACGGCTACCGCTCCAAAATCACGCCGCATTTCGACGTCCGCACCGGACCGAACGCCGGACCCGGCCCCTCCCCCATCGGCTTCCTGCGCCAGGGCACCCGGCATTCGCTGGTCGACGTCCCGCGCTGCCCCATCGCCACCGAGGCGATCAACGCCCGGCTGGCCGAAGTGCGGGCCGAGGTTCACGCCGGCATGGCCGCCGGCAGCTACCAGCGGGGCGCCACCCTCCTCTTCCGCGATGCCGCCGGAACGGTTACGACCGACTTCGACGCCATCATCACCGAAGAAATCGCCCTGCCGGCCTTCGGCCGGGAGCCGGCGCGCCGGTTGCGGCTGCGCTTCATCGCCCGGGACTTTTTTCAGAACAACCCGTTCATCCTCCCGGCCTTCGTCGACTATGTCCGCCGGCAGGCGGCCGAGGCGGGAGCGCGTTTCCTGGTCGACGCCTATTGCGGCAGCGGGCTCTTCGCCCTCGGCTCCGCCCCGGGCTTTGAACGGGTGGCCGGGGTGGAGATCAGCGCCAGCAGCGTCGCCTTCGCCCGGGAGAACGCGGCGGGGAACGGCATCACCAATGCCGATTTCCTGGCCGGCCAGGCCGAGGCCATCTTTTCGGGGCTGACCTTTCCCGGCGGCGAGACCGCCGTCGTGATCGATCCGCCGCGGGCCGGATGCGACGAAGCCTTTCTGCGCCAGTTGCTTGCCTTCGCCCCCGCGGCTGTAATTTATGTCAGCTGCGATCCCGGCACCCAGATGCGCGACCTGAGGCATTTCCTGAGCGCCGGCTACCGGCCCACCCGCGTGCAACCTTTCGACCTTTTCCCGCAAACCCGGCACCTGGAGTGTGTCATCACGCTCCGCCGCGACTGACTCCTTCTCCCCCTTCCATGCTCGGGCATCCCACCTCCTCTTCCGGACATATCTGGAAATTTTTCCGGCGCAGCGGCCTCGACCAGGTGTCGCTCGAAACCGCGGCCGATCTTCAGGCTCTGGGCGAGCTCGACCAAAAGCTGTGGGTCGCCCTGGCCTGCCCGGTCAAGGGACTGGAGATGGACGAGAAAACCCTCAGCCTAATCGACAGCGACGGAGACGGCCGGATTCGTCCGGCCGAATTGATCGCGGCCTTGCACTGGGCCGCGGCCCGGCTGGCCGATCCCGCCGATCTGCTCAAGGGGGTCAATTCCCTGACCGCGGCCGCGATCCGGTCGGACTCCGATGAAGGCAAGGCCATGGCGGCGGCGGCGCGCCTGATCCTGCCGCAGGCGGGCAAGAAAGAATCCGACGGCCTCACGGTCGAAGACATCATCAAGCCCGGCACGAATTTCGCGCCGGATCGCATCCGCGGCAACGGCCTCGTCCCACCGGCGGCGGCCCCCGACGCCGACAGCACCGCCCTGATCCAGGGATTCATCGCCGGCCTGGCCGGGAAACCCGACAGCGCCGGCGCCATCCGCAAGCAATTCGACACCTTCTTTGCCGAACTGGAGAGCTTTGCCGGCCGCAACGAACGCGCCGCCGATCCCGCCCTCGCCGTTTTGGGCGAGGGCACCGCGACGGGACTGGCCGTCCTGATCGCCCTCCGCACCAAGGTGCAGGACTATTTCGTCCGTTGCCGGCTGGCCGACTTCGACCCCTTGTTGATCGGGGCGGCCAACCGGCCGGAAGGCGACACCTTCACGCTCCCGGCCAAGCCGCTCAGCCCGAATTCGGCCGAACTGGTCGCCCTGCCCCTGGCCCGCATCGAGCCGGGCAAGCCGTTGCCGCTGCAAGGCGGGGTCAATCCGGCCTGGGCCGGCGCGCTGGCCGACCTCCGGACGACTGTCGTCGCTCCCCTCTTCGGCGCAGACAAATCCAGCCTGACGGAGGCGGAGTGGAACGCTCTCCTCGGCCGCTTCGCCGCCTTCCAGACCTGGCTCGAGACCAAGGTCGCCGGCGTCGCCGAGGCGCTGGGGCTCAAGCCGGCGGCCGCGGTCCTGAGTGCCGGCGGCCAGGGCCGGCTGGCCGGACTGATCGAAGGCGATCAGGCCCTCGCGCCGGGCTATGCCGCCGCCGCCGACCTCGAGCGGCTGGCCCGCTACCACCGCGACCTGCGGACTCTGCTGCATAATTTCATCAACTTCGCCGATTTCTATTCCCGGCAGCGCCGGGCAGTCTTCCAGGCCGGAACCCTCTTTCTCGACAGCCGCTCCTGCGATCTCTGCACCCGGGCGGACAATCCGGCGCAGCACGCGATTCTGGCCGCGATGGGCCGCTTCTACATTGCCTATGTCGAGTGCCGGAGGGCGGGCAGCCCGGTGATGACGATTGCCGCCTGCTTCACCCAGGGCGACAGCAACTACCTCAGCGTCGGCCGCAACGGCGTTTTCTACGACCGCCAGGGCAAGGACTGGGACGGCACGATCGTGAAGATCATCGACAATCCCATCAGCGTGCGGCAGGCGTTCATGAGCCCCTACAAGCGGGTCGCGAATTTCGTCGAGGAGCAGATCGCGAAATTTGCCGCGGCCAAGGACCAGGCCACGACCGCCAGCCTCGGCCAGGGGGTCATCGCCGCCGGGGCGGTCCCGGACCCGGCAGCCAAGGCTTCGAGCCAGCCGTTCGACATCGCCAAGTTCGCCGGCATCTTCGCCGCCATCGGCCTGGCCATCGGCGCGATTGGCGGGGCGGTCGCCAGTGTGGCGGTCGGCTTCATGCACCTGGCCCCCTGGCAAATGCCCCTGGCGATCGTGGGTGCCCTTTTGATCATTTCTGGGCCCGCGATGCTGATCGCGGCGATCAAACTGCATCAGCGCAATCTTGGCCCTCTCTTGGAAGCGAGCGGCTGGGCGGTGAACGGCCGGGTCAAAATCAACTTCACTCTCGGCAAGCTGCTGACCCAGCGGGCGGCGCTGCCGCCGGGCTCCCAGCGCCATCTCCACGATCCCTACAAGGACAAGGCGATGCACCGGCGCCGGATTCTCTATTTGGTGCTGCTGCTTGCGGTCGCCGCGCTGGTCACGGCCAAGATCCAGGGTTTCTGGCCCTTCTCACCGTAACTCGACCCAATCGGCCGAGGCGTAGCGCTCGGTCAATCCGCTCACCTCGTCCTCATCCCAATCCGGCCAGGGTGTCGCCTCGGCCGAGCCGCCCAGGACTTGCGCCAGGAGGGCGGTGAATTCGCCCTCCAATTTCTCCCAGTCCACGGTCGCGCCGCCGGTGGCGGGCCGCCAGAGCGAGCCCTGGCAGAGGAGACCGCGCTTGTTTCGCTTTTGCGCCGCCCCCGCCAGCTTTTCTCCCGTGCCGGCATGGATGACATCGTAGAGCTCGGCCTTGTTGAAGCAGACGGAGCGCTCCGGATCGGAATTGGGCGTCTGGTTCAGTTCCGCCGGCACGCCCTGGCGGTGCAGCGCGGTCGCCAGCGCCTGGTGCACGGTCCGGTAGCTCTCGACGGCACGCATCTCCTCGAGGGCGGTGCCGCGCGGCGCCACCAGCGTGTAGGTCCAATCCTCGGCGTGGTTGACCAGGCCGCCGCCGGTCGGCCGCCGGCAGAGATCGACCGGCTCGGCCCCGGGCAGGAGAGCCCGGACGTCGGCGATCTTCTGGCTGTAGCCGAAAGTGAAGGCCGGCCCGCGCCAGTCGTAGTGGCGGAAGCGCGGTCGGTCGGCGGCGGGATAGCGCTGCAGGAGGAGAAAATCGACCGCCATGTTTTCGGCCGCGCCGCCGATGCGGGTGGGAAGGACGTCGAGATTCATCCGCCGTCGCGCCTAGCGCACCGATTCCGGGGTCAGGTGCCAGGCAATGTTCCAGTCGCCCAGTCCCCGGCCGCGGACCGGTTCGAGCGCGATGAAGGCGCATTTGCTCACAACCACAACCGGGAAATCGAAGCGGCCGGTCACCAGGAGCGTGGTCAGCATCGTCAGATGCGGATTGTGGCCGACCAACGCCAGGGTCCCGGCAAAGCGTTCAATCCGGGCGGCGACCTTCTGGGGCGCCTCCTCCGGCTCCAGCTCGGGAAATATCCGCCGCTTCGCCTCCCAGCCGATGCGCTCGCACAGAATCTCCGTCGTCTCTTCCGCCCGCTTGAGCGGGCTCGACCAGATTTCATCCGGGGCCAATTCCTGCCGCTGCCGCACCGCCCCTCCGATCAGGGCGGCCTGGGCGATGCCCTTCGGGCTGAGCGGGCGCTCCGCATCCGGCTCGCCGTCGATCGCGTCCGCGTGGCGGATCAGGTAGAGCATCGGCTGGCCTTGGTTAACGATCAGGGTGCCAGCCGCTCCACCGTCCAGCCGCCGTCCTTGGCCCGCCGATAGCGGAGCCGGTCATGGAGGCGGCTGCGCCGGCCCTGCCAGAATTCCACCGATTCCGGGGCGAGCCGGTAGCCGCCCCAGTGGGGCGGAACCGGCACCACCTGGCCAGCGTACTTTTTCTCCACGCCCTTGAGATTATCCTCCAAGACCGACCGGCTCGGCAGGACGCTGCTCTGCTGCGAAGCCCAGGCGGCCAGCTGGCTCGCGGCCGGGCGGCTGTGGAAATAGGCTTCGCTTTCCTCGCGCGTCACCTGGGTGATCGGTCCTTCGACAATCACCTGGCGCTCGAGCGCGAGCCAGGGGAAGAGTAGCGAGGCGCGGGGATTGATCTCCAATTCCCGGCCCTTCCGGCTCTCGTAATTGGTGTAAAAGACGAAGCCCCGGCCGTCCAAGCCCTTGAGCAGGACCACGCGGGAGGAGGGCCGGCCATCCCGGGTCGCCGTCGAGAGGATCATGGCGTTGGGCTCGGTAAGCTTGGCTGCCCCGGCCTCCTCGAACCATTTGTCGAACTGCCGGAAGGGATCGCGCGCCAGGTTCTTCTCGTCCAACCCTGCAAGTGAGTAGTCCTTTCTGAGGTCGGCGAGGGTCATCACCCTCCAAGCTATAAGCCGGCGCGCCTGCGGCAATTGTATTTGCCGTTTCCCCCTCCCCGATGCGAAAATCCCTGTTTCCTCCCCCCGCCTGACCGCTGCCATGTCCCCCGCCACTTATATCGACCGCCATTCCGCCGCCCTGGTGCGCTGCCTGCGGGAATTGGTCCAAATCCCCACCGTCAATCCGCCTGGCGCCCATTATGACCTCATCACCCGGGACTTGGAGCGGCGGCTGAGGCAGCTGGGGCTCCAGACCAAGCGTTATCGGATCCCCTCCGCGCTGCTGAAGGCCTCGCTCCCGTCCGAACTGCAGAGTTATCCCCGCTTCAACGTCCTCGGCCGGTGGCGGACGCCGGGGGCCAAGCGCACACTCCATTTCAACGCCCACTACGATGTCGTGCCGGTTTCGGGCCAGTGGCGGCACGGGACCGCCTTTAGCGGCGCGGTCAGCGGCGGCTGGATCTACGGCCGGGGCACGGCGGACATGAAAGGCTCGATGGCGAGCCTGCTCCTGGCACTGCAGGCCCTGCGCGCCACGCGGACTTCGCCCCGGCTCAATATCGAGGTCTCCTTCACCGCCGACGAGGAGACCGACTCCGCCCTCGGCACCGGCTGGCTGGTCCGCCACGCCCCGCTCCAGGCGGACTACGCGATCGTGATGGAGGGCGGCGAGGGCAACGCCGTTTGCTGCGGCCACAATGGCGTCGTCTGGCTGGAAGTCACCGTCCACGGGCGGGCCGCCCACGGCTCCATGCCCGAGGCCGGGGTCAACGCCCTGGAAAAGATGTCGGCCCTGGTCCTCGCCTTGGGCGACTACAAGGAGAAGCTGGCCCGGCGCACGTTTCGCACCCCGGAGGGCCGGACGATGCGCCCGACCCTCAATATCGGCGGGGTCTTCGCCGCCGGCGAAGGCGGCAAAATCAATACCGTGCCCGCCCTGGCCTCCTTCAGCATCGACCGGCGGGTCCTGGCGGTGGAAAATCACGCCGCGGCCGAGCGCGAGCTCCGGGCCTTCCTTCAGGCGGCGGCGAAGAAAATTCCCGGCTGCAAGATCACCATCGCCAAGGTCTCGGAGAATTTCGCCTGCTTCCACCGGCCGACCGACCCGTTCTTCGCCGCGGTGGCGGCCAGCGTCAAGCGGGTGCGGCGCAGCCCGGCCGTCTTCAGCGTCTCGACCGGCTTCAACGACATGCACTTTTTCGCCCATGAGCTGAAGATTCCCACCGCCGGCTACGGGCCGGGCGGCCGGGACTATCACGCCGTCGACGAGCGCGCCTCGGTCCGCGACCTGATCGCGACCGCGAAGATCTACGCCGATTTGCTCACGAGCTTCGCCGGGGTTGCCTGACGGCGAGGGCCGAGCGCGCGGGGAGAGACCCCTTTGCGGGATGCATTTGCCCAAAGCGACCGCTTCCGCCTTCCTGGGTGCTGCCATGGCCGACCGGATTTCCCTTTATGCGCTGACCCGCCCCGAGCTTTCGAAACTCTTGGCTTCCTGGGGTTTCGCCGCCCATGCCCCGCTGCTCTGGCGCTATCTCTATTGGGAAAGCGCTTCTTCCTTTGCCGCCATGCCCCAGCTGCCGGCCAAAGTCCGGCACCGGCTGGAGGCGGAAACCACCCTGGGCGCCCTGCCGGTCGCCCGTGAGACCCATTCGGCCGACGGGTTCACCCGCAAATACCTCCTGGCCCTCGAAGACGGCGCGGTCATCGAAACGGTCCTGATGCGTTTTACCGGCCGGGTCACGGCCTGCATCAGCAGCCAGGCCGGCTGCGCCATGGGCTGCGTCTTCTGCGCCACGGGACAAATGGGCTTCCGCCGGCACCTGACGGCCGGCGAAATCGTCGCCCAGACCGTCCATGTCAACCGCGTCCTGGGCGAGGGCGAGCGCACGCCGACCGGCGACCGGGCGCGCCTGCGCAACGTCGTCCTGATGGGCATGGGCGAGCCCCTCCACAATTACGAGGCGGTGATGCAGGCGGTCGATATCCTGCTCGATTCCGCCGGCGTCTCGCTCAGTTCCGAGCGCATTACGCTCAGCACGGTCGGGGTTGTCCCCGGGATTCTGCGCCTCGCCGAGGAACGCCGGCCGGTGCATCTGGCCGTCTCCCTCCACGCCGCCACCCAGGCGGGCCGGGCCGCGCTCATCCCCGTCGCCCGGAAATGGCCCCTGGACGAACTCATGGCAGCCTGCCGGACGTACAGCGCCACGACCGGCCGCCGCATTTTTTACGAATGGACGCTGATCGAGGGGAGGAACGATGGGGAATCCGACGCTCGCGCAGTCGGGGAGTTGCTGCGCGGACTGCCGGCCCAGGTGAATCTGATCCCGCTCAACCCCACGCCCGGCTACGCGGGCGCCCCGGGCCGCAGCGAGGCCGCGGCCCGTTTCCAGCAAATCCTGGCGGAGGAATTCTCGTTGCCCAGCACAGTGCGGCAGCGTCGCGGCATCGACATCGCGGCCGGCTGCGGCCAATTGGCGGCGGCGGAGGCCGGACCTACCCGGTCCGCCGCTGACGCACCGCCTCGGCCAGGACCGCCAATACCGGCAGGGTCTTCTCCCATGCCAAGCAGCCGTCGGTGATGCTCTGGCCGTAGGTCAGGGAGCCCGCTTTGTAGTCCTGGGCCCCGCCCACCAGATTGCTTTCGATCATGACGGCGGCGATCGCCCGGTCGCCGGCCCGAATCCGGGCGGCCAGGTCCGCCGCCACGGCCGGCTGCCTTTCGGGATCCTTGCCGCTATTGGCGTGGCTGCAGTCCACCATGAGGTGAGGCGGCAACTGGTTCTGGCGGAGCAGGTCGGTCGCCGCCGCCACGGCCGCGGCGGAAAAGTTCGGGCCCCGGGTGCCGCCCCGGAGGACGAGATGGGTCTGGTCGTTGCCAGTGGTCCCGAGAATGGCCGGAACCCCTTCCCGGGTCAGGGAGGGAAACCAATGCGGCTGCCGCGCCGAGCGGATCGCATCCACCGCCACCTGGACGTCGCCGTCGGTCCGGTTCTTGAACCCGACCGGCATGGACAATCCGGAGGCGAGTTCGCGATGGACCTGGCTTTCGACCGTGCGGGCGCCGATCGCAGCCCAGGAGACGAGGTCGGCATAGTACTGGCCCAGGGTGGTATCGAGAAACTCCGTCCCGACCGGCAGGCCCAGCCCGGTGACGTCGACCATGAGCTGGCGGGCCAGGCGCAGGCCGCGGTTGATGCGGTAACTGTTATCGAGGTCGGGGTCGTTGATCAGGCCTTTCCAGCCCACCACCGTCCGCGGCTTCTCAAAATAAACCCGCATCACGACGAGCAGATCGGCCTCGTAGCGCCGGGCCGCTTCGCTCAGGCAGCCGGCATAGTCCACCGCGGCGATGGGATCGTGGATCGAGCAGGGCCCGGCCACGACGATCAGTCGGTCGTCCGTCCCGCCAAAGATGGCACCGATGTCGCGGCGGGCCCGTCCGATTTGCCGCACGCGGGCATCGTCCACCGGGATCTCCTCCTCCAGGACGGAGGGGGCGGCGAGCGGCCGGGTGGCGCGGATGCGCAGGTCGGACGTGGGCTGGGATTGCATGAACCGTCCAGTCTGAGCCCGGGGCGGGACAAAGGCAAGGGGAGCGGCTCCCCCCGCTTGCTTATCGGCCGAGTCGAACGATGGTGACAGCCGGGCAATCTGCCGGGGTCGACCTTGTGACGAAAACAAAACGGCTACTCCTGAATATCGGGATGGCGGCGAGCATTCTCGCCCGCCTGCCGGCCACCGTGCCGGAATACGCCCCGCTCTTCACCCGGATCGCCCAGGCCACGGTGATTCCGGCCGAGGTGAGCGGCCATGGCATGTACGTCAGCGTCCTGATCAACGGCCAGGGTCCCTTCCGCATGCAAATCGACACCGGCTGCTCCATTTCCATCATCTCGCCGGAAGTGGCCGCCGCGGTTGAGGCGCGCGGCGTCGAAACGAACGACGACGACGCCCCCGTGGTCAATGGTCTCGGCGATATTCTCACCATGCCGCGGGTCCTGCTGGATTCGGTCGGAATCGGCGGCGTCCAATTCCAGGGGGTGGTCGTCGGCGTCGTCCCCTTGGAGCTGCAGTCCAAACTCGACAGCCGCGCCTTGGACGGCCTGCTGGGCTACTCCCTGTTCGCCGACCTTTTCTTCGCGCTGGATTTTCCCAACCAAAACCTGGTCTTAAGCGACGACCGGCCGAAGGATCTGCCGCCCATCCGGGCCGAATTCGCCGTCACGGAGCACAGCGAAGTGCCCTTCATTGCGGTGAAATTGCAGGGCAAGGAGGTCAGCGTCATGGTCGACACGGGCTCGAACGACCGGCTGCATTTGCCGCCGGACGACTTGACTGGGTTGCAATGGAAGGTCGAGCCCCGCCCGGGCTTTCTGCTCGCCGTTGCCGGCGAAGCGGGGCGCGAGCAGATCGGCCGGTTGGCCGGGACCCTGGAGTTGGACCGGCTGCGCCTGGCCGAGCCGGTGGTCGGCATCAGCGACGGACCTCCCACGGTCGGATTGGGTCTGCTCCACACCTTCTGCCTGGTTTTTCACGAGTCCGAGGACAAGTTCTGGCTGTGCGCGGCGGAGGCCGGCCCGTTGCCCTCGCCCCCGGAGCGCAGCGTTGGCCTGAGCCTGTTTGCCGACCCCGACGGCTGGCGGGTCGCCGGGATCATTCCGCACAGTCCGGCGGAAGCGGCCGCCATCCAGGAAGGCGATGTCGTGACCCAAATCGAGGGCCAGCCGGCGCACAGCTGGACCCGAGACCAAATCCAAGCCTGGATCGATACCCATCCGACCCTCAATCTCCAGCTCTCCGCCGCCGCCGGCGTGCGGAATGTGGGCTTGCGGGTCTGGGAACTGGTGCCCTGAAACCCTCTGCTAACCCGGCCGTGCCCGTCGCCCCCTTGCGGAATTAAAATCAAAAAACTTATGCGTGACCCCTTTCGTTGGTTATCCCTGGCCCTGGCGGTGGCGCTGGGCTCCGCCCTCTTCTGGGGCGTGCGGCAGCGCGCGGAGCTCGGGCGCGCGCGGGTCGACGCCGTGGCCGACCGCCAGGCCTTCACGGATCTGGAAGGCCAGCTGACGCGGGCGGAACGAGCCCGCTTGGCCTCGGAGGCGACCCTGAACGGCCAGGTCGATTCGGACATCCGGCGGATGTTTCCCGAGAGCCGCTCGGCTCCGGAGCCGGCCACCATCGACCAATTCAACGCCGCGGTCGACCGCGACCCGCAGTGGCAGCCCTTTTTCCGCAAGCTGGAGCGGCGACGGATTCTGGCCCGGTACGACATTCTTCTCACCGCCCTCAATCTGCCCCCGGAAAAGCTGGCGCCGCTGGAAGACCTGCTCGTGGAGCGCGCGCTCGCCAACCGCTACATCGTGCACCGCCTCCGCGAGTCGGGCCGGAAATTCAGCGCTTCGCAGACGATTGCGTCGGTCGACCACGCCACCGATGCCATCGACGCCAATATCAAGAAGCTGGTCGGCCGCGACACCGCCCAGAAATTGCGGGAGTGGAATGGCGCCATCTATGCCTACGGCACCGCCCCGAGCGGCCCGGTGGCGCAGGATGCGGTCACGCTGAAAGAGGCCGGCTTTGTGCTGAGCACCGCCCAGCTGGTCAAACTCGCCCTCATCCGCTACGAAGTCACGGTTCTCGATCCAGACGCTCGCGCCCGCTCCGGCAGCGACCAGGTCGATCCGAAAACCGGCTTAACCCGGCAGGAAAAACAGCTGCTGGCCCGCGAAGCCGAAGTCCTGTCCCCGGCCGAAATCGACGTCCTGCGCAGCTGGGACCTGCAGGCCCGCCAGGCGCGGGCGGCGGTCGACGCGCTGCGGGCCCACTTTCATATCGATCCGCGGGTGGCGCCGCGCTAGCGGCCGGTCCTCACGCCAGCGACTGCGCCTCCTGCACGACGGCCGAGGCAAACAGTCCGGCCGGCGCCGCCGCCAGCGGCAAACCGAGCTCGCGGCAGCGGCGGGCCAGCGTCAGCCAAGCGAGCGACGCGGTTTCGGAGGCGGGCGCGAGCGCGGCCAGCTCGGTCGCCAGCGGTTCCAGCGGCGGCAATAAGGCGGGCGGGCAGATGCCCTTGCCGGCCAAGAAGAGGCCGAGCGAGGCCCCCAGGCAGTCCACCCAGGCGCGCGCCGCCACCGGCGGAACATACGCCACCCCGCCCGCTCCGGCGGGATAGGGCGCCCATTCCATGAACTGAGCGATGGCCTCGCGCAGCTTGGTCAATTCCGCGTCAGCCGTGGCCGGATTCCAGCGGGCCGTGAACTGCTTGCGCTCGCGAAACTTCTTCACCTCCCAGAGGCGAAAATTGGCCTCGAAGTCGCCCGAGCGCTGGCGGAGCACCCCGGTGAAGACATAATCGATGCCGTCTGAGGTGGAATCCACCAACTGACGGAGGGTTTCGGTGCCCCACTCATGGCCAAAGAGGAGGGGACGCCGAGGCGTACCGGTCGCGCCCTGCTCGCAGGCCACGGCCACGTTCGCCTCGTAGGCGGGCGAAAAATAGAAGCTCTCCGCCAGCCAGGCGGGAATCGCCCGGCTCAGACGGCCGAGTTCGTCTTCCGGCCGGTCCATGGCCTCGGAGAAATCAGGGTAGGCGGCGGGGAGCGCCAGCTGGGCAAAGGACACCCGCCGGAGCTTGCCGGCTTTGGGCGGAAGGATCAGGGCCGCCAGCGGCTCCAGCCCGTAGTACCAGACCGGCTTGCTGATGGTGACGAGGGAGGCCCTGCGCGCCTGATCGGGGCCGGCGGCATCCGGCGCCGTCGGCTCCGCCGGCAGGCTGGCGCTCAGCATCAGCTCGGAAATCGCGTTGGAAAAGCCGTAGAGGCGCTCCTCCAGTTCCGGACGCTTGAGCGCAAAGAGAATGTCGAGCAGGTGCTGGGCCGGGACGGGGTCGCGCACGGCCATGTAGGCTTGGAGCAGGTTGAAGCCGGGAGCCGCGCCATGGCGGTCGGCCACATAGCGCGGTGCGACCAATTCGATGATGGGGCGGACGTGGCCCAGCGAGCCCAAGTCGCCGGAAATCGTCACCAGCACATCGGCGCGGTCGCCGGCGGTGGCCAGAACCTCCTCATAGATGGCGGTGGCGCCGGGCAAATCCTTGCTCTCGAGCCTTTCCCGGGCGGCCTGGAGGCGGCCCAAAACCCCGGCCTCGCCCAGGGGGGCAGCCGGCCGGGGCGGCGGAGCGGGCGGAGCCGGATCGCGGGCCGGAGGCGAAAAGGGCATGGCCGGCTTTTCCGCCGGCATCGCCTCCTTCTCTGCTTTCCGGTTCGTGAAGCGGTCGAATAAGCCCATGGCCCCAAATTAACCGGCGCCGCCCGGCGGCGGCGAGCGTCTTTTCCTGTCGGCTATTGCGGCGGCGCGTCGGGTCCCAAGGGTTCGCCGGTGGCGCGGTTTAGCTGCTTTTTCTGGCACAGCACCATGATCACGTAAACCAGGACGGCGATGTTGATCAAAAGGATGGAGAAGCGCCCCCAGCTGAAATGCTGGATGCAGGCATAGCCCTCTTCCGGGATAAAAAATCCGGTGGCAATGACGACGAGGTATTTGGCCCAGGCCTGGTTGAACCAAAGGCCCACTCCCTCGATGTACAGTTCGGAAGCGTAGAGCAGGGAAAGAACGCCAAAGGTGTGAAATCGCTTCGGGTCGATCAATTTGAGCTTCTCGAGCAGCAGGCGGATGAGGTGATTTTCCGGATCGATCCGGAGCCTGATGGTCAGATTTCGCAGCGTTTCGCCCAGATCCGCGTCGATCGCGCGGAAAAAACCGACGGCCAAGCCGGTGATGAGCAGGGCTTTGGCGATCTTCAGGACCGCGATGAGCTTGAGACCGGAGTCCTGGGGCTTGGTCGCCGTGCTGGAGTCAGGGGCCGCCGTCTTGGTGTCCAAATTCGTCATCGCGAGGGAAGAGCATAGCAGTCCGGCTGGGCGCCGCAAGCGATGACAGCAGCGCTCTTCGGGCTAACTGGTTGCTATTAGCCCTACCAGCTAACCGACCTCCGAGCTTATTCGCCATTTTGCTTCCGGATCCAGATCCATTCCGTGCGGTAATCGATCCAATAGTTCCGCACCACCCGGAGCTGCTCGGGTGCGCATGAGACAATTTCTCCAAGGGCGGAGGGTAGTGATTGAGAATGGGCCCTGTCGGATTCGAACCGACGACCAAGGGATTATGAGTCCCCTGCTCTAACCGCTGAGCTAAGAGCCCAACCCTAGCACCGGCGCAGCCTGGGTCTCGGCCGGCAACTTCTCAACAGGAAATCTCCGTTTCCCCGGGGCGAAAACAAGTTCGCAGAACTCTCCCGCCTCGATATGGTCTAGGCCCGAGGCATGAGCACCGCATTTCTTCGCGAATCCGATTTGGAGGAAAAACCCGTCCAGGTGAAACGCGTCTCGCCGCTGCCGCCCGGCGCGAAAAACCTCATGACCTTGGGCGGACGCGAACGCCTGCGCCAGGAGCTGACGCGGTTGGTTGAGACCGAACGCCCGAAGCTGGCGGCAGGCAAGGACGAGGCCAAACCCCAGCTCGACGCGCTCGACGACCAGATCCGCTACCTGCAGCAGAGTTTGCAAAGTGCCGAGGTGGTCGAGCCGCCGCCGCCTGGCGAGGAGCGGGCCCGGGTCCGGTTCGGCGCCCTCGTCAGCCTTAGGGACAAGAAGGGCGTGATTGCCCGGTACCGCCTGGTCGGCGTCGATGAAACCGACATGGACCAAGGGCGGATCAGCTATATTTCCCCGCTCGCCCGGGTTTTGACCAACGCCAAAGTCGGACAGAAGGTGGAGCTAAAGACACGGACGGGGCCGAATCAGCTCGAAGTGACAGCAATCGACTATCCCTCGGACTGAGCCTGGAGGGGTGAATAAGCGGGGAATAAGCCCCGCCGCTGAGAGGAGAATCGGCTATAGCAGGAATGTGAGCGGTTTTTGGGTTTCCCAGCGCCCGGTCTTTGCGCCACAACCTCCTGGATATGAACGAAAGAGTCCTGGCAGTGCCCCGTGATGCGATCAAAGGCTTCCTGAAGCAGGGCTTTTTCGGGGGCGGGCAGGCGGACTTGCTCGGGCTGATGGGCGAGTCTTTGGTGTTTTTGGACCGGCCGGCCGCCGAGCAGGACCCGTCCCACAAGCAGATCATCCCCTACATCGTCGTATCGCACAACGAGCGCTTTCTCGTTTATCAGCGCACGGCCAAGCAGGGGGAAAAGCGCCTGCATAACAAATACTCGCTCGGCTTTGGCGGCCACATCAACGACCTCGACCAGACCGGCTCCCGTCCGACCAACCTGATCCTATCCGGCATGGTGCGGGAATTGAATGAGGAGATTTTTCTGCCGAGCCTCAGCAGCCTGAAGGTGGCCGGCTTCATCAACGACGACGCCAACCCGGTCGGCCAGGTCCATCTCGGTGTGGTCTTCCTTGTCCATGTCGCAAACGAGAAGTTCGCGGTCAACGAGCCCGAAATGATCGAGGCCAAATGGTATGACACGGAAGAAATCGTGAAGGTCTTTCCGCTCCTCGAATCCTGGTCGCAGATCCTCTGGACCGAGCATCTGTCTCGCCCGGTCGCTTCGCGGCCGGTCTGACGCCGGCCCCGGCGCCGCCATGGAATTGCCCCCGGCATTGCGCCAGGCCGTCGACGCGGCACTCGCCGGCTTGGGCGTGGCTGAACTGAGCCGAGCGGCGGAGACGCTCTCGCTACGCTATCGCGGCGAGGTTCGCGACGGTCGGCCGCATCTTTGCGACGACCTCGCGGCGCGAGCTTATCTTGCCGTTCGCCTGCCCGCGACCTACGCCGCCATCCGCTCCGCGGTGGAGGAGGTCGGCCAGGCCCGGCCGGATTTTTCTCCGCAGTCCGTCCTGGACGTCGGGGCCGGTCCGGGTTCGGCCGTGTGGGCCGCGGCCGGCCGCTGGCCCAGCCTGAACCGGGCGCTTCTTCTTGAGCACAGCCCCGCCATCCGGCATTGGGGTGAGCGCTTCACGCCCGGCCTCGCGCCCATCGCGGTGGAGTGGAATGCAGCGGACCTCGCGACCGGCCTGGAGGGCGTGGAGCCGCGCGATTTGGTGCTGCTCGCCTATGTCCTGGACGAATTGGCTCCGGAAGCCCGAGCGATGTTGATTGACCGGTTGTGGACGCTGACGGGCGAT
>Ga0302320_10002447_pt1 | contig 43691 bp, 25 predicted proteins | sample Bog_T0_3_FD_202130 | JGI IMG/M metagenome (GOLD analysis project Ga0302320, IMG submission 202130) | Peat permafrost microbial communities from Stordalen Mire near Abisko, Sweden - Bog_T0_3 | ecosystem: Environmental > Terrestrial > Soil > Wetlands > Peat | place: Sweden: Abisko, Stordalen Mire...
GTCTGTGGTTTCAATCCACGCGCCCCGCGTGGGGCGCGACCAAGCCGGTTTGTTCGGTTTCAAATTCTTCTGTTGTTTCAATCCACGCGCCCCGCGTGGGGCGCGACTTCTTCTTCGCCATGTTTTTAATCTCCAGGGGTTGTTTCAATCCACGCGCCCCGCGTGGGGCGCGACAAGCCAAATCGCAAGGGTGAATTGGTCAACGAATTGTTTCAATCCACGCGCCCCGCGTGGGGCGCGACCGCGCGAGTCTTTAGGATCGCGTAACAACAAGGTTGTTTCAATCCACGCGCCCCGCGTGGGGCGCGACAAAGTAACAACAGTGAGTTAATCAAACGTTAGATGTTTCAATCCACGCGCCCCGCGTGGGGCGCGACGCTTCGGTTGCGCGTGCAGCAATTTTTCCATCAGGTTTCAATCCACGCGCCCCGCGTGGGGCGCGACTCGGCTAGTTCGGCCTGGGTGATTAGGTTGCACTGTTTCAATCCACGCGCCCCGCGTGGGGCGCGACCCGAGCTCGGCGCGGATCTAGCCGAAGGCAACATGTTTCAATCCACGCGCCCCGCGTGGGGCGCGACCGAACGCACAGTTAAAATATTCACCTGTTGGATTGTTTCAATCCACGCGCCCCGCGTGGGGCGCGACGAACGCACAGTTAAAATATTCACCTGTTGGATTGTTTCAATCCACGCGCCCCGCGTGGGGCGCGACGGCATATCGAAGTTAATCCAACCATTACCAGTAAAGTTTCAATCCACGCGCCCCGCGTGGGGCGCGACCTGGCCTGGCCCAGGGCGGCGCGCGGCCTGGATGGTTTCAATCCACGCGCCCCGCGTGGGGCGCGACGAGGCCACACTCGCCCGAGGTGAGGACCGGCACAGTTTCAATCCACGCGCCCCGCGTGGGGCGCGACGGCTCTACTGTAACAGCTTTGATTTCTGCGTTCTAGCCTTGGAATTGCGCGGACCCCGACAAATGTCGGAGCTGGGAGGGTCCGGACAATGTGCTTTAACCTTCAACAAGCGTGGAATCTGCGAGATGGCGCATGCGCGAACCTACTGTGTATTGGCTGTGCACTTGATGTTCGCGCTAAAGAATGAGGGGGCCTTCCGGGTTGTAGCCGGGCTTCGCTCCTGAGTGCTCCACGCGCCTCTGCCAGTTTGCCCCCAGGAAGTAGAAGCGAAGGCTATCGGTGGAAGGGTCAATGATCGCGAGGAGCTTGGCGCGAAACTCGACCCAAAGGGCAGGTTCAAGAAGACATTCAAAAACCGAGAACTGCACCCGCTGACCATGATTCTGACACAGTTTGGCGATTTGCCGGAGGCGGCGCTTCCCGTTGTCGGACTGAGTTCCCATGTCATACGTCACAAGCACCATCATGCTGTGTCATCTCCAGATGAAGGAAGGGTAAGCATCGAGATCGCCACGCAGGTGGCGAGCCAGCAAGAGTGCCTGCGCGTGGGGCACCAAGCCAAAGGGGATGCGTTCGTTCAGAAATGGATGGAGAACCTCTTCCTGTTTGCGCAACTGCCATGCAACCAGAACCTCTTTGCGCGTGGCATCATTCATCGCCACCCCGCCGGATTCCGAGCGGGAGAAGCCTTTTCCAGCAATTTGGCGGCGGTTGATGAGGGTGAGCGCGAGCCGGTCGGCCAACACCGGGCGCATTTCCTCCATGAGGTCCAGGGCGAGGCCGGCACGACCGGGGCGGTCGCGGTGCAGAAAGCCAACAGCGGGGTCAAGGCCGGTCGTTTCCAGTGCAGAGGCGATGTCATGGGCCAACAGAATATAGAGGAACGAGAGCAACGCGTTGACATTGTCGAGTGGTGGGCGGCGGCTCCGCCCGTGAAAGAAGAACTCCTCTTTCTGATGCAGGATAAGCTCGTCGAGAACGCTGAAATACGTCTGCGCGGCATCTCCTTCGACTCCCCGCAGACCATCGAGAGAAGACGCAGACGCGAGCAGGCGCAGGGATTGGCCAAGCTGTGTAACGGCACGATCAATGGTTTGTGAGGGGCGTTCACGACCGGCACGCAACAACGAAGTTCGGCTGTTGGCGATCTTCGCCAGCAGAATAGACTTCGCAATAGCGGCAGAATCAGCGTCCTGGTCGGCACGGCGGTATTGCTCCCGGCGCAGTAGTACGTTGCCGTGGATCGGCCCCTGGATGCGAGCAAGAAAGCGGCCATGTTCGCTGAGAAAACTCACCCCGACGTTGTGCTCGGCACAGAATCCCATCAGGGGAGGACTCATCGAGACCAGCCCGACGCACACGATGCCCTCAAGCGTGTGAATCGGCACGCGAAGCCGCGTTTCATGCTCGACGCGAACGAGCACGGTTTCTCCATCCTTGCTGAGGTAGGCATTGGGAATGGTGACATACAACGTGTTGAGGAGCTTTCTCATCGGGGTTTGTCCTCATCTTGAGTGGCTTGGCCGAAAGAAGACTGTCTGAGGTTGGCGTCAATTGCGCGGGTCAAATAGCTGGATGCACTTGCCGACTCGACTGCTTTTGGCAAACAGACTGGATTCATGGAACAGCTTTCGCATTTCTTCGCATAGACGGCGCGCGGCGTCTTTCCAGAAAGGAGAATCTCATGCATGAGGGCCGCGAGGTGTTCGACCTCCTGACGGAGCGGCTCGTCGAAGATCACCACTTCGCGACGCTTAGCCTTGCCATCAAAGACGGCCCCGGCAGGAACCGGCACTTGCAGCATCTCTTCCAGACAAAGCGCCTGTGCGCAAAGCTGAATGCGATAGGCCACGCTGCCGTGTTTGTCGCGGGTCCGCTTGTACTCCACAGGATACGGCTTCCAGAGCCCTTTACGGCGCGGCATGGAAACACCCGGCTCCGCGGCTTCGCAGGGTAAGAACTCGACAATATCAGTCTGGCCGGAAAGACCAAGTCGAAAAGATCGCAGCGGAAGAGTTCGCCGAACCAGAACCTCGGGGCGGGATTCAATGTCGGCCGAGTGCGCCTTCTCGTGGAGAAGTTTGCCCTCGGCGGTGAAGAGGTTCTCCTCCCACTGCTGCTCCAGATGAACCAGCGCCCAGCGCCGTTCGCAGAAGGCGAGATGCTGGAGACCGGAGAGTGGGAGAAGATCCTCTTCTGAGTACATCGTGTTCACCTCGGTTGCGACGGACTTATGCGAGACCGTCGATGAGGGTAATGCCTTCCGGCAGCGAGTTTGGATCGGGAGGCACAACGATGTAATCGTTGAAAGCGCGCGGGCTTTCAACGCCCGGCTTCTTCTCAACCTTGATCGACTCAAAGAGCCGCTGCGCCTGCGCATTGCCGAGTTTGCTCTCGTGCTTGAAGATGTAAAGGCCGCGCGCGGCCATGGTGCCCCGCGCCGCAGAGCGGTCCAGCTCAAACAGATTGGCGAGCGCCTTCCACAAGAGCGCGAGATCGTCTTCGCTGAAGCCAGTCTTTGCGGCAAAGACCGGGTTGATGTAGCCATGCGCGAGATACAGGCCGTAAGGGATGGTGTACTTTCCACCAATCTCTGTAGAGCCTGACGAGGACTCTCGCTTTTCCTCTTTGGTGTACGCAACGCGCGTGATTGTGTGATCAAGCGGCAAAACCTTGTCTATCGACCGGGCAAATGTAATCTGGACGGGGCCGCGGACTTGTCCGCAGTTGAACTCTTTTGTGCTCATTACGGCACCAAAAGTTCTCACGTCAAAGAAGTTTCCGCACATCCATTGGGATGCCTTTTCAATGTCGCCCTTGGACGTTTTGTCTCCCTTCCACTCAATCTCTTCATTTAAGTTGTCATAAGCCATCTTTTGGCGTTGTTCGAGTGACATTCCTCCAAGCACAAAAATGTCGTACCCCTTTTCGACTGCTCCATCAAGGGACTTAGCGCAGGAAACAAAATCTCGAATCTTGCGTTTGATGCAAACATCTGTGACCAACCCATGATGAGTTTGTGGATCGGTGCGAGGTTTGTTGTCAGAATCAGGATCACCGTTTGGGTTACCGTCCTGGCAATCAAATAGGTAGACGAAGTCGTAGCGATTCTCAATAGTGCTCATTGTTGATTCTCCTTGTCACCGTCTTGATTGGAAGATTCTTTGGATAGTTTGCCGTCAATCGCATCTGAAATGGAACGAGACTTCTGATGGAAGTAACCCAGGGCGAAGAGGCCCTGACCTTCAAGGCTCAAGTCGGAAGGATACGGTCCCTTTTCACCCGGCTGAAGTAGGTTCGAAATTTCCATGATTCTTTTCTCGATGCCGAAAGCCGCACCGCCATCTAGCCTACGAAGCTTTTTGAGATGTTTCTGTCCCAGATCGACAATCTCAGCAAATGCAGCAGCTGGATAGGTTGAGGCCAAGGAGAAGAACCTATCAGTGATTGTTTTGTTGATGGGCACGCCAACTCTCTTTGCGGTTTTGTATTGCAAGTCTTCATAAGCGGCCATCAGGCGACCACAAACATACGCCGGATACGGGCAGGTTGGATTAAGTCCTTCACTCATCTCTTTTTCTCCTTCTTTTCGGAAAAGATCATTGAGGCACATACGAACCAGCGCAATTGGCACCCGAAACCGTTCAAGCGAATCGCTGTTCTTTTGCCCCTGAGCTTCTTTCGTTTTGCTGTTACTTGTGCTCGGATGTCGCAGGCACGTTAGAGCCTCGGAAAGCATCGAGTAACCAAGCGCAAGACCCTCAATTGCTCGTCTCTGAAGCGCCATCTCCATCTGGCCTAAAAGCTTGCCATCACGGTTGAGTGCGTAGCGAATATGCCAGAGGTTCACTGGTGGACGTTCCCACGGGTATTCCACGCGCAATTGCTCGTGCCAGTTCTTTAGATTCTTCTTCACTTTTGTCAGCGCCAGATCTGCCCAGTACCGCGCTCGAAGCCTTCCACCATTGCCAGAAACACCAACCATGTAGAAGCGGTTGGCATCTGGATTGGCAGCCGGATCAAAATCAAGCAAATCAGCTACCTGCTTCGGATCGGCAACCTCAAGCACATCAAGCACGTCAATATCGGCAGGATTCCTGAGCCAATACAAGAATCCAATGCCTCCCCGATCCCGTCGCCGCGTATTGTCCACCTTCAGGAGATCATTTAAGGCCAGCACATATGCCAGCGCCCGATCCGGCGAGACAGGACTGTTGCGGTTCTGCTCCCAGCCATAGGAGCGGAAGGCTTCTTTATCGAAAGACATCAGCGCAACGCCTGCCGCCTGTCCTCCAAGACTCGACACGCCCTTGATTTTTTCGTGCGTGGGAGCAATCGGGCCGAACTTGCCGGAGATCATGCACTCGCCGTCGATGCCCTCCATGCGCCCGTCAAACTCCGTCCGGTAGTGCTTGCGCCAGAACTGTCGCACGGCTTCCCGCTCCACTAGCGGCTCGCCTACAGAGAGAGCGACAAGCGTACCGGGCTTTGCCTCTCGCAAGGCATTGCGCGCCTTTTCCACTTCTTCCGCATTGGCGTAGAAGTTGGTGCAAGATATCAGACCAGAGTCTCCGGTTTCCGCAGCGGCTTTGCCGATGAGAGAGACAAAGGCTTCGTGGTGCTTTTCGGCTTTCTCCTTGTCGGCATTCTTGTCGGGAGTCCACGCGCCAATGCCAAGAACATACGCCATGTCGTCGGTTCCCAGCAGAGGGTGTTCCCCACTGTTGCGATTTACAGGTGAACGCGGCACACTCATCTGCATGGGAACCTGCACCTGCTTCTTACCGAGTGTCTTCGTAATTGTGCGCGGCGTCGCACTCAGAAATGTTCCCTGCCTTGAGATTTCGAGCAGCCACGGCACGGGCTTCATCTCCCAGGCCGCATCGTTCAACTCATCGGCCAGATAGTTGTCGGCGTATTCGGTTAGCGCCTGTACGAGCATTCGAGTACCTCCTGCCGCCGGCTTTGATCGGCCAGAACCGACTCGGGTCGCGTCTCCATCACGCCGTTCTCCAGGCGCGCCTCAAAAAACGCTGCGCGATTTCCATCCGCGAGAAAGGCAATGTCATAGAGCATCCGGCCAATCTCCATCGAGTCGGCGATGGGCTGGTCTTCTTCGAGCGGAGGGTCAAACTGGGCGGCAAACTCGCGACAGCCAAGATAAGGCCGCTGAAAGCATTGCCCCTTTTCGACCCTTCGCCGCAGCATTTCGACATACTTTACCGGTGTGTTATCGCCGGATGTATCGAAGACCTGCGGATAGGCATCGATCCAGTAGGCGACATCGCGCAGCAGCGTGGTATTGCGCGGCGTACCGTCGGTTCCGTTGCCCGCCCCGGCCACAAGGGGCTCATACGTAGACGCATCCCGCATCCATCGCTTGACGGCAACGGGCGATACTTTGCTTTGGACTTCGTTACGGAGTACGCTCATCAGGCGGATCGGCTTCAACACCGTAATACTGGTCACGATCCAGCGCATCTGCGGACGCCAGCAGATGGCATCCAGAATGTTGCGTGCAGCCGAGGGCGTCATCACCGGGTACGAGAATCGCTCAACCTTGGCCTCCGGCCGCGTAAAACACGCAAATTCTCCGGAGACCCGGACACGAACATTTGGAATGGACATCGATAGAACCTCCATTTCCATTCATGTGAATTAATACTCTTCATTTCCCCTGAAAAGTAGTAGGCTGGTAAAGGTTTAGCGGAAGGGGAATACCATGCGTACACAAACACAAATATCCCCCTTTCCGGGTCGCCTGACTTGCGGTGCGCCGTTGCTGCGGTCGCACCGTCGGGTTAAAGCCCTCAGACCGGTCAGAAGCAATCTGAGAGCTACGCGTATAACCTTGTCAGGCGTAAGAACGTAACAGGAATAATCATAAAGGAATGTTGCGCCTGATCGGCGAATCTGTCAAGGTGGAATTGCGAAGGCTTTTTCGACTCAACCTTCGTATAGTTTTCGCTTTTGTCTGGGGAGGCTATTTCCGCTCCCTCGCAAATCCGTGGATTGAAACACGTTATTACGACTGACAGGTACGAGAAGGGCGGAAATACTTTGCGATTTCCTCCCTTCTCCATGCTTCAAACAACATAGTTCTCCGGCCCCGGATCGCAAATTAACCCCAGTCGCTCATCGTAGCAAGTGGCCACCCAAATCTCATCCCCGCTTGCCGTCGGTATCTGCTCGATAACGCCCTTTGCTTTCTGGAACTCTGAGGGGCTTAGCCCAACAATGTGGCGCTGCAACATGCGGCGCAACGACGGTGTGAGTTCCCCTGAAGAGCGCAAACGCTCGATTGCCCTCTGCGCTTCCTCGTCGTCCGGGACAAAAACATCGCGCGTCCGGTTCGAAATCATCTCGAATTCCTGAGCGAGTGAGGCGAAACTCAGGTTGTTGCGAAAATTCAACAGGCTCTCACCGAGGTCAACTCCGCTTTCCCCGTAATAGCGCTCGAAGTAGAGCTGGATGGCATCCGCTGAATCCACCTGAACACTCTTACCGTCCTCCAACTCCTGTTTCGCAATTGCTTCTGTGATTCCTGCTGCCTCCTTATACTCATTTGGCGGCAGCTTGTGATCCTCTGGAAGAAAGACCACGACCTTCCCACCTGGCTTGCCCAGCGCCGCCGTCAGTCTTCCCTCCCGATCAGCGCGCCCAGCGGCCTGGATAATCGAATCCAATGGAGCCAGTGCTCGCAGCACTAACGGAAAGTCCACGTCCACACCAGCCTCAACCAGTTGCGTAGATACCACATGGCACGATTCGCCCGCAGTCAGCCTCTGGCGAATCTTGTCCAGCACCCTCAGCCGATGCGACGCGCACATCCGCGTAGATAGATGAAAGACACTTTCCCTGTTCAGACCCTTTTGTTCCGCAACCCGCGACAACTCTTCATAAAGTTGGCTGGCATGGTCGCGGACGTTCACGATGGCGAGGCATTGGGTCACTGAGGTCATTCGTTGCGCGATCTCCGGCCAGCCAACTGCTTGCATGGGATTAATCTCCCAGCAAATCTCTGTGCGCGTGAGTGCCTTATGCAACGAGGCCGAGTCGCGAATGATCTCGGTGAGTGTTCCAAGGCTCCAGCGCAGGTCGTGTTTGTGTTCTGGCCGCTCGAACGCAGGCTGCGTTGCTGTCGAGAAGACAAAATTCGTATCCCAGTCCTCGGCCAGTTCCTTCATCATGTCGAGCAGAGGCCCGAGCAGCCTTCGCGGGAGCGTCTGCACCTCGTCGAGAATCACAATGGAACGCGCGATGTTATGCACCCGCCGCAAGTCCGAAGGACGGTTCGAAAACAGACTCTCAAAGAACCGAACCGATGTGGTCACAATAATTGGAGCATCCCAGTTCTCAGTCTCCAGGCGCAGTCCGGTCTCCTGAAATTGCTTTTCCTCCTCGCCTTCTTTGTCGGCGGCCGGAATGAAGTGCTCTTCGTCCTGCTTCACAAGTTTCTGGATACTGCCTGAGTGGTGCTCCAGCAATGCGTTCTGCCCAAAGACTCGGGAATATACCTGCGCATTCTGTTCGATGATCGACAGATAGGGAATAACCACGATGACCCGCCGGAATCGTTCCGGATAGAGTGCGGCTCGCCGGAGAGCGAAGGCCATCGCCGCCAGCGTCTTGCCGCCGCCCGTCGGCACCGAAAGCGAAAAAAGCCTTTGCTGCGCTGAGGCAGCATTGAGACAGTCATCCAGCACACTCGCACGCATCTGCTTGACTCGTCCCTCCGGCGAATTTCTCTGCAACTCGGCTATGTGTTTAAGTAATGTTTGGATGCGCTCATCAGCGCGTAAGTCGTCTTGTAACGGAGCACGACCGCTAGAATCCAACCGGTCCCCATCCACGAGACAACTAAAGATCACGCGAATGAACAGATCCAGCTTTGCCTTTGTTGCGCCGGGGAAAGCATCTTGTTGACTACTCAATCCAGAGACGAGACTGTCAAACTCCTTGCAGTCTGTCGAAGCCCGCGCACGAATCTCCTCAGTCTGACAGCGATAGATCTGTTCATTGAGCTTCTTGGAGTAGTCGCTCCAATCCGCCAGTCCGGCGTGATGGCCTGCAACGGCTGCCATTACAGTGTTTAGTCCGGGTCTTCGCGCCGCGCCCTCTGGTCCGAAGTATGCAAGGATCGCTCCGTGGATTGCATGTTGACAGCGCCCCTGACCGGTTCGCAACATCTGTTGGAAGCAGTCCTGGTATTTGCCGAAGTCATGCAGTAGCCCGGAGATACCGGCAAGATTGGCAAGGTTGCTGTCGAGCGGACGGGCCGCTGAAGCCAGTTCGCGCGCAATCCGTGCGACAGCTTCCAGATGAACAGACAACAGCTGCCACCCGGCTCTTGAATTCGAGCCGGGCTGCGAATTTGGCGTCGAATGCGCCCAATAGGACGTCCGCAGCATTTCCAGACCATCCTACACTTTCGCAAGCCTCGATGCTGAACATACGAAATCGAGCCCTGTACACCCACAGCAAGGATTCGTGCTGGATTGTCACACAGCGACCTGAGCTGTACGGGTGGGGGTCTTTTCTCCGCGTGGAGATTCTGAATTCACGAACGCTGTCGAGCGGTTTTCCGCACTTTGGGGCCCCAGATAGCCCTTCAAACGTCATCTTAATTTTTTTGCGCAACTAGGCCGAGATTGTGCGCGGGTGCCGGCGAAATCGACCGGCGGTCAGCCAAGATTTCGCGCGGCGGACGGTATTGAGCTTCGCGTCTGAGATCCGGCGCGCGGATTCCGCGAAGCTGCCGAAGTTTTGGGCCAGGACGTTCGCCGTCATCGCGTGGCAGTTCAATCCAGTGCTGCCCGTCCGCATGGCGCATGGTGTAGGCAGATTACCTTCGTCGCGCCGGCTGCGACGGCGCGGATTCACTACATTCCCCGGACCAGCCAGCTCGTGCCCGGCGCCACCAAATACAACAACAAGAACAACTGCAACAGCAAACACCCTGACTAAGGGGCTCTGCCCGCTCGCGCCCGCAAGGGGTTTCCCCAGTCTTCCGCACTGCGCTGCGCTCCGTTTGTGCAGACCAAGGGGCTTTCCACTCTCGCGGCGCTCCGTTGCAAGCCCTGGGAGATTCCCCTCCCCTTGCAGTTGCTACCCCCGCTGGCGTGGGCCAGGGCCAAGGCGTAGTTGTTTGCAACTACACTGCCCCAATTCAAAAGCAACAACAAAGGAGAAAGATCAATGAGCAACATCACCGCGACGTACTCGCCGGAAGACAACAAACTCCGGGTTTATAGCACAGCCCGCCTTGACTCAGAGACGTATAACCGAGTCAAAGAAGCGGGTTTCAAATGGGCACCGAAACAAGAGCTTTTTGTAGCCTCGATGTGGACCCCGACCCGTGAAGACCTTTGCGTCGAATTGGCCGGTGAGATCGGCGACGAGGACACAACTTTGGTTGAGCGGGCCGAGGCGAAGGCCGAAAGACTGGAGGACTTGAGCGAACGCCGCGCCCAGGATGCAGACCGCGCACACAAAGCCGTTCACGCGATCGCGGACGGCATCCCATTCGGCCAGCCTATTCTAGTCGGCCACCACTCCGAACGCCACGCCCGCAAGGACGCAGAGAAGATCGAGAACGGCATGAGGAAGGCGGTCGAATGCTGGAAAGCCGCCCAATACTGGCAGGACCGAGCCAAAGGAGCAATCCGGCTCGCCAAGTACAAAGAGCGCCCGGACGTGCGCGCCCGCCGCATCAAGACGCTTGAGGCCGACATGAGAAAGCAGCAGCGCACCCAGGCCGAAGCGCGGAAATTCTTGAAAGCCTACGAAGACCCGCTAGCCCGCACCGCGAAGCTACGCGACGGGCGCGAACTGCTCCCGGCACTGCTCAAGTTGTGGGAGGGCGGGCTGTCGTCAGAGAATCAGCAACGCTTTTCAGATGGCGCGATGACCTTCGAGGACGCATTACAGATGGCCACCAACAGCAAGAAACGCATCATCGCTCATGCCCAACGGTGGATTGACCACTACACGAACCGCATAGCCTACGAGCGGGCAATGCTCGACGACCAGGGCGGCACCGTAGCAGAGAAGACCGGCCCGGAGAAAGGCGGCGCGGTCAGGTGTTGGTGTTCGCCCGGTTATGGCCGTGGATGGTCATACATCGTCAAGGTCAACAAGGTTTCTGTGTCCGTACTCGACAATTGGGGCAACGGTGGAGCGAATTTTTCTCGCACCGTACCGTTTACCGATCTCAAAGCGGTAATTACAAAATCGGCCGTAGACGCCGCCCGCGCCGAAGGCCGGTTGATGGAGAGCGAAAACAAACAGGGTTTCTATTTGACGGACCCCACGCCGACACAGACACCGGAGACCGAGGCAGCGCCTGCGCCGGAGCCGACCAGGGTGACGGCCGACACCCGCGCCAAGATCGAGGAAATGCAGTCTGCTTTGAAAGCCGGTGTGCAGATAATCGCTGCTCCGCAACTTTTTCCGACACCGCCCGCGCTGGCCGAGCGCATGGTCGAGGAGGCCGACATTCAACCGAATCATCGAGTCTTGGAACCCAGCGCCGGAACCGGAGCAATCGTGGACGCAATCAGAACCGCGATTCAGGCCGCAGGTGGACAGTGTGACATTGAAGCGGTCGAGATCAACCCAGCTCTGGCCCACAGACTGGCCTTCCATGACGCGCTTGGAGCGAACCGAGTACGCCTAGGAGATTTTCTGGAGCAGAACGGCAATTTGGGCCAGTTCGACCGCATTGTGATGAACCCGCCTTTTGAAAACGGCTCGGACATCAAGCACATTCAACACGCGATGAAGATGCTGAAACCCGGAGGCCGCTTGGTTGCCATTTGCGCAAACGGCCCCCGGCAGCAAGCCAACTTGAAGCCTCTGGCCGAGAACTCAGGAGGATGGTACGAAGACCTTCCCGCCGGAACTTTTGCAAGCCAGGGAACCAACGTCAACACCGCTCTCTTGCTCATCGAAAACTGACTGCCACCCCGAGGGCCGGAGCGATCCGGCCTCCACTTTCCCGTCAACTCCGCTAGATGCGTCATTGCCGGCGCCGCCCGCTACGCCCCCGGCACCCCGCCCGTTTCCCAGTGGCGCTGGAGCACCACACTGTTTACCCTACTGCCAATTAGGCAGTTTCGCGGCGTTGGGCAAAAATAGCCAGATGGCAATCGATTTGCACTTCTAAACTGATGAGTCATCCACCATGTGGTAAACTTCCCCAGGTTAATTTTCTGCCTCTAGCAGTCTCCAAACATTGAGATTGAGGACTAATTCCATGCACTTCTCTTGGGGTGTCGGTCCCTGTCGGTTAGTCTGGGTGGTTCTACTTGTTGCTCTCCTGTTGGGAGCGGGAAGCTCTTTGCCTGCCGCTTCAACAAGCGGGACAGCCGCGGTCACATCTTCCACAAACCAATCCTCTTCCAAGCCTTCAACTCCAGCTCCGGCCCGTCCTTCGTCGACCGGGCGACCTACCGCGGGGAATAAAGCGCGGCCCGTCAATAGTGGTGCCAAGCCTGCGGCAGTAAATGCTCATCCAGCTCCCGGCCTTGGTTCTCATAACCCAGGCGGTCGCGTAGTTCAACCCGGGCCCAGAATGGGGACCAGAACGGAATCCATGATTCCTGGGCGGACTCTTCATGCACCAGGCATGACGATTCACCGTGACTTAAGCGGAACGCGAGAGATCGTGTCAGGGCATGACGACTACAGGGTTGTGAGCCGTGGAGCGCAGAATGGATATGTGCAAAGACCCTATCTCCAGCGCAAGGATGGCCGGCTGTACGTGCTGCGGACTTACGTGTCAGGCAGCCACAAATATAGCCGGATTTACAAGCAGATAACCTATGGCGATGTGAACTATTACATTTTCGTTCCACCGCACCGCTATGCACCCGGCTTCTACGCCTGGTTGCGGAAACCGTGGCCTGCACCCATTTTGTACAAATTCGGCAATGGCACCGAGCCTTGGTACAAGCAGTTTCTCAGCTCTGCCGTTTCGCCCAGCGGAGAGTATGCGTCTGGCGCGGAGTGGGTCACAGACTATGCGGTCGCTTCTACATACCAGGAAGCCTATGAGGCCGACCCAGCTGAATACCAGCAAGAGTTCCAAAACTCCGGGGACTCCGGGGACGGAACGCTGTCCCCCGCAGCAAAACAGTCTATCGTGGAACAAGCAATGAATACCCTCGATAGTGGGACTACTCCACCGAAGGCCGGGTCTAGTGATGCCGCTCCATCCCCGATTGCCGACACGACATACCACGTGAACAAGCACATCGAGGTACTGACGGATGGAAATACCCATTGTTCCTTGAATAAGAATGACTGGTTACAAATACCTGACGGAATGCCTATGGGGAGCGGCGACACGGTCACGTTGGTGGTGTTAGTCAGCAAAGACGGAGAGTGTCCAAAAGACTCCACAGTTCAATTGGGTTACGGGGATTTGATCGAAATGCATAACCTCTTTGCCGCTACATTATTTGACGGAAGCGATGTTCTGGCAACATCGCATGGCCATAGCGGGATTCCACAGGCCCAGGACGCGAAGTACGACGGCCCGGAATTCACTCCACCACTCCCCGACGCAGATGCCCGGCAGAAACTGGAGCAGCAGAATCAGGAGGCCGATCGCGTGGAGAGGCAGGCAAAGGTGACCATAACCAACTAGACATGAGGAACCGATCCCAGCGGGATAGCATACTGCCGTTGCTGGTAACTGGCGCAAGAAAGGAAAGAGAGATGGCCATGAAGATACCCATCGGAACGGGTTCGAGTCTAAGCCATCCGTTTGCCTCACTAATCAAGCTGGTTATCGTATTGCTATTGTTCGGCTTTATCGTCTATCTTGCTATCACCTTTTACTCCTCATACTTTGTCTCGAACACTATTTCATCGGTTGCTGAAGACTTAGCGCATCGGTCCGGCTTCAATGAGAACTTCGTGCATGGGTTAGTGATCTTTGCAACCATCCCGTTCTTCATTGCCATAGCTAAGTTTGCAGGCAATCCGCTGCGACTGGTGACGTTACAGTGGTCGCCACTGGATTTCTACAAGAAGAGATCTGGCATTGTCATCGTTGTCTATGTGGGACTCTATTACATTGCGCTGGGCTGGGCTTCGCAGAAAGCGTACGGGTCCAAGTTCTGTGTGATCACACCAGAGGGTCTTACCTCTTCCGATAATCCCGGAAAGGATTCGAAATATAGCCTGGATCTCCACCCTTGTACCGATCAGGAAAAGCGGATGCTCGCGGGGGCGGACATCAAGACGCCTGCGCAGATTCTGATCGCTAATCCCTATACGTACCTGTGGTTTGACGGCCGTTCAGGATATCCAGCGGTTTGGTATGTGGTCGATTCCAATGGGCAATACCGCTTCTTCGATGCACCTGGCAGGGATCCCGTTACTGACCAACCGCTTCTCGACATAACGCCAGAGGTGGTGCAGCTTGCCAAAGAGCGTAAGGACAATTCCGACAAAAAACGTCTCATCGCGGAGCAGGCGCAACTGAATGCCGCGCAAGAAGAAGCGAAGCGACATAAGATCGAAGATTTAACGCAGAAGGCACAGTCTGAGTTGGATAACAAGGACTTCGAGCACGCTATCGACGACTGCAATCAGGTTCTTAAAGCCGGGGTGATGACTGGCGAATGTGACTACATCAAACGTATCGCCTCCGCCAAGCTGGCCGAGCAATTATCCAATCAGGCATCCAAAGAGATTCAGATGAGCCAGTATATCGATGCCGAAGCCCATGCCGAGAAAGCAACTAAACTGGACCCGGACAACGCGAAGGCTGCGCAACTGTTAAAGATTGCTCGTGCCTTGCGACTACGTTAGGGTCGCTGACCCGCAGCGGCCGGAAGGAGAGTAGGTGACAACCCGATGAAAGCTTATGAGATTTATGTTGTGACTTCGATACTTTGCGGTTTGGTTGCGGCCGGAATTGCTCGCGCCAAGGGAAAATCGCCCGTTCAATGGTTTTTCATTGGAGCATTAGCCAACGTTCTCCTGCTCGCAGTGGTTCTGTTCTTTGTAGGCAGAAAGAGCCAGACCGATCTACCTCCAGGCACTCCAGGACGCTGAGCGGGGACCCCCAGTATGAGGACTACAGAACTCTTCGTTGTCGTCGTTGCGCTGGCAGCCAGTTCATGGGCACAGGTTGGAGTCACGCCAAGATATCAGGTGAGCAGCGCTCTGGCTTCACAGGATGCCTCTGCCTCAGCAGTTCTGGACCAGATTACAGTGCGGCATATCCACGATAGCGGGTGGAGTTCGCATTCCTTGCAGCTAACGATCACGAATAGCTCTTTATCGATGCGCGGCAATCCAGAGTTCCGGAATAACACAGGTTATCTCACCTACTGCATCTTTCCCGCAGATATACTGCTTGAGCAGATCGTCAGGATCGAGGCGAAGCGCGGCAGCGCGTCCCTATTGGGGACTGTGAGGCTGACCAAGCTGCACGTGGAATTCAAAGACGATAAAGGGAAGCTTCGCAGTTATGACTTTATATCGCAGGACGCCACTCAGAGCAATAACGATTGGTACGAAGGCTCCGAAGGCGGAAACGATCTTCGCCGTTTCGCTCAGACTGCTCAGAGCGTGGTAGAGGCCCGCCTAGATGAGTTGAAACACCCAGTGCTCGTCGAGACAGCAAGTACAACACCCTCATCTGCAGCAGCCAACGATGATGATCGTGTGGCACTCTCATCTGGTACAGCCGTGCCGAGCGGCAGTGCTCCCGTCTATGCATCCGTGAGCAGACAATTTGATGCGCAACTCGTTGGAAAGGGCCGGCTATTTCCTGTGGTGGTGAGTACGCCTGCCGCATCTGGCTCTGGCATGCTCATGATCAATTGGAAGGAAGGCGGCGGCAATAATTCCTTCTCACTCGACGATATTCATGCTGCCGATGTAAAGCGGAGACCGTTGAACTTCCCCCCGCCACCTCCTCCTGGAACTATAGAGATTCCCCTTGGGAGAGACCCAGGACCAAGAATCTATGTCCTCGATTTAGTGGTTCGCTCCGCGAACGGGAAACTATTCACATATCACCTTCTCTCTGACGATGTGTTCTGTAATGGCACAGCTGCTTGCAAGGATGGTGCAGGTAATGGACAGCGTGTCCTGGATATAGCACGGACGATCAATGAACTGTTGGCGACACGAGCAAAGCGGTGAACTGCTTTGACATTCTTGTAGCGGAGCATGGCCTCTCTTCCCGCTTTTCAGCCTTTGCACGTGGCGAGCTGGATTGAGCTCGAAGGGCGCCAGGTCTCAACCCCCAGCACCGCGATCCGCTTCCGGACTCGCTGCGCAACCAGGTCGACGACCAGCTTCGGCTTCAGATGGTCCAGCAGATCCATGGTTCAATCGCCGGGGAAGCCATTCTTGAGTACTACACGGAGGAAACGCGGCAGCAATTCGCCGCCATCATCCGTACCATCGTCGAATCGAGCCTGTCGCAAGCTCTGGCAACGTCGCAAAAGCAGATAGATGGGTGGCTGAAGGGTGCTCTCGACGGGCAATTCGCAGCGCCCAAGACGCTCTGGCGGCGGTGACGCGAGATTTGACCTTTTCGAGGGGTTTGGCGGAAATAGCCATATTCAAAGCCCCAGATTGTCGTTGACGGCGACGGCAATCTCCTGCTCGGAGCCGAGGTATCGCTCGGTCGTTTGGATGGAGGCGTGGCCGAGCAGGAACTTGATCTTTTCGAGGTCGCCGCCGTTCTTGCGGCAGAGTTTCGCGCAGGTGCGACGCAGATCGTGGGCGCCGAAACGCTCGATCCCCATGGCTTTCGCCGATTGCTCGACCACGCTCCACACTGCCCAGTCGCTCAATCCCTCTCCCACGACGCGCCCGCTTTTGGAGACTGGGCGGAGCAACTGTCCGGCGCGGTGACCGGCCGCAGCCGTCCAGGCGTCCATCAAGGGTAGTTTTGACTAGAATTGCGAAAAGTCAACTTCAGGTCTGAAAAGAGGCCAGCTCACGAAACGGAGCTGTAAGTCAAAACCAGATTCAGGAAAACACGTCCGATAAGAAGAATTCTGTATACTGAACATGTAGCTGCAAAGTTAAAGTGTCCGGTTTCTGCAAAGCTGAAATGTCGCCTCCCTGTTTAAATCGTAGGCTCCGGGAGGCAATCTTTGGGCTGGGTGACGATGAGTGAGTGCAAATGGAGCGCGCTTAGGCAGCCTTTGTGCTGCGGGCTTTGCATTGAAATCCGCTGCGCTTCTGCTACAACTGGCTCATGCTCCGTTGGCTGAAGCTCTTGTTCGATCTTCTTGTTCGGCTTAGTTGTTCTCGCCGCGACCTCCTCTTGGAAAACCTGGCCCTTCGGCAACAGCTTGCCGTTTTGAAACAGAAGCACCTTAAGCCGCGGTTTGCCGCTTCGGACAAGATGCTCTGGGTGATCTTGCGGCAGCTCTGGCCGGATTGGAAACAGGCCTTGGTCCTCGTCCAGCCGGAAACGATCATTCGCTGGCACAGGGCGGGGTTCAGGCTCTACTGGACGTGGCTCTCGCGGCATCGGAACCGCGTGGGAAGAAAGTGCGTGAGAAAGGAACTGCGCCAACTGATCTTCCGTATGGTCGCCGACAACCCCACATGGGGCGCGCCGCGCATCCACGGTGAATTGAAGATGCTCGGCTTCGATATTTCGGAGCAATCCGTGTTGCGCTGGATGCGAAAGGCACCCCGCGATCCAGAGCCGGCAAGACGGTGGGCGGCGTTCCTGAGCAATCACCGCGAAGCAATTGCCGCGATGGATTTCTTTACTGTGCCGACGCTCACCTTCGGTGTACTCTATTGCTTCTTCGTCATTGCGCATGATCGGCGGCGCATCCTTCACTGCAATGTGACCAAACACCCAACGAGCGCATGGGTAATTCAGCAATTGCGCGAGGCATTTCCTTACGACTCTGCGCCGCGCTATCTGATCTTCGATCGCGGAACACAATTCAATCAAGAAGTGATCGACGCGGCGAAGAGCTTCGGCATCGAGCCCAAGCGGACCAGTTTCCGAAGCCCGTGGCAGAACGGCGTCGCCGAGCGCTGGGTCGGCAACTGCCGCCGCGATCTGCTTGACCATGTCATCGTTGTGAATCAACGTCATCTCAAACGGCTGATGAACGAGTACATTCTTTATTATCACGATGACCGAACTCATCTTGCGCTGGCGAAGGGAACGCCTGCGGGTCGTGAAGCAGCAAGCAACTCCAGAGTGGGCAGCAGAATTATAGCGATACAAAGGCTCGGCGGTCTGCATCATCGCTACGACCTTGCTGCGTGAGTCGGCTGTCCGATTAGTTTTCAAAGAAATTGAGGGAACTAACGGGAGCAGTGTGCTCGGTTTCACCGCGCCCTGTGCTTCCCATTCATTACTTTCTCGTCGGCGGTCACCGAACGACCGGTTCCCATTCAAAAACTGCCAGGAAAACGACCGGCGAGTTGGTCAAGCAAGCTCATTTCGATTCCGGAAGGAATTTTGGCGAGGGACAACATTGGGCGTTGCGCCGGTCTTGGCCAGCATGTTGCCGAAGGCGTCGTACCCGTAGGTGTCGGTGACCGTGCCGGCGAGGCTGGCCAACATGCGCACTGTGCCCCGGCCGTCGTAGATGTAGAAGCTCGGCGTCCATGCGTGGCTCAGTGTCTGGCTTTGGCTGATGCGCTCGTAGCCGTAGGTGTAGGTGCGCGCAACCGCGCCGTTGACCAGCTCCTCGACCACCTGCGGGTAGCCGGTGGGCGAAAGATCGTCCACCAGGTACTGCGTGGTGACGCTGCCGGAGGTCTTGGCGACGAGCTGGCCAAGGCCGTCGTAGCGCAGCGCGACCTGGCCGCCATTCATGGAGACCAGCTTGAGCCACGAGTTATAGGCGTAGCTCTGGCCGCCGGTCGAGATCGTATCGCCGATGCTGTCGTAGGTCTCGTCTTGCGGCTGGTCGTCGGCGTCGAAGGTGTTCGACCAGGAGCCAAGCTTTTGTGGACTACGGCTCGATGCGGACCTCTTTGATTCTCGTTCCGATGGGCAGCTGGCGGGTTTTATTGATCAACTGCGCGGAAATGCTCCAGTAGACATCTAGATCGGAGATAGCCAGGTTATCGAGAGTATCCTTTCCGCCAAGAAACAAGGGTTTGAGGTAGCCGACACATTCGTTCGTGCGTGGGGTTTTTCCGCCGCTTGCGAGCCATTGATCATAGAATTCCACTGCCAATGACGCGTCTGGGAAATCTATCAACTCATGATCGTGGAATGAGATTAGATTGGCTGGAATCTGGAGAACTTGGCCTGTTCCAGGCTCCATCATCAAAACAGCGGGACAACCGGCCTCTAGGCGTCTGTTGTCCAACGCAAAAATCCGGCCGAGCCAATCATAGGAAAAACCAGTCAGGCTTCCAGAAATCGCGCTAAAGGCTTCGGTGATAAACTCTTCGGCTAAACCAAAGATGAGCGGGGTCATGATCCTGTAGAGGCCTCTGTTGAACGAGACCCCTCCGAAATACGCTAGAAACTCCTGTAGAGAAGTATCCTTAATTCGTCCAAACCTACCTTCTTTTGACGTTTGAACGGGTTCCGTGTCTCTGGTAAAACAATTTTGAAAATTACCGAGCATCATCGCACTCCTATCGTCACGCCGTCTATTACCGTGCCGATGTCAAGATCTTGAATCGCCTGTTGAATCTGTCGACCCAGGCTTCTATTCACGCTAGAATCCAGGGTCTGCATATTCGAGATGGTGTCGGTTCCGCCAAGTTGCAAGTCAATAATATGGTCGACATCGCTGCCTGGAGGAATATCATTTCCGGCAGCCGCAAAACGCCTTGCAGCGGAAGTTCCCGAACGCACGACTGGGGATTTGACTAAATTGGAATCTTTGTAAGCCGCAAGCTTGGCATCCGCCGCCGCATTCTGTTCAGCGGTCCATCCTGGCTTGTATTTCAGATTGCAGAGCAACGCGTTGTGCACCAGCACGCCGCTCTTGCCGACGTAGTAATCGTGATCCCCGTCTACCTCGAAATTGTAGACGGTTTGCAGGCCTTCGATGGGCTTGACGGCTAGAACTTTGCGCCAGTTGCCGCCACGGTCGAGCACCAGGTCGCCTACGAGCATCGTGCCGGCCTCGATCCAGGCTTCGTGTCCAGCCGACGCGCGTTTGACCCAAAATGGATGGTCCAGGCTTGGCCGCAGCGGTTCGGCCTCGCCCTCGATGCGCAGTTCGATCAGCCTATTCCTGTGTTGCGCGGTCAGCGCCGTGACAGTCTTCAACTCCTGCTTGCCCGTAGTTCGGTTCAGCGACCAGACCTTGTCGCCTACCCGAATGCGCTCGATGGGCACCGCGCCGTGATCGGTTTGCACCGGAGTGCCAGCCGCGAAACAGCAGCCGCCGCCCTCCAGCCACTCCTGCAGCATCCCTCCGAGTTCCTCAAACGCATACCCGGCGGCCCAGCTGAAAAGCGCATCGTTCAGGAGTTGCCCCACCGTGACGCTGGCCGCGCACGTTTGGAAATTGGCCTTGGCGTCGATTACGGTGTCGTTGGAGCGGCTGAATTCGCCGACCAGGAAAAGCATGCCCGCATCGGCACGCAGCATGCACCTGACGGTCTCGCCGACGGCGGCAATCGCCAGATTTTTGCCAACCTGATTGGTGAACATCAACCCATATTCGCCCACCGTAAACCGTCCCGACGGATCGAGGAAGTTGGCCGGGTTGGAGCGGGCGTAGTTGTAACGATGCAGCGAGGCCGGGTCGTAGGCGCTGCCCGCGTACGGATCGCGGGTCATAAAGCGGCCGGTGACGGGGTTATACCAGCGCGCGCGCAGGTAGTAGAGCTTCAAGTCGGGGTCGTAGCGCTCGCCGCGATAGAGATAGACATTGGGCGTTGCGCCGGTTTTGACCAGCATGTTGCCGAAGGCGTCGTAGTCGTAGGTGTCGGTGACCGAGCCGGCGAGGCTGGCTAACATGCGCACCGTGCCCCGGCCGTCGTAGATGTAGAAGCTCGGCGTCCATGCGCCGGTTAGTGTCTGGCTCTGGCTGATGCGCTCGTAGCCGTAGGTATAGGTGCGCGCGACCGCGCCGTTGACCAGTTCCTCGACCACCTGCGGGTAGCCGGTGAGCGAAAGATCGTCGACAAGGTACTGCGTGGTGACGCCGCCGGCGGTTTTGGCGACGAGCTGGCCGAGGCCGTCGTAGCGCAGCGCGACCTGGCCGCCATTCATGGAGACCAGCTTGAGCCACGAGTTATACGCGTAGCTCTGGCCACCGGTCGAGATTGTATCGCCGATGCTGTCGTAGGTCTCGTCTTGCGGCTGGTCGTCGGCGTCAAAGGTGTTCGACGGGGAGCCAAGCGGGCTGAGCGATGAGGTTTGCGAGGTCCTGTTTCCCACGGGATCGAGAACATAGCTGACAGAGCCGTTGACATTGGCCGGATCGCCGGTGACGCTCTCCAGGTTGAGCCGGTCGATGCCGTCGATTTCTCCTGCGCAAGTACCTGCATGGTTTTGAGAGCGAGGAAGCGAGGGGTTCTCCAACACTCGCTGCGCTCAAAAGAAGAGGACTAATATCCCTTAGCTCTCTGCCCGCCTTGGATCGTCGCTCTCAAAGCCTGGCGAGTAGAGACGCTTCGACGTGGATCCAACTTCCTATTGTGCACAAAACGTACCACAAATAAATTCGTAGCACGGCCCGTCATCAAAAGTAATCATCAAGTGCCGCAGCTCAACCTCTTGGATACGACTGATGCTGCAGTAGCGGTCATAACTCTCCCGTACCGCGGTTAACCATTGGCTTTCACCAAGGGAAATCACTTTTCCATATGAGTCATTGCGCATTCTCGTGTCGATGGAGGCTAGAGAATACAGCTTGGTACACTTATATGCCTGTACAGATCCAAAGCGAAGGGATACTGGCAGCTCTTTGCCCTCGCCGCCCTCAATAGTGAACGATATTTCACATTCCCTTTTCAGGTGTTCAGTGAAGAACGGACCCCTCATTATTAAACTTAGGGAAACAGGAAGTGCCCAAACAATTTCGCTCATAGCTCCTCATGGCTGCGGGATGGTTCCGGCCCCATAATAGGTGCTTGCATTCTGCCCTAAGCCGGTAATTCGCAGCGTTGGTGTTCCAGATGTTGTCAATTCATTGTTCGCCAAACGCTTACTAATGTCATTTACGACCTGCGGATCGCCGCTCAGGTCGATTATATTCCAAGAGCTCTCGGGGATACCTGCTTGGTATAAAGCGAGGGATGAGCGAGTGTTGACAATCAGCGTGTTGCCGTCGATCGTCACAACCCGCACTGGAACGTCCGCAGTCGACAGCGCACCGGATCGAAGCTGATCTGCGACGTCGCTAATCGTCTGCCCGGCGAAGCTTCCGTCGGCGTGGAACCAAGGGCTCGCTGTAGTTTGGGAGAATGCAAACTTCCTTCCTCCCGTAGACAGTGTGTCCCCCGCTGCACCAGCTTCCGCACCCTCTGCAAACTGCCGCGCCCCGCTAAATCCTGCGGTCGCCAATACCCCTTGCAAGGCTTCCGGCAACATGCCCCCGAGTTCCTCAAGCACTACGCCGGTGCCCCAGGCAAAAAGCGCGCCCTCCGTCAATTGCTCCACCGTGATGCTGGCCATGCAATTTGTGAAATCGGCCTTGGCGTCGATCACCGTCTGGTTGTCGTGGCTGAACTCGCCGACCAGGTAGAGGATGCCCGCATCGGCACGAATCATGCAATTGACCGATAGGCCGACGGCGGAAACCGCCAGACCTTTGGCAGCTGTGTTGGTGAGATCCAACCCATCTTCGATCAGCGTGGCCCGTCCCGAAGGATCGACGAAGTTGGCTGGGTTGGAGCGGGCGTAGTTATAGCGATGCAGGCTAGCCGGGTCGTAGGCGCTGCCTGAGTACGGATCGCGGGTCATGAAGCGGCCGGTGACGGGGTTATACCAGCGGGCGCGCAGGTAGTAGAGCTTTAGGTCGGCGTCGTAGCGCTCGCCGCGATAGAGATAGGCATTGGGCGTTGCGCCGGTCTTGGCCAGCAGGTTGCCGAAGGCGTCGTACTCGTAGGTGTCAGTGACCGCGCCGGCGAGGCTGGCCATCATGCGCACCGTGCCGCGGCCATCGTAGATGTAGAAGCTCGGCGTCCAGGCGCCGCTCAGCGTCTGGCTCTCGCTGACGCGCTCATAGCCGTAAGTGTAGGCGCGCGTGACCGCGCCGTTGACCAGTTCCTCGACCACCTGCGGGTAGCCGGTGGGCGAAAGATCGTCAACCAGGTACTGAGAGCAATCCGTTCGATGCTCTCATGATCGCAAAAAGCAAATCAGAAACAGGAGGCTATCAGCAACTTCTTGCGCTTTGCTCAGTTCGAGCCGCCATAAGATTTCACGCTCCTAGCCCGATGTGCTTCACCTCTTCCGCTGTGAGTATCTCGTCACTGAACGCACGAAGGCGCACTTCATCAATCTTCCCGCGTCGAAGCGAACCCAGGTCGTCAGCTTGCCGAGCTAGTTCACGCTGCACAAAGCTATGAGAATTAATGGCAGATATGTCTTCAGGGCGAATGCTCTTCAACTTCAAGGCACGGGTTGCAGCTCTGTAAGCGGCTTCATATGCACGCCGTGCTGCCCAAGCGGCCTCTTGGGACTTCTCTCCGAGCACACTCCGAATGGCATACAGCAACGACGCAATTGCATCGTCGGCCCATGCTCCGCCGATCACTGCGATGTCATCTTCATCTATTAAAAGACCCTCTGCCTCTCTTAACAGAGCTTCCCATTCTCCAGGATCAATAGCCCCTTTCAAAAGGTCATCCCATAGCTTGTTCAAAATCTCTCGGGGACGTGAGCGACTCTTTCTTCTCTCGCCTTTTGCGGTACGTTCATACGAGCAAAGTTGTCTCGTTGCAGCGGCAGCGGCAAATGCAGCACATGTTTGATCTGGCATCTTCCTCAGATCTGCAATCAATCTTTTTTCATCAAACTTAATCATTATTCTCACCGCGACCAAAGATCGGTATTTCCGTCCGGGAGTTTCTATTCCCAAGACTCCTCAAGCGTCTCCCGCATTTATTGCAGAGACCAAATAGCGGTTTGTCCGTTCGGACCTATCTGCGCCCCGGACTGCTGGAGCATCTCCGTGCAATCATCGCAGAAAGGCCGAGACGATTCCATTAAGGTTGGGAGCTGGCCGTTTTCAACAGCGTGATTAAGTAGTGTCGTCTCGGCATGTGCATCATTCAGTGCCGCCGCTGTCTCACCATCCTGCAAGAGCGCCTGCTGCGCTGCGGACAAGTCCGTGCCTCCGCCGGCTAATACCCGGGGGCCACCGAGTGTTTCCATCCCCGCGGTAGTTCTGCGGCTCTGTGCATACGGATCCAGCTCATTTTGCAGTTGCCTGACCCGGGTTGCCAGATCGCAGAGCGCGTTGTGGACCAGCAGGCCGCTCTTGCCGACGTAGTAATCGTGATCTCCGTCTACCTCGAAATTGTAGACGGTTTGCAGGCCTTCGAGGGGCTTGACGGCTAGAACTTTGTGCCAGTTGCCCCCACGGTCGAGTACCAGGTCGCCTACGAGCATTGCGCCGGCCTCGATCCAGGCTTCGTGTCCAGCCGACGCGCGTCTGACCCAAAATGGATGGTCCAGGCTTGGCCGCAGCGGCTCGGCCTCGCCCTCGATGCGCAGCTCGATCAACCTATCCCTGTGCTGCGCGGTCAGCGCCGTGACCGTCTTCAACTCCTGCTTGCCCGTAGTTCGGTTCAGCGACCAGACCTTGTCGCCTACCCGAATGCGCTCGATGGGCACCGCGCCGTGATCGGTGTGGACCGGCGTGCCAGCCGCGAAACAGCAGTCGCTCAGCAGCGGCTCCGGCTCTGCCCCCTGGAGGAATTCCCGCAACATCCCCCCGAGTTCCTCAAACACTACGCCGAAGCCCCAGCCGAGAAGCGTAGCCTCCGTTAATTGCTCCACCGTGATGCTGGCCAGGCAATTTGTGAAATCGGCCTTGGCGTCAATCACTGTCTGGTTGTCGTGGCTGAACTCGCCGACCAGGTAGAGGATGCCCGCATCGGCACGAATCATGCACGCCACCGATAGGCCGACAGCGCCAACCGCCACATTCTTGGCAGCCTGGTTGGTGAAGCTCAATGCATATTCGCCCAGCGTCGCCCGTCCCGAAGGATCGAGGAAGTTGGAGGGGTTGGAGCGGGCGTAGTTGTAGCGGTGCAGGCTGGCCGGGTCGTAGGCGCTGCCGGAGTACGGATCGCGGGTCATGAAGCGGCCGGTGACGGGGTTATACCAGCGGGCGCGCAGGTAGTAGAGCTTTAGGTCGGCGTCGTAGCGCTCGCCGCGATAGAGATAGGCATTGGGCGTTGCGCCGGTCTTGGCCAGCATGTTGCCGAAGGCGTCGTACTCGTATGTGTCAGTGACCGCGCCGGCGAGGCTGGCCATCATGCGCACCGTGCCGCGGCCATCGTAGATGTAGAAGCTCGGCGTCCACGCGCCACTGACGAACTGGTTCTGGCTGATGGACTAGCGACCATGGGTGTAGGTGCGAGCGACCGCACCGCCTCATGGTCATCATCACTCCAAGCCGAGCGGCCTGCCGTATTTGATAGCCAAATCCTCTGGGAGGTATGTCGATAGCGGTCCCCTTGGTATCCCAAAATTCAGGCGATCTCTTTTCTTCTCAAGTAGCTCGAAACCCCGCCCAAGACAAAAACTTCGTATTCCGCTGATCTCCAGCCACTTCGCAGCTCGCTCCGTGCATAGTCGATGTCCTGTAAGGGGCCAAACAATAAAAAAGTCCTCCTTTGTCCATTGGTCCCAATCGATAACCCGGGCGAAGTCGTGAATTGGACCGTAGTTTTTCCATAAACAACCAGGACAGCTATCGAGAAGCCGCATTCCCGATTCCGCCCGCACTTCGCCGGCCCAACCTGTAACAATAAACTCCCTATATTCGTCCGATGTTATGCTATCCAAAAATGTTACCTTTGCTGGCTTTGTGCGAAACCCCGTAAATCCCTCACTCTCGAACCTCTCCAGCACGCTCGCGTGAATGGCAACATCTAAACCCCATAAGATATGCTCATCTCTGCGGTTGTGGTTTAGGTGGTAGTGAAGTTCGCCAGCCCTGTAGGTGCGCGACTTATGCTTGCGGCCAATAGGGCATGGATCGTGTCGCAATTGGCTATATTTCTTCTCGGGATCGAACATCAGGCCACTGCCGTAGGGTCCCTCGAATTGAAAAAAAGGCATCGATTCCATGTTTTCCATCCACTTCTGGTTTCTACTGGCACATGATGTCGTCGGCAAATTGAATGAGAAGTGACAGCGCAAAACTCGTCAGTTCCTGATCGCTTGGACACTCCCCGTGCCATTCGTTGATCTGGTCGCTCCATTCTGCATTCCAATTGGTCCCATTTGAATTGCCGTGAATTTGGTCATGGCAACTCCCTTTGATACACATTCCCAGGCCAGGCTGGTCAATGTCAATGCCGCACCCCTCAGCCCAGCTTCTTTCTGCCTGCGGAACAATATGGTGCCATTCATCGCCCGGATCGCAGCTTCCGCGCTTTCCGTATGGCCCCCATGGCGCGGGTGTTGAGATAGGATAGGGAATCGGTAATGGATAAACTGTCGGTGCAGTTCCTGTCGCTGAACAACCTGGAAAGTCCAGCACTATGTTAGTATCCCCGGCCACCCCTAGGGCGCCCGCCGAAAGCAGGGCATTGATGTCGCAGGCTATTGGAGGTAAGCTCTTCTGTGCAACCGGAATCGAAACAATGCTCAGAATCATTAGGTACTCAACCGGCACCCGCACCGGGCCGATTGTTAGGGCCCCAGCTGATCTTCCCGTTGGATCAGCTAAATTGACCGGCTCCCCATCCGCATAGAGATATTTGTGCAATGATGCAGGTTCATCGGGGTCGCCATCTTCCGGATCGCGGCTCATGAACCTTCCAGTGGCGGGGTTGTATTGTCTGGCGCGGAGATAGTACAGGCCGAGATCTGTGTCGAACTGTTCGCCGCGATATAGGAAGTTGTTTGGCGTCGTGCCAGATCTGTAAATCTGATTGCCAAAAGCGTCGTACTCGTAGGTGTCCGTCACGGCGCCGGCAGCATTGGATAGGAAACGCACATTGCCAGCTGCGCTGTCATAGCCGTAAAAGCTGGGAGTCCAAACATTCGAGATGACCTGATTCTCGCTGATTCTCTGGAGGCCATACGCGTACTGCCTGGTTACAGCGCCGTTCACGAGTTCCTCGACTACCTGTGGGTAGCCGGTCGGATTGAGGCCGTCCACAAGGTACTGCGTGGTAACCCCACCCACCGTTTTAGCTACACGATTGCCGTCGCCGTCATAAACCAGCGTAACCTGCCCGCCATTCATTGAAGTCAAGCGATTCGCCGAGTCGTAAGCGAAGGTTTTTCCTCCCGCGGTCAACGCGTTGCCATTGGCGTCGTACGTCTCCGAAGACACTTCATCATTGGCGTTGTAACCAAAGCTCCCGGTCTCCAACCCAGGAAGACCCGATGTGAGCGACAAGCGATTTCCAACCGGATCAAGCCCATAGCTCGCGCTGCCATTGTTGCCACCTGGGTCCGAGTTGATTGTCTCATTCGTCAGCCGGTAGATGTTGTCGTAGCTCCAATTGGTTGTGCGCCCGTTGCCCTCTGTTACGCCGGTCCTGTTGCCCGTGGCCCCCAGTGTGTAGGTGTAACTCGAAACGGGCGAAGTCAGCGAGGTTAGCCGGTCCATCGAGTCGTAAGCCAATGTCGTCTTCAAGTCGTTCGGGGCAGTCACAGTGGTCAGGTTGCTGGCGGGATCGTAAGAATAAGTGGTTGTCTGCTGGCCTTGCAGGCGGTTGTCCGTCACCGTGCTCAGCCGATTCTGATTGTCCCATGTATAGCTGACCAAAACGCCGCTGGCATGATTTGACGAGATGGACGCAAGGTTGCCCGTGCCGTCGTAGCTATAGGTCAACGTACCTGCCGGCGCAGCCTTTGTGGTGAGGCGGTTCAAGGCATCGTAGATGTACGTGGTATTCCCACTCCCGTCCGACATCGTAGCGCGCTTGCCGGTGGCCGTGTAAGTGAAGCTCACTGTGGTTTCGCCGGGCGTGGCGCGCGATAGCAGGCGGTTGAGGGCGTCGTAGGTGTAGGTGGTTGTGACGCCATTGAAGTGGGTGAGCTGGTAGAGATTGCCGGCCGCGTTGTAGGTACGCGTCTCGGTCTGCGTGGTGACAGGGAGCGTCTTCTGGACCGGTTCGCCGTATTGATCGAAGAGATTCTGGGTGGTGTGAAGATTCTCGTCCGTGAGGGAGGCCAGGTTGCCGAGCGGGTCGTAACTGTAGGAGTTGGTGTTGCTTGACGTGTTGGGAGAATTCTTCTGCACCACAGTCTGCAACTCGTTGACGGCGTCGTAAGTGTACTGGATAACATTGCCGGCCTGGTCGGTCTTCTGGATGAGATTGCCGGGTCCGTCGTAGGCGCGAATTTCAGTGGTCGCGACCTCGTCCGGATAGATCGTCTTGACGAGGCGCTTGCGGGCGTCGTATTGGAACTGGGTGGTATGGCCCCTGGGATCGGTGATCGAGATTTGATTACCGGCGTTGTCGTAGCCAAACTGCGTATTGCCGGCTGCGTTTGCCACTTCGATGAGCCGGCCTGCGTTGTCGTAGGTGTAGGTGGTGACGTTGAGGGCGGGGTCGGTCTCGGTGTATTTGCGGCCATCTTCGTAGTACGTGTAGGAGGTAGTGCTAGGGGCCGTGGTGGCGGAGCCGTAGCCGCGAGTGACGGAGAGCAGGCGGCCTGCCGGATCGTAGACGTGGTGCGTATCGTTGCCGGCCTGATCGATCTCGTCGATCACGTTGTTGCGGAAGTCGTAAGTCCGTGTGGATTTGGTGGCCGGAGTTGTCGAACTCGATGGATAGTCGGTTTCGATGAGCCGGTTCAGGGCGTCGTATACATAGGAGGTCTTGTTGCCGTTCGCATCGATGTCGTAGAGTTTGTTGCCATTGGCATCGTACTGCGCTGAAGTCGTCCTGCCGAGCGGCGCGGAGATTTGGATGAGATTGCCGAGGGCGTCGTATTCGTAGGTGGTGGTAGAGGCAGCCGTGCCTGTGAGCGAAGTGGGAGTCGGCGTAGTCATGGAAAGTTTGTGGCCGAGCGAGTCATAGGTGTAGGAGGTGGTGCGGCCGAGAGGGTCGGTGCTGCTGGCCATGTTGCCGTTGGCGTCGTAGGTATACTGAGTCGCCATGGATGGATTTGCGGTGAGATCGTAGCCGATGGCCTTTGCCGCGAGCGTGCTGTCTTGGTTGAAGACGAAGCTGGCCAGGGTGCCGATGCTGTCTGTCACGTTTTGCGGATTGTAGTTGGCGTCGTAGTTGAAGGTGCGTACGTGGCCCAGCTCGTCGGTGGTGGATATGGGCTGGCTGTACTGGTTGTAGACCACGGTGCTGGTGGTGTTATGGCCGGTTCCCAACGACGGGTAGGTGGAGGAGGTCTTGTTACCGTTGGCGTCGTAGGTGTAGGTGGTTGTGTACGCTGTCGTTGCATCCCGCGGAACGGTCACCGAGATCAGGTTGTGGTTGGCGTCGTAGGTATTCGTGGTGGTGATGTTGTTTGGGTCGGTGGAGGTGAGCAGGTCGCCATAGCTGTCGTAGACCATCGTCGCCGTGTCTGGGTTGGATGGGGTGCTGTCTGGATAAGTGATGGTGGTGGAGGAGTTGCCGGTAGGGCTGGTCGCCATGAGGTAGGCGTAGCTGGTGGTTTCACCCAGTGCGTCGGTCACGCTCTGTAAGCGGCCAGCCAATGAATTGCCATTGGAATCGGCAGCACCAGAGGGGTAGTAGGCTGAGCTGGGTAACGTGTGGCAAAGAGCATCTGTGCCGCCGGTATAGCGGTGGCTGGAGTCGTAGTTGTAGATGCTGGTGTTTGGAGCTGTCGCGCCTGAGCAGACCGGGTTGTTCGGAGAGGTGTTGGGATACGTAACGGAGTGGAGATTGCCGCTGGCGTCGTAGGCGTATTGATAGATGTTGCCTGCGGGATCGGTGATCTGCGTGATGCGGTTGCTGGAGTCGCGCACGAAGGGCACGGAGAGGCCAGTGGTGCTGGTGATGCCGCTGGCGGTGATGGTGAGGCTGTTGCCGCTCAAATCCTGGATGGATTGCAGGTTGCCGGCCGCGCTGATGTTGTAGGCGGTTCCGTTGGGATCGGTGTAGACAAATCCTGTCGGAGTGTACAGCCCGCCGCTCTGGCAAACCCACAAGGAACCATTCGGAACAATGATGTCGAGTCCGTTTGTGCAACTCGAACCGGAATCCGTCAGCGTTCCATGCAAGCCCGGCTCGGGTGTGTAGGCGGGGTAGTAGTACGGGAAGAGGCAGCCAACGAGCGCCGAGCAGCCGGGCATCTGCGGCGTGAGATAGAAGGTCTTGCGCTGCCCTCCCAGCGTGAAGGTCACGTTGCCAGCGGGGTCTACCGTGAGATTTACATTGAGGCCGAGAGACCAGCCGTAGCCGAAGTCGCTGCTGGTGGCGGCGTTGAGGCTGTCGTAGGTGCGCTGAATATTGATGGCAAGCCCGGTGGCGGGGACGACTAAGTCGGTTACGGTTGCCGTAACGCGGCCCGGCTTGTAATTGCCGGAAACGGTGACCTGCACCAGGCTGTACTGCGACTCGCCGCTCAAATCGGTAGCCTGGAGCTGAATCCAGTATGTACCGTTTTGCAGCGTTGTAGTGTCAAGCGAGGCAATTTGGTCTGAGCCTGCTGTGATTGGAAGAGGTGTAAAATTATTCGGATTGCTTGCGGGGTAGTAGGTCAGTGTCGGTGCCGATGCTCCGCCGGTCTGTATTGTAACTCCCGGAGCGAGCATGATGGGAACCACTCCTGAGACGGCAGAACCATAAGCCGGGCTCCCGATCCATCCCTGAGGGTCGTGCTGCGCGGGAAGCACTGTAACCGAGAACTGCAATGGGGTGCTAGCGCCCAAACCGTCGCTGACGGTCACTTCTAGAACGTAGCTTCCAATCTCTCTGAAGGTAGCGGTCGCTGTAAAGGAGCCGTTCGTTACCGGTTGCTGCGGAGGAGCAAAAGTGACAGTTCCGGGTCCGCTGACCGTGCTCCAAGTAGCCGTAAGACTGTTACCCAGGCTATCGGTTGCGGTTCCATTCAGTTGAAGTGCATTCGGCATCGTCACCATACTTGGCGCCGAAATGCCGACGGTAATCTCGTTACCTGGCGGGTTTGAGATGGTGGGCGGTGTCCAAACACCACTAAGGGTGTTGGAAATAACCACGCTTCTGCCGACCGAGTCGACGGCCACGATATTGTAAGACCCAGGACTATGATTGAAGCTGAACGGAATTTGACCGTTGATATCCGTCATTCCGCCTTGAGAAAGGACGTTGGCGCCCGACACATAGAATCCCACGTTCGCATCGAGTATTGGTTTGGGCGGTTCGGAGGCGTCTTTCGCCACCATAATATAGACCTGTCCATTGCCGGGACCGAGGATTTCATTAGGCGCAAATGTAAGAGTGCCGGCCTTAAGCGGTGGCCCGTAATTGGTCCACGTGACGCTGGTTTGGTTCGACACAAAGCTCCCCTCACCGGATGGGAATGCTTGAGCCTGCAGGTTATCGGTTCCGGCATTGGACCCGCTATAGAGGAACGTTGCGGTTCCTGTGGAATCGGTCGTGGCCTGCAACTGCTGCATATTGGTCCCAGTGACGTTGAGTGTCACAGGTACGTTCGGCATCGGCGCTCCAGAGCTGTTGGCCACAAGCGCATTGAAAGTGATGGGTTGGCCAACAGGATAAGCCGAGGTAGTCGTATAGAGCGTTGGGAAATAGGCTCCCTGCCATAACGTCGTGCCAGTGATCCATGCCTGGTCGCCAGCGGCATTCACGAGCGGGCTGGTGGGGAAATTCGTCGAGACCGTTCCGCTCTGATAGGCAATACTGATGGTTTCGTTCTGTGTGAGGCCTGTCGCCGCTACAACCGGGCCAGTGCCATCGTTCATGGCATATTGATAGTTGTAATTCAGTCCCCCCTGCACATTCACCCAGTTCCACGGCATCGCTGTTGCAGGAACAGAAACAGGAGCAGTTAGTGGAACTCCGTTTACCACAACGTCAACGACAAACCCGGAACCACCGTTGTCGGCATAATGGTTGTCATCCACGCCAAGCTGAAGCTGAGTGGCTCCGGCCGGCACCAGGAACTCTCTCGATGCCGCGCCGATCGATACAGGTTCGATAACATCGCCATTGTTATCGGTAAATGCTCCGACCAATCCGCCTTGGCCGAGCGTTGACGGAGCGATCAGAGCAACGCTTCCTCCGGGATTCACCGGCACCGGATTGATCCAGGACGCCGTGACAGCATTTGAGGTTAATTGTTGACCATTGATGACTGCGGTCGCCAGGATGCTGTCGCTTCCGGTGTTGGCCCCGCTATAGGTATACGAGGCGACTCCGTTACTGTCTGTGGTTGCGCTGCCGAGATTGCTGTTCGCCCCATTGACAATAAACGTCACAGCTACGCCAGCTTCAGCGTCGCCGAGTTGATCCTTGAGTGTAGCGGTAAAATTCTGCGAACTTCCCGTTGTGTAAGGAGATTGAGCCGCAGCAGAGAGAGTGATTGGGAGCGGCGGAGGCAGCAGGGTTACAACTGACGAACCAATCGTTGTTCCGGTCGACGGATTTGTCGCCGTGATCGTGAACGATTGCTGCGTCGCGATGCTGTCAGGCGCGGTATAAAGCCCGCTTGATGTAAGCCCGCCTAGCGTACCCGCAGGCATTGACCAGCTCACTGATGAGTTGCATGAATTCGCCGCCACAAATTGCTGGCTCTGCGCCGCGTAGAGACTTATTGCGGAGGGCGCAACCTGAGCCGTGCTGGCAGGATTGAATATGTAGAAGGTAGACGGCGAGCTTTGATTGTTGAACTCCGTTTGAACCCAATCACCCGATCGAGGAATGCTCGATACCGTGACCTCATCGATATTGCCATTAAAATATAACCAATTTGAATTCCCCAAATCGCTGAGGAACGTATATGTGGTTCCAACATAGTACACATAATTCGGACTGTAAGCGGGCTGAGATGCTTGCTGTTCGGAGACCACGCTCTTTCCATCAACATACAATGTGGCAACGCCGCTGCTGGCGTAGGTCATAACTGCAAAATGCCAATTGTTGTCGTTGTATGCTGCCGGCGAAACAAAGTTTCCTCCATTGACCTCTATGCGCCCATTGTCGTCAAGATACAACAATGGATTCTGCGGGGGATCGAAGTCACCAGGCTCCGGGTTCTTGTCTGGAGAACAGCTAAACCAGGTATAGTCGCAGTCCGGATCGGGACTCTGACTTAAGAGGCCTCCGGCGGATGCTGTCTTGAACCAGAGTCCAAAGGAAGCTGTGAAGGGGCCTTGTCCGCTGGTTGGAGTCCCAAACCAACTGGTAGCCGTTGGGTAGCTCGGAAAGTCCGCCTGGGGGATTTGGATAACACTGGAAGTGCCGTTGAAGCCGGCTGCTCCGCCAACTGATGTGTAGATGTCGCCTGAAGCCGGCAATATCGAAGTGAGCGACCCGTTGTTGCCATATGCAGTTGAATCAAATGCGGAGCCTGGCCCAGTTCCAATGTTTGCCAAGTGATAGACGGCTTGATAGTTGCTATCCCATACACCGGCCGGATTCTGCTGCGATGAGACGATGTTTGGATTTCCGTAGAACACATAGAGAACGGTGTCTGTTGTATGGGAAAGAGTCGGGATGCGCACCCATGCGACTACCTGGCCTGTGACAGGGTTGTACTCCTCAAGTTCGTGATCCAGCTTGGTAAGGCCGTTCTGATCGGTGCTGAAGATAATGTCGTAGCCGTTGGGACTTGTCACCTGGCCGCCGTTGGCTGTTGTTGCAAAGGCAGCTTGATCGGTTGTGTTAAACAGGAACGGGAAGTTAGTCTGATCCGTGTTGGGAACTTTCGTGTGGTCGATGACAACGACCCGTTGATATCCATATTGGTTCAGGGCGCACTGCGTTGAAGAAAGTGTAATAGTGGCTGAGGCCGACTTGGTGGAGTCTTCCTGACTCGTTGCGGTAATAGTCACCGTCTGCGCGACAGGAATCGACGATGGTGCCGAATAAAGTCCAGCCGCGCTGATCGTACCCGCGGCTCCCTGGTTTAAGGTCCACGTTACTCCCTGGTTGAAGCTGTTGGCAACGATGGCGGTCAACTGCTCCGTCTGATTGTCGGTCAGTGTCGTATTGGCTGGCGTGACGCTCACAGCAACGGGCGGCATCAAAGTTACCGATGCAGTTGCGGAGTTGGAGGGAACTCCCGAGCTCGTAGCGGTAATAGTCACGGTCTGCTGCGCAGCAATGCTGGCAGGAGCAGTATAGAGTCCACCTGACGTCAGATTGCCAGGCGCGCCCTCCGGCATTGTCCAGGTTGCCGCTGTATTGCATACGCCTGCGACCGCAAATTGCTTGCTCTGTGATGCATAGAGGCCAGCAATGGGCGGACTGATTGCGAACGCATTCTCATTCTCCGTGGAGACTGAATAGAACGATGAGGGAGAACTCTGGTTGTTATACTCCGTGGCGGTCCAGTCGGCGGAACGCACCGACCCAGAGAGATGCAACTCATCGATGTTGCCAATAAAGTTTTCGCCGTTGCCAGCTTCCCCTATATAGTAATTCCCCGATCCAAAGGCCGCTGAGACCGAGGTTGCACCGCTAGGAACGCCATTGATGTAAAATCTGGCCGTCGAGCCATCATAGCTTATCGCTACATGATTCCAGGCATCGATCGTCAGGAGACTCGATGATGCACCCATGTCTACAACATCTTCTTCAACTAGGTCCAGGGTATTGTCATTCCTCACACGTGCTTCCATGGCCCCTGGAGGACCGGCAAAAAATGCTCCCGCCTGGCCAGAGGCAGTAGAAAATACCCAAGCAGACGCGGTAAAAGTGGAGATCGAAAACGGCGGCAGATAAATGCCTTGCGATCCATTGAAGGAGCCGGCACCCGTTCCGAAGACGCCCGTTCCATTGATAGGTAGGGCAATGCCGTCGTTGCCTGCGATTCCGCTGTTCCCATTGGTCGTTGAGTCTGCCACGCTGGTTCCGGAAGATGTTGTTTGCAGGTGATAGACAGCAGTAAAGTTACTATCCCACACGCCAGCCGGATTCTGCTGCGAGGCCGTAATGTTTGGATTCCCGTAAAAGACGTAGAGAACAGTGTCCGCTGTATGCAAAAGCGTTGGAATGCGCACCCATGCGACTACCTGTCCATCAGTAGGATTGTACTGCTCGATTTCGTAATTGAGTTTGTTCTGGCCGGCTGGATCCGACGTAAAGACAAGGTCGTAGCCGTTCGGATTGATAACGTGGCCGCCATTGGCGGTCGTGGCAAACATGGGATCGGTTGTATTGACCAGGAACGGGAAGTTGATTTGGTCCGTATTCGGAACTTTCGTGTGGTCGATGACAATTGTGCGGACGTAATTGTAGCCGCTTGATCCGCAAGGCGTCGGAAGGATTGTTACCGTGGCCGACACCAACTGTGTTCCATTCACTTGGTCGGTTGCCGTGATCGTCAATGTCTGCTGAGTGCTGACAGTAGTTGGAGCCGTATAAAGTCCAAAAGCGCTCAGGTTGCCAACCCCAGCCGGGCTGATCGTCCACATGACTGAAGGGTTGGTGTTGTCGTTCGCGGTCGCTGTGAACTGTTGCGTCTGCCCGGCATAGAGCGCCGCATTAACCGGAGAAACACTGCCCGACTCCGGCGCCAGGAAGGCTGGCGCGGCCAGTGTGATTGTGACTGACGCCGATTGAACCGAATCCGCTTGGCTGGTTGCCGTGACAATTACTGTCTGTTGTGCCGTCACGCTTGACGGCGCCGTGTACAGGCCTGCCGAACTGATTGTTCCAGCGCCGAGAATTGTCCAGGTTACTGGCGTGTTGCCGGTGGTAAACTGCTGCGTCTGGCCACCATTCAGTGTCACGTTGTCCGGAGCCACCTTCACTGACACCGGTGGTGTGAGCGTAACTGTTGCCGAGATCGCCGTGGTTGAGGCTCCCAAAGTGGTCGCCGTGATAGGCACGGCCAGTTGAGAAGTAATGCTGTTCGGTGCGATATAGAGCCCGCTGGCGGTGAGTGTGCCTGGCATTCCCGACGGCATGGACCAAACCACAGGCGCAGAGCTGCACATGCCCGTTATCGAGACCGTGAACTGCTGGCTTTGCGCGGAGTTGAGGCTTACTGCGGGCGGACTGATCGCTTCGGCGCTTTCAGGGGCTAGCGTGTAAAACGCAGAGGGTAAAATTTGATTGTTGTACTCGGTGGCGATCCAGTCGGCGGAGCGGATTACGTTTGAAATTCTGAATTCATCGCTTGATCCATTCAACGGTCCAGATCCGTATCCGGCGTTGGCCAAGTAGGCGGTTTCTGCCGAATCTTGGTCATAATCCAAAAACGCTCCAATGCCGCTGCCACTGGGAGAGCCATTAATGTAGATTGTTGCTTCGCTCAAGTAATTGGCGTAGTAAGGAATCGAATCTCCCGAGGTTGTAACGGTCACATAAGACCATGTGTTATTGCTGATCGTTCCTAAACTCGTAAGTTTTAAGGCGGTTTCCCCTCCGCAAACCTTCAGCGTAAAGTTGACATGGCTGGTACTGTCCACATAAAGATCCCATCCCGAACAATAGCTATCTTTACCTACAATCGTGCCCGCGGCTCCAGAGGCCATATTGACCCAGGCAGAGAAAGTTGCATTGCCTTGAGACAGGTTTGCCAGGTTTGCCGGCGTCCCGATGGTTGCATACGTGCTTCCATTTGTCTGCATTCCGCCATCGATCTGGCCCGTAGTCGCGGTCGCTCCATTATTCGTGGCGTTATTACCGTTGCTGGTGCTGTCGGCGAGAGACAGTTGAGAACCATTGTTCGCGACGTGCCAGACGCCCATGTAGTTGCTGTCCCAAACGCCGGTCGGATTCTGCTGTGGAGCGGTAACACTGGGGTTCCCGTAGAACACATAGAGGACCGTGTCGGACGAGTGCGAGAGGGTTGGAATACGCACCCAAGCGACGACCTGGCCAGTGGCCGGGTTGTACTCCTCCAGTTCGTAATCCAGTTTTGTAAAGCCATCTGGATCGATGCTGAAGATAATGTCGTAGCCGTTGGAGTTAGTAACGTGGCCGCCATTGGCAATCGTCTTAAAAGCCGAATCGGTAGTGTTGAACAGGAACGGGAAGTTGGCCTGATCCGTATTCGGAACCTTCGCATGGCTGATGGTAATCGCACGTTGGTAGCCATATCCGCTCGATGCACATTGCGCCGGAGTGAGCGTAATCATGGCGGAGGCCGATAGCGCCGTGTTCGCCTGACTGGTTGCTGTGATGACCACCGTCTGCTGCGTGGTAACGCTTGCTGGCGCTGTATACAACCCCGTCGCGCTGATTGTGCCCGCACCGGCGGGACTAAGCGTCCAGGTTACAACAGTATTGCTGTTCGAGATGCTGGCGTTGAACTGCTGTGTCTGGCCGCCGTTGAGGGTCGCGCTGGCCGGTAAAACGCTGACTGTTACAAGCGGGGCCAATATGACATACGAAGAGGCAGACACGGCCGGGTTCGCTTGGCTGGTCGCAGTAACATACACGGACTGTCCCGTTGTAATTCCGGGGGGCGCCTTGTACAGCCCGGTAGATGTAAGTGTGCCCAACCCTCCAAGATTGGTTGGCCCGCAATCGGAGCAAGAACTGAGTGTCCAAGTCACCGCTGTATTGCTAGTATTGGATACAATTGCCGTGAACTGCTGCGTCTGATCGTCATGCAGTGTCCCGCTAGATGATGGAGTGAGGCTAATCGACACAGGCGGCATGAGAGTCACCGTCACCGAAGCCGACTTCGTTGTATCCGCCTGGCTGGTCGCAGTGAGGATTACGGTCTGCGGCTTGCCAGAGGTAGGAGCTGTATACAGTCCGGTCGAATCGACCATTCCAATCCCTACAGGGCTAATTGTCCAAGTAACCGCCGTGTTGCTGCTATTGGACACGCTGGCGAAAAACTGCTGCGTTTGGCCGTAAAGGACCGTCGCGCTGGAAGGAGCGATACTCACCGGCATAGGCGGCAAGAGGGTAATCGTTGCCAAAGCCGACTGGGCCGAACTGCCCGCCGTGATCGTCACCGTCTGCGGCGCGCTAATGTTGGCAGGTGCTGTGTAAAGCCCACTTGCACTGAGTGAGCCTGGCGTGCCTGCGGGCAGAGTCCAAGTCACAGCCGCGGGGCTGCACATGCCTTGCACTGTGGCCGAGGACGTGAACTGCTGGCTTTGCGATGCGTACAGGCTGACCGTAGCCGGGATGACCACTTCGGCATTTTCAGCTTGGAGCGCGTAAAACGCAGATGGCGAGCTTTGATTGTTGTACTCCGTGGCGATCCAATCGCCTGAGCGGGCGATATTCGATATATTTACTTCGTCAAGAGCGCCACCGAAATAAAACCACGACTGATTTGAGCCCGGATATCCATAAGTTTCGCCGGTCCCGAGGAAGTAGTTGTAGGGGTTTGACACGCCACTGCTCAACAGACCCACGGGCAAAGATCCCATGCTCTTTCCATCGATGTATAACGTTTCCGTCCCAGCACCGCTCCACCAGCAGCAGCCTGGAACGTCGCCGAACGTTTCGACCGCGAAGTGCCATTTATTGTCGTTATACGCTGCTGGCGTGACAATAGGATTTGCCTGGAAGTCTTGAAGAAAAGAAGCCGCGACAAGACTGCCCGTGCCGTCGATGTAGAGAACGGGAGCCCCTCCAGAGTCCGTATTAGGCCCAGGCTCATCCGAACTAGGCGTCTGACCTAAGATCACTCCGTAGGAAGATGTCTTGAACCAAACCCCGAAAGTTCCGGTAAATAAGTTATCTTCGCCTGTGTTTTGGACTGGATTTATCGGAAAAGCCGCCGAGGGAACCTGGATGTAGCTGGAGGCCCCGTCAAAACTGGCAGCTCCATCGATTTCGCCGGAAGCAGCCGATACAGACGTAACCGTCCCGCTGTTGGCATTCACGGTCGAGTCCGTGGCGAGACCTGACCCGGCATTCGCCAAATGATAGACGGCTTGATAGTTGGCGTCCCATACGCCGGTTGGATTCTGTTGCGAGGCAGTAATGGTTGAATTTCCGTAGAACACATAGAGTACTGTGTCCGATGTATGCGAAAGAGTCGGAATGCGTATCCATGCGACGATCTGGCCGGAGGCGGGGTTGTACTCTTCCAGTTCATAATCCAGTTTTGTCAGGCCATTTGGATCGGTGCTGAAGATAATGTCAAAGCCATTTGTGCTGGAAACATGCCCGCCGTTGGCAATCGTCTTAAAGGCCGGATCGGTGGTGTTGAACAGGAACGGGAAATTAACCTGATCCGTGTTCGGAACCTGTGTATGGCTGATTACAATTGCGCGTTGATAGCCGTATCCGCTTGATGCGCACACCGTTGGAGCGAGAGCAATCATTGCCGAGGCGGATTGGGTTGTCAAGTAGCCAGAGCTGTAGTCGGTGTTGGTGGCCGTAACAATCACCGTTTGCTGTTTGCTAACACTGGCTGGTGCTGTGTACAACCCGCTCGCGCTAATCGTGCCTGCACCCGCGGGACTGATCGTCCATGTCAACGCGGTGTTCGCACCATTGATCACGTCGCCAACCGTTGCACCAAACTGCTGCGTCTGTCCGCCTAAGAGCGTCGCTCTGGATGGAGAAACACTTACCGCATCTTCTGGCATCAATGTTACCGTCGCAGTTGCCGACGCCGTTGGATCCGCCTGACTGGTCGCAATGATGCTTACGGTTTGTGGACTGAGAATGCCGGGGGGCGCTGTATACAGCCCCGTTCCGTTGATTGTTCCCATTCCCACAGGACTGATTGTCCACGTCACCGCCGTATTGCTCGTATTAGCCACGCTGGCTGAAAACTGCAGTGTCTGGTAGTCGAAATAGAGTTCCGTAATATATGGTTGCGAATAACTTGAAGCTGATCCCCCAAAACTTGGAGTGATGCTGACCGATACTGGTAGCATGAGATTCACAGTTGCCGATGCCGACTGGGATTGATCCGCCTGACTGGTCGCTGTAACGGTTACCGTTTGCTGGTAATCGAAAGAAGGGACCGTGTACAGCCCTGTCTGGTCAATTGTTCCCACTCCCGCCGGACTGATTGTCCACGTCACCGCCGTATTGCTTGAATTCGCCACGCTAGCGGAAAACTGCTGTGTTGATCCTGAATTGCTGGGGAAGAATGTCGCGCTGGCAGGAGTGACGCTCATCGACATGGGCGGCATCAGTGTCACTGTTGCCGAACCGAGTGTTGCGCCCGCTTGACTAGTCGCCGTTATCGTTCCGGTTTGTTGGATGGCAATACTTGCAGGCGCCGTGAAGAGCCCCGACCCGTTGATTGAGCCAAGGCTTGAAGAGCTGAGTGTCCAATTCACAGTGGCGGAACTGCACGCGCCCTGCCCGGACACCGCGAACTGCTGGATATCAGAGGGATAGAGAGTTGGTGCGGCAGGGAGCACCTCTTCGGCGTTTTCAGGATAGAGAGTGTAGAATCCAGAGGGCGTGTTTTGATTGTTGTATTCCGCCGCGATCCAATCTGCGGAGCGGATCGCATTTGAAATTCTAAACTCGTCTGACGATCCATTGAGTGGCGCAACTGTATAAGATTCACACCCATAAAGGGATTCACAACCAACGCTGGCTGCATTCGCTAAATAGGCAATATCCGAGGAACCATCCGCAGTAATCGCTCCGTTGGCCGCTGCAACGCCCGTTCCACTGGGCAAGCCATTCACGTAGATCGTTGCTTGACCGCCCTGCGTTGCACTCCCCTCTAGAGTTACAGTCACATAGGACCACACGCCGGCGCCTAGTTGAGTTGGACTTTGAAGTACAATGTTGGAACCAGGAATTGTAAAGGTAGGAGAGCTGTAGAACAGGCTAAGCGCCCACCCACCCGAAGAGCTGGCGCTATCCTTGCCCATGATCACGCCATTGGCCCAAGATCCTGTATTGACCCAGGCCGAGAAGGTCGAACTGCCTTGAGCCAGGTTTGCTAGACTGGACGGCGTGCCGATAGTCGCATACGTGCTACCGTTTGTCTGCATTCCGCCATCGATCTGGCCCGTGGTCGCCGTCGCCCCGTTGTTCGTGGCGTTGTTTCCGTTGCGGGTGCTGTCAGCAAGAGACAGCACCGATCCATTCGCAACGTGCCAAACGCCCATAAAGTTCGCGTCCCAAACGCCGGTCGGATTCTGCTGGGGAGCGGTAATGCTGGAATTTCCATAGAACACATAGAGGACAGTGTCCGTAGTGTGGGAGAGCGTTGGGATGCGCACCCACGCGATGACTTGGCCGTTTGCCGGATTGTATTCTTCCATTTCGTGATCCAGCTTGGTGAGGCCGTGCGGATCGGTGCTGAAGATAATGTCGTAGCCGTTGGAGTTAGTAACGTGGCCGCCGTTGGCGGTCGTGGCAAAGGCCGGATCTTGTGTGTTGAACAGAAACGGGAAGTTGGTCTGATCCGTATTCGGCACCTGCCCATGGTCAATGACGATTGCGCGTTGATAGCCGTATCCGCTCGATGCGCATTGCGCCGGCGAGAGCGTAATCATGGCCGAGGAGGACTTGGTTGAGTCCGCCACGCTAGTAGCCGTGACAACCACTGTTTGCTGGCTAGCTATGGTAGCCGGCGCCGTGTAGAGCCCTGTGGCGCTGAGTGCGCCACTTCCTGTAGCTGGGGTCAGCGACCATGTCACTGCTGTATTGCTGGTGTTGGTGACGCTGGCTGTTAGCTGCTTCGTCTGTCCACCGAGAAGTGTGGCGCTAGGCGGATTCATGCTCACTGCAACAGACGGCATCAACGTAATTGTTGCCGAAGCCGACTTAGTAGTATCTTGCAGGCTCGTCGCAGTGACGGTTACCGTTTGCTGCGCGGCGACGCTAACCGGCGCTGCGTACAGGCCTGGTCCGTTGATGGTTCCTGCGCCGGAGGGAGAGATGGTCCAGGTTACGCCTTTATTGCTCGCATTTCCAACTGTCGCGGAGAACGACTGCGTCTGACCGCCATAGAGAGTTGCACTGGACGGAGTAATGCCGACTGATACCGACGGGGTTAGAATCACCGTGGAAAAGGCCGACTTTGTGCTATCCACTTGGCTGGTCGCTGTGATGGTTACAACCTGGTTTGGTATGTCGAAAGAGGCTGGCGCTGTGTAGAGTCCCGCCGAGTTGATCGTGCCCGCTTGGTAGATTGGAGGGCTGACTGTCCACGTCACCGCCGTGTTGGTGGCATTGGTTACGCTAGCGGAGAATTGCTGCGTCTGGCTGCCATTGGATAGCGTAACGCTTTCCGGAGTCACACTGTTCACTGCCACAGGAGGCATCAAAAGGACCGGTGCCGAAGCCGACTTGGTCGTGTCCGCCTGACTAGTAGCCGTGATAATCACCGTTTGCTGGCTGGTTATAGTTGCCGGGGCCGTATACAACCCCGACGCGCTGACAGATCCGGCTCCCGTCGCAGGACTTATCGTCCACTTTACAGCGGAGTTTGTGCTCCCAGTAACCACATCTGTAAACTGCTGAGTTCCGCTCGCGTACACGGTGGCTGAAGCCGGAGAAACCGTCACTGACACTGGAATGGTATACGCCGCCGATGCTACGTTACTGGTTGTCATTCCTGTTTCGTAGGCGATCGCCTGAAGAGTCTCCGAAGCAGCCACTGGAACCGAGCAGGGGTTGGGGTTGGCACAGGTTATCCCATTCGTCAAACTCGGCTTCGTTCCGTCCGTTGTGTAAATGATCGATGCGCCGGGGGTTGAGCTCGAAATCGTTACGGTCTGTGGCGTTGCGTAGGTTCCCGCGGCAGGAGAAAAAATAGGCGGCACGGCTTGCGAACTGAGCGACAGAGTTTCCACTAACGCAAACGTCGCGGGAATAGTCACGGTATTGCCTGCAAAGATAGCGCTATGATTATCGCTCTCGAAGGAGGTTCCGGTGGACGCGTTATAAAAGGCAATCGTATCGATCGTTGCACCCGTGATCACGAAACTGACGTATGCAAAGGGTTCTGCGGAGTCATTAGCGCCGGAAGCGATATTCGGATTGCCGAAGTAGGCGCTGGTCTCGTATGCGGTGCCATTATTAGCGGTTATCGTTCCGGTTCCGTTGTTCAGGAGCGACAGCAGGCTCGCCGTGCTGAAGGTTCCGTAGAGCGTGCTGCCGGAGTACAAGGCAACCCGGTTGTTGGTGTCGCCCGCTGACCACCAAAAGCCAAAATAGGACACAGGTTTCGTTAGCGTTAAATAAACTGGAGCGGTACTGCTGCTATCGCTGCCTACAGCGAAGTAGTTGGTCGGCGTGGTGTGAGTACTATCGGTTGCTCCGCCGTACTCAAGATAAGGCGCAGTGGGGGGCTCAATCGCGAAAGTTTGACTCGAACTGCCATAAGTGCCTATTCCGGCAGTCGAAACATAGGCAGATGTGTGTTTCCCGGTGGCCAGCGCATCAAAGGTCTCCGTTAATGCGCCGGGGACGGAGGTTGATTCTCCTCCGGCTCCGGGCGCAGAGAGATAGACCATCAGAGTTCCTGGGGCTGTCGTAATAGTGTAAGTCGCGGAGGCAGGCGTGCTGTTGGAGTAGCCCGTGACCACCGCGATCGCCTCCAGCGTCTCAGTCGAATTGACCGTGATCGCCGTGCCGGCGGTGTACTTGGTCGAGGAGGTCGTCGGGGTTGAGC
>Ga0302320_10002449_pt1 | contig 43683 bp, 45 predicted proteins | sample Bog_T0_3_FD_202130 | JGI IMG/M metagenome (GOLD analysis project Ga0302320, IMG submission 202130) | Peat permafrost microbial communities from Stordalen Mire near Abisko, Sweden - Bog_T0_3 | ecosystem: Environmental > Terrestrial > Soil > Wetlands > Peat | place: Sweden: Abisko, Stordalen Mire...
TGCGTGCGGCTTCGGTTTCGCCAGTGGAAAGTTCGCGCAAACGTATATAGGAATTTTCTGGAAATCCGATGACCCCGGGAACCTGGACGGTCCCGCTAAGCCCGCTTGCGCTGCCTGCTCCGGTGGCGTCGACGTTCGCATCCCCGGATACATCCACGAGCTGTGTGCGCGTCTCTTGGGTTTTGCCGAAACTTTCTAAGGTGAGCTCGTATTGGCCCGGAGCGATGCCGCCAATATCGAGGCTACCGTCGCCGGCGCGCGAAGTCTGTGCTGGAATTTGTGCAGCCGTCGTCCCAAAGGCTTGGGCCGCGACGACCGCATTGGTGAACTGGCCGGGTTCGCGGCTGGCGTTGGCGACATGAATATGAACCGCGGCGACCGGAACCAGGCTGATGTCGGCGGTGAAACGGTCTCCGGGCTTAATCACAATCGCAGTGGCGCTATCGGAATCAGTCGCGCCAGCATAGTAAGTGATCGGGTAAGCGACGTCGAACTGGCGAGCATTCTCCTCGGCGGACTGGTCGGGAGCGTCTCCTTGATAAACGAAGGAGCAGGAGTCGCCCGTACATACCGAAGAGCGCGCTTCGCGCGTCGGCCCAAACTGGGCGTACCAAGGGCGCGTTGAAACGGCTATATAATAACGCCCCGCGGCGAGATGGGGAAACCGGTATACTCCGCGATCATCTGTGCTGACGGTATTTTCCTGCTCGACGACTCGGCGCCCTTCTTCGAGCGAACTGCGAAAGAGCATGACCTGCGCGTCACGGACTGGATCGTTCTGATCGTCGTTGACGCTGCCGGAAATGACTCCGTCCGGGAAAAGCTTGAACAGTACATGTTCAGAATCAATATTCGGACCGATGGCGACCGCGGTGGAAAAATTCTCGTGCTGATCGAGAGCCTGCCGGGCGTAGCCGCGTCTGGCGCAAATGATCCAATATTTTCCCGATGACAGTTCCGAGAAGCGAAAGTGTCCGCTGTCGTCGCTGGTCATGTTTTGAAACGCCTCGGCGTCCCGTGCGCGGCCAATGGAAACATCTACATCAGAGAGTGGCTGACCATTCAAGGCGTTGACCACGACTCCAGCAATCGTAAACCCGTGCGGATGGGCAGTCGCGGCGACTTGCGCGTGCGCGCTACAGATGGCAATGCAGGAAATAAGTACGGCAACCAAGCGCTTCATTGTGCAGACACCGCCAGTTCAACGTTAACGGTAGAAGTCTCTCCCGCCTGCAGGCTGACATGCGCAGCCTTAGATAAATAAGGCTCAAGGGCTGCGGGATTGCCGTATTCGATCGTTCCCACGCTCTGATCTACAGCAAGCACGATGTAATCCCCAGGCGTGAGATTGCTGAAATGAAACTGTCCTGTCGAGGAGGCGAAGCTGTTCCGGGCATTCCCCGGCGGACCGTGCTCGGGAATCAAAATGACGCCGCCTTGCGCCTTCTGTCCGTTAGAGGTCACGGTCCCATTCAGCGCTGCGCCATCATCGCGCAGCACAATCTCGATGGGCGATGGTCGCACGCCAGCCACAACCGGCAAATCTTCTCGCAACAAGTCCAGGTTGCCGTAGCGTGCCGACTCGACCCACCACTCTCCATTGGGAAGAATCGCCACGGCATAGTTCCCCGGGTCCGCATCGGCTATCACGATGCTGGAATTCTTGCCTGTATCTTTCAGGTACGAGAAGTACGCGAGCTGATTTAAGAATGAGAGTCCCTGCGCGGTCAATTGCAGCGTGACCGGCTGCCGATTGAGCTGGTCGTATCCTGCAGCGGACGAATGACTCGAACGAAACGATACGACTACTGGAATCGATGCAGCCGGGCTCAGCACCAAGCGCACGCCGGACGTGTTCGATGCAATTACGACCGGGGTGTCGCCTACCAGAGTGCCACCCGCACCCTGCGCGTGGGCTCTTAAAACGTAACTTCCTAAGGGCGCCTTAGTTTCAAACTTTCCAGAGTCGCTGTGGTATCGCACCGGAAAATTGCTGCTTTCGCCGGATCGGCTGATGAATTGCAGATTCACACTTTGCTCCAGGCCGACTCCCGCGATCGTGCCGGAGACATCGAATAGCGGTTCAGGCTTAACCGAAAAATCCGCTTCCATCTGTTGTCCGGCGGCAAGCTCGACCGGCGAAGCAGACTGAATGTCAGTGACGTCGGGATAGAAGCGTTCCGCGTAGCCGTTTTCCTTGGATCTATTCGCCGCTGGAGCCGCATTGAAGTTTGCGAAGGCGCGCTCCCAACTGGGACCGGCGACGACAAAGTACGCTCCTGGCATGAGTCCGGAAATGCGAAATTGGCCATCGTCGTTGGTATTCGAAGCGCCGCGCTGTTCCCAGTGCCGTTGGCCGTCGGTCACGCGCGAACTGATGACGCGCACGGGAATGTTCTCGACGGGCTCGCCCGCGACATTCGTGACTCGGCCGAAAAGAACGCCCTCAGGGACGAGCTTTACTTGGACCTCTGCGGAGTCGGCTCCGACATCGACCGAGGTCTGACCCTGAATGCCCGCGCTCATTTGTTGCGGACTGAAAAAGCCCGGCTTGCGCGCGATGATCGAGGCACGTGTGGCGGGCAGGTTGTCGAAGCGGAAGCGGCCTTCGTTGTCGCTCAGCGTCTCCTGCGTGCTGGTGGCGAAGATCTGCACGATAGCGCGACGTACGGGATCGCCGTTCGCAGCATTGATCACCACGCCTCGTATGGAATACTTTGGCGGGGTCTGCGCGGGTGGGGCCGCATTCTGCGCTCCGGCCCTGGGTTGCAATAGCGCGCACGGCAGTAAATAGAGCAGAATCCAGCAGGGAAGCGGCTTTACGGCGAGGCGCAACATTCGTTCCTCTTTCAAGGATACCGTGCCGCGCCGTTAAGCTCAACGAGATTAAGAAGCCCCGCTTTAGTTGTCCGACAAAGAGAAGTTCACGACGGCCGAGCCATTTGCGCTCACATCTACTTGTTTATCCCACGTTCGGGGATCCGAAAACACCGGCCGCTCCACCTTCTTCTCGGTGAGCACATCGTATGCACCTTCGTTGTGACGCACAATCCAGCCCTCATGCCAGGCGACTATTTCGTAGCGGCCGGGCGGCACATCTTTAATCTCAAAATGTCCGTTGACGTCGGTTACAGCATAATAAGGATGCGGCGCGACGACGACTTCGGCATTCATCCAGACATGTCCGCCGTTGCATTTCAAGTTGACGATGCCCGCGGTGTTCATGATGCGCGAGACAGTTTGATTCTGGAAAGGAAACGGCAGGTTGTAACTCGCCGCGCCATCCATATGGATCGTGTGCAAAGTAGCATCGGAACTCTTCATCGCCAGCGAACCCTGTTGCGGCACCAGCAAAACATGGGGCTCATAACGGCAGTGGCGTTGATCGAGCGTTTGCCGCGCAGCTGGAAAGTCGAAAGCTTTGCCGCTGGTCATTCCCTTAAGATAGACGACAGTGTTTTCCACGCCGCCATCGGGACCAATAATGAGCCGGTCAAGTTCGGCGCGTCCTTTGCCTTCAGGATCGCAGATAGATGGGTCTTTGCTGATGGGCATGGTCAACGGCTTTGGCACCGCGCCCGTCCATTTGACCGTTCCAGTGATGGTTCCGCCGCTCGCGACAGCGGTAACTTGATAGCTCTGGGCCGTAGAAGGGGAAGCTACAGTCAACAGAGCAGCGCACAACAGGGCACTGCTCAATTGCATCTTCATGGGCGCTACTCGCAGCGAACAGATTTTACTTTCCTGCCTAACCTTGCGCCGAACTTGACTGTGCGTCAAATGACCAAAGAGGTAGTACTCTCAGGTTACCTTGCGCTCTAACCCGTTCGTTTACAAACTTTTACGAACTCTTTACCGCGAGCGCGAGTTGGTTACTGGTGGCAATGAGATACTTGGATTACACCATGAAGAGGAATCGGATACGCCAACTCGCAATCTGCTTCATGTTGGCGTGCGCAGCCCTTGCCAGCGTGCCTTCTGCGGTTGCACAATCAGCGGATGCTGTTTCCGAAGGCGATCCTGCCGCCATGCGCCACCACGGCATTGCAGGGACGATCACGGCTGTTCAGGACGGCAAACTGACGCTCAAGACTTTCGACGGCAAGACCGCGACCGTGCAGTTCGACTCCAATACTAAATTTGTCAAAGACCGCCAGCCTGCCGCGTTGAAAGACTTCAAAGTTGGAACGCCAGTGCTGGTGCGCGGAGAAGCTGCCGGTGAAAGTAATTGGAACGCGACCCTCGTGGCCACGCGTTCGGACGCCAGGCCTGGCGAAATGCGCGACGCTCTTGGCAAGCGCTTCATCGCGGGTCAGATCAAGTCGATCAAAGCACTGCAAATTACAATTGCGCGTCCCGACGGCCAGACCCAGACCATCGCGGTCGATGAAACCACATCTTTCCGCAAACAAGACGAAAGCATCACGCTCGCGGACTTGAAGGCCGGAGATTATGTATTCGGTCGAGGAGAAGTGAAAGACGGTGTCTTTGTGCCCGCCATTCTCAACCTCGCGGACCCAAACATGATGGCGCAATTCGGTCAGATGATGTCAAGCGGTGCACCATCTCAGCCGAAGAAGTAAACGTATCCGAATGAAATCGACGACCGCGCGCACGCCAGCAATGCATTTCAGGATCCGGATGCGGGCGGCTGCGGCCATAATTTGCCTGCTATCCTTCTCCGCCGTGCTGGTCGCGCAAGACACGACTCAAGCGCCCCAGACTACGCAAACTGCCGCGCCCGCGCAGGGCGGGACGATTCACGGAGTCGTTCGTTCCGGCAACTCGCCGCTGCCGGGAGCAACCGTCACCGCGACCAATACTCTCACCGGAGACAAAGCCACTACGTATACCGACATCGACGGCAGCTTCACGCTGCAAGTCCCCGCGAACGGTCGTTACGTGGTGCGCAGTGAAATGCCTGCGTTTGCTGCTTCGACCCAGGAAGCGTTGATCAACGCAACGAATCACGACGCCAACGTCACGCTGGAACCAATCTTAGCCTCGCGCGCCGCTCAAGCGGCCGAGGCCCAGAAAAAACAAACTGCAGCAATCGGCAAAGGTTTTCAAACGCTGTCGATCCTGCAAAGCGCGGCGGCGGCCGAACCCGGCAGTGGTGACGTGGTGCCTTCGGGCATGCCCGTGCCGGGTTTCGCCAGCGGCGCGACCGAGTCGGTTTCGATCTCAGGCAACAATTCCAGCCCATTCTCCAGCATGAGCAGTGACGAAATGCGCGCGCGTTTCAACGAGAACAGAGATCAGGGCGGCGCTTTCGGGGGCAGCGGGTTTGGGGGCGGTTTCGGCGGCGGCCGCGGTGGTCCTCCGCGCGGCATGTTCGGCAAAGGATTCAACTTCAACATCCCCCATGGCAGCTTGTACTACAGCATCGGCGATGCGGCGCTTAACGCCTCGCCTTATTCCTTGAACGGCCAAAAGAACTCTAAAGCCGGATATGAACAGAACCGTTTCGGCGTAGTCCTCGGCGGTCCGTTCATGATTCCGAAGCTATACAAAGGCAGCGACAAGACATTTTTCTTTTTCAATTACAACGGATCGCGTGGGCAGAATCCCTTCGATCAGTTCTCGACCGTGCCCACGCTGCTGGAACGCGCTGGAGACTTTTCTCAAACGACCTATACCTCAGGCGCGGACGCGGGCCAGCCCGTTCAGTTGTTTGGCCCGGGGACGACGAGCGATAAGGTCACTCAGATCAATCCAGTCGCGGTTGGACTGTTGAACTACATACCGTTGCCCAACCTGCCCGGAAGCGTGCAGAACTTTCACTACGTAACTTCGGCGACCAATAATAGCGATGACTTCAACATTCGATTAATTCGTGCGCTCGGCGGAACCAGCGCGGGCCCGCAGGCTCGCGGGCCGCGCAATAGCATCAATTTTGGCTTCCACTATCACGGCTCTTCGAGCGACATCACGAATCCATTTCCCAGCGTTGGCGGAAAGACTGCGGATCGCGACTTCGACATTCCTGTGGGCTACGTTCGTACCTTCGGCAAGCTCACGAACAACTTTCGCATCGACTTCAATCGCAGCCGTAGCCAGACTGCCAACTTGTATCAATCGAAAGACAACATCGCCGGAACGCTTGGTATCACCGGGGTCTCGCAGAATCCGTTCGATTGGGGCCTGCCCAGTCTTTCGTTCAACGACTTCTCTGGACTGCAGGATACAACACCGGAACTGCTGCGCGATCAAACCTGGAGCTTCTCCGATGGCGTCGTCTGGAATCACAAGAAGCACACCTGGCGTTGGGGTGGCGATTTCCGCCGCCTTCAGGTGAACAGCGAAATCAGCACCAACGCGCGTGGTTCATTTACCTTCAGCGGTTGCGCCACGCAAGAGCCAGCGACGCCGGGAACAAATGCCTGCGAGACCGGCGATGGCCTAACCGGAACGGGCTATGACTTTGCCGACTTTCTGCTGGGACAGGCGCAGCAGACCTCAGTGCAATACGGCATCAACAACTACCACTTTCGCGGAAATTCCTGGGATCTTTACCTTCAGGATGAGTACAAACTTCGCGGCAACCTCACGCTCAATCTCGGGGTTCGCTACGAATACGTTTCGCCGTACACCGAAATCAACAACCGCATCGCGAATCTCGATTTGTTGCCAGCATCGCTGTACGACCCCAATGCGCCTCTAGAAGCGGACCGCGTTTTACCCGGTGGGACGAGTCCTTACAACGGTCGTTTTCCTGATAGTCTAGTGCGCCCCGATCGTAACAATTTCGCGCCCCGGCTGGGCGTAGCGTGGAAGCCACTGTCGAAGACTGTGGTTCGCGCGGGATTCGGCATTAACTACAACACCACCCAGTACGAGACGATTGCACAGGAGCTGGCGTTTCAACCTCCATTCGCCATCGCCGCGACTAATAGCCAAGCAACCTACGGCGCCCCGCTGACTTTGCAAAATGGATTTCCGCAGCCGCAGTCCGGAGTGATCACGAACAGCTATGCGGTCAATCCAAACTATCGCCTGGGCTATGTGCAGATTCGCAATCTCGATGTCCAGCAGGAAATTCTTCCGACACTGATCGTGAATCTCGATTACACCGGCACGAAGGGAACGGATCTCGATATCTTGCAAGATCCAAATCGCGTGCTGTCCACAAACGAAAACCCTACCGGAATTCGCAATCCGAATGTTCAAGCGTTCAACTACGAAAACTCCGTGGGCAATCTCAGCGCGAACGCTGGATCGCTGCGCGTGCGCAAGCGTCTTCAGGCTGGCGTTTCTATCGGCGGCACCTACACATTCTCTAAGTCGATCGACGATGCTTCCACCATCGGTGCCGGAGCAGGGGCAAGCACATCAGCCGGACTAGGCGCAGGCGGAACGGGACCTGGCGGTGGAGGCGGCGGTTCTTCGAGTTCGGCTTCTACCGGCAATACTCAGGTGGCGCAGAATCCGTTTAACTTATCCGGCGAGCGTGGACTTTCCAGCTTCAACCAAACTCATAAATGGACCGCCGACTATTTACTCGAACTTCCTTTCGGCCACGATAAGCGCTTCCTCAGCACCAACACGCCGTGGCGCGCCGTCTTCGGCGATTGGCAGTGGAGCGGCGATTGGACCATCGCCTCCGGCTTGCCCTTTACGCCGCACATTCTGGGTAGCTTCAACGAAGTGAACAGCGCCACCAACGGCACTTTGCGGCCTGACCTCACCGGCGAACCGATTGCGCTTTCGAATGGCAGCATCAACGAGTGGTTTAACACCGCAGCGTTCACGACGCCTCCCAGCAATTCCTACGGCACCGCGAGACGCAACAGTATCATCGGACCCGGGACCCGTGTCTTCGACATGGCGTGGACCAAGCTCTTTCCTCTCCGCGAATCGCGCGTGCTGGAGTTCCGCGCGCAAGCCACCAACGTTTTCAATACGCCGCAGTACGCCAGCATCGACACCTCTTACACTTCTCCAACGTTCGGTCGCGTGATCAGCGTCGGAGCCATGCGCGCGATCACCATGAGCGCCCGTTTCCGCTTCTAGCATTTATGACGACAAATCTCTCAATACGCGCAATGAATGCAACCAAGAAGGTGATCGCCCTCGTCGTTGCATGGGCGACTGTTTTCGCGGCCAGTTCGCTGCCTGCGCAACAAGGCGCGGACTACGTTTTCCACGCGCAGACAGAGGTCGTGCTGGTCAACGTCACCGCTCGCGATAAAGACGGGAAGCTCGTAAAAGACCTCAAAGTAGGGGACTTCACCGTCAAAGAGGACGGCAAGCCGCAACACGTCCTGTCTTTCGATCTGGAAAACACTGACACTCTGCCCGCCGCCAGTGTTCCGCAAGTACAGTTGCTGAACCTGCCCAAGTCAACTACCACCTCTGCGCCCACCTCGTTCAAGCCGGAAGACTTAAAAGATCGCCGCCTCATCGTCCTCTTCTTCGATCTCTCCAGCATGGAGCCGGATGAGATCGATCACTCCGCCACCGCGGCGCTCGATTACGTAAACAAGCAGATGACGCCGGCCGACCTGGTAGCGGTGGTTTCGCTCGGCAACACCGTTACAGTAAATCAGGACTTCACTTCCGACCGCGATGTACTGAAAAAAGTCTTGCAGTCGTTCAGCGCTGGATCAGGCCAAGGCTTCGAAGCCGGAACAACAGGCACAACCGAAGGCACGCAGGATACCGGTGCCTCATTCACCGCCGACGACACCGAGTACAACATTTTCAACACCGACCGAAGACTGGAAGCGTTGCGCACCATCGCGCAGAAGCTCGAACACATCAATCAGAAGAAGTCGTTGATTTATTTTTCCAGCGGCATGGATCGCACCGGCATCGAAAATCAGTCCGAGCTGCGCGCGGCGACCAACGCCGCGGTCCGCGCCAATCTGGCCATTTACACGCTCGATATCCGCGGCTTGCAGGCCCTCGTGGCCGGCGGCGAAGCTCAGAACGCGAGCCTGCGCGGAACTTCCAACTACTCCGGCGCATCCACGCTCGCTTCCTATGAGTCCAACTTCGGCAGCCAGGAAACGCTGACCACGCTGTCGAACGACACCGGCGGCAAAGCCTATCTCGATTCCAACGACTTCGGCAAAGTGTTCAAAGGCGTGCAGGACGATACTTCAACCTATTACGTACTCGGCTACCAGAGCACCAACTCCGCGCGCGACGGTCGCTACCGCAAAATTACGGTCACGGTAAATCGTCCCGGACTTAAGCTGGAATTCCGTCGCGGCTATTATGCTCCGTCCGATTATCAGCACCAGAATAAAGATGATCGCGAACGCCAGCTTGACGAAGAACTCGCCTCGGATTTACCCGCGACTGATTTACCACTCTATCTTTCTGCTGGATATTTCCGCGTCGACGCGTCGAAGTTCTTCGTCCCCATTTCTCTCGTCGTTCCGGGATCGGAGATTCCGTTCGTCAGCAAGTCCGATCAGGATAAAGCCACGCTCGACGTGATCGGCGTCGTGACCGACGACAAGAAGCGCCAGGTCGGCGATCTGCGCGACACGGTGAAATATGCGGTCAGCACTTCGGCACAGATTAAACAGAAAAACGTTCAGTACAACAACGGCTTCCTGCTCATTCCCGGTCAATATCACGTCAAAGTCGTGGTGCGCGAGAACCAGACTGGACGCATGGGATCGTTCGAGACTGATCTAACAGTGCCCGATCTTTCGAAGCAGCCGATGATGAAGATGAGCTCGGTGATTCTCTCCAGTCAGGTGCAGGCGACTGGCAAGAAGAAGCTTAGCGACTACGATCCGCTGGCGCAGAATGGGAATGAAATTATTCCGAACGTCACGCACGTCTTCGCCAGCGGACAGCATCTTTATCTTTATTATGAGGTCTACGATCCTGCGCATGCCGCCGCCGTTAAGGGATCTGCGCCGGGCGACGACGTTCGTCTGCTCACCAATGTTGCGTTCTTTCAGGGGAAAACTAAGACCTACGAAAGTCCGCTGGTGGGAGTGACGCAGGCGACGGGCAAGCAGCGCAAAGCAATTTTTCAGCTGGACATTCCGCTCGCCCAACTGAAGCCCGGCTTCTACACCTGTCAGGTCAATGTGGTGGACGATGCCGCCGGCAAATTTCTATTTCCGCGGCTGGGGATGCTGGTTCGGCAGTAGCGGCTTGACTCGCGCCCCATTAGCTAATATCATTAGCTAACAAATGAAATACACAGTCCATCAGGCGAAAACGAATCTTTCCCGATTGCTGGAAGAGGCCTCCAGCGGCGAGGAAGTGATTATTGCGCGGGACAAGGTTCCGGTCGCGAAACTTGTGCCTATTGGCGCGGAGCGGAAGACGCGGGTACCGGGTAAGTTTGCCGGACAGCTCGCGCAATCCGAAGACGCCTTTGATGCTCTCACCGATCGTGAGCTAACTGAGCTCGGCCTCGAGTAAGGCTTCGCGGCGCCAGGTGAAAATTCTCCTCGACACGCACGCGCTTTACTGGTGGTTCGGCGATTCTTCTCGCCTGTCGAAGCCAGCTTTGTCGATTCTTTCCGATTCCAGGAATGTCGTTTTGGTTTCTGCGGCGACGGCCTGGGAAATGGCGATCAAAGTTAATTTGGGCAAACTCAACGCCCTCGACCTCGTCCTCGAACTCAGCAAACATCTCGCCGAGGAGGGCTTCGAGCAAGCCCCAATTGGCTGCGACACCGCCGTCCGGGCGGGATTGCTTCCGCTGCATCATCGCGACCCTTTTGACCGGCTGTTGGTGGCGCAAGCTCAGGAACTGAATGTGCCGATTCTCAGTTCCGATCCTTTGCTTGACCGGTACGACGTGAAGCGCTTGTGGTGAGGGATTATTTCTTGGAGGGAATCGATACCCCCCTACCCCCCTGATCTACTGGAATCAATGTGTTAGGCGAAGTCTTTTTTGTAGACTATTGATTCCATTCCACTTAAACCTAAAATCTTAATAACAAAGGAGTTGAAGGCTGGGAGCCTTTTCGTCCTTTATTTTTTTTCTCAGGAGACTTCGCGCGCGAGATTCGCGCTCTTCGGTTGCTCGTGAAGTCTATATCCACAGTGAGGCCTGGCGAGTGAATCCGTCAAGGAAATAGTGAAGGAAGCGATGCAGTTTCCCGAAACGGGAATTCGCGGATTTAATTTCTGGAGATTAATTTCTCGGCGAAGAGCGCGGGCGATTGCGTTCCGCTTTGTAGTCGTAGGCCGGATCGAAGTCGATGGTGCCGAAGGCTTCAAGAATGCGCCGCTGGCTGCGAAGTTCTACATATTCTTTGAGCGCGGCGGTGACGGCTTCTTTCTTGGTGCGATGTCCCCCGGCGCGACGGGCGGCCTCGATCAAAGCGTCGTCCAATGTGAGGCGGATAGGCATCGTCAAACCATTTCACATGGGGATGGGTAAGTAAACTGATTTCGTCGACGTGACGTTAGAAGGCTCATCGCGCTGGCATTTTCGTCCCCACCTTTACGAGGGGCGTAAAGGTGGCCCGCCGCCAGAGTGGTGCAGCTTGCGTTGCGAGTCGGGGCGGGCGAGGCTTCCATCCATCTTCAAGGTAGGACTCGTATTGTCGATGTACTCTATGCGGATACCTATGAAGACGAGAAAGAAATCGGTGCGTAAATCGGCGACTAAAGAGAAAGAAGGATTGCTGCCGAAGACGCCGCGGCCGGATGGACTGGTGAGCTTCTTCGCCAGGTCGCCGCTGGCAAAGAATCGTCCGCGTTTGAAGTTGAGGCGCAAGCCGGATTACGGTCGCGACACCGATTTGTAGCGGAAGCCGAATGTTCGTCGGCAGGGATGCGAAGCCTCATCGCGCTGGCATTTCCGTCCCCACCTTTACGAAGGGCGTAACGGTGAGCCACCCGTCGTCGGATCGCTAGCTCAGCCGGAAATGATCCTTGAGATCCAGCGTTCGGCTTGGTACATGATGGCACCTACGTGTTGAGCGAATAGCCCGACCACGATGCAAACGCCGCTCGCCTCCCACGTGCCGCGAAGAAAGAGTCCGCAGAGGACCAAGGTGACAGCCGAAGCCAGTAGTCCTCGAATCACAGCCCGCTGGATGGGCACACCCCAAACGAAATTTGCTCTCACCTCGTGGAATAGTCGCGCGCCTTTAAGTTGTGTGCTCACGAAAACGCCAGGCTGAGCATCGTCCGCCCGTGTGCATAAGTAGCTAAAGTTGAGTACTTGGCCGCGGTTTAAGACCGGAACGAGGTACTCGCGGTTGTGCAGGTATATCTCCATCTGCTGCGGGGTAGGCTGGGCGCCTGCAGGGACGGCAAGCTGCAACCCGTATGCGTCAGACCAGTTAACGATATAAGGCGAGCCCGTGACACTGGTGCGTTCCCCAAGGAGGTTGGTCTGCGTCTCCACGTAGATTTTGAGATCAACATTTTCAAAATCTACGTTGCTGGAGTTTTCCACTTCGACTGAAACTAGATAAAGGTTCCTGACCTCGCGGCTCGCCCACGTCACTCTAACGGAGCCGAAAATGGGGTCGTCCGCTGACAACGCCAGTCGCTCAGTCCGCGTGGAGTATCGGAGCCTTTTGGTCTTGTTGCTGAGCCTCGTTATGATCGTGGTTATCAACGCCCCCGCCAAGAGGGAGACGAGGGAGACGATGATTTCGCCTTTGGTGGTGTCTGGGAGAGTAGTCATCTTCCTATCTGATCGAGTCCGGGCGCCGTGCTTTTCTAGCGTATACCCTGCCGCTTGCCAACCCACCGCCCAAGTTTGTCACTTGCCCTCGACTTCCAAGGTCGCGCTTAAATTAACCTGCCCGCTGGAGACCGACATCTTGCGTTCCCACGTCTTGAAGCCGGATTTCTTTATGGAGATTTGGTGTTGGCCGGAGGCGACTCCTACATTGGATGGAGTGCTGCCAACGAAGTTGCCGTCGATTTCGATGTCTGCACCGGCAGGGTCGGAGGCGACGGATAGCTGTGCGGAGGCCGCTGGCGCAGAACTGGCCGCAGCGGGGGACGCAGGCGTGGCCACCGCTGAGACTAACGTCGGAGATGGTGTGGTCGCGCTTGCTGGCACGGCTGCCGCCACTGCAGCGGATGTTCCGACGGCTGGCACGACCGCCGCGGCCGCAACAGCGGGAGGCTGACCTGCTGCTGCGGCGGGAGCCGCGGCCGGAGGGTCTGGAAGCCTTCCATGTTGGCTCCAATCCGCAAGTATGATTTCGCACGCGTCCTTGGAGGCGTTGCCAACTGTCCTCGTCGCATTTGTGCCGAGTACGTCACCCAGACGATTGGCCACTTGAACCTGACTGTTGGTGCGCAGCAATCCGCGATTGTGTTTCGACTCCCGGTTGAGCATGATCGTGTAGTCCGCGTTCGATTGATTGAGCGTGAGGATCACGCCTGTGCAGTCCTTTTGCAGGTCTTTGTTTACCTGCATCGCTTCGTCGTGGGAGTCAATTGTGGAGTCAGATCGCCCCGATGCCCAATGCCTTCCGCCTGTGGCTGCGCCGGTCGTGGCGACATCCTGTGAGCCCTTACCTTGAACGAACACGCGCGGTTTGTCCTGTGCCATTCCCAAAGCGCTTGCGAAAATCAAAACCGGAATAACTTTTTTCATAGACGCTCTCCTTGTTTGAGATTGACGGTCGGCACTTCCTCGGGAATCCAGGTTTGCGGACAGCACTTTGGCGAAGCGACGCATTGAGGTCTCCTGGAAAATTTATTTAGTTGTCCCGGGGAAATGCTTTTTGCTTTGGGGGAAGAGTGACTAGGAAGTTTTAGTCTTGGTGGGGGGAGGTTGTCAATAGGGAGCCGTGAGAGGCGAGTCGTGCTAGGACGCAGTGTCGTTGTACACGCCAGATCCCCGTTCGGTCGCTGGCGCTCCCCTCAGGGCAGGCTCTCGGCCCGCTGGAGAGAACGCGGGAGCTTCGGGATGACTGCGTGGGGTTCCGGTCGTGCGGACGGGAAACAGATTCCTCGCTTCGCTGGGAATGACAAGTCTTTTTTTGAGGGCAGACTGCACTCGTTGTGCTGCACGGGCGGGGACGCTCGCGCCTACATCTTCACCATCCCGATGCTAGGATTACATCTTCCCTCATGCCTTTATTTTGCGATGTGGCTGTGCCTGTGCCTTTGGATATGGTGTTCACTTACAGCGTGCCCGATGGGGTAGACGCGGTGGTGGGCGGGCGCGTGCTTGTGCCGTTTCGCGCGCAGCGCTTGTCGGGGATTGTGACGGCGGTGCATGATCGCGCGCCGGCGGTGGCGGCGAAGAAGGTGATTCGGGCGCTGGATGCGGAGCCGGTGCTGGACGCGGCGTTGCTGAAGCTGGGGGAGTGGATTGCCAACTATTATCTGGCGCCGATTGGGGAAGTGTTTCGCACCATGCTGCCGCTGACGGCGGAGTTCAAGCGGGCGGTGGCGTATTCGATTACCGAGAAGGGCGCGCTGGTGCTGCATCAGGCGAGCACGACGGGGTCGGCGGGGCGGTCGCGGAAGACTCCGGAAGAACATTTGAGGGAAATTACGGTGCTGGATAATTTGGCGGCGCGCGAGGAGCCGGTGCGGGAGGCCAATTTGCGCGCGGCGACGCAGGCTTCGCGGGATTTGCTGGCGGGCATGGTGCGCAAGCAGTGGATTGCGCGCGAAGATCTGTCGGAGGCGCAGGACGCGCGTCGGATGCAGAAAGTGGCCCGCTGCAAGAGTGCGGAAGGGAAGTGGAATGCGAATCAGCGGGCGCTGCTGGAGGCGCTGGAGCGGGCGGGCGGACGGCTTCCGGTGGAATTTTTGCGGGACCTGGAAGTGCCGCGGAGCACGCTGGCGACGCTGGTGAAGCGCGGCGCGGTGGAGATTGTGGCGGAGCCGTTGCCGGGATTTGTGGCGGGGGTGAAGCGTCCGGCGAGCGCGGAGTTTCGGTTGAATGCGGAGCAGGCGAAGGCGCTGGCGCATATCCGGCAGGCGGTGGAGGAGCGGAAATTTTCTGGAACGTTGCTGCACGGAGTGACGGGGTCGGGCAAGACGGCGGTGTATCTGGCGGCGATGCGGGCGGTGCTGGACGCGGGGCGGAGCGCGATTCTGCTGGTGCCGGAGATTGGGCTGACTCCAGCAGTGGCGGCGCAGTTGCATGAAATCTTTGGCGATGCGGTGGCGATTCTGCATTCAGCGTTGAGCGATAAAGAGCGCGCGGAGCAGTGGCATCGCATTCGGCGGGGCGAGGCGAGGATGGTGGCGGGAACGCGGTCGGCGGTGTTCGCTCCGGTGGCGGATTTGGCGTTGATTGTGGTGGATGAAGAGCAGGATTCGTCCTATAAGCAGGAAGAGACGCCGCGATATCACGCGCGGGATGTGGCGGTGATGCGGGCGAAGATGGCGGGCGCGGCGGTGGTGCTGGGGTCGGCGACGCCGTCGCTGGAGTCGTATTTCAATGCGAAGAAACATAAGTATGCGTTGCTGGAGATGCGGGATCGGGTAGAGGCGCGTCCGCTGCCGGAAGTGGAGGTAGTGGATATGAAGGTGGAGTATCAGGAGACGGGCAGCGAGCAGGTGATTTCGCGCAGGTTGGCGGAGGAGATCAAGGCGCGGCTGGAGCGCAAAGAGCAGATCATGATTCTGCTGAATCGGCGGGGATATTCTCCGGCGGTGCTGTGCCGGTCGTGCGGGAAGACGGCGGAGTGCGCGAATTGTGCGATTGCGTTGACGCACCATCGCAGCGAGCATCGCATGAAGTGCCATTACTGCGGCTTTCAGGCTCCGGTGCCGAAGGTGTGTGGGCATTGCGGCAGTGAGTATGTTCACTTTTTAGGGACGGGATCGGAAAAGCTGGAAGAGTTGCTGCATGGCATGTTTCCGCAGGCGCGGATTGGGCGGCTGGATCGCGATACGGTGCGCAGTCATGAAGATTTCGAGCGCACGTTGAATGCGCTGGACAACGGCGAGCTGGATATCCTTACCGGGACGCAGATGATCGCGAAGGGTCACGATGTGCATGGAGTGACGCTGGCGGGAGTGGTGGCGGCGGATGCGGCGTTGAGCATGCCGGATTTTCGGGCGGCGGAGCGGACGTTTCAGTTGCTGACGCAGGTGGCGGGGCGGGCGGGGCGAGGGAAGACTCCGGGGAAGGTGATTGTGCAGAGTTATTTTTCGGATCATTATGCGGTGCAGTATGCGGCGCAGCATGATTTTGTCGGCTTTTACGAGAAGGAGTTGCGCTTTCGGAGCTGGATGCATTATCCGCCCTATAGCGCGCTGGCGAATGTGTTGGTGCGGAGTCCGAAATTGGATGAGGCGCTGCTGTGGTCGGGGCAGTTGGGGCAATGGTTTGAGAAGACGCGGCATGAGGGAGTTCGCGTGCTGGGGCCGTCGGCCGCGCCGATTCTGCGGCTGAAGCGCGACTATCGGTATCACTTTGTGCTGAAGTCGGAGAGCCGGGAGAAGCTCAATACGTTATTGCGGGCGATGCTGGCGCAGGCGGCGAGTCAGAACATTCCGCGGCGGCAGATTGTGGTCGACGTGGATGCGATCTGGCTCATGTAGTTTGCTAGAGGCCTTTGCTCTTGCGGAACTCGGCGACGACATCTTTGACGTCGCGATGCTGTCCGTCGAGCGCGTAGTTGAGGCGTTGCATTTCCTGGTCGGAAATCTTTCCGGCTAACGCGTCGAGTGCTGGCATGATTTCGGGATGTTGATTGATTACTTGCTGACGGATGATGGCGACGGCTTCGTAGGGTGGAAAGTAGTGTTTGTCGTCTTTGAGGACGAAGAGATCGAGGGCTGGAATCAGTCCGTCGGTGGTGTTTCCGGCGATTAAATCTACTTGGTGATTTTGCAGCGAGCGTGTGAGCAGGCCTAGATCCATCACGCGTGGCGGCTCGGCGAAGTGCAAGTTGTAGGTTGCGGCGAGACCCTTGTAGCCGTCGGCGCGCCCCATGAATTCGTAGCCGAATCCGGCGCGCCATTGCGGAGTGTAAGTTGCTGCCTGCGAAATTGTGTTTAGGTTTAGGCGGCGGGCGTCTGCGCCGCGAATTTCTATGGCGAAGGTGTCTTCGAATCCTAGCGGTGGGCCGACCGCGAAGTGGAAGCGCAAGGCGTAATCCGACTTTACCGTTGCGTAGACTTTTTCGCGGTCGCCTTGCGGGGATTGCTTCAGTACCGCTTCGAGTGCTGTCCCGGTGTATTCGGGATAGATGTCGATGCGTCCGCTCAACATGGCTTGCTGGCAGATGTAGGTTCCGGCTAGATAGAAGCGGCGTTCGACCGGGAGGCTTGTGTGAGCTTCGATTTGCTGGGCGATGAGTTCGCCGAGGATGAGTTGCTCGGTGAAGTTTTTCGATCCCACAACGATGCGCTGCGAACGGGAGGGTCCGCAGCTCGTCAGCGTTAGCATCGCCAACGAAAGTGCGCCGACGAGTGCGGAGAACCTCGAACTACCTGCTCGAAAAAACGAATTCGTTGCCATCGGGATCTTGAAATTTGGCCATCGTTCCCCAGACTTCTTTCTTGGGTTCGGCGGCCAGTTTCACTCCTTTGGACTTTAGCAGCTCGGCCGTGGCTAAGACATCGTCGCACCAGAAAGTCATGGGCTGGAAACCGCCGATGCGGCTCTCGTGACCTGGGGGAGTGAACAGGGCCAACTTAGTATCGGCGCCGGGGATTAGGAGTTCTATCCAGCGCTGTCCGGGGCCCATGGGTTGATCGGTTGCGACTTTGAAGCCCAGCTTCTCGGTGTAAAACTTCAGCGAAACATCCTGGTTGCGAACTGGAATGCTGACGATCTTGATGCCACGAATCATTTGCGGCCTCCCGCATTGAGATGTTTCACACCATAGCGGGTGCTGGCTTGCGATGCAATCGGTTAAGGAGTGCTATATTGTTTATCGGTATAGCGATGCTCAAACTCGACGACTACGTCACGGACGTGTTGCTGCGCGATCTGGTTGGGCATGATCGCAGACCAGTTAGCTTCTTCGTGTATTTGTGGTTGGCGGCCGAGCAGCAGCGCCGCAAGTCGGCGGTTGCAATTAGCTACCAGGACTTGGCGGAGTCCATTGGCGTATCGAAGAGTTCGGCGCAGGGCGCGGTGGGGTGGTTAGTGCGGCGGAAATTGCTGGAGGTCAGCAAAGTAAGCCTGACCGCGACGCCTAGCTATGCCGTGCAGGCTCCATGGAGACCGGAGAAGCGCAAGCCCGGTGGAACGCGATGACGTGTTATTGCTAGAATGTCGCTTTCACGCCATGCGAACCTTCCTTCGCGGATTCACTTGACCGCTTCCCTCCTAAACGCCCGTGTGTCGTTTCCTATTGAGGTCTGCCTCGCATAAGCAATCGGCCTTGATCGGCAAAATCTGATCTATCCAACTTTCTTGAGGAGGGTTCTATGCGGCTGAGAGCTGCGCTCTTGTTGTTTCTCTGTCTCGTCGTTTTGGCTGGGTCTGCGCTCGCGCAGGCGACAAGGCATTTTACGTTTCGTTACGGGTTCACGGTAAAGAATGTAGCGAGCGGCCAAAATATAAGAATATGGTTTCCGGCCGCACATTCTGACGCCTGGCAGGAAGTCAAAGTGCTGTCTGCGAGCGGCGACCTGCCACTGAAGAAAACGCGCGAGTCTAAGAACGGAAACGAGATTTACTACGCCGAAACCTCGAAGCCGAAGACAGAGCTTCATTTTGAAGTTGTATATGACGTAGTCCGGCACGAGCATTTGACATCGGGATTGCAGACGCCGCACCTCGCGTCGGTTACTCTAAACGCGAAAGAGCGCAAAGAGGACTTGGCGCCGAATGTGCTGGTGCCGATCACGGGGCTTCCAGCGGAACTTGCCGCGAAAGTCACGGAGAGCAAGAACAGCGATCTGGATAAAGCGCGAGCTATCTACGACTACGTATTCACCACCATGCGATATGACAAGACAGGCACTGGTTGGGGCCGCGGCGATGTGTTGTATGCGTGCGATGCAAAGAAAGGGAATTGCACCGACTTTCATTCGCTGTTTATGGCGATGGCGCGGTCCCGGGGCATTCCGTCGCGCTTCGAGATTGGCTTCCCGCTGCCTCCCGACAAACATGCGGCGGAGATTGCTGGCTATCACTGCTGGGCGGAATTCTTCGAACCGAACGATGGCTGGATTCCGATCGACATTTCAGAAGCGTGGAAGCATCAGGAGAAGCGGGATTACTTTTTCGGCGCGCACGATCAGAATCGAGTGCAGTTCACAGTCGGGCGCGATCTGGAGTTGAATCCAAAACAGGCTGGCAAGCCGCTGAATTATTTTGTGTATCCTTACATCGAGGTGGATGGGAAAGAGTATTCGGATGTCTCGACTGCGTTCTCTTTCGCGGATGTGGATGCGGGGAAGACGGCGATGCGTTGAAGCCGGGGTTGTAAAGATTTCTGCCCAGGGCGTCGTAACCTACGCCGGGGAGCGAAGCTAACTTGCACTCCAGTTTTTGTTGTTTGACCCGAGATGTGGCTTCCGCTCGAGAAGAAGCTCAAAAGCGAATGACAAGGTTTCAAGTCACTCGGTGTCTTTGAAAATGCATTCTTTCCTCCTTACTGAATTACGCGGTCGTGACAGCGGGAGCGGCGTTGGGTCCAGCATGGGCTTTGCGGCGGAGGACGGCCGCGGAGATGAGAGTAATAAGGACGCCGACGGGCAAGGGCTCCATGAAGGTGTATGCCATGTTGACGAAGGGGTTTTGGTAGAGCTGCTGAGAGTGTTGTATGGCGGCGACCCGCGCGGCGGTGGTGGCGGGGTCAAGTCCTGAGGACTGGACCTGCTGAATCTGGGCTGCGAAGTAGCTGTCCATGAAGTGGGGCATGAAGTTGAAGTAGAGGACCTCCCACATGGCGACGTAGAAGACGGTGGTAATGAGGGTGATCAGAATGCCGCAGGCGAAGGCGCGGCCGAAGGAGATTTGGCCGGCGAGAGTGTTGTCGCGATAGCTGCGGATGCCGAAGTATATAAGCAGGAACGACGCCACCATCATGGTGTAGCCGAGAATCAGGCTGTGCGCGGACCCGATCTTGCTGGCGATGACCAGCGAGCCGCCCATGAGGACGGAGATCATGACGCCCGAGATCAGGCCGAAAGTGAGGACTGTTTTCTTCATGTGAGTCTCCTTGCGCGAATAAAAGATGGCATGATTATGCGGTGCGATGGGGACGGTTGTCGTCATCCTTTCGGATGATTTTTAGGGATTGCAGCGAAAATCGTACTTTCGGGTGACACGGTCATGGCAAGAGGCCTAGTTCTTTGCCGCGCTGGACGGCCTGGGTGCGGCGGGCGGCTCCGAGTTTGTCGAAGGCGCGGGCGCAGTGAGTCTTGACGGTGTTCTCGGAAACAAAAAGCTGCGCCGCGATCTCGCGATTGCTGAATCCGCGGGCGACGAGGGTGAGAATTTCGAGCTCGCGTGACGTGATGCCCAGGGTCTGCTGGCGCGCGGTATTGGGAGCGAAGGGGACGGAGGCTTCCGCGGCGACAAACACTTCCTTCACCACGACCGTTTCGCGGATGATTTCGCGACGGCGCGTGATGCGGAGGCCGAGCCATATCCCGAAGGTCGCAAAGAGAATTGCGACCAGTGCGCCGTAGAGCTCGACGGAATGCTCGATGATGACGAAGCGGTATTCGGTGTATTGCAGGGTGGCGATCAGCAGGCCGCCAACCAGACCGAAGGGCGTGGCGCTTCATCAGGGAGTTGGGAAAAAGTATAACGGAGAAGGCGAAGAGGTTGGCTTCACCGAGCCCCGCTTAACTGCCGAGGGGATCTGGGCGGCCCGCTTGCCTATTTTCCGAAGACGACTTGCGTCAAGGGTAGATTTTCACGTAGGAATCCGTCGGGGTGGGCGTAGGTGACGTACTGGGTTTGTCCGTTCCCCTGGGCGAATTCGGTATGGGCTTGTCCGGTGTAGTTGACGCTGCCGGACGAAGGCGTCTCGCCCTTGAAGAGAAATGCGCCTTGTGTCCACGGTCCCCACGGGGTGTAAGAAACCATGTAGTACATGTCATTGTTGAGCGCCGGGTTGTAAATGTTCATGTAGACGCCAAGGTATGCGTTATAGAAAACCTGGTTGGCGGCAGCGCCGCCTTGGAAAATGGTCACGGCGTCATTCGGGTCAGTACTCCAGACTTCGTTGCCTGCATAGTAGGTCCACTGAGTAATGTCGATCGCGTCGGCGAGCGGAACGCGGGCGACCATGCAGTTGTCGACGAGGAAGCCGCCCTTGCAGCCATAAGAGTAGAGCGTGTCGCCGACCACGAGCGCGCCGGAGTTGTACTCCTGGTCTTTGGGTCCCCACATTAATGTCGGAGTTTTGCTGCCGGGCTTTTCGATGGGGCGAGTAATGCCGGTTTCCGGCGTATAGACTGCGATGCCCGAGCCGACTGTATCCCAGCCCTGCATGCCGGGGACGCCGCGATAGAGTTCGTAATAATAAAGGAGAACACGATTGCGGGCCGAGTCATTGATGACAGGGCCATCCCACATGGCAAACTCGGCTCCGCAGGGTTTCACGGTGCAGTGATTGTTGTCGTGCTCATAGTTGTATTTGCTTTCCCAAGGCAGGTAGGGCAAGTATTCGGCGGGCGCTCCCGTGCTGTCCAGCAAATCGTGATTGAGGTCGATGCCTTGGGACGCGTCGAGATTGTCAGTCCAAGAGAGGGAATTGTCGTCCCAGTAATTGCCCAGAATGCCGGGCACTGACATGGGCGTGTCGCCGAAAGTCCAAACGGACTTGCCGTCGACAAGCGCGCTGAAGGTGCCGTCGCGGCCATAGATGACGGGGTTCTGCTTGACCGTGCCCAGCGAGGTGACGGAAACGACTCTTGGAAGAGGCGGGACGGCGGAAGTTTGCGCGGCAAGAGAAATGGAAGCGAATACGACAGCCATGAGAAGACAAGTTTTTGATGCAGGCATAGGGGGGCCGTTCTCTATTGAGAAAATTTATCACGAAGTGTCGCCGCAGCGAAGAGTAAAAGCGGCGTGAGAAGAAAGACTCCTCGCGTGGATACTCCGAAAATTCGGTTTAGAAAAAATTACTTTTTCGTGACCGAGCTAACCTGGATGACGTCGCCGCTTAAGTCTCCCGTGATGACGGCCGGTTTGCCCGCGAGTTTGTTCAGATCCTTGAGCGTCTTCTTGTCATCGGTGTCGAGTTTATAGACTTTTTCGTCGTCGACGATGAGCGCGTACTTGACGCCTTTCTGAACGCACATCTTGGTGCAGTCGGCATCGCCGCTGGCCATCACATGCAGGCGCTTGCAGGAAGCGTCGCCGATCTTGCCGGTATAGGTTACGCTCTCCGCCATCGCGAGTGTTGCGGTGGTGGATAAAGCCATTAATACGACTGCAAGAAATTTGCTGCGATTCATGATTCGGCCCCCTGAATTGCGCGGCGTTTCCGCGTGCCTTTAAATTACCACGGGCACGGATTCGGGTGAGGCGAGTCAGGAATCGAAAAAGATACAATCCGACTATGGCTCGAAAGAAGGCGCTTGGCGGACACAGCACCGCGTCGGTGAAAATCCCTTACAACCGGTGCTTCGTGTGTGGACCGGATAACGCCGATGGGATGCAGTTGAAATTCAAACTCGACGAAGCGCGGCAGACTTTTGTGAGCCGTTTTCGCCTGGACGATCGCTATACGGGGCCGCCCGGCCACTGCCACGGCGGAATTATTGCCGCCATCCTGGATGACGCCATGGGTAAGGTGAATCGACTGCACCAGGTGGTCGCACTCACCAAAGAGATGACGATTGAATATCTCAAACCGGTTCCGCTGCATAAGCCGCTGAGGGTCGAAGGCCACGGAGTTGAGATTCAGGGTCGCGTACACACCAATGCCGCGGAAATTCTCAACGCAAAGGGAGAAGTGCTGGCGCGGAGCCGGGGAACGTTTATCGCGATTGATCCGGCGCGAATGTTTGCCAAATATCTAAACAAATGAGGCTTGTCGTTTATCTTCGGGAAAGAAGCCTGCGTCTGGCTGCATCGGGGCGGTGCCTAGCGAGCCGCAGGTTGTAGAATAGAGATAGACCTAGAGATCCAGAAAAGAGCCCTGAAATGTCCTCAAATAACGGAACCAATTCGACTAGTCTTCGCCTTAAGACCGGCCTTGCCGAGATGCTCAAGGGCGGCGTAATTATGGACGTCACCGACGCCGCGCAGGCTGAAATTGCAGAGAAAGCTGGAGCCGTCGCGGTCATGGCCCTGGAGCGTGTGCCGGCGCAAATCCGCGCCGAAGGCGGTGTGGCGCGCATGGCATCGCCAATCAAGATTCGCGAGATCATGGCTGCGGTATCGATTCCCGTGATGGCGAAGTGCCGCATTGGTCACTTTGCGGAAGCGCAGATTTTGCAGGAATTGGGCGTCGATTACATCGATGAGTCGGAAGTGTTGACGCCGGCGGACGAAGCCCATCATGTTGATAAACATAAATTTAATACTCCGTTTGTTTGCGGGGCGCGCAATCTGGGCGAAGCTTTACGGCGCATCGCCGAAGGCGCGGCCATGATTCGTACGAAGGGTGAAGCGGGCACCGGAGACGTGGTTCATGCCGTCAAGCACATCCGGCAGATCGTGCAGGAGATGAAGATTCTTACTGTCCTCGGCGAAGAAGAGCTTTATGCCAAGGCAAAAGAACATGGCGCGCCCTATGAATTGGTGCGGATCGTCGCTAAAGCAGGGAAGCTGCCAGTGCCGAATTTCTCCGCTGGAGGCATCGCCACGCCGGCCGACGCCGCGCTGGTCATGCAACTCGGGGCCGAGGCTGTTTTCGTAGGATCGGGTATCTTCATGAAAGACTCCCACAACTTCGCCGAGCCAGCCGAAGCCGCGAAGCGCGCGAAAGCAATCGTTCGCGCCGCAACCTTCTTCAATGATCCGAAAGTGCTGCTCGAAGTCAGCGAAGACTTGCAGGGAGCGATGAAAGGCCTGGCCATCGCCGCGCTGGATGAAGCGCATTTGTTGCAAACGCGGGGCTGGTAGGATCGATACCACCGCGAGATTTCGCTTGGGAGAAAATCGTGTCGTCAACACCAATTGAAGACGACGAAGTTGCGACGGTTGATCTTGTGCGTCGTTTTCTTCCACACTTTGAACCTCGCATCGAACGAGGAAAGCACGACTGGTGGAGCTTAGCATTGCCCTATCCCACGACTGCGGATTATCGATTCAGTCTTCATGGAGGATTTGGCGGTGAAAGACGAATCTCGGCACGTCGTACGAGCATTCGGGAAAACTCTAAGCGTCGTCGATTTTGGTATTGTTCACTGGAGTTGGCTGACTTTCGCAACGACGTAATCGCCCTCGAAGCGGTCTTCCGTGACCAAATCGAAAAACTGTTCCACGCAGATCACCGAGAAGAAAGGCCTCATGTGGATAAGCTATAGGGCGCAATACGAAAGTCAAGAAGGGTTGAGGCGGCTTAAAGGAGGATTTTCAAATATCGGATTAGGTCTCGGAATCCCGTTTGTTGGCAGGAAGAGGATCTATAAGTCCCCTCCTCTGAGGGGTTCGGCCTAGATCGAAAACGCCGAGGCGTAAAATAAATCCATGACGCCCGAGGTTTCTGAACTCCTGAAGAAGGCCCTGGCGCTCCCGCCGGAGGCGCGTGCTGCTCTCGCTGGATCGCTCCTTGAAAGCCTCGACAATGATCGAGCCGAAGAAGGTGTGGAAGCAGCCTGGTCGGAAGAAATCAAGCGCCGCATTGAGGAAATTGACTCCGGCAAGGTGCAGATGATTCCGTACGAAGAAGTGCGCAGTCGTTTATTGGCTCGCCTGTCCGATGCCGGCAAGTAAGCCGTATGCTTTCCATCCCGAGGCATGGCGCGAGATGGAAGGCGCCGACAACTGGTATCGCGAACGCAGTCCCGACGCAAGCGTCAGATTCTTAGAAGCGGTCTATGACGCGCTGGAAAGCATCGCTCAAGGTCCAAGGCGCGGCCCAAAGTATCTCCATGGGACCAGGCGATTCCTGCTCTATCGCTTTCCATTTTCTATCGTCTACCTGGACGGCGCTGACCTACGTATTGTGGCTGTCGTCCACCACAAACGAAAGCCTGGCTACTGGAGAGATCGCATTTAAGATTTGGCATGTTCCAAGGCGCAGATCGCCGCCTCGCGCTTCACAGTCGGAAAATCTTCCAGGAAATCGTCAAGCGTTCGTCCGCCCTCCAGATAATCCAGGAGATTTTGAAATGGCAAGCGGGTGCCGCGGAAGACAGGCGTTCCACCAAGCACGTCCCGTTCTCTGACAATTCCTCCGCTCGCTGAACCCATGCCAAAAGTTTACTCCAACTCAAGAATACGTTGGTCAAGAACGTCCAATCGCAGAAATTAGTGGTGATGCTTAACCGTCGGGCTTCGAGCGAGGCCTAACGGGGGCCGACCCATGTTACCCTGTTGCCCGTACATTTAACTTCTCAACAGAGGCTTCTTCCATGGGAACATCCCGGAGAGATTTTCTGAAAGTCTCCGCGCTTGGTTTGGCGGCGAATGTGGCTGGCGCGACGCAGTTGTCGAAGAGCGGATTTCCTCCGCAATCGCACCACTCGGCCAATCCGTCGGCGATGTCGGTGTGGGTTACCAATGATCAATCACGGTATGCTTCTGCCGAGGCCATTTCGTGGAAGCGCAACGCAACAGCTACTCGTAGCAACGCGAAACACGCGATCACGCTTCATCCGCAGACGAAATTCCAGCCCATCTTAGGTTTCGGCGCTGCGTTTACCGACGCTGCATGTTACACGCTGAACCAACTATCGCCGGGGTCGCGGGAACAATTGATGCACGAGTTGTTCAGTCCTTCAGAGATGGGATTCGATGTTTGCCGCACCTGCATAGGCGCGAGCGACTACTCGACCAAGGTGTATGGATACGACGAAGGCGATCCTGATCCCGAGCTGACTCGTTTTTCCATCGATCATGATCGAGAGTACATACTGCCCACGCTTCGCGCCGCGCGTGCGATCAATCCCGATTTATTTCTGTTCTCCACGCCATGGAGCCCTCCAGGCTGGATGAAGGACAACAACAGCATGTTGGGCGGCGTGATGCGGCGGAAATATATGCCGTCTTATGCCAACTATTTTGTGAAGTTCTTGCAGGCTTACGAGGCGGAGGGTGTGCCGATCCAGGCGGTCAGCGTGCAAAACGAAGTCGATACCGAGCAGGATGGGCGCATGCCCGCCTGCGCTTGGCCGCAAGAGTATGAAGCCGATTTTGTGCGCAAGTATCTTGGGCCGTCGTTCGAGGCTCAGGGATTGAAGACGAAAATTTGGATCATCGACCATAACTACAATCTTTGGGGACGCGCGCTGGCAGAGCTGGAGACGCCCGACGTCCGCAAGTACACGAATGCCATCGCATGGCACGGTTACGTCGGCAAGCCGGAGTGGATTGATCGGGTTCACGATCAATATCCTGAAGTGGAAATGTATTGGACCGAGGGCGGCCCGGATTACACCGATCCGCATTATCTGGACAACTGGAGCCTATGGAGCGCGACTTTTACTGGAACCTTGCGTCACTGGTGCCGCTCCATCACAGCGTGGAATTTCGCACTCGATGAAGTGGGGAAACCGAACCTCGGTCCGTTCCCCTGTGGTGGTCTGGTGAGCGTTAACTCACAGTCGAAAGAGATTACGCGTTGCGGGCAATACTGGGCTTTCGCTCATTACAGCAAGTCGATACGCCGAGGCGCGGTGCGTTTCGACACGCAGAGCGCTGCGACGGAAGTGCAACATGTGGGTTTTGAAAATCCCGATGGCCAGCGTGTTCTGGTATTGACCAATCAAGGAGCGGCAACGAATGTTGCTCTGCACCTTGAGGAGTCTACGGCTGAGATTTCTTTGGATTCTAATTCTGTGACTACCCTCGTCTGGCGGTGAGGTCGGGTAACGGAGCTGTCGCATTCCCTGTAGAATAGATTCTCAAATTTTCTGTTCATGGAGACTGAATGCATTTCCGCAAAATTGCTGTACCCGTAGCGATTGTCTTTGTCCTGTTTGCCGGCTTTACATGCTTTGCGCAAGCGCCGACCCTCGCTAATATCCGCAAAGTTTATGTGGCGCCTATGGAGAATCATCTCGATCAGTATCTGACTTCGGAGATCTCGCGGCAGTTTCATGGATCGCTCCAGATTGTGACCACTGCCGCAGAGGCGGATGCGGTGCTGCAAGGAGTCAATCTCGGCGCGCAGACCACTAACCAGGCGACCGTGAACCTGCTCGACCCTAGCGGCAAGGTTGTGTTGTGGTCGGGCACGGCGGGCGATCGGGAAGGCAAGTTTCTCGACGTGAAACGTGGCGGCCTGGAATCCATCGCGCAGCACTTGATTCGTTCGCTGCGCAAAGCCATGCAGTCGAGATAGCGGCGGAAATTAAGATTGCCGAAGCGCTCTGTGGAGCCGCTACGGCGCGGGGCGAATGCTCGCACCGTAGCGGACCATTAGATATTTCAGCCCGAGGTAGGGCAATTGCACCAAGAAGGACGCGACCCGTCTGAGCGGCGTTGCCCGATAGAACAGATAGTGCGTACCAATCTTGCGTACTGCGTATCCATCCCTGAAGAACAACCAGCAGACATGGATGGGATATTTTCCGATGGTCTTGTCGCCCCATCCATGAAGCTCGATGAAAAAAGAAGAGTGGTTGGATTTCAGGAAACGTGACGCGGATCGTATGGCGCGATATTCCGACCCTTCGACATCGATCTTGATGACCGTTCGCACGGACGGAATGTAGAAATCGTCCAGCCGCACGGTGGGAACCTGCACCGTTTCGGCTAGCGTGTTGGGGAACATCGAACTAAGCGTGGGAAGCCTGCTGACGTGAAATTCCAGGGAGCCGGCGATATCTGAAACGGCGGCAGCCTTGATGGCGTACTCGTTGCCGGAACGATCCTGCGAACGCAGTGCGTCGAGGGTTTCGGTCAGCGCGGGAATGAGATACGGATTGGCTTCAATGGCGAGCAGCTCGGCGTTGCGAAGATACTTGGCTGCGTGGAAAGTATAGAGACCGACATTGGCGCCCACGTCGATGAAATACTCCGCCTGATCGAGGATGCCGGGCAGAGCAGATAACTCGACGGCTTCGCGGAATTTGGGGTCGGTAAACTCAGATCGCAATTCCTGAATCTGCGCTTCTCTGTAAGAAAAGTTCACCAGTGCCACGAGTATAGCGCAGTGTTTTCGCCTGGTGTCGTTACAAGTTATTGTTCCCCTTCGATGCGGCTGCTATGATTCGCACATTCTTATGGCGACGTTCAATCGCTTGTTCGCGAAAAAAGTCGCGCGCATTTTGCGGCGAAAAGCGGACGCTTACATCGGGCGCTTATATCCGCTCGACAAGACTTTGCACGCGATGGCGGCGCGTCCGTTCGAACTGCATCTGGAGTTGACCAACCTCTGCAACGCCAACTGCGTGTTTTGCCCCTATCAATTCCAGACCCGTGAAGTGCAGTTCATGTCGGACGAAGTTTTTCAAAAGGCGATTCACGATTACGTAAGCATCGGTGGCGGGTCTGTGGGCCTCACGCCTATCGTGGGTGATGCGCTTATCGATCCGAAATTTCTGGAGCGAGTGCACTATTTGCGATCGCTACCCCAGGTGGACCGCATTTGGCTCACGACCAATTGCATCTTGCTGGATAAATTCGGTGTAGACGCCGTGTTGCAATCTGGGATCAACGCATTGAATGTAAGCACGGCCGGTTTCAATGCCGAGATGTATCGGCGCGTGTATCGAAACGCTTCCTATCAAAGAATGCTCCGCAATGTGCTGGAGTTGGTGGAGCGGAACAGCGCTCTGGGATCTCCGGTTGCAATTACGATCGCATTGCGGCCAGACCGTCCGTTGGACGCGGTGATGACCGACCCTGATTTTCAGGCGATCCTGGCACACAAGCCCGAACTCGATTTCACCTGGTCGTTTACTTCTGCCAATGGACGCATCACGCGAGACATTTTGCCCGAGTCCATGAAATTGCGAGTCGTGAATGCCCGCCCTGAACCCTGTGTGAATACGTACAACGGGCCCATGGTGCTGCCCGACGGCACGGTCATGGGATGCAGTTGCGTTGCCGCCATGGATGCGGTGAAAGATTTGGGTATCGGAAACATTATGAAGTCGAGTCTCCGAGAGATTTGGTCGGGGACGGCGATTCAAGATCTACGATCAAGCTTCGCCCAAAGGAAGTTAAATTCGACTTGTTCCGGCTGCGATATGTATCGCGATCTGGAATTCTATCGAACCGGAGACGGCCGCCGCCGCGCCCAACTTAATCTGGCGCGAGCGGAAGGGAAAGCCGCGAGGCGTCAAGACGCGAGTGCGCGTCCTTTCTCAGGCGGCTAGGCGAGCCGTCTCTGATTACTCTAGAATCGAGTGAGGCAGAGCGGAACGACCTCGCCTTATCTCGCCAGCGGGTGAATCGCAATCGAAAGTCTTCTATGAAAATCGGCGTACTGGCCCTGCAAGGCGATTTTGATGCGCACCGCCGTCGGCTTGAAGAGCTGGGGGCGGAAGTGGTGCTGGTCAAGAAACCCCAGCAACTGGATGACATCGACGGCTTAGTCATTCCTGGCGGCGAGTCCGGGACGTTTCTCAATCTTCTGGGTGATGAGGGGTTCGAGAAACTGAGGCAATTCGTGAATGAGAAGCCAACGTTCGGAACCTGCGCCGGAGCAATCTTACTAGCCAAGGAAGTTGAGAACCCCAAGCAGGCGGGACTGGGGGCGCTCGATATCACCATCCGCCGCAACGCCTATGGACGGCAGATCGATAGTTCCATTCGAACCGGGCAGTGGCTTAATGCGGATCGAGAATCCTCGCCGATGGAAATGGTTTTCATTCGCGCGCCCAAGATTGAAGGCGTCGGCCCCGGGGTTGAAGTGCTTGCCACGGAAGGCAACGATCCGGTCGTCGTTCGGCAGGGAAAGGTCATGGCTTCCACCTTTCATCCCGAACTCACCGACGACACGCGGATTCATCAGGCTTTCCTCGATTTAGTCCGCGAATAAGTACCGCGCGAGACGCAGCTCGTAATTCTTACTGTAATAAATGCTTGACACGCGCACTCGCGTAACCGTATAGTTACGCATTATGCGGAACCGTTCGGTTACACATTCCACGGAAGCAGCCTTTCAAGCGCTGGCTGATCCTACGCGGCGTGCCGTGCTCGATCTTTTGCGGCGGGGCGGCCAGCCGGCCGGGCAGATAGCGCAGGCGTTTCCCATATCGCGTCCCGCTATTTCCAAGCACCTTCGCCTGCTTCGACGGGCTCATCTGGTGCAGGAGCGTCGCGAGGGGCGGAATCGGGTTTATCGACTCAATCCTGAACCGCTGCAAGCCGTCGACCGCTGGCTCGATCAATATCGCGTCTTCTGGCAGGCAAATCTTGCCAATTTGAAAGCCTTTGTAGAGACCGAGTACGCCAAAGAAAGTGCAGTCAATCTAAAACCAAACAAAGAGGAAAAGAAAGGGAAACGACAATGAAAATGAAATCGATTCTCAAGATACTTGCAATCGCTGGCGGACTCACCATTGTCAGCTATGCTCAGACCGCCCAAACGAGCGGCCCGACAGACGCGCAGAAGTCGTTTAACACTTTGAAGTCGCTGGAAGGGGATTGGAGCGGTAAGAATTCGGAAGGAATGCCGCTGAAGGTTTCTTTTCACGCTACCGCCGCCGATTCGGCGATCATGAGCGAAATCCATGGCCACGGCACCGAGCGCGAAGACATGATTTCGATGATCCACATGGACGGCCCGGACCGCCTGCTGTTGACCCATTATTGCAGCATCGGAAACCAGCCGCGCTTGCAGGCCGCCGTTTCGCCTGATGGCAAGACATTCACTTTCAATTTTGCGGACGCGACCAACCTGAAAAGCGCCGACGACGGCCACATGACGCGCGTCGTGATTGCGATGCTCGACGCCGATCATCACACAGAGGAATGGATCTTTACCGAGCACGGAAAACAGATGAAAGAGTATTTCGATCTGCGACGCAGCTTGTGAATTCTGACGAATAAAATGCCTTCCGCCGCGGTCGTTCTTCGACGGACTGCGTGGGCTGCGGCGGATTGCAATTTCAGAGGACTTAAACATGTCGAACTTTAGGAGCAAATCATGGCTAGCGTAATGCCGACTTCAGTTATGACGAACGATATCGTGGCGTGCGAGATTGAGATTGTGGCGCCACCGGAGCGCGTGTTCGAGGCGCTCACTGACGAAAAGCAACTTTCCCGCTGGTTCACGAATCCGGAATGTCCGGTTAAAGAATGGAAGCTCGATGCGCGAGCGGGTGGTCACTACCACTATTCGACCCAGAAGGGAACTGTGGTCGTCAACGGCAAGGATGAGTTCAAGTGTCATGGCGAAATCGTCGAATTCGATCCTCCGCGCGTACTCGCTTACACCTGGATCAGCAATTGGCACAATGACCAATCTCTCAAAACACTGGTGCGGTACGAACTCACTCCGAAAGGCAATGGGACTCACGTCAAAGTGACGCATAGCGGACTCAGTTCGGAGGATGTGGCCCGCAAGGACTATGCCGGAGGCTGGCCCGGAGTGCTCGCAAGCCTGAAAGATTTTAGCGAAAAGGCAAAATAGGAAAAACTATGACAGCCGTTCCGGTAACTCCCGGCCAAGATGTATTGCTGAATGAGATTTTTGTGGCTGCGCCGCCGGAGCGTGTCTTTCAAGCGCTTACTGATCCTTCACAGCTGCCAAAATGGTGGGGTTCGCGAGAACTTTATCGCATCACGAGAATGGAAGCCGATGTGCGCGAAGGCGGCGCGTATATTATTTCGGGCCAGGGCGTCGACGGCGTTGCCTTCGATGTGCGCGGCGAATATATCGAAGTCGATCCACCGCATTTGCTGGCTTACAGTTGGACGGCGAGTTGGACGGGCGACCTCAAGAGCACCGTGCGCTGGGAATTGACGCCAGCTCGCGACGGAACGTTGGTGAAGGTTCGCCACAGCGGATTGTCGTCGAGTCCGGAGGCGGCGAAGAGTTACGGCGGCGGATGGCCGATTGTGATGGGCTGGATGCAAGCCTACCTCGAGGGCGGCGTCACTATCGACACACGCAAGTAAACCTAGCTCATCGCGAGCGCGGAGCCCACACTGTTGCGAAGAACGCGACCAGGGTGGCGCTCCGCTTTATTAAATGCGCTCTGACGCTGGGTCACGGGGCTTGGCGTATACTTCTCCGTTCTGAATCCTACAAGGGAAGTGTTCTCTCACCCATGACGCTGCGTTCCGTGTGTTGCTGCCTGCTTGCAATCGTTCCCATGATTGCGGCTCAATCGAAACCAGAAACCAATGCCGCGACGGAGGCTCGTCTTGGCGGATACAGCGCCGACGATTCTGCAACTGAGCGCTCCTGGGAGAAGAAGTTTCAGGACGGAATTTTGCCAGCTAATATTCGCGAAAATATGCGGCGGTTGAGTGCGCGCCCGCATAACGTTGGGTCTCCTTACGACAAAGATAATGCCGAGTGGATTCTGGCCAAATTCAAAGAGTGGGGATTTGACGCGAAGATTGAGTCCTTCAACGTATTATTTCCGACTCCGAAAGAGCGCGTTGTGGAATTGCTGGAACCGACGAAGTTTAAGGCAAAGCTTCAGGAGCCTGCGTTGGCCGTCGATCCAACCTCGAATCAGACTGCGGAACAGCTTCCTACTTACAACGCATATTCTGCCGATGGCGACGTGACCGCGCCGCTTGTTTATGTGAACTATGGCGATCGCGAGGATTATGAGCAGCTTGACCGGCTAGGAATTTCGGTGAAGGGCGCGATTGTCATTGCGCGATATGGGCAGGGCTGGCGGGGTGTGAAGCCGAAAGTGGCGGCGGAACATGGAGCGATTGGATGCATCATTTATTCCGATCCTAAAGGGGATGGATATTTTGAAGGCGACGATTATCCCGCCGGCGGATGGCGTCCGCGAGAAGGCGTGCAGCGCGGCAGCGTGATGGACACGGATTATCCCGGCGACCCGCTTACCCCGGGAGTGGGATCGACTCCCGATGCGAAGCGGCTTTCAATTAAAGAAGCGAAGACGATTACGAAGATTCCGGTGCTGCCCATTTCCTACTCGGATGCGCTGCCACTGCTGTCAGCGTTGAAGGGGCCGGTCGCTCCGAGAGACTGGCGAGGAGTGTTGAACATCACGTACCACATTGGGCCGGGGCCTGCTAAGGTGCACCTGAAAGTGGCGTCCAACTGGGACATCAAGCCGATCTATGACGTGATTGCAACGCTGCACGGCGCGGACGACGCGCAGTGGGTTCTGCGCGGCAACCATCATGATGCCTGGGTGAACGGAGCGGAGGATCCGATTTCCGGTCAAGCTGCAATGCTCGAAGAAGCGCGAATGCTGGGCGAGTTGCATCGCCAGGGATGGGTTCCGAAACGCACAATTATTTATTGTGCCTGGGATGGCGAAGAACCCGGATTGCTGGGTTCGGTGGAATGGGTGGAGACACACCTTAGCGAAGTGCAGAGCCATGCCGTCGCTTACATCAATTCCGATAGCAATGATCGGGGCTATTTGTTCCCCGAGGGGACGCAGGATTTGCAGAGCTTCGTCAGCGGAGTGACGCGCGATGTGGACGATCCGGAAACGCACATGTCGGTCTTTCAGCGCTCGCGTTTAGTTAGTATTGCGAAAGCCAAGGACGCAGACGAGCGCAAGGATTTGCGTGGCCGGAGCGACCTGGTGGTGACGGCGCTTGGCGACGGTTCAGACTATACGGCATTCCAGGATTATGCCGGTGTCTCGACTCTGGATATCGAGTTTGGCGGCGAAGATGATGGCGATCAGTACCACTCGATTTATGACGATTTTTATTGGTACACCCACTTCGTCGATACAGATTTTATTTATGGGCGAGCGCTGTCGCAGACGGCGGGGACGGCGATGATGCGGCTCGCTGACGCTGACCTGATTCCTTATGACTATGCACCCCAGGCGGAAGCGATTTCCAAGTACGAAGAGGAATTAGAAAAGCTCTTGAAAGAAAAACAAGACGAATTCACAGAGCGGAACATGCAGTTGGCGGAGGGCGTGTTCACAGCGATGTCCGATCCGCGCCGGCCTACAGTGCCGCCACCGGTGGAACTTGTGCCTCCGTACATGAATTTCGCGCCGCTGAAGAATTCGCTCGACTTGCTGAAGAAGAGTTCTACTCGTTACTCGAAGGCGCTGGCGAGCTGGCAGGCGAGCGTTTCGCCGGCGCTCTCGGCTCAGGCTTTTCAGACCATCAATGCGGATCTGATTCGCATCCCGCGGCTATTCTTGGATGATAAGGGACTGCCTGAGCGTCCGTGGTTCAAGAATCAGATTTATGCACCGGGAGCCTATACCGGCTACGGGGCGAAGCCGATCGCGGCTGTACGCGAGTATATGGACGAGAAAAAGTGGCGTGAAGCGGATGAGCAGATTCCACGGGTGGCGCGAGTTCTCGCGAACGTTGCGGCGGGAATCGACAGGGCCGCCGATGATCTGGAAAAGGCGACCGCGCATTAGAGCGCAGAGCGCGCTACCGGCTGGCTCACGATAGAATTGCGGGCTATGAACTTTACGCTTCTCGATTGGTCGGCGATCGTCGGCTATCTCACCATCACTTTATTCCTGGGGCTTTATTTTCGGAGGCGCTCGGGCAAGAGCGTGGACGATTATTTTGTTTCCGGGCGCAACGTATCTTGGTGGCTGGCCGGCACTTCAATGGTGGCGACGACCTTCGCCGCCGACACTCCTCTGGTGGTGACCGGGCTCGTCTACACGCAGGGCATCGCGGGGAACTGGCTGTGGTGGTCGTTTCTGCTCTCCGGCATGATGACCGTGTTCCTGTTCGCGCGCCTGTGGCGGCGTTCGGGATTGCTCACCGACGTGCAATTTGCCGAGATGCGATATTCGGGCAAGCCGGCTGCGTTTTTGCGTGGCTTTCGTGCCGTGTATCTCGGCCTGTTGATGAATTGTCTCATTCTAGGGTGGGTTACAAAGGCGATGACCAGCATCGTTTCCGTGACGCTGGGCGTGAGCGATCATCGGGCGCTGGCAATCTGCGTGTTGTTCCTGATTCCGTTTACTGGCTTGTATGTGGCACTGGGCGGCCTGTGGGGCGTCTTGTGGACGGATCTATTTCAGTTCGCCTTGAAGATGGCGATTGTCATTGGCGTGGCAATTTATGCCGTCGCGGCAGTGGGCGGAATGTCCTCGCTATTGAGCAAACTCTCGGCGATGAGAACGATGGCGGGTCCGGGCGCGGGAGATGCGACGCGATTCTTTCCAGATTTCTCACGACCCTGGAGCGCGGAAGGAATTTGGATTCTTCCGGTAATGACTTTTCTGGTGAACATCGGCTTGCAGTGGTGGGCGTTCTGGTATCCCGGAGCCGAGCCGGGTGGGGGCGGATACATCGCCCAACGAATCTTTAGTGCGAAAGACGAACGCAATGGATTGCTGTCCGTGCTGTGGTTCAATATTGCGCATTATGCGCTGCGGCCATGGCCTTGGATTTTAACGGCGCTGGCGGCGATTGTGCTGTATCCGAACTTGCAGCATCCCGAGACGGGATACATGCTGATTGTGAGCCAGCATGTGCCGCCGGCGTTGCGCGGGATTGTGATTGCGGGATTCATGGCGGCGTTTATGTCCACGGTGGCGACGCAGTTGAATTGGGGCGCTTCTTATCTCATATCGGATTTCTATCGGCGATTTTTGAATCGCTCGGCGACCGATCATCATTATGTGGTGGCATCGCGTTGGGTTACCGTGTTGCTGGTGATTGCGTCGGCGGGCGTCTCGGCTCTGTTGCCGTCCGTGGGTGAAGGCTGGAAACTCGTGCTGGAAGCAGGCGCCGGGACAGGCGGAGTTTACTTGCTGCGATGGTATTGGTGGCGGATCAATGCGTGGAGTGAAATTTCAGCGATGACAGTTGCGCTCGCGGTCAGCATCGGTTTGCGAGTGACAGGTCTGTTTGCGGGATCATCACCAGTGGATTTTGCATTTCGGACGATTACCGTGACTGCGATCACGACGATGGTTTGGGTGGTTGTGACTTTCCTTACTGCGGCTGAGCCAGACGAGGTGCTGACGGCGTTCTACAGAAAAGTCAGGCCGCAGATCACGGGATGGCGTCCGGTGGCGCGCCTGGCGCCGGAAGTGGTCGAGACCAACGACTTGGCAAGAAACTTATTCTGCTGGGTGTTGGGCTGCGCCATGGTGTATTTAGCCTTGTTTGGACTGGGTCACGTGATCCTGGGCCCGGTGGTCGAAGGCGACGCGCTTTTATTTGCGGCGGCGATTTGCGCGGGGGTTTTGTATTCGATTATTTCGCGCACTGTGGAAGAGCTTGAGGTTTAGCGCGGGCCTGTTCCTTGGGGCCAATAAATCGTCCAGCCGGATTGCTTGGCCAACTCTTCGAGGTCGGGATTGGGATTGACCGCGAAGGGATAGCGGGCGATTTTCAACATGTCAACGTCCCAACGCGAATTGCCGAAGACCGCGTCGGGATCGCGGCGAATAACATCACGGATGGCTTTCGGTTTGCCGTCGCCGGAAGGAACGCGGACGAGACGATTGGTGATGACGCCATTCTCGATTTCGACGGAAGCTGCAAGGATTTTCTCTCGTGGAATTCCGAAGTAGGCGACGCCGGCTTCAATGGTCCATTCATTCGTCGAAGAGACGGCCCAGATATCGCAACCCGCGGCTTGCAGGGCCTTCACCAGGGCGAGCATGTCCGGGAAGATCGTGGGCAGAAAGTGCTCGGCAAAGAATTCCGCCGAGAGTCGGCGAAGCTCATCTTCTCTCATGGCCTGATGCACGGTAACCATTTCTCCACACATGTCGTCCTCGCTGACCTGCCCTGCTTTGTACGCCGCGTAGCGAGCGACGATTGCCGCAGCGACCGGCGGAGGCAGGACTTCGCGGCCCAATTCCCATTGGAAGAACTCTGCGCCCGCGTCGCCCGGCCACAGCGTGCCGTCGCAATCGAATACTGCGAGTTTTGGTTTGAGGCTGAGAACGGAGGCAATGAACGCGGCGGCATTCGAGGAGAGGTTGGTGGTCAAGCGTGAGTTGAATCCTTTCTGGATTGCGCGAGTCATAGCGCCGCGTAGTCTTGCGGCGTGTTCATTTCGAGAGTAACAAATGGATCAGAGACCGGAACATAGGCGATGTGATCGGCCAGCGGCGCAAAGACTTCGCCGGTATTCGAATTGGGCTCGGCGCGCAGTAGAGCCTCAATCATTTCGCGGCCAATCAGAATCGGGTGGCCGTGTTTGCCGTCGAGTTCCGGAATAACAGCCCAGCGTCCGAGTCCAACGTCGCGGCAGAACGCGGCGTGCAGAGTCTCGAGTGCGGCTGACGCAGGAGGCGGCCGATCGACGAGTGCGACTGTGGCCGCATCGCGTCCTCGATTGAGGACTTCGTTGAGTCCAACTTGGAGTGAACTGAATTGTCCGCGAGCGGGATCGGGATTGCGCACCAGCGAGGCATTGTTTTCGTAAACGACCGCTTGCAGGCTGGGCTGGTTTTCTCCGACCACGACCAGAACTAGATCGTTGAAAAGATTCAGGGTGCGAATCCATGAGGATAGGATTGTGCCAGGATTTGCAGAATGCGCAGGCCAGGGGAGCAGAGCCTTCTCGCGTCCCATGCCAGAAGAGTCGCCAGCGGCAAGAATGACGGCGCAAAGGCTGGGAGCGCGAGCCATGGGTTAAGTTCGCTCCCGTGATGTGATTGCGACGTCCACTACTTCAATTCTAGTCGATCATGCGGCTGGTGATTTGAGCGTAGCTTTCGATGCGACGATCGCGCAGAAAAGGCCAGTTGCGGCGAATTTCTTCCAACTCTTTCAAGTTGACCTCGCCCAGAAGAATTTCTTCTTTAGCGGACGAAGCTTCGGCGAGGACGCGTCCGAAGGGATCGGCGAAGAACGATCCCCCCCAAAATTCCAAGCCTTGGCCGGGGGCGCGATTGCCGCGCACGTCGCCGTGTTCGAATCCGACGCGATTGACGACCGCTACGTAGACTCCGTTGGCAATGGCGTGGGCGCGCTGAATGGTGCGCCAGGCGTCGTGCTGCGCGACTCCAAATTCGGCCTTCTCGGCGGGATGCCATCCGATGGCGGTCGGATAGAAAAGCAGATGGGCACCTTGCAGAGCCGTGATGCGAGCTCCCTCGGGATACCACTGATCCCAGCAGACCAGAGTGCCAACGCGTCCGACGTTCGTGTCGAAGGCTTTGAATCCGAGATCGCCGGGAGTGAAATAATATTTTTCGTAGTAGAGCGGATCGTCGGGAATGTGCATCTTGCGGTAGATGTTGCTCATGGCTCCGTCGGCATCGAAAGTCACAGCCGTGTTGTGATACACGCCGGGGGCGCGCTTCTCAAATAGCGACGCGACCAGAACAATGTGCAACTCGCGGGCAACGGCGGCAAGTTTCTCAGTGGTCGGACCAGGAATCGGTTCGGCGAGATCGAAAAGCGAAGAGTCTTCACGCTGGCAAAAATATTGCGTTTGAAAGAGTTCCGGAAGGCAAATGATTTTGGCACCGCGCCGTGCGGCATCGCGAACACGATCGATCGCGCGCTTGAGATTCTCCTCGGGATCGGGCGTAGCGGACATCTGGATCAATCCGACGGCGTATTTGTCGAGCGGCACGGGCGAGCCTCCTGTAATCTGGCGTTGTCAACGACGCGCACCACAGCACCAACGCAGATGATCTGATGATCGAACCACGGTTAACGATACTGAAATTCACCGCGAGCTTCTAGTAGAGTAGTTAGCGGTGTGTACGAATTTCTAACGTGAGGGTTTTCCAAGGGAGAATCGCAAGTGAATTTCAAACGTGAATTCGCGGAGAAAGAGTCCGAGTTACGACCAATCGAGCCGTTGGACCTTACGCGTGTGCATTCTGTCGACGACTTAGTGCGAGCCATGGCTCACACGGCCTTTACCGGGCGGCAGTTGGGCGAGGCCGCCGACGTTCTGGAAGCCATGGCGCAGGACAAAGAATGTTTCGTCGTGATGACGCTGGCGGGTTCAATGATGGTGGCCCGGCAAAGCTTGATCATCGCTGAGCTCATCGATCGCGGGATCGTGGACGCAATTGTGTCCAACGGGACGCTGATCACGCAAGGCCTTGCTGAAGTCACCGGACGCAATCATTATCGCGTGCATGACGGATCGCAGTCCGAGGAGAATTTGGATGATGTACGCGAGGTCATGGCGCAGATTCTGGCGCGCTGGGATGCGAACGAAGTGATGTGTTCGTATAAGTTGAGTCACGTAATCGGGCAGCACTTAGCCGAACATGGCGAGGGGCGGGGCATTTTGCGGTCGGCGTACTTGAAGGGCGTACCGGTTTTCGTTCCGGCATTTACAGACTCGGGGTTGGGTTTGGATGTCGCGCTGAATAATCGCTTGCGAGAATCGACCGGGCATCACAAGGTAAGGTTCGATCCTTTCGAAGATTTGGAGCATTTTTCCGCGACGCTGTTGCGGCAAGAACGGCTGGGTATTTTTTCGATCGGCGGAGGCGTGCCGTCCACGTGGGCACAGCAGTTCGGGCCATTTATCGAACTCAGGCACCGGCGCATGGGAGAGAACGTCCCGTTAAAGCGCTATCACTATGGACTGCGGATTTGCTCCGAGCGCGAAGCGAATTCGTGGGGAAGGTTTGCCCCGACTTCAACCAGCGAAAATGGTCGATTCGGGGAAGTGTTCGTCGACGCGACCGTTGGGCTACCGATGATTGTGGCCGCCGTGTTGGAGCGCCTGGGCAAAGGAAAGAGTCACGCAAACGCAAAACGCGAGACGGTTAAGCCGGCGAAGCCCAAGAAGAAAGCGCGGCGGGGATAAGAGCACTTTTCATGCCTGCTTCGACACGCTCCAATCTCTTGATGCCCGCCGAGTGGGAGCTTCATGCCGCCACCTGGGTCGCCTGGCCACACAATGCCAAAGACTGGCCGGGGAAATTCGAGCCTGTTCCTTGGGTGTACGCCGAAATCGTGCGCAATCTGGCCCGATCCGAGGCGGTTGAGATCATTGTGAATGACGGGGATTCGCAGCGCGGGATTCGCTCCATCCTCGATCGCGCCAATTCGCTCGGCTCGAACGTTCACTTTCATCGCTGGCCGACGGACCGTGTCTGGACGCGAGATTCGGGCTGCATTTTTGTTCAGAACTCGCAGGCACGTCGGAATCGTTTATCCGCCGTAACATGGCGCTTTAACGCCTGGGCCAAGTATTCGAACTACCGCCGCGACATGCATATCGGAAAGCTCATGGCTGAGTCTATGGATGTGCCTGCCGTCGAACCCATGTTCGTAAACAAGCGGGTCGTGCTGGAGGGCGGTTCGATCGACGTCAACGGGCGAGGCACGCTGTTGACCACGGAAGAGTGTCTGTTAAGTAAGGTGCAGCAGCGCAATCCGGGCATGAAGAAGAAAGACTATGAAGCGGTGTTTGCGGAGTATCTCGGCGTCTCGAACGTGATCTGGCTCGGGAAGGGAATTACTGGAGATGACACCCACGGTCACGTGGATGATCTGGCACGCTTCGTCGCTCCCAATCGCGTAGTCACCGTGGTCGAGCCGAACCGCAAGGACAAGAATCACACGCCGCTGAAGGAAAATCTTCGTCGCTTGAACTCAGCCAGCGACCAGGACGGCAGGCACCTTGAAGTCGTCGAGTTGCCGATGCCCTCGCCAATTTATTTTGAAAAAACTCGGCTGCCCGCCAGTTATGCCAACTTCTACATTGCGAATCGTAGCGTGTTGGTGCCCGTCTTTAATGATGCCAACGACCGGATCGCGCTCAATACCTTAGCGGAGTGTTTTCCTGATCGCGAGATTGTCCCTATCTACTGCGGCGACCTGGTGTGGGGATTCGGCACGCTGCATTGCCTCACACAGCAACAACCCGCGTAGCTTCGCCCCTCGGATTCGACGCTTTGGGGGCAGCGCTCAGGTTTTCGTACAAAGCCCTTTCGCCGCGCACGCCGTAAAGTTTTGTAGAAATTTCGCGTCGGTGCGTCTTCTTGCGCAACTTCCACCGTCTAACTCCATTCATAGTGTTGTGCAGATTGCATGCCAAGGAGAAAAACATGTTCAAGCATTGTCTTTTAGTTCTTATCGCGGCGGCCTTCCTATCGGCTGCCGTGCCTTTTGTGGCGGCGCAGGATGGGCCGCCTCCGCCGGATCAAATGGGTCAGCCGGGCGGCGATCAGCCTGCCATGCAGAACGGCCACCATCATGGACCGCCTGATCCCTCGGAGCGGGTGAAGCATTTGACCAAGCAACTTAACCTGACTTCCGATCAGCAAGCAAAAGTGCTGAGCATCTTGCAGAACGAAAAGTCGCAGATGGATGCGATGCACCAGGACAGCTCGATGTCTCATCAGGACATGCACGCGAAGATGATGCAGATGCATCAAGACACCGACACGCAGATTCGCGCGGCCCTGGATCCTGGCCAACAGCAGAAGTGGGATGCTATGCAGGCGAAGCGCCAGCAGTGGGCGCAGGGTCATCGTGGTGGGCCGCCAGATGGCGGCGATCAGGCAGCTCCGCCGCCACCGCAGCAGTAGTTTCGTTTCGAGTATCAAGAGCCCCACCCTTTCGCAAAGAACGCGACAAGGGTGGGGCATCCGTTTTAGATACTATTTTCTTTGCACCTCACTGCTTACCCTCCATCGACGCAACGGACGGCCAATCTCAATTAAACTAACGCGGTGAGTGATTCCGTCCGCATTGGGATTTTGGGGGACTTCAATTCTGAGTTCCGTTCTCATCACGCGACCAATGATGCGCTGCAACACGCGGCGGCGAAGATAGGCCTGCCGGTCGAGTCAGCGTGGATTCCGACGCCGTCCCTTGTGTCTTCCGATGCGAAGAAGATTGTGGAGGAGTTTGACGGATTGTGGGCGTCCGCGGGAAGCCCTTATAAGAGTTTCGATGGGATGCTCAAGGGGATTGAATTCGCGCGGCGAAACGATTGGCCGTTTCTGGGTACGTGCGGGGGATTTCAGTATACGGTGATCGAATGTGCGCGGAACGTTCTGGGTATCGCCGATGCGGACTCGTCGGAGAATAATTCCGGCTCGAAAAATATTGTGATTTATCCCGTGTCGTGTGCAGTGCCGAGTGCGGCTGGCGAGCCCAAACTGCATGGCATGGTGCCGGAGATCAGACTGCGTCCGGGATCGTATTTGCAATCGTTTTATGGCAAGGATACCGTCGCGGAAGAGTTCTTCTGCAACTTCGAGGTCAATCCCGACTTTGAGTATGCCGTCATGGAGGCCGGATTCCCTGTGGTCGCCCGCGGCGCGGGCGGAGAGATTCGAGCCATCGAGTCGCCCACGCATCGTTTCTTTGTCGCGACGCTTTTCCAGCCCCAGCTATCGTCCACGACGGACAATCCGCATCCATTGGTGCTGGCGTTTGTCCAGGCCGCGGCGGACTGGGGCCGGAAGAAACTGGACGACAGCGTGCTGGAGTAATTGCAATTTCTGTGCGGGGTCTGTGGGAGTGATGAGTTGGCTGCCGTCGTCCAATAAGGCGCGAGCGAATTACTTGCCTAACCCACTGGCTTCGTTGATCAGCCGGGAAGGCCAGCCGACGCGTACGAGCAGCCCGTCCGGCCCGGATATCCCAACCTCGTACAGACCCCATTCGCGGTGGCGCAGGTTGCCGCCGGGACGGATAATCAAGTCGTCAACTCGCGCGGCGATGGCACCAACGTCTGGCGTGCGAATGAAAACGCCAAAGGGATTGTTCTCCGGTACGCGCCAAGAGTCAGGTCCCGCCTGGGTGAGGTGCACCTCGCAGCCCCATCCAGTCAAAATAACGTAGCTAGCGACGCCGCCTGTGCGAGTAAAGCCGAGGCGTTCCCAAAATAGGATCGCGGCGGCCAGGTCGTTGCTCGGAACTATCGCGAAGGCACCTACTTGCGGGATCTCTGACATTCGCCTGCTCCTCCACGGAGAATGGCAGAATACTACACTCGGCGAGTCTTCAAGAAGCTTTTGAGGCCGCGATCCCCGGCTGAATGGGGCTTTATTGCGGCCCCTGATTGGCTATGCCTTCTGTGGCGTCCGTTGAAATAGGAATTCCTGTGTGCGACCTGTGGAAATGCTGGATTGCTTTTGTCCGACGCTTCTGATGTCGCACGCAAGGGGCGCGCTGTAAGGCCCGCTGGTAAAGGATTTTCGGCGAGCGTGAGTCTCGCTTGATCACGACTTCCTGATGCGGGAAGATCTCCCGTCTGTTTCTTCCATTGCACACATCTTGGGGAATTGACCGTCCTCGACTTGGCGCGTAGATTTCAGGCTCACCCGTGAATATGCATTCGGATTCGGACGCACGGGCGGGGACGCCCGCACCTACACGATCAAACCCCTGTGGAAATCAGGGTTTGGCTGGCGGCATCTTGCTGGTTAATTGCTTTGCATACAATATCTAGGGGCGGCATCTTGACACACCCAAGATGCAGGCGTAATGTGAAACTCCCATGAAGAAATCGCCAGCCGCGAAACGATTCCAAACCAGGAGAAATCTGTGGAAGTTCTAACGCATATCGTGAACGAGTCGTTGGCGCGGCATAGCTATGAACCTACATTGGATCATCGTCGGCTGGCATGGTCGGTTTGGATGCGCTGCGAGGGCCGATTGACGGCGCTCTCGCTTCCCGCGCGGCCGGGACTTCTGGCGGTTGGGGAAGAAGTGATTGC